>Ga0208371_1000406_pt1 | contig 10142 bp, 10 predicted proteins | sample SubbioCR12Aug_1A_FD_184827 | JGI IMG/M metagenome (GOLD analysis project Ga0208371, IMG submission 184827) | Serpentinite rock and fluid subsurface biosphere microbial communities from McLaughlin Reserve, California, USA - CR12Aug_1A (SPAdes) | ecosystem: Environmental > Terrestrial > Deep... | reverse complement strand
TACAGCCGGTTGCTTTGCCATTCAAGACGGAAGGCGGGGAGTTTACCCTGGAGATCAGTTTCGAACAGCCGTGATGAACTGTGGTTGATCACCCCACAATACCTGACACTCCAAAATACCACATGATGATGTCTTCACCGAAGAAGACATATAAAAACGCCCCAAAAGAAAGAAATGGACCAAAGGGGACGGCAAGTTTCATATTGTTGCGCGTGATAATCATGACGGTTATCCCGACGATGGTTCCAATGGCTGATGAAGCGAAAATGGTGAAAAAAACACCTTTCCAGCCCAGAAGTGCTCCGATCATGGCCAGTAGTTTGATATCACCTCCACCCATGCCTTCCTGCTTGGTAATCAAACGATAGGTTTCCGCAACAGCGAGAAGAGAACCCCCACCAAGAAGAATTCCGAACAAGGAGTTTTTATATCCCACATCAGGAAGGAATAACGCCCCGATAAAAAAAATGGGGATTCCCGGCAAAGAGATTTTATCCGGTATGATTCGGTGATCAAGATCGATAAATGTGATAACCACAAGGGTTGAAAGAAAAAGAATATAAACGAAGCATTCAACACTGACACCGAATTTCAGATAGCAGAACAGCCACAATAATCCTGTGAGCATTTCGATGAGCGGATATCTCCATGAGATCGAATGTTTACAAGTCCTGCATTTTCCGAGTAAAAAAAGATAACCCAGAACAGGGATGTTGTCATAGAACTTGATGGGTGTTTGACAGTTCGGGCAGGATGAACCAGGTTTAACTAACGATAAAGACAAGGGAATTCTGTAGATGCAGACATTCATAAAACTGCCCACACATAACCCGTAGATAAGAAAAGAAAGGCGTATAAAATTTTCAGGCATGACCGTTTCGTTTCGTGTCTTTCAGACACATGTTCTGTTTGAAATGAATTCAGGATTAAAAAATAGCAAGAAAATACACTGAACAGGTTAAGATCCCTTGAACAAAAAATCAAGTCAGATGTTGTAAAACAGCGAAACTGATTTATAATAATACCCACATCCACATAAAAAAATCAGGATGGTTACACTTGTTTAAGGAGTTTTTCACCCAAATTTCCAGGAGAAATAATGGCTCAAAGTGATAATGATGATCTTATCAACGTTATAGAAGATGAGAGTTATGATACTAATATTCCTGATACTTTGCCTATGATGCCGGTGAGAGATATCGTTATTTTCAACGATATGCTTCTGCCTCTTTTCGTCGGCAGGGAAAAATCAGTCAATGCTGTTTCAGAGGCCATTGATAAAGGGAAATATCTGTTTCTTGTGGCTCAAAAAGATTCAACGGTTGAAGACCCATCGGCTGATGAAATATATGAAGTAGGTACCATAGCAAAAATTTTAAGAATCCTGCGTCTGCCCGATGGTCGTTTGAAAGCCCTTGTTCAGGGGATAGGTAAAGGGAAAATCGTCAAGTATCTGCGTAAGAAATCATTCTACAGGGTGAAGATAGAACGGATTTCAGAAGACAATCAGGTCGCTGTGGATCTGGAGACGGAAGCCTTGATGAGAAATGTCAGGGAGCAGAGCGAAAAGATTCTCTCTTTGCGTGGAGAACTGTCGGGTGAAATAACTTCAATTCTCGAAAGCATCGAATCTCCCGGCAAACTGGCTGATCTTGTGGCTTCCAATCTTAGATTGAAAGTTGAAGATGCTCAGACACTTCTTGAAAACCATGATCAGGTTAAGCGTTTAAGTAAAATTAATGAATTTCTGACAAGAGAAGTTGAACTTTCTACAGTGCAAGCCAGAATTCAGACCGATGTCCGTGATGAAATATCGAAAAGTCAGCGTGATTATTATCTTAGAGAACAGGTCCGGGCCATCCACAAAGAGCTGGGAGAGCTGGATGAAAAGGCTGTTGAACTTGAAGAATACAAGAAGAACATAGCCAAATGCAAGATGCCGGAAAACGCCAACGAAGAAGCGCTGAAACAGCTTAAACGTATGGAAACCATGCATCCTGATTCTTCAGAGGCATCAATCATCAGGACGTATCTTGACTGGATGATCGAACTTCCCTGGAGCAAATCCACCAAAGACCATCTGGTTATTCAGGATGCAAAAGAATATCTCGAAAAAGAGCATTACGGTCTGGATAAGATAAAAGACAGGATTCTTGAATATTTAAGTGTTCGCAAGTTGAATCCCAATATGAAAGGCCCGATTCTCTGTTTTGTGGGGCCTCCGGGCGTGGGTAAAACATCCCTTGGACAGGCCATTGCAAAGGCAATGAAACGGGAATTCGTTCGCATGTCATTAGGTGGAATCCATGATGAAGCTGAGATCCGTGGACATAGACGAACATACATCGGGGCTTTGCCTGGACGTATCATTCAGGGATTGAAACAATGCGGAACAAACAATCCCGTGTTTATGATGGATGAAGTGGATAAAGTGGGTTCGGATTACCGGGGAGATCCTTCATCGGCTCTTCTTGAAGCCCTTGATCCTGAACAGAACTCTCAATTCAGCGATCATTACCTGAACCTGGCATTCGACCTTTCAAAGGTGATGTTTATATTGACGGCCAATCAAACCGATACCATTCCATCGCCCTTGCTCGACAGAATGGAAATCATCAATTTGTCCGGCTATACCCTGGAAGAAAAAAAGGCCATTGCGGAAAAGTATCTTATTCCAAGGCAGATCAAGGAAAACGGTCTCAAAAAGAAACATGTTGAATTCAGTAAAGGTTCGCTTGAAAAGATCATCGAAGAGTACACAGCCGAAGCAGGTGTCAGAGGGCTTGAACGCGCTTTGGGTAAAATCTGTCGGAAAATAGCACGAAGTGTTGCTGAAGAAGAAACGAAAAAAAAGAGCAAAAAAAATATAAACCATAAAATCAATAAACTGACGATTCAAAAATACCTTGGGCCACCCCAGTTTCTTCCGGAAATGGATAAGGAAGAAAGCCAGCCTGGGCTTTCAACTGGCCTTGCCTGGACCCAGATCGGTGGTGAAGTGCTGTATATTGAAACCACTCTTGTTCAAGGGAAGGGTGAACTTCTCATCACGGGCCAGCTTGGGGATGTGATGCAGGAATCCGTTCGAGCGGCTGTTAGTTACGTGAGGACAAAGCTGCGTGCCATGAACGTCAAAGACGTGTTTGAAAACAGTGATGTCCATATTCATGTTCCGGCAGGTGCAACCCCGAAAGACGGGCCTTCTGCTGGGATTGCCATAGCGACGTCCATACTTTCCGCCATTCTTGAAAAGAATGTGAATCGTGATGTGGCCATGACAGGGGAAATTACGCTTAGGGGCCGGGTTCTTCCCATCGGTGGATTGAAAGAGAAAGCTCTTGGTGCTTTGCGTGGCGGGATAACGACAATCATTTACCCTGAAAAGAATAAAAATGATCTGGTTGAAATCCCTGCCAATATTAAAAGAAAAATCAAATTCATACCGGTCAAGAATGTTGATGAAGTTCTCAATATTGCGATAAGTGATTTTTCAAATATTGACAAAAAATTCTTAATAAATAAGGCCAAGAATACAAAGAAGGCACCAGAAAAAAAGGCAAACAAGACATCATGATCATACTTGCCGTGGATACCTCGGGATTGGGATGCAGTGTCGCTCTGACCGATAACACCGAACTGATTGCAGATGTGAACTTACGGAATAACGAAACCCATTCGAAACATCTGATGGGGGTTATACAGGATGTTCTTCGCATATCCGGGAAAGAAATGGACGCCATTGATGGATTTGCCATATCCCATGGCCCTGGGAGTTTTACAGGGCTTCGGATTGGTCTGAGCACTGTAAAAGGTCTCTCTATGGCAACAGGCAAGCCGATTGTGGGGATATCCAGTCTTGATGCCCTGGCTTATGGTGTTCATTACCCGGATTGCCGACTGTGCGCCATGATTGATGCACGAAAAGATGAGGTTTTTACAGCCAATTACATTCTGGAAAATGGAACGCTAAAAAAAACATCAGAGGAAAATCTTCTGGGACATGGAGAGTTATGCATCGACATCCATGAAGAGACCGTTTTTTTTGGAAGCGGAGCAGTCAGATATCGTGATATTATAACTGATCGAATGGGACAGAGCGCTATTTTTCCACCAGAGGCATTTCATGATGTGTATGCCAAAAACGTTGCCATACTTGGCCATGATGTAATGAAAAATCAAAAAAATGAAAATTGGGCTGAAATAGTACCCTGTTACATAAGAAAATCTGATGCTGAAATCAATAAAGCGATTCAAAATGCATAGCCAGCTATGGTTTGACTTTTTCATTATCATCTGATACTTCATCGTCAAACGTTTGAATTGAAATCCTTAATTATTTTTATGAAAGATTATAGAATGAACAATTATTCCTGGCCCGAGAAGCCCGGATCAACGGCTTTTCCCATTGCACGACCCGGAATCCCTTTTATTGTTGCCGCAGCCTTAACGACTTTTGTGCTTGCAATAGGTGGGTTCTCTTTTTTATCGTTGGTTTGTCTTGCTCTGACATTGTTTATATGTTTTTTCTTCAGAGATCCGGACAGGGTCATTCAAGATACGATTGGAGCCATATCATCTCCTGCGGACGGAAAAATCGTTTTTGCTGACCGTGTTGAGGATAATCCTTATATTCAAGGGTCCTGTATCAAGATCAGTATTTTCATGTCGGTTTTCAATGTTCATGTGAACCGCATTCCGCTGAGTGGGGTTGTTTCGGAAGTCAGATATTTCCCTGGAAAATTCCTTAACGCCAGTTTTGACAAAGCCTCGATCCATAATGAAAGAAATGCCGTCATTATTGATTCAGACCAAGGTTTTAAATACGCGACAGTACAAATAGCCGGGCTTATAGCAAGGCGTATTATCTGTGGAATTCAGGCTGGCGATAAAGTTCAGAGGGGTGGTCGGTTCGGGCTGATCTGCTTTGGATCAAGACTTGATGTTTATCTGCCAATTGATACGGATATTGCCGTTAAGATGGGCGATAAGGTTCAAGCAGGGACAACAATTATCGGATATTATAAGCATGAATGAGCATAAGATTTCTCGTAAAGATAAATTAAAACGCGGGATATACATACTTCCAAATGCGTTTACATCTTTAAATATTTTTTGCGGTTTTTTTTCCATCATAGCAGCCATCAGTGACAGATTCGACGAGGCTGCCATTGCCATTCTGATTGCTGTGATTTTTGATTCTCTGGATGGAAAGATCGCACGAGTAACCCATACCACGAGTCAGTTTGGTATCGAATACGATTCACTTTCCGATCTTGTATCATTTGGCCTTGCACCATCGTTGCTGATGTATATGTGGGTGCTCAAACCTTTGGGAAGAATTGGCTGGCTGGCCGCATTTCTTTTTACAACATGTGGAGCTTTGAGGCTAGCCCGGTTTAATTCCATGGCAGATGAAACACCCAGCGCCCATTTTACAGGGCTTCCAATACCAGCCGCCGCCGCAATGTGTGCTACGACCGTATTGTTTTGTTTAAAGTATTCGATCGCTGCTTTTGATCTGTCCATTATTTTTCTTGTCGGGCTTTATACTCTTTCTTTTTTGATGGTAAGCACCATTAAATACGAAAGTTTTAAAAAAGCTGAGTTGTTTCAGAAGATGAGTTTCAACTTGCTTGTGATGTTGATTCTTGTTTTTATTGTAATTGCGCAAAAGCCGCAGTTTCTGCTTTTTGCAATTATTTCACTTTATATATCTTCAGGGCCGATACATTCTCTTTATGTAATGATTCGATCCAAACATGAAAAAAAAATAAAAACCCATAAATTATAGATTTATTTTTATTTATAATGTATATTTCACAACCCCTTTCAGGAATTGAGGTTTTTTAACTTTATCTTGAAAGAGGTTTTGTTTTTTTATCAGCCTAATCAGGAGTGCGCCTTGGAAAGATTGCCAATAACAAAAGAAGGTTACCATAATTTAAAGAATGAGCTTATAAGGCTCAAAACCATTGACAGACCGGAAACGATTAAAGCAATCGAAGTTGCTCGGGCTCATGGTGATTTGTCTGAGAATGCGGAGTACAGTGCTGCTAAAGAACGGCAATCTTTTCTTGAAGGGCGCATTAACGAACTTGAATATAAGGTTGGAAACGCTGATATTATTGACCCTTCGAATCTTCCCACCGATAAGGTCGTATTTGCAAGTACGTTTATTCTTGAGAATATCGACACCGGAGAAGAGGTCAAGTATCAGCTTGTGGGTGAAGATGAATCGGATATAGAAAAAGGTAAAATTTCAATCTCTTCACCTCTTGGAAGGGCAATACTGGGAAAAGCTCCTGGCGACGAAATCACACTACAGGCTCCTGGGGGAAAACGATCCTATGAGCTCGTTGAAATAGTATAACTAAACAATAAATGGATGGAGGTCAACTTTGGCTCGAGTTACCATTGAAGATTGTCTTGATAAAATTCCGAACAGATTCATGCTTGTTCACATGGCTGCAAAGCGCGTAAGGCAGATTCGTGAAGGCGCTGAATTTCTTGTTAAATCATCTGATAATGAAGACGTTGTTACTGCTTTGAGGGAAATTGCAGCAGGGAAGGTATATATAAAATTACCGGGAAAAGACTGATCCTTGCCGCTGTTCAGTAAAGCATATCGTCTGATCAACAGACTTGCCGGAAAGGCCATTCATCAATATCAAATGATTCAGGACGACGATAAAATCGTTGTTGGCCTTTCCGGTGGCAAAGACAGTATGACTCTCCTTCATGTCTTAAAAGAAAGACAAAAGAGAATTCCTGTTAATTTTACAATTTTCCCTGTTTATATTGATCCCGGGTTCGAAAACAGCTTCGCCGAATCGCTTCAGCACTACTGTTCAGAAATAGGTTTTAATCTCATTTACGAGATAACGGACCATGGACCACTTGCCCATAGTTCATACAATCGTCACAATCCCTGTTTTCTATGTTCAAGATTGCGAAGAAAACGGCTTTTCGAGATCGCAAGAGATCTTGGAAGTTATAAAGTCGCGTTGGGCCATAGCAAGGATGATATAATCGAAACTCTTTTCATGAACATGTTGTACGCTGGCCATATAAGTACCATGGTGCCTAAACAAGCTATTTTTAATAAAGGGTTTCATATTATAAGGCCGTTGTCGTTTGTTGATGAGAGCACCATAAAGTTGTTTTCGAACCAAATGAAATTCCCTGTTTTCACCAACGCATGCCCTACATCAAAAAATTCAAAACGCTCTGAAATTAAAGATGTTTTATCAGATCTGTACCGGTTAAGCCCCAATGTCAAAGGGAATATATTCCGCTCCATGTCCCAGGTGAGGACAGAGTATTTATTGACATAATTAAAAAACTCTGATTTCTTACTTTCTTAATGTTAAAGACGGACTCTTGGATGGCTGGGAAAATGATTGATATTCAAAAACTAAAAGACTATCGAAATATACCCATTGATCAAGTTGGTATAAAAAACCTTAAATATCCGATCAAGGTTCTTGATCGTAAAAATGGTTTCCAGCATACGGTCGCCACCATCAATATGTACGTTGATCTGCCCCATCATTCCAAGGGGACTCATATGAGCAGATTCGTTGAACTGCTTCACACGTTTCAACTGGAAGTTTCTTTGAAGTCCTTTGGTATTATCCTCGAAGAAATGAAAACAATCCTTGATGCAGCATCTTCCCATGTTGAAATGTCGTTTCCTTATTTTATCGAAAAGAAAGCTCCTGTGAGCCAATCTCCGGGCCTTGTCAACTATAGCTGCACTTTTGCCGGGACCAATGACCGATTTGGGAATCTTGATCTTGTTTCAGAAGTAATAGTGCCCATAACATCTCTGTGCCCCTGTTCAAAAGAGATCAGTGATGCCGGGGCTCATAATCAACGAGGTGAAGTGCGGTTATCAACGCGATTCAATAAATTCATTTGGATTGAGGATATGATTGATCTCGTTGAACGAGCGGCTTCATGTGAAGTGTATTCTGTTCTTAAACGAGTCGATGAGAAGTATGTGACTGAAAAAGCCTACAATAATCCTAAATTCGTTGAGGATGTGGTTCGTGATATTGCCCAGGAATTGAATTCGGACGATAACATTATCTGGTTTTCTGTCAGCGCCGAAAATTTCGAGTCCATCCATAACCACAGCGCTTATGCATGCATTACAAGTGGTGACAAGCCTTAGGGCCTGTTAAAAATAACCTGGACATCTTGCATCTCAGCTATGTGCCATCTTTGACTGTGACTCAATCACAAAATCCTCGAAGTAGCCCACTACTCCTGTGGTTTTGCTCAATCGCCACAGCCAAACCTGACCCATATCTGAGCGCAATTGTGTCCACTTTATTTTTAAACAGGCCCTTAGATTAAACAGCGTATTTCAGTTTAACGATGAGATCTGTCTTTTAGCTGGCAAGATTGAATTCAGCATCTGTTCGATTTTACCCGCAGATTTACCAGGAGTATTACAAAAAATCACGTAAGAATATATTTCGTTGTTCTGACGTGAAAGAAAACCCACCCGAGTTGAAATACCCGTTAATGTTCCGGTTTTAAAATAAAGATTGTTTTTTGATCGCATCAGAAAACGGTAATTTATAAATTTTGAAAGAAGTTCGGACATATCCTCGGCAGAAATTCTATTCTCACGTGACAATCCAGAGCCTTCGACAAGAGTGTAATCCGTGATGCCTATTTGATTTTCCGTAAATTTCTTTATGGCCATGACACCTTTATCAAGATTGCCAGGCGCTCCATAAGCTATAGCGCCTATAGAAACAATCAGCTGATTGGCAATATAATTGTTTGAAAATTCAAGGAGTTTCTTGACCACATCTTGCATAGTAAAAGGCGATTCAAGTCTATATATCAGTTGCTTATTATTATGATTGTTATTGTCAGAAATGATGCGCCCGTTGACAGAAATGCCTTTTCTCTCAAGAAAAAATTTGAAAAGCGAACCGGCATAAAGGTCTTGTTCACTTGCTTTGAGAATGATTCGGCCCTGATTCAATCCCGATTGTTTGATTTGATTGAATAGAAATTGAAAGATGGGTGTTTGCTCTTCAGCACTGCATAACATTCCATCTTTATCGCGGAAGAAATTGACGGTATTGAAGTTGGCACTCACTGCTCCTATGGGTGCATTGTAAGGCTCAAATGACCCGTATGTTGTTCCTGGAATGCGTGTGGGTTCAAAATAGGATTGATCGATGATGATATGGTTGATTGACTTGGTTCTCGAAAACAAGATGGGTTTGATTTCATCGCATGCTTTTGAAATAACTTCTGAAATTAAAAGAGGGTCGCCATATCCTTTTATAATGAGATTCGACTCTTTGTCTAAAAAAAACTCTGTTTTAAAACGGTAATTATCCCCCATATAATGAAATGCGGTAAGCGCTGTCAGAACTTTTAAAGTTGATGCCGGAATCAGCTTGTTATCGGCATTCTTTGACAGAATAATATTACCGGCTTGATCCTTGACCAATATGGCGTCATTTTTACCAATTAAATGTTGAATAGAGTTGTATTCAGCATTTATAAATCCTGCTGATAAAATGTTCACCAATGGCATCAGGATCAATGAGATAAACAGCCATCTGTATTTCATGTTTATTCCTTATAGAAAGCTTTGTATGCTTTGTAAGTCATGTAAATATCCGCTTTACTTGATATTTCAAAAGGTGAGTGCATGGATAGAAGCGCTGGGCCACAGTCGATGATATCCATTCCATAAATGGCCAGGAATTTGGATATGGTTCCTCCACCACCCTGATCTATTTTTCCAAGCTCGCCCGTTTGCCATACTATATCATTATTGTTAAAGGTTGATCGGATGATACTCATATACTCGGCACTTGCATCACTTGAACCGGATTTACCTCCCGTTCCTGTGAATTTAGTGACGCAAACGCCATAACCCAATTTGGCGGCATTTCTCTTTTCATGAACATCCTGATAATCAGGCTCTATTCCTGCATTCACATCACCTGAAAGCATCAATGAATTAAAAAGAATCTTTCTTAACGTTCTTTCGTTAGAATGAATTCCTTCAATCTCCAAAATATCAGAGACAAAATCTTCAAAAAAACGGGATTTCGCTCCAGTGTTGCCTTCACTCCCAATCTCTTCTTTATCGAAAAACAGAC
>Ga0208371_1000405_pt1 | contig 10241 bp, 6 predicted proteins | sample SubbioCR12Aug_1A_FD_184827 | JGI IMG/M metagenome (GOLD analysis project Ga0208371, IMG submission 184827) | Serpentinite rock and fluid subsurface biosphere microbial communities from McLaughlin Reserve, California, USA - CR12Aug_1A (SPAdes) | ecosystem: Environmental > Terrestrial > Deep... | reverse complement strand
ATGTCCTGCTCCATGCCGGAGATCCGGTAGGCATGGTAGAACCCCGCTGCCTGCCCCAGGGCAGCCCCCATGCAGAGCACGGTGTCGACCCCGCCCAGGTTGAGCCCGAGGGTGTAGCAGCCGATGTCCGACGGATAGATCCCCTTGGGAGCAGCCCGCTTGATGGCGTAGAAACTGGCGCGATGCGGGCAGCCGGGACAGAGGGTGGGCCGGCGTCCGCCACCGGTCGGGGCCTGGGGCTGGGGCGGCAGCTGCACGCCGGAACAGTCGGCAATGATCCGCTCCACCACGTCGGGAAGCAGTTCGCCGGCAGCCGGAACGGTCCCGCTCTCCTTCCCCAGCACCTTGTAGCGGTCCCTCAGTTGCAGCTCGATGACGCCGACGGTCTCTTCGAGGCAGAGGATCTCGTCATAGGCGGCCAGCACCTGGTAGATGAATGCGGTATGCAGCGGAAAGGGCTGGATGACCTGGTAGAGCGGCAGGTCGTCCCACAGGTCGAGCGACTTGAGGATCTCCTCGGCATGGGCAGCGGCAACGCCGGATGCGACGATCGCCGTGCGGCCGGCTGCCTGCGGGTTCAGGCGTCGCGGCGCCGTCAGCGGGTAGGCCGCAATCCGGGCCAGCTTGTCGTTCAGTTCCAGGTGGAGTTTATAGCGAAATACCGGGGTGGCGGCCCAGCGGGCAGGGTCCTTGCGGAAGTCGGCCGTGCGGCCCGACTGTTCCACCGGCCCGAGGGAGATGTCCTGGCAGGCATGGCAGACCCTGGTGGTGGGACGGATCATGACCGGCAGACGAAAGGCCTCGGAGAGCTCAAAGGCAACGCCGGTCAGCTCCTTCGCCTCCAGGGGGGAGGCGGGATCGAGAACCGGGATCTTGGCCATCATGGCCATCAGCCGCGAATCCTGTTCCGTCTGGGAGGAATGGGGGCCGGGATCGTCGGCCGAAACCACCACGAAGCCGCCGACCGTGCCGAGATAGGCGGCGCTCATGAGGGGATCGGCAGCCACGTTGAGCCCCACCTGCTTCATGGCGGTAGCGGCCCGCAGACCGCTCTGGCTGGCGGCATAGGCGATCTCGAAGGCGACCTTTTCGTTGACCGCCCATTCGACGTGCATGACCGCGCCTGTGGCCTTCTGCCAGGCCTGCACCGCCGTCAGGATTTCCGATGCCGGCGTGCCGGGGTACGATGCCGCAACGGCGCAACCATGCTCCACCAGACCGCGGGCCAGGGCCTCGTTCCCCTGCATCAGCATCTTGGCGGTCTTCTCCACGCCTCCTCCGCTCAAAAATCGACTCTGGTTTGTCCGTATTGCCTGCAGAAGCACGTATATTGCGGAGCAGAAGGCCGTTTTGTCAACAAAAAAGGAATCTGGCAGCAGCCGGATCCTTTGCCCGGTTGAGGCATGCCGCCGCGCTGCCCCACTCAAATATTGGTGTCAAATAATCCGATTATCTGTCGGATTGTCTTACACAAATTTGACTACAACGCGCCAGATGCCCGCGGAACAGATGATCCATACGACGACGGCATTGCCAATTTCCTATCGAAAATCAGCAAGTACGGAAAATGGCAGGGCAATCCACACGGACAGCCTGAATGACGGCATTATTATTGCTGCGCTTGCTGGAGCAATGAATGCTTCGCCTCTTTGTTGCTGAGGGATTGTTGTCTAATGCTTTATGCCGACACGAGGGGAGAATATCGATGGGTGAAACGAGAAGATTTACCAGGATACCGTTCCAGCGGGAGGTGCTGATCAGCGCCAAGGGGCAATGGTATCGCGGGGTGTCGGAAAATCTTTCACTCTATGGTATCTACGTGAAGGCCTCACCAAAGTTCGAGCCCGACACCGTCGTGGAACTGACCATCCCCCTCAGTCCGGACGCGGCCAAGGACAACGACGAATATATCGATGTCTGCGGCGTTATCGTCAGACAGGATGACGCCGGCATCGGCTGTGAATTCCAGAAGGTCGAGGTGGATGCCTTCCTCCACCTGAAGAACATCATCAGCTCCCACTGCGACAACAAGAACCGTGTCATGGACGAGTTCTACAACTACCTGGCACGCAAGGAACTCCCCCTCTGACCCGCACCTCCTACCGCATCACATAGTCCGCATCATCTTTCCGCAACGATTCTGCCGTTGCCTCGCTCAGTCGCGGGATCACGATCCGCATCTCAACTCGTGCCAGTTCGGCGAATTCGTCCGGAACGCCCCACCGCATGGCATGCCCCACCCCGGTGACCACGATCATCTGTCGTGCCGGCTCCTTGCGGAGATAGGCATTGAGCCGGTCGGCCATCACCTTGTTGCGCAGAAGCTGGGCCTCGCAGAAATACCGGAGCATCGCATCGTCGGCGCTGTGCCAGACGAAGCTGCGCCGCACGAAGTCCATGTACGGCTTGTCCACCCGGCAGGTAACGTCCGGCGGCAGGCCGCGCAGCTCTTCCGGCGTGAGCGAGCCGAATCCCTGGCGATAGACCTTCTGCATGATCTCGCGGGGCGCATTGAGCGCCACCAGCGGGATCCGGTTGTTGCGGGCATAGAGCAGGATCTCGTTGTACGCCTCCCAGGGGATGGTCCAGTTGTCGCGGTAGATTGCCATGAACTCCAGGAGGTCCATGTCGCCGGCGACCCAGCGGTCCAGGGCCGGCTGGCTTTCGGCGCGGAACATCTCCAGGCCGATGGCCAGCCTGCTCCCCGAGGCCTGCAGCGCCTTGATCATCTCCAGCTGCAGGCGGTGGTGCTCTTGGTTGTCGTGGAGCTCGCCGACAAAGATCAGGCGTGCCCTGCGCACGTCCCCCATCATCTCGGCAAAACCGACCCGCCGGCCGCTCCGCATCTCTTCAAAGGGAGGCTGGGAGGTTTTCGCCGGCGACGCCGCGCACCCTGCCAGCAGCATCGTCACCAGCAGGATCGCCCACCACCATCCCGTCAAGCGCCTTTTTACGGTCATGCAATCTCCTCCATCCGCCCCCCCTGGCGCACCAGATAGCGATGCCCCCGCCAGGTCACGCGGTTGCCGGCAAACGCCAGTGCCCAGGTGGCAAAGGCCAGGCAGTCGCGCGGCACCAGAAGCCAGAGATACCGGGGCAACAGCCTGTCCCGCACATAACGCTGGCTAAACAGCGAAACGATAACGGCGCGCACCCCGTAGAGAAGGCCTGCCGCGGCCCATCCCCAGGCGGCTGCCCCGGCCAGCAGACCGGCGACCACGGCTGCCAGGGCAGCGGGAAAGGGCTGGGTGATGCCGGAGGCGAAATAGCCACCCGGCCGCGAAACCCGCATGGTGCGGCACCAGCGGAGCTGCCGGGAGAGGACCGTACTCAGCCGCTCCCGGTGCATGACGCTCTCCACGAAGCAGTCCGAGAGCTCCAGCCGGTAACCGACGCCATGGACCTTGTTCCCCAGCTGGTAGTCGTCGGCCAGGTAGTCCACCAGGGCGGCAAAACCGCCGATCCGTTCCAGCGCCTCCCGCCTGACCGCCATGGATGCGCCCAGGGCAAAGGAGAGCCCTTCCAGTTGCATGGCCACCATGACATTGGGGATCATCTCCGCCGTAAAGCCGAGCGCCTCCAGGGCGCAGGCGCTTCCATGGACGCCGGTGGTCCGGTAGAGCGAGGTGACCAGGCCGACGTTCTGGTCGCCGAACAGGGCGCAGACCTTCTGCAGGTAGCGCGGCCCCACCCGGATGTCGCTGTCGCAGACGATGAGCAGGTCGTGGCGGGCGTGCGGGTAGGCGTTCATCAGGTTGCAGACCTTGTAGTTGGGGCCGTAGATCCGGTCGTCCACCACCAGCGCGATGTCGACGGCGGGGAATTCGGCCATCAGCCGCCGGATCACCGGCAGGGCCGGGTCGTCGGCCGCGGCAACGGCAAAGACGATCTGGAAGCCGGGATATTCCTGGCGACAGAAGGAGGCGAAGTTCTCGAAGCTGTCGGCGTCCATCCCCTTGACCGGCTTGAGGATGGTGACCGGCGGCAGTTCTCCGGCAACCGGCCCGGGCCTGGAGAAATAGCGCCCCGCGCACCAGAGGGAGATGAAGGCATAGGCCAGGGGGGGGAGCACGAACAGGAATGGCAGCAGCTTGGAGACAAGGGTCATGGGATCGGATTCTGCCGACAAAGGGGACCGGGTGTCAAGGGGCAAAACATGCCGGCCTCACGCAGACCGGTGACTCGTTCTTTTTTCCGCCTGCAGCAGGTAGGGGGCCGTGGCCGGACGGTTGAGCTGGCGATGCAGCCAGACATTGAAGAGGTGCGGCGGGAGCGCCCTCCCCCATTCCTCCACGGCGGCGCATTCCTCTGCCCCGCCCGGATGCCCCGGATAGAGCGCCACCAGGAGGCACCCTCCCGGAGCGATCAGCTGGCTGGCCGCTTCCAGCGCGGCAACGGTGGTTTCGGGCCGGGTGACGCACCCCTTGTCGCCGCCCGGCAGATACCCCAGGTTGAAGACCACGGCCCTGAGCGGTTCGGCAACCAGTTCGGCCAGCCGCTCGTGCCCCATGGCGCAGAGTTCCACCTGCTGCCGGCAGCCCGCCTCGTCGAGGAGCCGCGCAGTGGCCCGCAGCGCCTCCTCCTGGATGTCGAAGGCCCAGACCCTCCCCTCCTCCCCCACCAGGCGGGCCAGCAGCAGGGTGTCGTTGCCGTTGCCGCAGGTAGCGTCCACCACCCGGTCCCCGGGCCCGACACGGCGACTGAGGAGGTAATGGGCCAGTGCGACCGCGCCGCGCAGGTCTATATGGGATTCGGGGATCATCGATCCGCTCCGTTCTAGTACCGTGCAACATCTAAATCTAACTCCCCCCGCCCCCTCTTACCTAAGAGGGGGAGCAATAACCAGCCTAGCACGTCCCTCCCCTTATTTAAGGGGAGGACAGGAGGGGTTAGAATACGTGTTACAACCTATCAGCGTCCGCAGGCGAGTTTCAGCACCGCCGGCAAGACAATGACAAACGCGACCTGGCAGGCGAGCATCCCCAGCGACATCACCGCGCCGATGCTGAAGACCCCCTGGTGGTGGGCCACCATAAGCGCGCCGAAGCTGACCATGATGGTCAGGGTATTGAGGATCACCCCGACGCCGGTACTGCTGGTCACCACCGCCTCGGCGCTCTCCCCCTCGCGGCGGTAGCGGTTGATCAGGTAGATCCCCGAATCGACGGCGATCCCCAGCACCAGCGGCATGACGATGATGTTGGCCGAGTTGAAGCTGATCCCCAGGAGCCACATGCCGGCAACCATGAAGAGAAGCCCCACCACCAGCGGCACCAGGCCGATGACCGCATATTTCACGCTGCGGAAGGCGACCAGCAGGATAACCACGATGGCGGCAAAGGCGTAGACAAAGGCGCCGCGATAGGCGTCGCGCATGATGGTCATCGATTCGTAGACCATCACCGGCTCCCCGGTGGCGTGGGGGTCCACGGAACGGACATCGTCCAGAAAGGCCTTGAGCGGCTCCCGGTCGAAGATCTCATGCTTCGGCGCCACCTGCAACAGGTAGGTGCCGTTCTTCCCCCTGAACCGCTCTACCAGCTCCCGCGGGACATCGGCCGGCGTCACCCCGGTCGGCTCCAGGCTCGTCATCATCAGGCCGAGCTTGTCCGGCAGCTCGGCCAGCATCCCCCCCTGGAAATCCCGCAGCATGCCGGTGGCGCTGGTGGCGCGGTTCTTCTCCAGCTTGGCGAAAAAGGCGTCCAGGGTTGCCAGGAATTCCCCCACCGGTCCGGCCTCGGGGCTCTTCTCCCGGTCCAGCGTCTCTTTCAGCTTGACCAGGGTGTTCCTGAACCGCTCGAATACCTCGGGCAGCGCCATCAGCTGCAGATCCTCGCTGTAGGGGACCGGCCGGATATCGGCCAGATCCCGGCGCAGGCCGTGCAGCAGCGCGATCTTCTCCGCCTGATGATCGGGGATGAACGAATTGAGGCTCACCACGTGATCGACGGTCGGCAGCGCCTCCAGCCGCGCCGTCCTGGCAGCGGCATCAGCCGCAGAACCGGCGATGACCACGGCAAAGTAGCCGGAGTTCTCCTTGCTCTTCATCAGCTTGTAGGCGTAGTTCACCGACTCCAGCCCCTTGGCCTGCAGGTTCATGAGGTTGTAGTCGAAACCGATCCGGCTCAAGGGGTAGAGCGAGGCGCCGCAGAGGAGAATGGCAAGTGCCACCACCACCCGCGGGTGGCCGAAGAGAAACCTCCTGACGCCGCTGTTCCCTGTCCCGCCGGTGCGGGCGGGGCTCTTGGCTGCGACAGCGCTCCGTTTCCTTCGGTACGGCGCAAGCAGGACCATCAGCGCCGGCAGGACCGTGAAGGTGACCAGGACGCAGATGACCACCCCGCCCCCGGCGATGATCCCCAGTTCGGCGATCCCCTTGAAGTCGGTGAAGACGAAGGTCAGAAAGGCCGCTGCCACGGTGGCCGCTGCCATGAGGATCCCCCAGATGTTCCGGTTGAGGCCGGCGGCAATCGCGGCCAGTTCGTCGCTGCCGTTGTTCAGCTCCTCCTGGCTCCGGAGCACCACCTGGATGCCGTACTCGATGCCGATGCCGATGAGCATGACGGCAAAGACCATGGAGAGGATGTTGAGCCTGCCGACCGACAGGGTGGCGAAGCCGAAGGAGAGGCAGATGGCGACGATCAGGGAGACCATGGCCGCCACCACGTTCAGCACTCCCCGGAAAGAAACCAGGAGCAGCACCACGGTCAGCGCCAGGGAAAGCGCCGTGGCGATCTTGATGTCACGGTCGCTGGTCGCCATCTCCTCATGCTCCAGCACCGGCACGCCGGTGAGCCCGGCGGTCACCCCCCCGAATTCCGGCCGGGCATGCAGTTCAGCCAGTGCCGCGCGGATCAGAGCGATGGTCTGCTCGGCCGGGACGAAACTCCCCTTTTCCTTTACCGGCAGGATGGTCATGATCTGCATCCTGCCCGCCTTGGCAATGGCCGATTCCTTGCCGTCCCTGCCGCGAAAAAAGACCTCCTGGAAAGAGAACTGCGCTGTGCCGCTGTCGGCGAATGCACCGATCCCCCGCCCCAGGCTGGCCAGCATGAACGACAGCCCGGCAAGCTCCCGGTCGCGACCGGGGGTGCCGGGGGCAGCGGCAAGATAGCTGTCCATCTGGTCGGTCAGGGTCGTGAAGAGGGTCTGGACCGACGGCGACGCAGCCAGCTCCTTCAGCACCGGCCTGGCCAGCAGCAGGTTGTCTCGCAACGACTGCAGGTCTTCCAGCGGCATGAAAAGGAGACCGTTCTTCTTGAAAAAGGGCATGTCAAAGGGGAAGAAGACCTCCTGCACCAGGTCCTTCCGCTTCGAGAGCCGCGCCTGCAGCTCCTCGCCGAAACGTCCCGCCTTTTCCTGGTCCTCCGACTCGATGACGACGACGATCTCCTCCATGTCGCCGAACTCCGCGCGCCAGTCACGGTAGTCGCGATGGAACTGGGTGTTTTTCGGCATCAGGTCGTCGCGGCCGGTGAGAAACTCCATCCGTTGCCAGGTATAGACCACCGACAACAGCGACAGGAGCAGGGCACAGGCGAGGATCAGCCGCGGCCGGCGGACGATGAAACCGAACAGGCCGCGGTACGGGGAGGTATCGTTCTTCATTATTCCTTCTTTCGCGCCTGCAGGCTCGCAGGCGTCAATGCAATATCGGGACGAACCGTTTGCTCGCAGCAGAGCACGAGCCGTCTGTTAGTAGCACAGCTCTTTCGGCAAATCAACCAAAGCACTGCGTATCTCCGGCAGTTTCCGTCCGGAAAGGGTTCTTTCCCGTCCTGGCAGCCACTCGTTTCCCACCGGGAGTTTCCGGATGAAAACCAAGTATCTACGGGGTTTTACAACACGTTAGCCGGAAAAAGGGTGTATCTTTTCGACAAAATATGATAAGAGTACCTGATTTCCGGGGTCGACCAGATCCCCACCACCATTTAATCATGATATTACGCACTGTTATCAAGGAGTACCCATGGCGATGACCCCCTGCAAGCACCCCATATCCCATGCACTCACCTCATTCAACGGCGTGACTGCCGAACCCGAGATCAAGCCGGCGGCAAAGCCGGGGGCCAAGATTCACCACCTCCCCGCCTCGATCTGGAAGAAAAAGGAGAGCGAGACGACCAGCCCGCTGGACCTGGCCATCGAGCGGACCTGCGAGTTCTTCTTCCGCGAGCAGCTCCCCCAGGGGTACTGGTGGGCCGAGCTGGAATCGAACGTCACCATCACCGCCGAATACGTCATGCTCTTCCATTTCATGGGGATCGTCGACAAGGCAAAAGAGCGGAAGATGGCCAACTACCTGCTCCGCCAGCAGACCGCCGAAGGGCACTGGTCCCTCTGGTACGGCGGCCCCGGCGACCTCTCCACCACCATCGAGGCCTATTTCGCCCTCAAGCTGGCAGGCTACCCGGCAGACCATCCCTCCATGGTCAAGGCGCGGGATTTCATCCTCTCCAAGGGGGGAATCCTCAAGGCGCGGGTCTTCACCAAGATCTTCCTCGCCCTGTTCGGCGAGTTCTCCTGGCTCGGCGTGCCGTCCATGCCGATCGAGCTGATGCTGCTCCCCGACTGGGCCTACTTCAACATGTACGAGCTCTCCAGCTGGTCGCGGGCCACCATCATCCCGCTCTCCATCACCATGACCATGCGCCCGGTCCGCAAACTCCCCCCCTGGGCCAGGGTCCAGGAGCTCTACGTCCGGCCGCCGCGCCCCATGGACTACACCTTTACCAAGGAAAACGGCATCATCACCTGGAAGAACTTCTTCATCGGCCTGGATCACCTGATGAAGGTCTACGAGGGGAACCCGATCCGGCCGCTGAAGAACAAGGGGCTGGCTGCCGCGGAGAAATGGGTGCTGGAACACCAGGAGCCGACCGGCGACTGGGGCGGCATCCAGCCGGCCATGCTCAACTCGGTCCTCTCCCTGCACTGCCTCGGCTATGCCAACGACCATCCCGCCGTTGCCAAGGGGATGCAGGCACTGGCCAACTTCTGCATCGAGGATGATGAGTCGCTGGTGCTCCAGTCCTGCATCTCGCCGCTCTGGGACACCGCCCTGGCCCTGAAGGCGCTGGTGGAAGCGGAAGTCCCGACCGACCATCCCGCGCTGGTCAAGGCCGCGCAATGGCTTCTCGACCGTGAAGTCCGCAAGGACGGGGACTGGAAGATCAAGAGCCCCAAACTGAAGCCGGGCGGCTGGGCCTTCGAATTCCTCAACGACTGGTACCCCGATGTGGACGATTCCGGCTTCGTCATGATGGCCATCAAGGACGTGCAGGTAAAGAACGAGAAGACCAAGCAGGAAGCTATCCAGCGGGGGATCGACTGGTGCCTCGGCATGCAGAGCAAAAACGGCGGCTGGGGCGCCTTTGACAAGGACAACACCAAGCACCTCCTGAACAAGATCCCCTTTGCCGACCTGGAGGCGCTCATCGATCCGCCCACCGCCGACCTGACCGGCAGGATGATGGAGCTGATGGGAACCTTCGGCTACTCCAGGGAAAACCCGGTCGCGGCCCGCGCCCTGGATTTCCTCCGCCGCGAGCAGGAACCGGACGGCTCCTGGTGGGGACGCTGGGGGGTCAACTACATTTACGGCACCTGGTCGGTCCTGTCGGGCCTGAGCGCCATGGGGGAAAACCCCAACCAGGCTTACATCCGCAAGGCCATCGACTGGATCAAATCGAAGCAGAACACGGACGGCGGCTGGGGAGAAACCTGCGAATCCTACCTGGACCCCTCCCTGGCGGGGATCGGCCCCAGTACCGCATCCCAGACCGGCTGGGCGCTTCTGGCCCTCATGACGGTCGGCGAGGTCGATGCTCCGGAGGTGGGCCGGGGGATTCAGTACCTCCTGGACACCCAGAAGACAGACGGCACCTGGGACGAAGACCAGTACACCGGTACCGGTTTCCCCAAGTTCTTCATGATCAAGTACCATATCTACCGCAACTGCTTCCCCCTGACCGCGCTGGGGACCTACCGTTCCCTCAGCAGAAAGAGAAAGGGATAAGGCGGCCACCGCGCGAATTCCGGCGGATGAGCACATCTTCTCACCTTCCACCTTTTATTCGTTTTTTATGAAAGCATTCGTCACCGGTGCAACCGGTTTCATAGGCGCAAGCCTCGTCAGGGAACTCCTGAAGGATGGCTGTTCGGTCAGGGTGCTGGTGCGGCCCGGTTCGGACCGCCGCAACCTTGAAGGGCTCAAGGTCGAGCTCTGGGAAGGGGACCTG
>Ga0208371_1000404_pt1 | contig 10246 bp, 6 predicted proteins | sample SubbioCR12Aug_1A_FD_184827 | JGI IMG/M metagenome (GOLD analysis project Ga0208371, IMG submission 184827) | Serpentinite rock and fluid subsurface biosphere microbial communities from McLaughlin Reserve, California, USA - CR12Aug_1A (SPAdes) | ecosystem: Environmental > Terrestrial > Deep... | reverse complement strand
AAAAGCCTCATAAAATCTCGGCTCTGGGCATTGGCCGTACTTTCCAGAATGTTCAGGTGTTTCCGGCCATGACCGTTCTTGAAAACGTGATGGTGGGTCGGCATTTAAGATCCCGGTGCGGCATGGTGGTTTCCTGCCTTCTGCCCCAGGCCCTTCGTCCTGAGGAAAAACGGATCAGGGAATCCGCGCTATCCTGTCTTAACGCCGTGGGTCTTGCCGAATACGCGGACCGTCAGGCAGGCAGCATGCCCCTTGGCAGCCAGCGCATGCTGGAAATCGCACGGGGTCTGGCCCTGGAACCTGCTGTCCTGTTTCTTGATGAACCGGCTTCCGGCCTGAATGCCCGTGAAACGGTGGGCATGGGTGAGCTGATCGGCAAGATCAAGGCCATGGGAATCACGGTTATCCTTGTAGAACACGATATGGAGCTGGTCATGGATATTTCAGACAAAGTGGCGGTGGTCAATTTCGGCAGCCTGATCGCCGAAGGAACTCCCAAGGAAATCCAGGCTAACCCCGAAGTCATCAACGCATATCTGGGGGCCTGATCATGCTTCGTCTTGTAAATATCAACAGTTACTACGGTCTGGTCCATGTACTTAAAAATGTGTCTCTCCACATTGACGAAGGAGAGATCGTCACCATTCTCGGTGCCAACGGCGCAGGAAAGACAACGACGCTTAGAACCATCAGCGGTCTTCATCCCCTTAAGGGCGGAAGCATTCTTTTCCAGGGTAAAGACATCCGTGGTGTGTCACCGGAAAAACTGGTGGCCATGGGTATCGCCCATGTCCCCGAAGGACGGCAGATCTTCCGCCCAATGTCCGTCTATGAAAACCTCGAAATTGGCGGCCACATCATCTACAAGCAGTTCGGGAAAAAACAGCTGAAAGCCGATATCGGCGAGATGTTCCAGCGCTTCCCCATTCTGGAGCAGAGAAGAAAACAATACGCCGGAACCATGAGCGGCGGCGAACAGCAGATGCTCGCCATTGCCATGGCCCTGATGACCCGCCCCAAACTCCTGCTCCTTGACGAACCGTCCATGGGCCTGGCCCCCCTGATCATCAAGGAAATTTTCAAACATATCGGCGAATGCCAGAAAGAAAAAAAGATGACCGTTCTCCTCATCGAACAGAACGCCAACGCCGCCCTCGACATCGCCGACCGAGGCTACGTCATGGAAACAGGCCGAATCGTCCTCGAAGAAGACGCCCAGTCCCTCCGCTCCAACCAGGAAGTCCGCCGAGCTTATCTGGGTAAAGATCAGAAAGAGATCTGGGAATAACTGATTTTTTGTTGAAATGGCCTCCGGCGGCCCTGCCGGGGGCCAAACTTTTGAAAAGTTTGATAAACATGTTTTGTTAGGAACATAGTTACATGGTCAATTCTACAAAAGAAGTGCATGGCTTTTTTAATGAAGAAAAGTTGCTGCACGAATCATCAGACAGTGAGTACTTTAAGAATCAGAAAAAATGCAATAAATATCATTATACAAATGAAGAAGGCCTAAAAGGTATCTTATCAAAACGTACACTGTGGTTAATGCACAGCAGTGGACTTAACGACCTTTCAGAAGGCAAAATAATTCTCGAAAAAGCCAAAGTTACATTAAAAATAAATAATCCAATGCTATTGGGAACATTTGAGAATTTAATATCTGATGGATTGGATAGTTTTTATTCATGTTCATTCTCTTCATATGGTAATCTTCTAAGTCAGTGGCGAGGTTACGGAGATAATATCGCTTTGGGCTTTGATTGGAATTCATTGGCGGCCCCAAAAGGCCCCACAATGGTAATTGATAATAACGGTAATCAATTAGCAACATCGGGGCTCGACTTTGTACCGTGTGATTATATTGATCCATCCGATGAATCTACTTGTAAGCCTTTTGTTAACAAAGTTGTGGAACTGTTTCTTAATACTTTTTGCGATAGGACGCCCAGTTTAGATGAAATTCAATATTGTGCTTTGAAAATTGGCGCTATAATCACGTCTGTTAAGCATATTGGTTTTTTCGAGGAAAAAGAATACAAAATTGTTTTTTATTGGTGGAATGTTAACGGTATTATAGACCCTGATACAAAGAAACTTCGAGTAGAGTACAAATTTGACGAATCTTGTGTTAAAAGAATTGTTATTGGACCTTGTAAAGATCAAGAGATGAAAATTTGTTCTGTGAAGCGCATTTTGGAAGGCTTTGGATCTGACTATAGCCATGTAGAAGTTTATCGTAGCATGATACCGTTTATTAGTTGATATAGTGACAAAGTCGCTAACAAGCTGGGTGCAGGTGCGACTTACGCTGGCGGATCAGGCCCCCTGACCCTGATGTTAGGAATAAAGGTAAACTCATATGTTCTTGCAAAGTTATGTGGTTCCTGTTTGTTTATACGACATAAAAAATGACGTTGCAGTATTGAAATCGCATTATGGGACAGCATTCTTTATTAATAGTTCAGGAATTTTTTTAACAGCCCAGCATGTTTTAAATTCCGCATATATCGACGCAAAAAACAAAAACTTAAATGTTGGATTAGTTGTCAAAGACGATAATGGGAAAAACATTAAATCAGTTATTGTTGATATAAAAGATAAAGAATATGCCCCGGCACCATTTGATGTAGCTGTAGGAGTTACATCATATAAATGTGATTCTTATCTTACTTTCAAAGAACAGGATGTTTCAGTATGGCAAGATGTTGCGACAATGGGCTACCCACTTAATGCTGTAAGTGGTGAACCAGATGCTTTAATGTTTAATTTAAGGGTACACAAAGGATATATTCAACGTGTTTTACCTCCGGGGACGTTACGGCTTGCAAATAATCCTGAATCATTCGAATTAAGTTTTTTACTTTGCAAAGGCTTGAGTGGGGCTCCAATATTTATCCATTCTGGAGAAAAAGATTTTGTTATTGGTGTTTGTGTTGGCTCTGCACGCACAGAAACACTTGAAAATGAGTTTTCTGAAATACAAGAGAATGGAGATGTGTACAAAGAGAAAATTATGAAAATTGAGGAGTTTGGTATTGCAAACGATATCAGACCTCTATTAAGCTGGAAACCCTCAATTTTGAGCGGCAAATCTTTAAATTGTTTAATTAATTCAGATAATTCCTAACATGCCCATTCACAGCCGACCGGACGTACGGCGTGGCTATTTTGGAATGTTTTCTTTAAACAAAATTTATAACCTTTTCTACCGTTTTCGAAATTTCAGCCCTGCGGGTGATGGGTTCGATAGGACGACTGAAAGAAAAAGAGTATCCGTCCCAAGCACCCCACCCATTTGTCCAGATTTTTAAAATCTGGCCCCCCGGGAGGGCCGCCGGAGGCAAAATAAAGATATCAAAACCTGAAACAAAGCCATATTTTATATATCAGGGGGAATTATGACGTTCTGGAACAGCAAAATCGAGTGTATGAGCAGGGAAGAGATTGAACAGATTCAGCTTGAGAATGTTCAGGCGACGCTTAACCGGATTTACAAAAACGTCCGTCATTACCGGAAGGTTTTCAAGGCCATTGATTTCATGCCTGAGGATTTTTCGAGTCTGGCTGATCTGAGGAAGTTGCCGTTCATTACCCGGAGGGATTTGAGTCAGAACTACCCTTACGAGATGTTCGCCGTGCCTTTGCGGGAGGTGGTTCGACTTCACATGGCATCTGCCAATTTTGATGATCCCATTGTGGTGGGCTTCACCCGGAACGACATCAACCGCTGGGGTGAGCTGATCGCCCGGAACCTGACCGCCGTGGGTGTCACCAAAGAAGATGTGGTGCAGATCGCCCTTACCTTTGGCATCACCACCGGGCCGTTCGGGGTTCAGGTGGGTGCAGAGTTGATCGGGGCATCGGTCATTCCCATGTCTGCCCGGAAATTTGAAGATCAGGTCAAAATCATGCGGGATTTCAGGACCACCGTACTCGTATCCACCCCCACCGTGGCCATGAATCTGGCAAAAACCATAGAAGAAATGGACGTGGACCCCAAAACCCTTGCCCTCAAAACCGCCATCCTGGGATCGGAACCCTGGACTGAAGCGACCCGGAGCAACATCGAAGGGCGCATGCACCTGACCGCAACCGACACTTACGGCCTCACAGAACTGTTCGGGCCTGGGGTTGCCTGGGAATGCCCGGCCAAAAACGGGCTTCATATTGCCGAAGACCATTTCATAGCGGAAATCATTGATCCCGTGACCCTGGAAGTCCTTCCGCCGGGCATGGAAGGGGAACTGGTTTTAACATCCCTCACCAAGGAAGCGCTGCCCTTACTCCGTTTCAGGACGGGTGATCTCACCACCCTCGATTATTCACCCTGCTCCTGTGGGCGGACCCACTGTCGCATATCCAAAATTTTCAAACGCTGCGACGATGTGGTTGTCCTCAAAGGCACAAGCATCGTGCCTGATCAGATCGGTCGGGTGATTTCAAGAGTCACCGGCGGAGAACCTTCTTTCCAGATGGTCATCGATACAGAGGACGGGGGCGATCAGCTTTCCGTACTCATCGAAATATCGGATCTCACTTTTTTCGACGATATGAAGCAACAGCGCATTCTTCTTGAACGGCTTCACCATGAAATGACCGAATTCTTCGGCTGGGACGTCCCTGTTCGCCTTGTTGAACCCGGAACATTTCCGAGAGAGCAGAAGGTGCTGGACAGACGCAAACTTGTTTAAATCCAGATATTCTCTGGAGCGGGTTTTTGCCTAATAGTGTTGATTTAAGAGATTTTAAAGTAATGAATGAAAAATAAACGTCCAACATCCAACGTCGAACGTTCAACGTCCAATAGCGGATGACGGCCATTTTTATGATTTAATTTTAATGTAACCTCACAATAAAAATGCCCCAATCCTTTATTGGACGTTCGACATTCGAAAAACGCTCTATCAAGCATATCGCGCAACAGCCACACCAGGCCATTTGACATTCACTACCGTTTCTGGGATACTTGACAAACTATTAACCATGACAGGCTGTAACTGCCCGCTGAGATTTCATAATCCTCCGTTTATTCTTCGGATGGCCTGTCTGCATTCTTGTTGTTTTTTTGCATCTCGATTTGAGAATAAGCTATGTCCATATCCCCAGTTCCAATGACATCTGGTGAATATTCGAAAATAATGATCGACGTGATGGCCATTCCACCGCTGATCATGGCCGGAATATGTTTTTTTGTTGCCTGTTATCATGGGTGGGTCGCGACTAAACGGTTCAATCCCGCTGTCAACATCTCCTTTGCCTGTACATGTTTTGGCGTTGCTCTTTACGATATTTTCTGTGCAGGCCTTTACAATTCAACAAACTTTGAACAGGGTATCTTCTGGCAGCGGCTTCAAATCGAAACCGCCATGATCATGTTCACGGCGTTCTGCTGGTTCATCTACCACCTCACCCAGATGAAAAGCCGGAAACCCTTGATAGCCATCACAGTATTTTACGCTGCTCTTTTCCTTATCTCCCTTGTCGGGAATAACAGCTATACCTTGTTGGTCGACAAACCCGCCATTAAAACCATCCTGCTGTGGGGACTCGGGGGCATCACGTATTATGAAGCCGTACCTGGGATTGTGTTTCAAATCGCTTTAGCGTCCCAGGCCATCATTCTTTTAACTTTGCTGATCATCACCTACCGCTATGCCAGATCTATGCAATACCGTGGCGTCAACTTTCTGTTCTTTTCCATATGCTTTTTCATCACTGCGACGATCAACGATACCCTGATCGCCCTTAATATTTATGCTTCGATATATTTGATGGAGTATTCTTACCTGATCATCATCGCCCACATGACGTATATGCTTCTCAATCAGTTTGTTCGATCTCATGAAAAATTTGAAAAACTCAATGTCGAACTGGAAACCAGAGTCACGGAAAGAACCCAGGATCTGGAAAAAGCGCTGATCCGTGTGAGTCAGCTTGCCACAAAAGCCGAAAGTTCCAATGTCGCCAAAAGCGCATTTCTCGCCAACATGAGCCATGAAATACGAACTCCCATGAACGGTCTGATCGGCTTCACCGATCTGCTCGCCGATACGGTTCTCGACGAAGACCAGAGGGATTATGTCACAACCATAAAGCAGAGCGGTGACTCACTCCTTTCATTGCTCAACGATATCCTGGATTTTTCCAAGATCGAAGCCGGTGAGCTGACATTGGAAAACATCGATTTCGACATTGAGGTTCTTTGTTATGACGTCTGTGACCTGCTTCGTCCGCGCATCGGATCAAAGCCCGTGGATCTGATATGCCATGTGGATGACACAGTCCCAGCCCGTGTCTTGGGAGATCCCAACCGCCTGAGACAGGTTCTCACCAATCTTATGGGCAACGCATCAAAATTCACGGAGCAGGGAGAAATCGAACTCCGTCTCATGCTGGAAGAAGAAAAAGAAGACGGTCTTGTCATCCATGGTATGGTTCGGGACACGGGAGCCGGTATTCCTGAAGACAAACTGGCTGTTATTTTCGAACCGTTTCAGCAGGCCGACAATTCGGATACGCGGCGCTATGGAGGAACGGGCCTCGGCCTTTCCATCTGCCGCCAGATCCTTTCGCTGATGAACGGCAGCCTCTGGGTCGAAAGCCGGGTCAACAAAGGCAGTATTTTTCATTTCCGTATCTGCCTTGGAAAAACGACCGTGTTGCAAAACCATCATCCTGTTTACGGTTCTCTTTCCGGTAAAAGGGCGTTGGTTTTTGACAACCATCCGGTCAATCTCGGATTAATCGCATCCATGCTGGAAAAGGAAGGGGTCGAAGTCGTGGGCCTGTCAGCATGTGCGGAGATTCTTCCCGCGTTGGAGCAGTCTCCATTCGATCTTTTTATTTCAAGTATCCGGTCATCGATCAGCACGATTCTTGATACAGCATCCACCATCCGCAGTGCCGACGCCCCGTACCACAGCATCCCCATGATTGCCCTTTCTTCGGTGACGGAACTGATGTCCAGACAATGCGAACAGGCCGGATTTGACGCCTATCTCCCCTTGCCAGTACGAAAAGACAAACTCTGCCGCGTAGCGGCCAGGCTTCTGGGGCCAGTGGAACATCCCGATGAAAACGAGTCACACCACGACCATGCCCTTATCACCCAGTATACGATTCAGGAAGATCTGAAACAGACTCATATACTTCTTGGAGAAGACAACCCGGTGAATCAGAAACTGGCCATGGTGATGCTGAAAAGAGCGGGCTACTCGGTGGATGTGGCAGAAAATGGCACGCAGGTGGTGGAACGTTATCTGGCAACCCCTGATGCCTACCAGCTGATCTTTATGGATGTTCACATGCCGGAAATGGATGGTCTTGCAGCCACCCGGGCCATACGCGCCGCAGGTCATCAGCACATCCCCATCATCGCCATGACAGCCCATGCCATGAAAGGATTCCGGGAAAACTGCCTTGAAGCCGGTATGAACGATTACATCAGTAAACCCATTCAGAGAGAAAAAGTATTCGAAGTGATCACCCGATGGATTACACCCTAATTGACATTCCGATTAAAAATAATCGGACATTGAATCACGGGATCAATAGATGCGCTTTAATTTTATAACTATCGGAAAACAGATGATATTCAGATTTCAATTTACAATCATCCTCCTGCTGATTTCCACAGCCGTCCATGCCGCTGCGCCCACCGTATGGTTGAAGCCGGGTATCGGAAAATATGATCTGGGGTTACATGCAGATATTCTGGAAGATAAGCAGGGTAAACTCAGCATTAAAGAGGTCAGCTCTTCCGCCTTCGCAGACCAATGGGTTCAAAGCCAGCAGGAACAACCCAATTTTGCGTTTTCCCATAGTGTTTACTGGCTTCGGATAACTCTGACATCTGACATGCAAATTTCAAAAAAATGGTGGTTTGAAGTGGCGTTTGCGCTTCAAGACTATATCGATTACTACGTTTTACAGGAAGGAGATATTATCAGCGTTTTTCAAACGGGAGATCGTGTTTCCTTCAATAGCCGCTCCGTTGATTATCGTAATTTTTTATTTGAATTTGATATTTCTCCTAAAGAAACCAGATCTATTTACTTGCGATTAAAATCTTATAACGGGGTTCATGAGCCGTGTCCTGTCATTTTATGGGATCAGCAATCCTTCGCACTTGCCAATGGTATACGCAATCTGGGTATGGGTTTGTTCTTTGGTATCATGGCTGTTATGGCCATATACAATCTGTTTATTTTTCTATCGGTAAGGGATCGTACTTATGCGTATTATGTTGCCTACATTATCTGCTTCATAATCTGGTTAGCTTCTTACTACGGATATTCGTTTCAGTACCTGTGGCCGGACTCACCCAATTGGGGGAACCAGTTTATCATAGTAAGTTCCAGCCTCTGGTCTATTTTCATGATCCAGTTCGTTCGTTTCTTTTTAGATACGAAACGACTGGTTCCCTGGTATGAAGTGCTATCCAAAGTTGGGATGGGTTGCTTCGTACTTAACATCATCTTCAGTTTTACAGGCAATTATGCTTTTGGAATCAGATTGATCCTGGGCCTTGGAGTTTTCTTTAGCATAGCAAGCTTTTCGACCGGGGTTATCTGCTTCAGGGCGGGGTATAGACCCGCTCGATTTTTCTTGCTGGCATGGACAACCCTTTTGTTATCACTTTTAATATTTATTTTGAAAATCTCAGGGTTATTACCGGCGATATTCATCGTTGAAAAAAGTGTTCAAATCGGATCAACGATAGAAGTCATACTCTTATCTTTAGGTTTAGCGGATCGTATTAACACACTGAAAAATGAAAAATATCTTGCCCGGAAAGATGCCATGCTGGCATTTGAATCAAGCCTGAAATTGAAGAAAGATTTTATTGCGTCGATCAGCCATGAATTACGAACCCCTATGAATGCCATTCTTGGGGGGCTGGAAGTCATGCAAAAACATACCACAGAACACCTGAAAACTTCCCTGGATATTGTTCGCGGTGGTGCTTCAGATATGATGAATCTGGTCAATGATATACTGACCTACACTGAAATTCAGTCCGATCAACTCACCATTCAATCTGACCCTGTTGCCATTCAGACTCTACTTGAATCACTGCATGAACACTACAATTTTTTGTGCAACTCCAAAGGGTTGCAACTCAATTGGCATGTGGACACCCTGTTGCCGGAATGGATTTGTGCAGACGAAGAGAAGCTTGTCATCATACTTTCAAAATTATTGGATAACGCGGTCAAGTTCACAGCGAAAGGCGCTGTTTCGTTAAACATTGAATGTGACCCATCCACTTCGCCCTGGCAATTGATATGCGTTGTGAACGATACGGGCATTGGAATTGCTCAAGAAAATCAGAGCTGCATATTCGATTCGTTTACTCAATCAGAAGGTGGCTTTCAAAGACGTTATGGTGGTTTGGGTATCGGCTTATCCATTTGCAGAAAGTTAACTGAAACAATAGGTGGCAAACTCTGGCTTGAGTCCATGGTGGGGCAAGGCAGCACGTTTACTGTGGTTTTCCCAATTGAGCCGGGAACCGAACCCGTTATCGAAGAAAAAACAAACCTTGCGTCTGCTAATTTACCCATTTTAGTTGTTGAAGATAATATGGTTAATCAAAAAGTCATGATGAAGCTGCTTGAGAAAATTGGTTACAAGTCATTGATTGCCAATAATGGGAAAGTGGCGCTTGAAATATTAGATAAAGAAGCCGTATCGGTAATATTGATGGATTTGCAAATGCCGGTGATGGATGGTTTCGCGTGTACTGCGAAAATTCGCGGACGAGAGGATCAACTGAAAAGCATACCTATCATTGCCGTTACCGCGAATCTGATGGACACTGATAAAAAACGCTGTATCGAATGCGGCATGAATGATTTTTTAAAAAAACCCATCAAACTTGATCTCTTGCGCAACTGTCTGTCATGCTATGTTGAATCAGAAATCGAAGGGAGCGAACGAGAATTGTTTGTTAAGGTAGGTGAAACATTAATAAAAGACCGTAGAAAAATGAGTTGAAACTGGGTGGGCCGCCCATAAATACATGTGTTCATAAAAATGAATACTTATATGAGAATGAGGGGTCGCCGGAATTCCGCTTTGTCCAACCTGGGCACGCCAATCTCCCGATTGGCTCTACGAAAGCCGTAAGGCTTTCAGATGAGAAAGAGGCGGCTGCACAAGCGACGACTTGAAGGATGAAGCTTTTATGAGATCATATCGAGTCATTAACGTTTTTTAACCTGGGAGATCAATTTGGGCCAGC
>Ga0208371_1000403_pt1 | contig 10326 bp, 7 predicted proteins | sample SubbioCR12Aug_1A_FD_184827 | JGI IMG/M metagenome (GOLD analysis project Ga0208371, IMG submission 184827) | Serpentinite rock and fluid subsurface biosphere microbial communities from McLaughlin Reserve, California, USA - CR12Aug_1A (SPAdes) | ecosystem: Environmental > Terrestrial > Deep... | reverse complement strand
GGATCGCCTACATTTCTTCCGGAAATATGACGAGAATAATTTTCAATGCCGTTACAGTAGCCGATTTCCCTCAGCATCTCCAGATCATGATTTGTTCGTTCTTCGATTCGCTGGGCTTCCACAAGCTTGTTCATGTCCCGAAAATAAGCGATGCGACCTTTGAGTTCATCGGTCACAGTCTCGATAACACGATTCCGGGTATCTTTCTGAGTGACATAATGGCTGGCCGGATAGATGGCCACTTTTTTAAGGCTTTTGAGGGTTTCTCCTTTCAAAGGATCTATTTCTGCTATGGATTCAATTTCATCGCCGAAAAACTCGATTCTGATGGCCAGATTTTCTTCATATGCCGGGAAAATTTCAACACGATCTCCCCTGACTCGAAACGTTCCACGGTAGAAATCGTAATCATTTCTCTCATATTGAATGGCCACCAGATCTGAAAGCAGCTTGTCACGGTCCATGGTCATACCTGCTTCCAGTTCAACTCTGAGGGCAAGGTAATCTTCAGGTGCGCCAAGACCGTAAATACAGGACACGCTGGCAACAACGATAACATCGCTTCTGGACAGCACGTTTCGTGTGGCTGAATGACGCATTTTGTCGATCAGTTCATTGATGGATGAGTCTTTTTGGATGTAGGTGTCGCTGGTTGGGATATAAGCTTCAGGCTGGTAATAATCATAGTAACTGACAAAATATTCCACCGCATTGTCAGGAAACAAACCTCTGAATTCGTCGAACAACTGAGCAGCGAGGGTTTTGTTGGGTGCGATAACAAGAGTGGGCTTTTGCATCTGTTCGATCACATGGGCCATGGTGAACGTCTTTCCCGAGCCTGTAACACCAAGAAGGACTTGGTGTTCCTTACCCTGTAGCAAACCATCGCAGAGCTTTTTGATGGCCTGAGGTTGATCGCCTTTTGGCTCAAATCCTGAATTTATCTTAAAGTTTGACATTAAATTATATACTATATTTAAATGTTATTATTGTATTTATTAAATTTTAATAATTATGGACTATTATAAAAAACGAAGGCAAACCTCGTAAGATTTGCCTTGTATTATCCAATATAAGTTCTTTTTAAAAAATGCGTAGGAAAAAATATTAGGAGTCTTAATCCATCATCTTCCAGCTTGTCCCTTCTGGCTTGTCTTCTAAAACAACCCGCATTTCTTCAAGTTCTTTTCGAATTTTATCAGCCATTGCGAAATCCTTTGATTTTCGAGCTGCTGTGCGTTGGGCAATTAACGATTCCACATGCGCAGGGTCAACCGTTGCTGTTTCCAGAGCGTCCTGTCGTTTGTTTTCAAAATAATCCATGGGAATTTCTTTTAGAATACCCAGGGTATTGGCAATTTTAAGGATATCTGTTGCAAGTCCTTCAACCTGATATTTAATTTCAAAGGCCGTATCGTCGTTCACTTCATCGATAAGTCTGTTCGTTTTTCGAACAGCTTCGAACATGACGGCAAGACCTTTGGCAGTATTAAAATCGTCTTCCATGGCTGCAAAAAAATCTTTCCAGACCTGTCCGTAGCGCGACATGTTGTTGGAATTAAGCCGGACCAGGGGAAGATTGCCATAGGTATCGGACACTCTCAGAAGAAGAGCGTATAGTTTGTCGAGATTTCCCGAGGCTTCTTTCATGGATTGTTCAGTAAAGTCGATGGGACTTCTGTAATGATTTGAAAGAAGAAACAAACGCACTGCTTCGGGGTGGTATATTTCAAGGATATCTTTGATCAAAGTTGTGTTGCCAAGGGATTTGCTCATTTTTTCAGAATTGATGTTCACAAATCCATTATGGAGCCAGTATTTGACGAATGAGCGTCCAAAAGCTGCTTCAGACTGAGCGATCTCATTTTCATGGTGAGGAAAAATAAGATCCTTCCCTCCCCCATGGATATCAAAGGATTCTCCCAGCAGCTGCCAGCTCATGGCTGAGCATTCGATGTGCCAGCCAGGTCTTCCCTGGCCCCAGGGGCTGTCCCAGGATGGCTCTCCAGGTTTTGCCGCTTTCCACAAGGCGAAATCAAAGGGGTTTTCCTTTCGCTCATCGATTTCAATTCGTGCACCGGCTTCCATGTCTTCAAGTTTTCTTCCGGAAAGTTTGCCGTATCCGTCAAAGGCTGTGACTCTGAAATACACGTCTCCATCCACAGGATAAGCCATGCTTTTTTCAATAAGAACGTTGATGATGCTGATAATATCCCCGATATGCTGTGTTGCCCGGGGTTCGATGGTGGCCCGTTTAACGTTCAGGGCGTCCATGTCACGGTAAAATTCGTTGATGTATTTTTCCGAAATTTCCTCTGATGTGACCCCCAGGTCATTGGCCCGCTTGATGATTTTATCATCCACATCGGTGAAATTTCTGATGTATGTCACATCGTAACCCATGGCGGAAAAGAAACGGTACACCACATCAAAAAACACCACTGAACGTGCATGGCCAATATGGCATGAATCGTATACCGTTGGCCCGCAGACGTACATTCTGACTTCACCCGGTTCAATGGATTCAAACTCTTCTTTTTTTCCTGACAGCGTATTGTATAATTTCAAGGTCATAATTTTTTTCCAAAATAATTTTTTATTATTCGATCAATGCCACACACATGGCCCCAATGCCTTCACCTTCACCGATCATTCCGAGACCTTCGGTGGTTGTGGCCTTGATGTTGACACAACCTGGATAGAGGTTCAACGTGTGGGCTATCATTTCACGCATGGCGTCTTTGTAAGGTGATAGCTTGGGCTTTTCAGCAAAAATCGTCGTATCGATGTTCACAATGTTAAAACCCAGTGCAATAAGCTTCTTATGGGTACTTTCAAGAAGCTTGATGCTGAAAATATCTTTGAATTCAGGATCAGTATCCGGAAAATGCTGTCCGATATCGCCAAGCCCCGCAGCTCCTAATAGAGCATCACAGATGGCGTGAATAAGAACATCTGCATCCGAATGCCCGAGAAGCCCTTTTTCATAGGGGATCATAATTCCGCCTAATACAAGATCTCTTCCCGTAACAAGCCGGTGTACATCGTTGCCGATTCCCACGCGCATGGTCAGCTGTTCTCCTGATTGAGTTTTGCCCAGGTGTCCTTCAACGTCACGGTTCTGTTGAACACAAGGCATCCCGGTTTTGTATCTTTGGGTTCCACACAGAAATACCCCTGGCGTTCGAATTGAAACACTTCGCCTGGTTTAGCCATGGAAAGAGAGGGTTCCACCATGGCATTGTTGATTACTTTAAGAGAGTCTGGATTCATGGCATCTCTGAAATCAGCCCCGCCTTTTTCCGGGTTGTCCATAATAAACAGGCGGTCATAAAGCCGAATTTCAGCAGGATGAGCATGTTCAGCAGAAACCCAGTGAATGGTGCCTTTGACTTTTCGCCCGTCGGGTGTTCCGCCACCCTTGGACTGGGGATCGTAAGTGCAAACAAGTTCTTTTACCTCGCCTGTTGCATCATCTTTTACCACATCTTTGCAGGTGATGTAGTAGGCACCACGAAGTCGGACTTCACGCCCTGGACCAAGACGGAAAAACTTCTTGGGCGGATCTTCCATGAAATCAGACCGTTCGATGTAAATAACCTTTGAAAAAGCGACTTTTCGTGTTCCCAGTTCAGGCTTCAACGGGTGATTCATCAATTCCACGTCCTCCACTGAACCGTCAGGATAATTTTCAATAACCACTTTCAACGGTTCAAGGACACCCATGGCCCGGAGTGAGCTTTCATTAAGGTCATCCCGCAGACATTCCTCAAGAACACTCATATCGATACGGCTGTCTTTTTTGCTGATTCCGATTCGTTTACAGAAATTCCTGATGGATGCAGGTGTGAACCCTCTCCTCCTTAACCCTGAAATCGTGGGCATTCTGGGGTCGTCCCATCCGTTTACATGACCTTCTTCAACAAGTTGAAGCAGCTTTCGTTTGCTCATCACCGTATAGGAAAGATTAAGCCTGGAAAACTCAATCTGCTGGGGATGACATGCTGTCTTCAGGGTATCCAGAACCCAGTCATAAAGAGGACGGTGGTCTTCGAATTCTAGAGTGCAAAGCGAGTGAGTGATTCCCTCGATTGCATCGGATATACAGTGGGTATAGTCGTACATGGGATAAATACACCAGTTACTGCCCGTACGGTGGTGATCAGCTTTTTTAATACGGTATATGGCCGGGTCACGCAGGTTGATATTGGGAGAAGCCATATCGATTTTCGCTCTTAAAATATGAGCGCCGTCATTAAACTCTCCGTCTTTCATCCGTTTGAAAAGATCAAGATTTTCCTCCACACTGCGGTTTCTGTATGGACTGTCTTTCCCAGGTTCGGTGAGTGTCCCCCGATATTCTCTGATCTCATCAGCAGAAAGACTGCATACATAAGCTTTTCCCTGTTTTATCAGCTGAACGGCATAATCGTAAAGCGCGTCAAAATAATCCGAGGCGTAATGAATCTCTCCGTTCCAGGAAAAACCAAGCCACGTTACATCTTCAATAATGGAATCGATATATTCCACATCTTCTTTCACCGGGTTGGTGTCATCAAACCTGAGGTTGCAGGTGGCACCGCTAAATTCCTCTGCAATACCAAAGTTCAGACAGATGGATTTAGCATGGCCGATATGAAGGTAGCCGTTGGGTTCCGGAGGAAATCTTGTGGCGACCCGTCCATCATTTCTATTTACAGACAGATCTTCCTTGATGGTGTTTCGAATGAAATCTGAACCTTGTACCGGCTCTGCATCCGTGTGTGTCATACCGTTTCCTCGTGTGTGATATTCAATTATTTAAAAATATTGCTTCGTATTTTTTTGTGCAAGAGACCCTTTTATCACAATTTAATGACAGTTTCCACTTTGAATTCATGAAAAGAATGATCAAACATTTCATCTTACAGATAAAATTCAATATTGTGTCTGTATATGTATCAGCCTTATTTTAAAAAACATCCCTTAAATAGTTCAGGGAACGTTCAAGGTCGTTGAATGAAAACACTTCCAAGGACACGGTTCCTGAAAAATCTTTAAGGATTGAACGGATTTTTGAAAACATCTGAGGTTCGAAAAGATCAAGAGACACATGATCGCATCCCTTGTGGACTGCATGAAGGTGAATAATGGATATACGTTCTTTGAACTCTTCGTAAACCGCAAGTGGATCACCACTGCCAAGAATAACATGGCCCACATCAAGGCACATGGAAAGGTCGAACTCATCAAGTAGGGGTTTCAGAAAGTTCACCGGATACATGAGGGTTTCAATGGAAATCAGCCGTGGGTTAAGTCCTTGGGCAAGCAGGGATCTGATACCCTTGATCGAATAAGCCCGCCATAATGCTTCACCACCAGGCCGTTCTGAATCAAAGGGTATATGTAGGGTGTAAGTCACGGGATCAAGGGGACGTGTCATGTCAATGACTTTCATCAGATTGGAAACAGCTGTGTCCCTTTCCGTGGGATCGGGTGTTGATAAGTCCACGTCCGTGGGAAGATGTACATTAAACGAAAGATTAAATTCTTCTTTCAATCGCACAAGTTCGTTGATTTCGAAGTCAGAAGGAAAACATCCGGGTTCTCTGCTTTCAAAAAACAGAAGTTCTATTTCATCCAGATAAGGCCCCAGCTTTCTGACGTTTTCCGAATAAAGGTCAGGGTATATGAACGACGTGGTTCCTATCCTGAACGGATAGAAATTTTTGAATGACTGTTCCAGGGATTTCATTTCCATCCTATGACTCTTTCAATTTTAAATAATTTATAAAAAACTCATCACATGGGCGAGGGTCATGGCCATGACAACACTCACCATTGAAGCTACAATCATCAATTGGCAGGCTGATTTTAAATCATCATCTTCAGGTTGGTCGAATGTCTCACCGATGTAAGGTTTTTCAACAAGAAACCCTTCGTAAAGACTTGGGCCTCCAAGACGAACGCCCAGAGCACCTGCGAAAGCCGCTTCGGGGTAACCCGCATTGGGACTTGAATGATTCCGTCCATCAGTAATCCCAGTTTGCAGAACCCTTTTCCACGGCTTTTTCAGCAGATATGCCGATAAAGCAACAATCGGAACAGAAAGCCGTGCAGGGATGAGATTGGCAAAATCGTCAGTTTTTGCTGAAGCCATTCCGAAATCAATATATTCATCGCTTTTATAACCCACCATGGAATCCAGTGTATTGATCATTTTAAAGGCCATGGCCAAAGGCGCACCACCCACGCCAGCCCAGAAAAGTGGTGAAATCACTCCATCCACAAGATTTTCAGCAACGGTTTCAATAGTTGCCCTCAACACCCCTTCCCTGTCAAGAGGCTCTACATCACGCCCCACGATATGAGCGAGTTTTTGTTTGGCTGAATCAAGTCCATGTTCCGTTAATGCCTGATAAACGTCCATGGCTGCTTTTTTGAGCGAAAACGTTGAAATGCTATAATAAATAATGATAATTTCAAACAACGTCCCCAAAGATGGATGGATTGTTCTTGCCACAATCAAAGTCAGTGCACACAGAATCCATGTTGTAACAATCAACATCAACACAAAGCAGATCCCGGCAAGTTTTGTATTTCGAATCTTTTCTCTGAATCGAGGTTCAAGTTTTTCAATCCCCTTCCCCATCCAACGAACAGGGTGTGGAAGCCACAACGGATCACCCAGAAGAAAATCCAGTAAAAACGCAGCAGGAAGAATGTACCAGTCTGAAATAAGAAGCATAAAACCACCCCGATTCGTTTGTGTGAATTAACATATAATCAGTTTAGAAATGGGACATGGCGAAAACGATCATCATGCATGCCACAAGGTATGATTGATAATCAAAAAGCCTGGATGTGTCAAGGAATCACCCGGAGACAAAACGTATCAGACATAAAAAATCTTATTGCAAATCATGATAAATTCCCTTGTCAAGGCTTCCATTATCTGTTAAAAAGCCTGTGTTCTTAAGTTATGGTGAGCGTAGTTCAGTCGGTAGAGCACTGGATTGTGGTTCCAGGCGTCGCGGGTTCGAGCCCCGTCGCTCACCCCATTTTAATACATGCCCAAGCGCCCGTAGCTCAGCTGGATAGAGCGCCGGACTTCGAATCCGTAGGCCGGGGGTTCGAATCCCTCCGGGCGCGCCATATAATAAGGCATTATATATGTTGATAAAAAACCCCATGTTATGGGGTTTTTTTGTTTCTATACTTTAAATAATCTGGCATGAGCTAATAATAATTGTTATCATGCTGAACTATTAACCCTGTGGATAGTGGCTTTCCGTCTGAATGAGAAAAAATAATTTTTCCCATTTATCTGTTATTCTGCTCGACAATTCATGGGTTTTTATAATAATATTAGAGCCTGCCATTTGTTGTAAGAATTCAAGATCAAGATAATTGTACGGAGTTTAGATGACTCGTAAATATATTGCTAAGACATCGGGAATTATATTCCTCTGCGCCCTTCTGATATTTTCTTCATGTACACCGAGGCGATTCAAAGAACTTCATCCGACAAAAACAAAGTCGAAACAAACGGTCAAGATAGTAAAAAAAGCTCTCAAGCGTATGGGTTATACCATCCAGGCCGGAGCCTTTGCCAATGCTGACAACGCCGTTCGTTTTTCAGAAACCCTTCGCTCACGTGGTCTTGACGCAACATATTTTGCAGCTCAAACAGGGCTCTATAAAGTCCGTTTTGGAAATTTCACATCAAAAGACGCAGCCAGGAAACGAGCCGTATCTCTCAAAAACGCCGGTGTGATCGAAGAATTCTACATCGTTATTCCGGAAGAGTATTCCGTGACAAAAAGTGAAAAGCTGGGAGATGATCAAGTCTCCTATCTTCGTGATGAAATTGTAAAATCAGCTCACACCTTCATTGACGTCCCCTACCTCTGGGGTGGCACATCCGTTGAAACAGGCTTTGATTGCAGCGGCCTTACCATGACAGTCTACCAGTTGAACGGCCTTGATCTTCCCAGAAACTCTGCTGAACAATATGCTGCCGGTAACTTTATTGACAAAGACAACTTAGTAAAAGGTGACCTGGTCTTTTTCGCCACAACCTGTACCAACAGAATTTCTCATGTGGGAATCTACATCGGAGACGGTCTTTTCATCCATGCTCCCAGTAAAGGCAAAACCATACGACGTGATTCACTGACAGACAGTTACTGGATGAAACGCTATATGGGGGCCTGTTCCTATCTTTGATAAGGACCAAGGACAACCTCCTGATAAAAAAATTCATTGTTCAGATAATTTCAAGATTTGCCGATATCACTTTGTACATTGTTACGGGTATATGAGTTGATATTCTCCACGAAATATCATTACAAATAATAATCTTTATAACTTATTGAATAATATAATTTTCCGCTCATATATCGATATGTTAAAACAAGACCGGAATCAATTCTAATTAAAACTTGGATTATAAAAAATACCTTTTGGGTCTTTGTGCAACAGGGAGAGAAATTCATGAGCTTGTCAGCATTGAAACTGAACAATCTGAAAATCGGAAAGAAAATCACTTTCGCTATAGTCTGTCTTTGGTTAATCGGTGCATCTCTGTTGATCAGTCTTTCGTACAGACACACTCGCAATGAACTTTTTAATAATATGCGGACACGGGTAAGGGATTATGTATCACTTGGGGCGATGAGCATTTCTTCCCAGGACCATGCTAACATCAAAACAATTGAAGACGAAACTTCAGAATCATATCAAAAAGTTATAGCCGAACTAAGACGGATCAGGGACAACAGCACAGGATTACGATACGTTTACACCATGAGGAAAAACGATGAGGGAAAAATTGTCTTCATTGCCGATGCCGAAGAATCCGAAGAAGACAGGTCCCATCCTGGGGATGTTTATGAAGAATTCACACCCGCTTTAGAAAAATCCATTGAAGGGATAGATAAACCTGTTGTGGAAAATGATTTTTTTGCTGATCAATGGGGAACGTTTCTGAGTGCGTATGCACCGATCCGAACGCCAGATGGGAAATTTAATGGTATTCTATGTGTGGATATCACCCTTGAAAGCATTCAGATCATGATGAAAAGTCTGATCATCCGGTTGCTCGTTTTTCTTGTTCTAAGCACTGTTCTTGTCATACCGCTGGCTGTTTTTCTTTCAAAAAGCATTGTTGGTGCCATAAATGGCTATGTGAAATTTACGGGAAAGCTCGCTCAAGGTGATTTTTCAAAGGATGTCCCTGAAAATTTCCGCTTAAGGGGAGACGAAATTGGTGATCTGGCAAGAGCTTACCACATCATGGTCAACAACGTTCGTGGGCTTCTGAAAAACATTTCAAACGGTGTTGAAACCGTTGCATCATCTGCCACCAAGTTATCGGATGTTAATGCCCGAACAGCTTCAAGTATCCAGTCTCTTTCAGACAGAACTTCCACCATGACCTTTTCCGCAGAAGAATCAAGTGGAAATGCAATCTCTGTTGCTCAAAGTATGGAGCAAGCATCAACGAACCTGGGTTTCGTGGCCAATGCCATTGAGGAAATGAGTACCACTATCGGCGATATTGCTTCGAGCTCCGTGAAGGCCAGAACCATCAGCGAAGACTCAGGTAAACAGGTGGATTCTGTCACGGCATTAATGCAAAAGCTTGGTGAGGCTGCACGGGAGATAAATCAGGTAACAGAGACTATTACGGACATATCCTCACAGACAGATCTTCTTGCCCTTAATGCCACCATCGAAGCGGCACGGGCTGGCGAGGCCGGAAAAGGTTTTGCCGTTGTGGCCAACGAAATTAAGGAGCTTGCCAAACAGACATCCTCGGCCATCGTGGACATCAAAGGGAGAATCCTCAGTGTACAAGACCTCAGTAAATCAGCCGTTACCCACATCAGTAGTATCACCAGTGTTATTGGTGATGTGGGTAAGCTCGTGGCCAATATCTCAGCATCCATCGAAGAACAGGCGTTGGTGATTAAAGAAGTGGCCGGTAATATTGCCCAAAGTTCCACAGGTGTGAAAAATGCCAGCGCCAAAGTCAACCAGACAGCATCTGCTTCAAAATCCATGGCGCGTGACATTGCCGGTGTGGACGCTTCTGCGGGGGAACTCAGAGTAGACGGTGACCAAGTCCGGTCAAGCGCAGCAGAACTCAAAGATCTATCAGAGCAACTCAGAAACATGGTGGGAAAGTTTAAAGTATAAAAACAGTTTGTGAATGCTATAGACCTAAAGCTGTTGACTTAAGAGCTCAACTTTCGGGAATGAGTTAAACGATCACCAATTTGCTCTTTGACAAGCCAACACACTGCAAAGCTTTATCCATGATAGTATTGAAGAATGCGGAAG
>Ga0208371_1000402_pt1 | contig 10338 bp, 9 predicted proteins | sample SubbioCR12Aug_1A_FD_184827 | JGI IMG/M metagenome (GOLD analysis project Ga0208371, IMG submission 184827) | Serpentinite rock and fluid subsurface biosphere microbial communities from McLaughlin Reserve, California, USA - CR12Aug_1A (SPAdes) | ecosystem: Environmental > Terrestrial > Deep... | reverse complement strand
AGCGTGCAGGTCTGCTGGAAATCACAGACCAGCGATGCCAGCCCCCAGACGGTGGGTGAGAAGCCGAAGGTGAGCGCCATTTTCCCCATGCCGATACCCCAGTATTCCAGTGCCCAGGCGGGGTTCAGGAGCATCCCCGCGAACAGAAGAAACAGCCCGCCTGCCATCATTCCCAGCAGTGCGTTGTACTGTTTACGCACCAACAGCCAGAGGACAATGAGCAGCAACACCGGCGCGCCGAGGTTGGGTTTGAGCATGAGCAGGGAGAGCAGGAAACCACCCCATCCCCATTTCCCTTTGTTCCAGAGCGCCGCGGTGGATATTATGGTTAGTAGCAAGAAAGCAGTTAATTGGCCACTGACCAGCGTTAACACGGTGGGGCGGAAGAAGACCAATCCCGCCAGGAGAGGCATGAGCAGGATTTTCCGTTCCTTCCCTTTGCATGGCTGGAGCATGAGCAGGAGCGAGGCCAGGGTCATCGCTTCGGAGAGAGCCACCCATACGATATATGCCTGGTGGAGCGGGAGCAGTCCCAAGGGGGCAAAGAGCAGCGCTAGTGGCAGGGGGTACACGAAGGCCTGATTGGGGATCCAGGTTACGCCAAACTGGGCGTGACCGGCACGGCCCTTCCCAAGTATGATGAAACCCTCTGCTCCGGGTGCTCCCCCATCGCGAATCTCAGCAATATCCTGGTGTTGTCCGCTTTCAAAGGTGAGCCCCTGCCCAAAGTGGAAATCCTGAACGGTAAGAAAATGCAGGCTCGGCCCGGATACGACAAGACCGTGCTTCTGGGGAACTGCATGATCAAAGCCAACAAAGGCAATGACAATATAAACGAATCGGTTCCGGTGAAAGGGTGTCCTCCGACGGAGGATGATGTGGTCAAAACCCTTCAGTCCGTGGGACTGGATGTCAATATTCTGGCCTATTACGGATACATGAAGCAGCAGAGTGAAAAATACGACGGCAAGGATGGTTATGATAAGGGGCTGTTTACAGCCTGATGCTTTTGCATGATTCCGGGCAGCTATTCCGATGACAATGGAATGGCTGTCCTGTTTGATTTAATATTTTATCCGATGAAACACTCCAAAAATCTCAATGTTGTTTCCTTAAGATATTTGTAAATGTGATACGTTGAAGGGGCGAACAGCGGGTCGCCCCTACGGTCATCGCATAAATTAAAATGAGGGTTTTATCAGGATCTTACAGGTTGACATGTTGCTGATTCTGTAACATGAGTGAACAAAAAAAGCCGGTTTTTCAACCGGCTTTTTTGTTCATTTTTCAACTTCCTGGCTTAAAACGAAAACCCGGAATTTATCTGACGCATTTTATTATTTCTTCCCTTTCCGACGAGTACCAATAAACCCAATAAGTCCGGTGCCCAGGAGCAGCATGGTTGCAGGTTCGGGTACGGGTTTTGAAGCAGTATCGTCATAAATGGCGTAAAGTCCCTGGCCATTCAGTTCTACAAGAAGCTGTGCAAGCGAATTGTTTGCAACGATATCTAATGTGTTATTTCCGTTATTCTGGTAAAGGTGATCAACTCCAGCAAAAATTTCATGGTCGCTATCGATAGCGATATCTCCTTGAATTCCGTTATAAAAAGTTCCAAAACCAAGTCCAAAGTGGTTAAGAAATGTATTCCATGCCGCCGCTTCAGCGGAAGAACTACTGAAGGAGCCAGTCCCGCCCGCGAGGTAAACATTTCCACCCTCATTGACATAGTTGATGAGCACGCTGTTGTTAACTACATTCCCTGAAAGAAAAACACCGTCATACTGCCTAAGGGTGTCAAGGTCAAAAGTAACCGAAGTGGTCAAATCCCAGGTATTACCTGCACCTGTCATGGCATCGTAAAGATTGGAGCTGTACAGCCCGAAATTTGTCGAATAGGCAAGGAAATTTCCGGTTGTTCCGCCTGTGAACCATGACGCCACGTTTGTTGCGAATGTGCCTGTATCATTTATCGTTCTTGAAAAAGCCGTGCTTGAAAGTGTCCATTCATCGTTGGCAAGAACGATTTTACCGGCGTTTGCAATGCCTGAAACTGATAATAAAAAAACACAGACCCATAACATTAAAATACTTTTTTTCATAAAATCTCCCCATCAATAGTTAATAACATTTATTGTTAAGCTACGAACTTTATTTCGCGTACTTTTGTATTATCAGCAAAAAGCATGCAAGAGGACGATGTTTTATTATGTAATTAAATCAGATGAATAAATTTATTAAAGATAAAAAGAGGTATTTTAGTCTATGGATTGTTATTCATAATTGGGTAACAAACAACATAATAAAAAACAATCCGGATCAGACATTTGTCTGCTCCGGATGGTTAGGTTCAGCATTATTTATTCAATAAAGGATCGTCAAATCACCTGATTATCAGGGATTCATCGCGTAAGTCCCTTTCATGGCATACACATGTTTTTCCCACACCCGGTTATATCGGGCGTCATCCACCACAGGACGTTTGATCATTTTCATGGCAATGTCCTGCTGTTGTTCGGTGGCAATTTTCTTGCTGTAAATTTGCAGAGAAAATTTGGAGAAATCACGGATCATGAAATCGAAAATCTGTTCGATAATATCATCTTCGATGGCGTAGATCTCTTTGTTTTCAAGAATGAGCTGGCCATAGGCAACCAGTGTGAACAGCTCACCCACATTGAGAAGGAAGTCGATATCTTCAGACTGGGCCTTCATGGATTCAAGGGAAACCATCATGAATTCCTTAAAGGCTTCGATCTGGGATTTAAACACGGTGATATTGGGAAGATCGTATTTCCCGTAGACAATATTGTAGTCATGGAACTGGGTTTTCCCGAGACCTTTGGTCGCACCCTGATTAAAGAGGAAATCATCATTTTTCGGATCATTACGTTTGGGAATTTCAGGAAATACCCCTGGGTTGAAGAAATAGTTGGGCATGAATTTGATGATCAGTGCCATGTTCACATGGACGGTGCCTTCGAGTTTGGGAAGAGCCCTGATATCTGTTGCCGCATTTGAAAAATATGTATCCTTTTCAAAGCCTTTGGCGGCGATGATGTCCCAGAGATTGTTGATGACTTCTTCTCCCTGGGTGGTGACTTTCATTTTGACCATGGGGTTGAACAGGAGGTATCTTCGGTCGTTTTCAGATGCCGAACGCATATAGTCGGTGGCCCGTAATGCAAAGGCTTTCATGGCGTAGAGACGGCAGTAAGCATCCACAAAAAGCTGGCGGATATGGGTGAAATCCGTCACGTACTTGCCGAACAGATTTCTGTTAGCGGCGTGGTCCATGGCCTCGTAAAAAGAATGTTCGCAGATACCTATGGATGCCCATCCCAGGTTGAATTTCATGACGTTGATGGTATTCAGGGACGCATCCCAGGCATCACTGCCTTTATCGGTGATATCCGCATCGGTGATGGGGTAGTCATGAAGAACGTATTCGGCCACGTAATCCTGATTGAAGATCACGTTTTTGACACATTCATATTTTTCATGCTTGGAATCCACAGCAAAGAAAACATATTCGCCCGTATCGGCTATTTTACCGAAGGTGGAAACAAGGGCGGCTTCGTTGCCGTTACCGATATAATACTTGTCGCCTTTGGCCTTGTAGGTGCCGTCACCCTGGGGATAGAGCATCATGTCGCTTGAATAGATGTCTGCACCATGCTCTTTTTCAGAAAGACCGAAGCCGAAAATGGCACCCTCTTTAAGGAGTTTGGCTGCCTTGTTTTTCATTTCTTCGTTTTTACCGATCCATATGGGTCCAAGACCCAGCGCGGAAACTTGAAAGCAATACCAGTAGGTCAGCCCGTAAAATCCAAGAATTTCAGCAAACTCAACGATCCGGGAAGAGTCCCATCGGGCGTTTTCGCCATATCCGGCAGGCGTTAAGAGTTTGGCCATGATGTTCTCTTTCTTCATGAAGTCGATGAACTCGGTATACCAACGGGCTGAGAAGTAATCTTCCTTGCATTTGGCAAGACCCATGTTTTCGAAAAAATCGATGGTCTTTTTCATGATTTCTTCAGTTTCTTTGTCCGGGTAGGTTTTGTTGAGTTTCTTGGGATTGAGCAGCATGTTGGTTCCTCCGAGTAGAAACAACCGGCCATTCAAATGAATTAAAGCCGGTTGTTGGGAAAAATATTAAAAAAATCTGCGGAAATGTCCGCGTGTTTTCATTGATCATTGTCCATGAGTGGCCCATGAACGGAAAATCTGGTCCAATGGTCCAAAGACACGTTTCACCATGATGCAATAATATAACATACGTTTATTATGTGTGTTCGGTGGATATGACAACCCTTGTTTTTTATCGGTAAAAATACGGGGTATTGCCAAGTATTGTGAAATGATATATTTATAAAAACATATTATATATTTCATATCATACTGATTATTTGATGAATTTATAACGCAAAAGTCACATGTGCCCATCGGGCAATTATACGGATATAATATCCCGTATGTTTATAATGGAGATTCGGTCCATGGATTATCTGAATATACTGAATGAAAAGGCATGTCTTGTGAAACCGGACAATGAAACTACGGCGCAGCCTGTTCTTCTTCCCAGCCTGATCCTTGAACATGGGAATTTCGGGGTAACGATAATCGATGACGATTTCCGGTGCCTTTACACGAATGGCGAAATGGCCCATATCGTGGGTCGTTCTGTTGAGGACATCATCGGATGTGATTTTCGGAATTTTATGGCAGCTGGCAGCAGGGAAACGATCACCGGTCGGATCAGAGAATCGAGCCGTGATGATGGGATACCGAAAAAGTTTGAGATTGTATTCAATCGAAACGATGGCAAATTCCGCACGGTTGAGGCCTCAATGGTTGATATGGTAACGGCTGACCGGCACATCATCCGGGTATTTTATGCCTTTGATATTTCAGATCATAAAACCATGAGAGAAGAACTGGCAGAAAGCGAAAGCAAATACCGCTTACTGGTTGAAAACATTGAAGAGTATTTCTTTGAACAGAGCCTTGAGGGCGGATTGATCTTTTTCAATGAAGCATTGTTACGCCATTCAGGATTTACCCGGGACGAATTAAACCGCATGAATTTTCGTGATTATGTTCTGCCGGAAGATTGGGGTCGTGTGGTTGATTTTTATGCGAACATTTTTAAAACCGGCGAACCGGCAAGCGGCCTGCTGATCAGGGGACGGATGAAAGACGGGTCGATTCATTATTATGAGGTGAGATCCAATTTAAAAAAAGATGACAGGGGGCGGTGTGTTGGCTTCAGAAGCTATACGCGGGATGTGACCGCTGAAATTCTTTATGAAAAGGAATTGAAAGAAAGCGAGCAGCAGTTAAAAGCCATTATCGAAGGCTCGCCCATTCCAACCATTGTCGTAAATAATATGCATTGCATCGTTCACTGGAATAAGGCCTGCGAAGATCTCACCGGTGTTCAGCAGGCCGATATTATTGGTAAAGATAAACAGATCACCGAGAAATATCTGAAACAGCCCATCCTGTCCGATTTTTTAATCGATGGCATTCCCCTTGAAGAAATTTCAACATTTTATAAGTCGGAATGCCGTAAATCACGAGTAGTAAAAGATGCTTATGATGTGGAGGCTTATTTCCCTGAACTGGGTGAACGGGGGAAATGGCTGTATCTGACGTCCGCGTTTTTAAGAGACTCTGAGAATAATGTCACAGGTGCCATTGAAACCCTTCTGGACATCACCGAAAAAAAACGTGCAGAAGGAGCCATGATGGAAATGCATGTGGCTCTTGAAGAAAAAGTAAAAGAGCGTACTGCGGAACTCCAGGATATCAATACAGCCCTTGAAGTCCTTTTGAAAAAGCGTGAAAATGACAAAAGAGATCTGGAGAACCGGGTGATATTCAGTATCAAGGAAGTGGTTGCGCCCCATATCGAATTACTGAAACGAACACCCCTGGACAAACATCAGAAAATATATCTTGAAATACTGGAGCAGAATTTTCTGGAAATCTGTTCGCCATTCATGCAGCTCCTGTCTGAAAGCATGCAGAAACTGACGCCCACTGAAATTCAGGTGGTCAATCTTATCAAACAGAATAAATCCTCCAAGCAGATCGCGGACTTTCTGGGGGTTTCCTCCCGAACAGTAGAATTTCATCGTGATAATGTTCGGAAAAAACTGGGAATAAAAAACAAAAAACTCAATCTGAGGACGTATCTTTTGTCCAGTCAGTGATTGAAGGTTAGAATCAATGCCGCTTTCTTGCTGAAGACATGACCTCTTCAAACGAATTTTTACCCGAATCAATATTTCAGAACTAATCGCGCTTCAGATTCCAGGAGAACACCATGGCCCCCTCACGAGTCGAACCACTTTGATTGTTGGGATCAGGCAGGGCTTTTCCTTCTGCGCGCCAACCGCCCATTTGAATGGTAGACCGTCCGGTATGGCTTCCCCCTGCCATAGAGGTTGACGTGGTGACAATGAGGTTGAACAAACCAATCTCTACGATCACAGTATCGCCAGAAACAGACACCGTTGCACCGGTTTCAACAATGCCACTGCCTTGGGTTGACGAACTGCCCTCTGCTCCCGTGATGCTGTCGCTGTAGTGGACGGTGCAATCCGCATCCGATCCCGTCACATTGCAATGGACTGACATGTCCCCCGAAATCGAGGCACCGGGTTTATCGGGATCGTTGTTGGGAACAAAAATTGACGTATGTTCTTCAACCCCAATCGTTCCCTTCCACTCTTTCTCCTTACACATCTGGGAGGACAGCTCTCCTGTAACCTTACTGATCGTATCAAAGAGTGCCGATGAAGGGCCGGTTTTGCTGACAGAACTCACTATATTTCCGTCTTTATCAACAATCTGGATACTCACGGTTACAGTGGTTCCATTGTCGGTGATGGTTCCCTGGCCCATATGGGTGGGCTCTATCATATTTGATTCGACTGTGGTTTCAGGATCAAATGCAGGATCGCCGTGATGTGAAAGTTCTGCTTCGATATCGGCAAGTTTCTCGGGATTGGCGGTTTCTACCATCACATACGACGAATCGGAGTCGTTATCATAGCAGGTGCTTTGTTCCACCATGTTGGATATGAACAAATCCATGAGCCCCTTGCTGAGGCCTTTGTCGTTGCCTGTTCCGGATGCTGAAAAACGATCAGGGCTGTATCCAATCGATTTCTCTCGCCGGTGCGGTGTATGAGAAAAAATACCCCGCGATGCCGGTTCCCCCGCTTTGGCCCCGTCCAGTTCCATGGTCAGATCAAGGGTTTCTCCCGCATAAAGGCTTGTTATTCCCTTATACCGTTCCGGGGTCGTGAGTGATATCGTGGAGGCCACTATCAGAAGCGGCTCTGAGGTGACGGTCATGTTTATCGTGGAAGAAAGTTCGTCCGAAAAAATGGCCTTCACGGCACCTGTTTTCAAATCAATGGCTCTCACCATGAGACGCGTCGACTCCACATTGGCAGGGAGCCCCGTCAAGGAGATTGCCAAATCGCGCTCAGAAGAAACCGCGTTGACACCTTCATCAGACCAGCAGGGCACGTTTATTCCAGCACACAAGGCTATCGCCACTGCAAACTTCAGCAGACTTCTCATTGTCTCGACTCCTTAGCTTCTTCATAAACGGGTCATGTAAAATATCAGCAATATTGGCATGATATACATTGAAATGCCGCAATGGGCAATACCGCCTTTGATGAATCAACTTATTCAGCTATGTTTGGAGCAGGGCTGTCTGCGGTAACGTCGATGGAATAAAGTCTTTCGGATGGAGTTCCATATTTTAATTCCAAGAGGGCGCTCTGGGGGGAGGTCAAGAATTTTCGTTTCAGGCAATTTTTATGGAAAACAGATATGGATTGTTGCGAAGCGATATTGATTCACGCTTCATTATTTTCTGTGTGAAGTTGAGATGATATCAGATCGCTATGTATCGGCTGTTGATATTTTGTTCAGCATGATAAAAGCCCTCCAAATTTCTTTAATTCTTATCAAACTGATCATGGTGCTGTAACCAGTTCTGCATGGGATTTGAATGATTAAAGCAATTGAACAAGGCGAAGGGGAGTTCATAGGTGTCATACTCCCAGTTCTTTTGAACGCAAACAGCATGAATGGCTTCTCTGATCATGCCAAGCACGTAGTTTCTCAATGGAGCGGTTTCGATTTCCGCATGGGAATTTTCAGACAGATACGCCTGTTTGCATCCTTTTCTGTTCAATGAATGCCATGCCCGGCAGATGAGCGGCCTGGCAGTGTAGACATCACACGCATGATCGGTCAGAAAGATACAGGGGGTTTCTCTTTTTACAAGGACTCTCTCATTTAATGATCTGCCGTCAGTGAGACCTCTGTTGTGTTTGATTCTTTGCTTGAGACGTTCTATCTCGCGCGGAGAAAATGTCTCAAGAATATACTCAAAGATAAGAAAACATTCAGGGGGTGTCACCTTAACCTGCATATGGCAGCAATAACTACAGCCGCTGGAACACTCAATTTGGGAATCTTCATCATTGTTTTCCGCTTTGTCGATGATTTGATCACTGAATGCAATCAGATGTTGCATCATATTCAGCAGGAAATTGTCTGAAAGATCGTTTTCGATTGTATTCAGGGCAATTGTCAATGCGGCGGATTTAACCGCATCCTGTTCAGGTGATATCTCCATCTGGCTTAATATCCTTGATATCGTAAGTCAGAGAGTCACCAGCGCCTACGGGTTTTCAGGTTCATCGAATCGGGGAAGGGGCTTTTTTAAACAAGGGTTACCCGTCCGGTAATTTTGCCGGACGATAGGTTAAATCGGGGGTAAAAGCAATATAAATATCCGTTACCCAATCTCCTTTGTTTGCCATTTTAATCATGAAAAAAAAGAATTAACTTCAAAGCTTTACTCTTTCGCTATGTCATCTCGGGCGGGCCTTTTTTAAGGCCCGGAATCCATGCCAGCAAACGAAGGGACTCGGGCGGACTCGGGGACAGGTGAACTATACAACTACCGAAAAAATTCCTCTGGTCGCCTCATCAAAAAATATCGGCCAAGTTCTTTTTTTGTTTTACATTGTTCCAGGTCTGACTGTGGTATCCCAGCGAGCACCAGCGGTAATCGTCAGGTCGATTAACGATCCCCGCCCGCAAGGCGTTACCGGAATTCTATTTCACAAAATCGAACAAAACATGAAATAAACAAAGAATAAATCGTTGAAAATGAGCTTGCCTGTTTCCCCTGGCATGATGTATTCATTGCATGACACACCCGAAGCGGGTATGGAACGGTCCGAAAACCACTACAGATTCGAAACAGTTGAAATGGAATATCATGATAAACATCGGTGAATTACTGGTAGAAGACATCCATCGGCCTTTTATTTCCTTGTGGCTTCGATTGACAGAAAATTATCCGCTTTTTCAGGCGGTTGAACAAACGTCACTGGACGATATGAACCGGCACAAGGAGGTCAAAGAAAGTGTAATAAACCTTCTGATGGAGAATCCGCCTTTAATATCAGCGACGAATATCGATACAAAGTTTCCGCTGGCTATCCTTGAAGCTCTGGATGAGTTTCTTGATTTCGATAAAGGCACGAGAGAAGACTCGCCCACTGCAATGAAAGAATTATACGGGAAAACCTATCTCGTTTACAGACGTGTTCGCCGGATTCATTATAAAATCAGGCATGTTCAGCAGACAGGCCATATCCGGTCCTATCTTCGTCATCACTGGATCATTCCAGAGGAAATTCACGGGATCAAGATATCGGTGACGAAAATACCGGCTTACCTGCCCGTCGCGAATTTTTTCGAGAAGAAAAAAATCAAGTCGTTTATCGGCAGTTTCACGGATGGGATCACCCCTTTGTGGAATAAAGAACATCTGCCGGATTATAGGGCAGAGACCCTTACAGATAAGGAAGAACGGTGGGAAGGCATTCAGGATTTGCTGCACGAAGCGATCAAGACAAAAGCAGACATCCTCGTGTTGCCAGAACTTACAGTCTGTCAGGATCTGCGTGAAAGGGTCGCCCTGTGGCTTGATGAAAACTCCCACCCTTTTTATCTTGTCCTTCCCGGATCATTTCATCAGAGTAGCTGCGGCGAATACTATAATTACGGGGAATTGTTAAATATGAGGGGGAAGCCCGTTCTTTCTCACAGAAAGCTGACCACATTCGGAGAGCCGGGTGAACGGGAAAAAATCACAACAGGAGCCACAATCCATTTACTGGATACCCCCATCGGTCTCATCGCCATGCCGATCTGTCTTGATTTTTGCGAAGAGTCAAGCCCATTTGCGGATCTCTGGCAAATCATCGGAGCGGATTGGCACCTTGTTCC
>Ga0208371_1000401_pt1 | contig 10340 bp, 7 predicted proteins | sample SubbioCR12Aug_1A_FD_184827 | JGI IMG/M metagenome (GOLD analysis project Ga0208371, IMG submission 184827) | Serpentinite rock and fluid subsurface biosphere microbial communities from McLaughlin Reserve, California, USA - CR12Aug_1A (SPAdes) | ecosystem: Environmental > Terrestrial > Deep... | reverse complement strand
CGGCTGGGTTTCGTCGCTCCAGGCGGTGTTGAGCGCCTTGAAGGTCGCTTCGTACAGCATCTCGCTCCGGTCGATGTTGCGGATGGTGGCGTTGGCGTTGACCGGGGTGGTGGAGTAGGGGTTATCAACCGTGAAGAGGACCACCGGCATGGAACGGTCACCCTGCTTGGTCACGACGTTCGGGTGGCTGTCGGTCGGGTCGGAGAGGCCGTTCACCTTGGTGAAGGTCGCCATCTGGGCCGAGCTGTAGGTAAAGTTCCCTTCCATGTTGCCGTTGACCGGGTAGGTGCCGTTATAGAAGCCGGCATTGGGAGCATGGCACTCCTGGCACCCCTTGGCGCCCCAGGCCTCGGTCTTGGGAGCGATGTTGTGGGTCGACTTGAAGGGGACCATCAGGCCGGAGAGCTTGGGCAGGAAGACCTTGCTGTTGGTCGGATCGTCGATGTTGAGCAGGGTCTTGATGCCGGTGTCGTTGCCGCCGGTGCCGAGGCCGTTCCCCTTCAGGGCGTTGATGTGGGTGGTGAGCTCGGCCGGGGTGACCAGGCCGTCACGCATGACGGCTTCGAGCCCGCTGGCGATGTTGATGTCGTTGACATGGGTCTGGAGCAGGGCATCCATGCCGGCGGTGCGGCCGTCGTTGTTGGCGTCGAGCCCGGCTGCCAGGCCGTTCACGTCGCGCCAGAACATGGAGGTCAGGAGGTTGGCGGCGTGGAGCTTGCCACCCAGCCAGTGGAGGCCGACGCCGTTTTCCATGTCGCGTGCAACTTCCACCTGGTCGTGCAGGGCGAGACGCCCCTCTTCGTCGGCACCGGTGCCGTCGACAAAGGCGCCGCCGGTGAAGCCGGACTTTTTGATGTGGCAGGCGGAGCAGTCCATGATCTCGATGTGGCTCTTTGCAGTGCCGGCCGCGTCAAAGGCGATCTGGTCGGTGAGCCCCTTGAGCTGGTGGGCCGCAACCGGGTTCGGCGCATTGTAGGTGTTGTAGGTCGGCGTCGTTGCCGGTGCGTGGCAGTCCACGCACTCTTTGAACTGCGCCTTGTCCAGCTTGTTCCACATGGCGTCGAACGGCGATGCGCCCCCCTTGGCAGGATCGCACAGGCCGAGCGTGGTGCTGCTGGCAAGGCCGTTGGTGCCGACCGTCGGGCTGGCAGCGTCCTTGCGCTCATGGCAGCCCATGCAGCCGATACCGAAATGGACTTCCTTGCCGGCGATCCACATGTCGCCCCGCTTCTTCCAGTCGACGTTGTTCTGGGACTGGTGGCAGGCGTTGCAGTTTTCCGCCTTGGGAACCGCATTCATCTTGTCGGCCAGGTTCATGACCAGGTTGCCGTCGGCATCGGTGGTCACCTGTGCCGGATCGTAGACCACCTGGACGCCGCTCACCGCAGAGGTGGCAAGACCGGCGCCGATGGCGCGGGAGGCGTCGAACTCGCCCTTGCGGATCGCTTCCTTGCGCTTGCTCCAGTCATAGCCTTCGAAGTGGCAGACCAGGCAGTCCATCTCCATGACGCCGGTCTGGCTGTAGTCGTTCACTGCCACGTCGCCGCGCCTGGCCGGGTCGGTGTTGAAGATGTCGATGAAGGCGGTAACGGCATTGAGAACCGAACCGAAGATGGTGCTGGCGTTTCGGAGCGAGGTCCGCCTGGCCGGATCATAGGCCACACCGGCGCTGTAGTCGGTCGACGGAATCGTGTTGTTCACGTACTCCATCATGCCGCCGCCGACGTGGCATTCGCCGCAGTCGCGCATCTGGCCGGCTATGGAGTTGTCAACCTTTGCCTTGTAGTTCGCCGTTGAGCCGAAATTGAAGTATTCGAAGGCACCGTTTACGTTCTTGGCGCCGGTGAGCGAGTTGGTATAACCGAAGAGGTTGTCGATGAATTTTGCATTGGTTGCATCGTAGGTGGTTGCTGCACCATCATTGAATATTCTCGCCAACTGGCGAGCAGAGGGCGGTCACCACGAGCCAACGTGGCCCGGGCTCTGCACCCAGTTCTTCCCCTGCGGGCCGGCACCGGCGCGCCAGGGGTCGGAATCGGGGTTGGCCGGGTTCCAGCCGCGGATCTCGTTGGCACCGATCTGGGCATGGTAGGAATGCCGCTCGATGTCGTCGTAGCTGTACTTCAGCGTGCCGCTGGCAGTTGCGTCACCGTGGCAGCCGGTGGTGCCGGCCGGGCCGAAGCAGGTGTTCTTGATACTGAAGGCATTGACCGCATCGGTCGCCTTGATGGCAATCCCGTCGGCATTCTTCAGCACGATGTTTTCATGAGCCTGGTTGTACAAAGCAAAGGCTGTCCCCGTGGCACCCAGTACGAATGCGGCGGTGGAGAGAGCAGCCGTCTTTGACAGGACTCGCCGTGTCAATCGTCTCTTCATGGTGGAAAACTCCTCGTCTGTTTGAAAGTTTCCCCGGTTGTCAGCCGGGCAGCGCCCGGTGCTGCGACTGGGGCTTGTGTTGCCGGGGTCGGCGGCACGTCCCGTATTGGGGTACGAAACGCGGTCCCAGTCCCCGTTCCTGCCGTTGGTGAAGAGAGCCTGCTGACGCTATAGCACCAGCTGTGCCGCAGCGCGCAGTCTCATGAGGAATTGCCGTACGGAGAGCGTAACTAGCGATAATGAGCCATTAATTTTTTTCATTGCGGGATGGATCGGGAACTGCGCGGAGGGCGGCTCTGCGGTGCTGCAGAGCAGATAGGGAGTTTTCCCCCAGGTCGGCAGACCGATGCTGGGGGATTTACCCCAGAAAAACCAGGAGCCACGGGAATGAAAAAAACCCGGAAGGCTTTCTTCCGGGTTCACGGCCATGGCATCCTGCTCAGTAGGTTTTCGGATTGACCTGGTGGCAGCTGACCGTGCAGCTGCGGATCGTGCCGTCATAGCTGCCGGTGGTGACGAAGCGCCGGTCGAAATTGATCAGCCGGCCGTTGGCCTGTGGCGTGGCACCCAGGGCGAGCGGCACGCCGTGGGGGTCGTGGCAGACCGAGCAGGGGACCTGGTGCGTGACCAGGTGGGACTGGTGGAGCGAGAAGGCGGAACGGGCCGGGTCGAGCAGCACGTCCTGGTCGTGGCAGCGGAAACAGAGGGCATAATTGCTCTCGGCATAGGGGAGCGGATAGGTGTCCTGCTCGTAACGGTCCATCAGAAGATGGGGGAAGTCGGAGCCATGGGGGCCGGAAGGGCCGCTGCCGCCGACCTTGCTGCTGGTGTTGCTGTTGTGGCAGTCGGTGCAGTAGATGAGGCTCTGGGTCGAGAGGGAACGGGCCGGGACAAAGCCCGCAATGGCGCCGCGCAGACTCGGCACGCTCAGCCCCTTGCCAGGGGCCTTCACCGGATGGAACGACGGGTTTTCCTGGGCAAAGCGCTGCATCACGTCGCCGGTCTGGATCTGCCGCGGCACCGCAGCCGGGGTAAAGGAGTTCTCGGCATGACACTTGGCGCAGACGTCATACTCGTTCACGGCCATGGTTTTCAGGCCGTCGGCATCCTTGGCAATGGCGACCTCAGCCAGCCTCCCGTTGATCAGCGGCGGCGAGCTGAGCGGCATGGTCTCGTGCCGCGTGAGACACGGGTTGTGGCAGTCGACGCACTCCACATGCGGTGAATTGGCCACGAAATCGAGCGGGTTTTCATTGGCGTCGTGCCGGCCGCTCAGGATGAACTGGCCGGTAGCATGGGCCTTGCCGGTGGTAAAGGTCGAACGGATGTCCTTTCCCTTGTCTGCCTGGATGCCGCTGCCGTTATGGCAGTTGAGCAGGCAGGTATCCTGGTCGCTCGTGCCGCGCAGAAGCCGGAACGGCTGGTCGGCGCGATGCACCACATGGCAGTTGCCGCAGGGGTCGCCCGGCAGGTAGTGGGCTGCCACGGTCAGGCCTGCCCGGTTGTGGCAGCCGGTGCAGAGCGCCGAGCGGTTGTTGTTGTCCAGGACCAGGAACATGCCCGACTGGTCCGGCTTGTCGGCCGGGGGGAACCGGTCCCGGTGCGGGTCGTGACAGGCGGTGCACTCCAGCCTGCCATTATCGAGGGCGATCTCCAGCGGCAGTTCCAAGGGCTGGCGCAGCCCGCCGGCAGCGGTGATGGCGCTGGCATAGGGAAAGGAGATGGGATGGTCGTCGGACAGGTCGGTGGAGAGGTTGGAGCGCCGGTCGAGGGTGAGGGCGGGAAGCCCGGCGATGAGCTTACCGCCGGTCAGCATGCCGGGGGCAATGGTGCCGTCGTGGCAGGAGAGGCAGAGCCGGGAGGCGCCGGTCGGCTGTCCCGGCTTGGAGGTGGCCTTGAGGGTCGACGAGACATAGGGGGTGTAGGCGGCACTGGAGAGATCGCGGCTCCAGAGCGGCGTGATGGTGCTGGCATGGTGCGGGGCATGGCAGAAGATGCAGACCCGCTCTTCGCTGGTCGCCCGGGTTATCCCCGCCTGGCCGGGACCGCTCACCGAAAGGTTGTGGCGGTTGTGGGCATCGGCAACGCTGAGCGTGGGCGCCTGCGCAGATGCCGAAGACCAAAAGGAGAGTATGGAGACCAGGGTTACCAGCGCTCTTTTACAGCCGTTCAGGGCCATGTACGGAATCCTCGCAACGTTGACGATCAGCATGGTTCAATCCTGCGCATGGGGGTCCCGCGAGCCGGGCTCCCCCTTCAGGTATCTGAAGACCTGAACCCGCTGGTTGTAGGTATCGGCCACATAGATGGTGTCATTGTCGATGAAGATGCCGGACGGCATCCAGAACTGGCCCGGCTCGCTCCCATTTTCGCCAAAGGCCAGGAGCAGCCGGCCGTTATCGTCGAAAATCTGCACCAGGTCCTGCTGGCTGTCGCAGACGTAGATATGCCCCTCGCTGTCCAGAGCAACCCCCTTGGGCCGGGCAAACCGTCCCGCCGTATCGCCCGGCTCGCCAAAGCCCCCCGCTGCCGTGCCGTCCGCCGCAAAGATCTGGATCCGGCCGTTCAGGGAGTCGGTGACGATGACCCGCCCGGAGCGGTCGATGGCCAGGTCGGTGGGAAAGTTGAACTGGCCGGCTCCGCTCCCCCTGCTGCCGAAGCGGAACCGTTCCATCCCCCGGGAGTCGATGGCAACGACCTGGTGCGCCGCGGTCTCCACGACGTAGAGCAACCGGTTGACCGGGTTGAAGGCCACCCCGCTGGGTCTCTTGAACCGGTAGGTCACAAAGGGGGCCAGGGTGCCGTCGGCCAGGGAATAGCGGAACAGCTGGCCGGTGCCCGAATCGGTGACATAGAGGTTTTCCCGGTCGTCCTCGGTCACGCCGATCGGCGAGAGGAGCTTGACCGTGCCGGCCTCCGGCAGGGGGAGATACCGTCCCTTCTCCAGGTCGACCAGGTGAACCTTGGCAGCGCCGCTGTCCACCAGGACGAAGCGTTTGCCGCTTGAGGCCCATATGCCGTAGGGGCGGAGGAACCGCTCCTCCTGCTCGCCGGCGATGAACCCGACCAGCCTTTGCCAGAAACCGGGCTGCACCCCCAGGTCGCGGTGGCTCTTGATCTCCCTCACCCACTCGATGCGGGGCTCCAAAGGCGGCGGCGGCCAGACGATCCGCTGCTCGGGCGCAGGGCTGGATACCAGCCGCACCGAAGTACAGCCACTCGTGCAGAGAAGCATCGCCAGGAGCAGCAGGGAGAGGACGATGCCGATGCTGCCGACAGGGTGGCGATTAGCCGGTTGGATTCGCATACGGGTTTCCCCCCTGCGGATCAGAAATATCGGCTGATCCGCATTTTGATGAGCGTGTCGCTGCTGGTGACGCCGGGGCTGAAGCGCCAGACCATCTCGGAACCGAGCGCCGCTTCCATCCGCCCGTAGTGGGCGGTCAGATCCATGGTGGCCCCGACCTCGTCGCTGGGCGAGCGGCCGCGCAGCATCTGGTAACGCCCCTGCAGCCGCAGGGCTGCCCAGGACAAAAGCGTCCTGTTGTAATCGACAATGGCGCTCAGGGTGTTGGTGTAGTTGCCGCTCCCCTGTCCGCCGTTACTGAAGAGCGAATAGCGCTCGCGCAGGGTCACGCGCAGGTCTTCGCGGCCGAAATTGCGGCCGTAGCGCCAGAACCCCTCGTACGACTCGCCGCTGTTGAGGGTCGAGTCGGTCCGCTGGTAGGAGACGCCGTAGGAGACATACTCCCGCCGCGCCTCGAACCCGGCCGCTATGCTTTGCACATCGACCAGGCCGCCGGTCGTCTGCCTGCTCTCCAGGAGGTTCTGGCTGGAATCGCTCACCCTGAGGTAGAAGCGGTAGCGGTTTTGCTGCAGGCTCAAGGTGGCCCTGCCGGAAAAGCGGGTCAGCGAATATTTCACCGAGGGGTTGACCCGGTACTGGTAATCAATGCTCAGGATGCTGCCGGAAACGATCGGCACCGGGCCCGCGGTGGGGATTTGCGGCAGGACGATCCTGGTTTCCCTCCCATCCACCGTTACCGTGTAGTCGACCCCCTCGGTGTAGGTGAAGGTGCGGTCCATGCTGCGCACGACGATACTGGAGACGACCACGTCCGGCTGGCCGAGGATCAGCTCGTACGGCGGCAGGTCCCCCACGGTCTGCTGCTCGTTGGCTACCGAAAGGATATCCTCTCCCAGGGCATTGTCGAACAGCGAATAGTCGTAACCGAATCCCAGGGTCAAGAGATTTTCAGCGGAAAGGAGCTTCTGGTAGTCGAGGTTGATGCCGCCGCCACTCTCGCGGATGCTGCCGAATGCATAGTCGGTCTGCCTGCCGCGTCCTTCGAGGCGGGTAGTGAGGCTCTCGAAGAGCCGGTGCTGCAGCCAGCCGGTGCCGCTGTTCTCCACCACCTCCTTGCCGCCGATGCTCCGGTCGCGGTGGAGATAGATCAGGTTGCTTTGCAGGGCCTTGCCCAGATCCCAGTCCACGGTCTCGTTCAGCTCCAGGGAACGGTTGTCGAACGTCCCGCTCTCCTGCTGGTACTGGAGGGTCGAACTGACGCTCCGGTTCAGGGTATCCCGGCTGAAATTGAGAAGGTTCTTGAGCTGGCCGGTCTTCACCTCGCTGGAGCTGACCGGCTGCTGCCCCGCGGCAGTGGTGTCGCTGCGGCCATAGGAGAGGCTGAGGCTCGTCTGGCTGATCTCCCGGTAGTTGTGCGAGGTGGAGAGCAGGTACGAATCGGTCGTGGTCTCGGTGTTGCTCACTGCGCCGGTGGTCTGCAGGGTACGCCGGCTGTAGCTGAACAGGGTCGGGATACGGGTGCGCAGGGAGAATGTCCCGCCGACCCCGTCGCTGCGCAGGTCGTAGCCGGGGGAAAAGGCCTGCTGGACCCGGCTGTACTGCAGGTAATTGAAGAAGGTGGCGGGATACCAGCTCTTCTGCAGCACCTTGCCGGTCAGGTTGTAGGCAAAGCGGTTGCCGCTGGCACTGGAGGCCTGCCGGTCCGTGGATTCGGACTCTTCCTGGTTGAACTCGGCGCTGGCCGAGAACCGCCCCTTGATGATGTTGGGGGAGACGATGGCGTAGAGGAACGATCCGGTGTAGCGCTCGTCCAAGCGGTGCGACGATGAGGAAACCTCTTGGCTGCCGTCGCTCTCCGATGCCTGCTGCTGGTACTGGTATTCCAGGTCCACGTTCTGCTGCAGGCCTCCCAGCTTGATCAGCGACCGGCGGGCAGCCTCGGCCGGCGGCACGGAAACCAGCAGCATGACGACCAGGAGCACGCCTGCCAGCAGCTCGAACGGCAGCAGCGCCTTCCCTGCCGCGGGTTCCCCCCCGGCAGCCCCAAGCGCTGCACAAGGAGCGGACGTCTCTGCGTCATCGTGCCCTGCCATCCGCTCCATCCTATTTCAGGAAAAACCGGTCCCGGCCGGCATGTGGGTCGTGGCACTCGACACAGGCGATCCCTTTGTCGCGGAAGCGATCATGCATCGCCTGGGCCAGCCGCTCTTCCTTGTGGCAGCGACCGCACAGCACCTCTTTCTTCACGATGAGCAACGCCTTGTTCGATGCCGAATGGGGAGCATGACAGGCCAGGCAATCCCCCACCGCAGCCGGGCCATGCTGGAACTCACCCTTGAGAAAATCCTTGTGACAGACAAAGCAGAGTTCCTGGCGCGGGACGATCAGCCCCCCCTGCTTGTCCTTGTCCGCGCCATGGCAGTCGGAACAGCGCTTCTGGGCATAGGGGGCATGGGATACCAGCACGGCGGGTTCGTCTTTCGTTGCGGAAGCTGCCTGCGCCTCCTGGCCCGGTTGAGCGGCACTCGCCTTCCTGTCGCGCTCCTCCCGGCAGAGTTCCTCCACCGGCGGGAGGTTGGGAACCCCGTCGAAGAGGGTACTCAGGGTCTGGTAACGGGTAACCCGGTCACAGCCGGTCAGACCGGCGAGGCAGATCACCAGCAGAGCCAGGGAAAGCACCCCGCGGATGCATCGCCCTCTGCCCGGCACTGCGCGCCCTCCCCTGTCCGACCCCGGAAATATCTTCGTGACTCTCATGCTCGTCTTTCACCGCTCTCCGCCAGGGCGGCCCCGGTCATTTCACGTCCGGGGCAGGGGTGACATTCTGCTGCCCGTCGGCTGCCTGTCCCTTTTTCTGCCGCTCTTCCTGCTCCTTCTTCGTCTTCGCCTCCTGTTCCTGCTTCTCCCGGGCCTTGCGGGCCTTTTCCTGCAGGTCCTGGCGGATCTTTTCGTACTCCTTCTCGTAGTCGACCCCCTCCCGCTTGCCAAAGCCGTAGACGGCCAGCTTGTTCCGGTCGCCCACCTGGTTGGTGACGAAGAGCAGGCTGTCCAGCTTGAAGGTGGGATCGGCCAGCTTCTGGAAGTAGTCCAGGTTGGCCGTGCTGATGGCTATGCCGGCAGGCAGGTTGAGGGAAGCCGGGCTGTCCTTGCCCGCATCGCCGAAGAAGATGAGCAGCCGCCCCTTGTCGTTGAATATCTGCACGTTCTGGTGCCCGGCATCCACCACATAGATATCGCCATCCCGGTCGACGGTCACCCCCTTGGGACGGGCAAACTGGCCGAAGCCATCGCCGATCTGGCCAAAGGAAAGGAGGAGATGGCCGTCGCGGTCGAACTTCATCACCTTGCCGCTCATGCCATTGGTGACAAAGATATACCCCTTGTCGTCCAGGTACATGTTGGTCGGCATTGCCAGGCTTTCCTGGGGGTTGCTGCTGCGACCGAAGCTCTCTTTCAGCTTGCCGGTCTTCAGGTCCAGCACCTTGATCTCGTTGTTCTTCAGGTCGAGGACAAAGAGATCCGAGCCGTAGACCGCCACGTCCACCGGCTTCATGTCGAGTTCACTGCCGAAGGCCTGGAGGAAATCGCCGGCAGAGGTATAGGCAACGACCTCCTTGCGCCCCGCATCCGCCACGTAGAGGGTTCCCTCCTTGTCGACGGCCACGTTGACCGGGGTGGTCAGCTTGCCGTTGCCCACGGCCCCCTTGAGGTATTCGAATTTTTTCGCCGGGAAATCGAGGATGATGACCTTGGCGCTCCCCACGTCGCAGATGTAGACCTTGCCGCCGAATTCGGCAACGCCGTAGGGTTTGACGATGGCCCTGACCTTGTCTCCCTGCTCATCGAGGCCGCCGAACAGGGAGAACTCGCTGTTCTTCCCCTCCACGTCCGTCGAATCGGCAATCCCCATCAGGTACTGGATGCGGGGGAGGTTCGGCGCCGGCGGGAAAAAGACCTGCTCCACCGGTCCGGTCTTGCCGGCGCAGCCGGCCATCAACGCCATTGTGGCAATCAGCAGAAACCACACGATTCTCCCGGTCCAAAAGCTTTGCCGCGCAGCACGATACCCTTCCATAGTCCCCTTCCCTTCCGCTCTGGCAGTAATCCAAATATCTAAATATTGCACTATATCAGTCATGCCGAATCATACACAAGCAGAAAGAGGCCGCTGCACGGAATGTGAGCGGCCTCTTCTGCTTCAGACACAACCGTCCTGTAACTACTTGATATGGCAGGTGAGGCAGATGGCGGAGCCGGCCTGCTTGTTGATCAGGAGGTAATCCTCGTTGTTCTCGTTGTTGTGCACGTCGTGGCAGCTGGCGCAGGTCATGACGTTCTTGTTGTCGGTCTTGTACATGAGGTCGGCGATGGTACGGGTGTGGGTCCCGGCATAGTTGACGCCGGTACCGGCAAGGGTAACCTGGAATTCTTCGCCAGAAGCCTTGATCCCGGTGCCGAGGGTACCGTTCCCCTTGTCGGCGGTGGCAACCGCATCGTAGTCGAAGCCGATCGGGTGGTCGTTGCTCAGTTTGTTGCCGAGGGCATCGCCCACGCTGACCTCGCCCCAGTTGTCGCCGACCTTGGCGGAACCGTTATCGGTCAGGGCGTTGCCGTAGTGCTCGCTGACGGCGATGACGCCGTCATGGCAGCTCATGCA
>Ga0208371_1000400_pt1 | contig 10342 bp, 6 predicted proteins | sample SubbioCR12Aug_1A_FD_184827 | JGI IMG/M metagenome (GOLD analysis project Ga0208371, IMG submission 184827) | Serpentinite rock and fluid subsurface biosphere microbial communities from McLaughlin Reserve, California, USA - CR12Aug_1A (SPAdes) | ecosystem: Environmental > Terrestrial > Deep... | reverse complement strand
CAGACCGAGTCCATCAGCGACCTGATAAGGAATATCCCCCGTCCCCGATCCTCCAGGGCATCGAAATCCGGGGACTGGATGGCATTGATGTCGAATCCCTGCCCTGAGTCGTGCACCTGTATCACCAACTCCTCGTCGGAGATATAGATCAGGATGCGGACCGTCTTGTCGGGGTCATCGGCATTGGCATGCCTGATGGCATTGACCATGGCCTCCGTCAGAACCAGGTTGATGTGGTACGCCAGCGTCTCCCGGTCACCGCGGTACTTGTACAGCTCGTTGGCGATGTCTTCGCCGATCCTGCCGATCAGGCTCAGGTAACGGGTCTGATTGGGAACCTTAATGTCAACCTGGATCCGGTTCTTATCCATCTCGTCCTCATGCATCAGAAAGTGTCCAGCGCCTCGGCCGATGAGCCGAATATCTCGAAAACCCGGTGGAGCCGGGTCAGCTCGAACATGGATTTGACCTGTGGCTGCAGGCTTGCCAGCTTGAGATTCCCCTGATGGGAAATGGCGTTCTTGAAGCCCGAAACCAGCGCACCCAGACCGGAGCTGTCAATGAAGCGCACATCCTTCATCTCCACGAGTATATTCTTTTCTCCCCCCTCGAACAGGCGCCCCATCTCGGTTTTCAGTTCGCCCGAATTATGGGCATCCAGGCGTTCTTCACGAACATAAAGGATCGTCACATCTTTCTTCTTTTCAATGTACAGATTCATGCAGGACTCCTGGCAATGGGATGGTACGACATTTACATATGCAGCAATCTTAGCAAGAGATGCCGCCCTGTTCAATGAAGTTTCGCTTATTTCGCCACTATGTTACCTTTACCACCACCAGGGATACGTCGTCGCTGAACCCCTGAGTGCCGGTAAACCGCTGTGCCGCAGTCAACAGCCCCTCGATGATCTCTTCAGGCCCGGACTGACGAAGCAGGGCAACCTGCTCGGCCAGCCTCAGCTCCCCGAACAGCTCTCCCGCAGCGTTGGTCGCCTCGGTTATCCCGTCGGTATAAAAAAGCAGGACGTCTCCCGCATCCAGAACCAGGCTCTTTTCCTCGAACAGGACCTCCATCCGCACCCCGAGGATCAGGCCTTCGGCATCGAGTTCCACGACTGCCGGCCCGCTGTTGCCGCCACGGATGAGCAGGGGCCGGTTGTGGCCGGCGCTGGCGTAGCTGAGTCGACGCGTCTCTGCCCAGTAGGTGGCATAGAACATGGTGACAAAGAGCTCCGCCCTGGTCAGGTCTTCATAGAGCAGCCGGTTGAGGACGTTCAGCACATCACTGGCAGTGCCGGCGGTCTGGCCCTGGGCGCGAAGAACACTGCGGGTTTCCACCATGATCAGGGCCGCACCGACGTTATGCCCCGAAACATCGGCAATGACCAGGTCGACCAGCCCTGACTCGCGCACGAAAAAATCGAAATAATCCCCACCGACATGGGCAGCCGGGATGCACCGGGAAGCCAGTTGCAACCCCTGCACTACCGGCAGCGTAGCCGGCAGGAGCGAAAGCTGGATCTGCTTGGCGATCTCCATGTCTCGCAGGACACGGGCGTTCTCCAGCTGTGCCTGCTCCTTTTCCTGCCGCTCCCGGTCCTTCTCCAGGCGTTCCTGCTCGATCTTCAGCGCCTGGGCGAGCTGACCCGCCAGACTGGAAAGGAGTCGCAGGAACGGTGGGGTGAACATCCCGATGATGGTCTTGGAAAAGACCGAGAGTATCCCCATGGGGGTGGCGCCATGGGTGGCGATGGGGACATGGGCAAAGGACCTGATCCCTTCCCGCTCCATGATCTCCCTGGATTTCGGCTTGGTGATGTTCCGGGTATCGTTGACGAACTGCGGCCTGTTGGAGAGAAACGCCTCGCCTATGTAGGTGTCGATCTCCGGCAGCCAGTCGCGCTCTATGATCGATGCACCGGTCAGCCCGCGATAACAGTAGACCTTCAGCAGCCCCTCGGGATTGGTCAGGCGGATGACCACCAGCTCGAACTTGAACTCGTGCTGCAGAAGTTCAAGCAGGTCATCCATGATGATCTCCACGTTCAGGGTCCGGTTCATGATCTCCGATGCCTTGAGCCGGACGTAGAGAGCCTCCCGGCTCTCCTCGAGCGAGGTGCGGACGGTGCTGAAGGCATCGTAGACCGACTCCATCTTCGACCCGATGTCGGACAGATAGCTTTCGACAATGGCGCCGGCCGCGGCAGCACCCACCGAACCTGCCAGGGTCCGCTCGATAAAGCGCTTCAGATTGGGGAGCTCGAACTCTGAGACCCCGCCCCGCTCGTCGATCTCCCGATCCCCCAGATATTCGCTGATGGCGGCATGGGCCTGTTCCTCGCCGATGAACTTGGAGAGCAGGGAGACGAACTGCATGATGGTGATCGGCTTGGAGAGACGCTTGGTCTCCCAGGTCGTCCCTTCGTGGTTCAGGGTGAAGACGTCGACGAATTTCCTGACCTGCTCGCGCTCGGTCTCATCCTGATCGAGCAGGATGGAACAGATGATATACCCGGCCACGTTGACGAGAATGCTCCAGAAGACCGTGTGTGACCAGACATCGAGACCGGTGAGTCCGAACAGCTCGGTCGGTCTCAATAAAGAGATGCCGAAAGGCCCCTTTTCAAGCAGATCGGTCTGCCACCAGCCGGACCTGATGAACGAAGGGAGCAGCAACGTATAGAACCAGACGATGAAACCGAGGACGATGCCCGTTATGGCACCGGTCTTGTTGCCGCGGCGCCAGTAGAGCCCGCCCAAAAGGGCCGGCCCGAACTGGGCCGCAGCGGCAAAGGAGATGAGTCCCATGTTGACCAGCATGTAGGTCTCGCCCAAAATCTGCTGGTAGACAAATCCCAGGAGCACCACCAGGAAGATGCCGCAGCGCTTCAGGTTGATGAGCAGAAACGGGAACCAGCGCCGGGGCTTGAGTTTGACGATGATCGGCATGACCAGATGGTTGAGAAACATGGTCGAGATCGCCACCGATTCGAGCATGACCATCCCAGCGGCAGCGGAGAACCCTCCCATGAACGCAACGACTGCCAGCATGGGCGAGCCGTTGAACAGCGGGATGGTCAGGACGAAGTAGTCCGCCCCGGCGGAGCTCCCATTGATGAGGATGCCGGCCAGGGCGATGGGGAAGACGAAGAGGTTGATGGCGAACAGGTAGGCCGGGAAGAGCCACATCGCCTTCCTGATGTGTTTCTCCGAAGAGTTCTCGATCACCATGACATGAAACTGGCGGGGGAGCAGCATGATGGCACCCAGCGACAGGTAGAGCATGGTAAACCATGTGGCTGCAGCCGGCCCGCCCCCCTGCCCGCCGAAGGTGGTGAGTCTCCCCAGAAGGGCGGGATCACGGGCCTGCATGCGGCTGAAGATGTCCGTCACCCCGTCGAACAGGCCGAAACAGACAAAGATGCCAACGGCAAGAAATGCCAGCAGCTTGACAATGGATTCGACGGCAATGGCAGCCACCAGCCCCTCATGGCGTTCGGACGAAACCAGGTGGCGGGCGCCGAAGATGACCCCGAACAGACCGAGGATCAGGGCGGAAAAGAAGCTCGACTGCTGCTGCGTCGGGATCATCGTCCTGAGCGCCGGGGCCTGCTGGTGGATATAGGTCACCAGTATCTCGAAGGTGGCTGACACGGCCTTGAGCTGGAGCGCAATGTACGGGATGATCCCCATCAGTGCGATAATGGTCACCAGGGCTCCCAGCCACTGGGACTTGCCGTAGCGGGAGCTGATGAAGTCGGCGATGGAGGTGATGTTGTTTTCCTTGGCGATCCTGACGATCTTGCGCAGGAGGAACCACCAGGAAAAGGCCGCCAGTGAAGGCCCCAGATAGATCAGCAGGAAATCCAGGCCGGTGGTGGCAGCCTTGCCGACGCTCCCGTAGAAGGTCCAGGACGTGGCATAGATCGCTATGGAGAGGGCATAGATGAACGGATTGGAGATGATGCTGCGGCCGAGTTCACGACGGCCGTCCGCATAGTAGGCCACCATGAAGAGGAACAGGATATAGAGGAAGATGACCGCGAAGATCAGTTCGATACTGAGCATGGCCGCCTATTTCTTCTCACCGTCGTCAGATTCGTCGATGGATTTGGTGAAGATACTTATGAACAGGATCGACACCAGCCAGCCGAGCTGGAGATACAGGTAGAGGAGCGGTACGCCGAAGAGGGTGACCGGCTTGTTGAAGATGCCGATGAACGGCACATTCATCATGATGATCCCCATCAGGAAAAAGATCACCCACGACTCTTTGAGGCGCAGACGCTGCAGCAACCCCTTTTGCAGACGCGGCCACATCATGGCAGAATCTCCACCGCTTCCAGGATATCGTCGACGGCCTGCCAAGCCGGCCCCGACGTGGTCGCCCGGACGAACGGCTCGCTGTCGGGCCCGGGCGGCTCGAATGCTGCACGGTGGCTGTCGAACAGCTCCAGCCGGCCATCGGAAATTTCGTTCAGCTTTCCCTCGCGTGCTGACAGCCGCTCCCGGATCAGTTCATCGGGACAGTCGGTCATAACCAGCCGGAAATCGACGCCCAGTGCCGCAGCTGCCTGGCAAAAACGCTGCCGGTCCGCCCTTTTCCGGAACGTGGCATCGATAATGACGCTTTCCCCCGTCTGCAACCGGGCCGTACCTCTCTCCAACAGGGCATCGTAGGTCGAGCGGTCTGCCTCGGGGGTGTAGAGCCCCGTGCCGAACGGGGCGGATCGCGAGGAAACAGTGTCATGGTAGAGCTCCTTGCGCGTCCGATCCGAGGAGAGAACCGGAATGCCCAGTTCCCGCCCCAACAACTTCGCCAGGGTACTCTTGCCGCTCCCCATGAGGCCTCCCACCAGAAAGATCGTCACCGGCAGTTTCTGCCGCAGCAGATACCCCCGGGCGAGACGGAAATAGCCGATTGCCCGGTCACGGGCTGCATCGCGGTCTTCGGCCGGTATGGCCGGGTCCGGGAGCTGCAGGCTTGCAACCTTCCCCCGCACAAAGGCACGATAGACCTTGTAAAACTCCACCAGCGGGACACAGGTTTCATCCGCAGCGACCGATACATATTCATCCAGGAAGGCTGCCGCAAGATCGGGCCGGTCGTGATAGTCCAGGTCCATGAGGAGAAAGGCGATATCCGCAGCCGTGTCGCCATAGCGGAAGCGCGGATTGAACTCGATGCAGTCGAAGATCCAGACCTTTTCTCCCAGGCAGATATTTTCGAGATGCAGGTCGCCGTCGCAGTCGCGGATGAATCCGCGCGCAATCCGCTCCTCGAACAGTGCGGCATGCCTCTGCAGATACTGATCCACCCACTCCCTGAAGCGCCGGAGATCTTGGACCGACAGGGTATCACCGATAAACCGTTCAGCCAATGCAAAGTTTTCATCCCAGCTGCGCCGGATGGCCTCGATCGTCCCATACCGGTCGATCTCGGCGCCTCGGTCCGCATCCCGGTGAAACGCCGCCACCACCCCGGCAATCGAGCGGATCGTCTCTTCCTGCACCTGCCCGGCAGCCAGGAGCCGGTCCATCATCCGCTCTTCCGGCAGCCTGACCATCTTGACGGCGTAGTCGACCACCGGGCCGCTGCCGGTGAAGGCAACGCCCTCTTCCGATCTGCGCAGTTCCACCACACCGAGATAGATGTCAGGGGCAAGCCGACGGTTGAGGCGGACCTCTTCATGACAGTAGAAGCGACGCCGGTCAATGGTGCTGAAATTGAGAAAACCGAAATCGACCGGCTTCTTTATCTTATAGACGAAGTTGTCCGTCAGGAAGAGATATGAAATATGCGTCTGCTTGAGATGCACTGTTTGCGGGGCATCGGGGTATGCTTCCGATCTCAACAGCGATTCAATCTCGCGCTGCTCCATCGCCTCTCCTTAACAAAGCGAATTACTTGACGAAACTCTAGCATACAACCGGCCATTGGCAAGCAAATGCCGTAGATAATTGGATTTGACGGCACTACTGTTCTATGGTAATTTTCAAGCACAGTGCAGGAGGAGTACGAAGTTTCCCCACCCCTCTCTATGTACCCATTCTCCAATTCAGCAACCGACAGGCACCGCGAGCTCTCGGCTTTTCAACTTGATACCGAAGCCACGGATTTTTTTTGCAGGATACCCAATGAAACGACTCGGCGTAGCAGCCATCATCTCCATTAGTGCCCTCTGCCCTTCCTGTGCCACAAGCCAGACAGGCGCGACGCATCCCCCCGTTGACCAGGTGGGGGCACCTCCCCGCATCGACATAGCCGATTCGCGAGCAATGTATCTCTTTTCCCTCTCCCGGCTTCACTCTCTGGACGGCGACACCGAAGGAGCCCTGGCCCTCCTGCGTGCCGCCACGGAGACCGACCCGAATGGTGCCTACCTCTACACTGCCATGGCGGGTGTCTATCTGAAAAGCAACCAGCCCCTGGAAGCTCTCAAGGCCTGTGAAACCGCTCTTGAGATCGACCCCAAGAGCTTCAACGCCCATCAACTGGCAGGAAATATCCTGGTGAGCCTGAAGCGTGACCGCGAGGCAGCCGAACACTTCAAGCAGGCCTTGGAGCTCAACAAGAACAAGGAAGAGCTCTATCTCCACCTGGCAGTTGCCTATGTGAAGATATTCGAGTACGAAGAGGCGATCAATACCCTCAAGGCCTTGATCAAGGTCTCCCCGGACAATGCCTTTGCCTACTACTACCTGGGCAAAACCTACGACCAGATGAAGCTCCCCCGTGAGGCGGTGCAGTATTACCGCAAGGCCCTCGAAATCAAGCCCGACTTCGAACAGGCGCTGATCGACCTGGCGATCTCCCTGGAGACCCAGGGCCTTGCCGGAGACGCCGTCGCAATCTACCGGCAACTGCTGGACGAAAACCCCCAGAACGTTTCGGTGGCACAGCACCTGGTCCAGCTCCTGATCCAGCAGAAACGTCTCGAAGAGGCCCTTTCGCTTCTGAAGACCATGGATGCCGCCAACCTGGGCGGATTGGAGACCAAGCGGAAGATGGGTCTCATCAACCTGGAACTCGAACAGTTCGACGAGGCGATCGTCATCTTCAACAGCATCCTCGAACAGGAACCGGATGCCAACCAGATCCGCTTCTACCTGGCCAACGCCTACGAGGAGAAGAACGACCCGGACCGGGCAATCGCCGAGTATGCAAAGATACCTGCCACCGCCTTCAACTATTTCGAGGCAGTGGGTCATATCGCCTTTCTCTACAAGGACAAAGGGGAGCCGGAGCGGGCAATCTCCTACCTCAAGGACGTGATCTCCCGCGCACCGGACCGCCTCGATCCCTATCTCTACCTTGCAGGGGTCTATGACAATCTCGGCAAGCCTGACGAGGCCCTCAAGGTCCTGACCGGCATCGAAGGGAAGTTCCCGGCGGAACCCTCCCTCCAGTTCAGGCTGGGAGTGATTTACGAGAAGATCGGCAACAAGGCCGAATCCATCGCCCGGATGAAACGGGTCCTGGAAATCACCCCGGACGACCCGCAGGCGCTCAATTACCTCGGCTATACCTATGCCGAGCTCGGAGAAAATCTGGACGAGGCGTTGCGGCTCCTCAAGAAGGCCAATTCGCTCCGGCCCGACGACGGCTTCATCCTGGACAGTCTCGGCTGGGTTCTCTTCAAGCTGAAGCGCTACGACGAGGCGGTCAAGAACCTGGAACGCGCCTACGAGATCGTGGATGACGATCCCACCATCATCAGCCACCTGGCAGAGGTCTATCTCGCTAAACGCGATAGCAAGAACGCCCTCGAACTGTTTCGCCGGGTCATCAAACTCGACCCCGACAACAAGGAAGCCGCCGAGAAGATCAAGAAAATCAAAGCGGAGAACCAGGAACGATGAGGCTCCGGTGGGCCCTCTGCCTGCTGCTGTTCATCCTTGCCTGCGGTTGCACCGATAATGAGCCGAAGCCGGCTCTGCCACTCCATCGCTCCGCCGGCACCCCTGCCTATGGCGATACCCTGGTCGTCGGCGCCATCGGCGAAGCATCCACGCTTATTCCCCTGCTCGCCACAGATAGCGTCTCACATGAAGTCGCCAACCTGATCTACAACAGCCTGGTCAGATACGACAAGAACCTGAAACTCGAAGGGGAGCTGGCAGAACGGTGGGATGTGTCGCCGGACGGTCTCACCATTACCTTCCATCTGCGTCGGGGGGTGAAATGGCATGACGGCCACGAATTCACCTCGCGCGATGTCATGTACACCTACCGGGTCACCATCGATCCCAAGACCCCCACCGCCTATGCCGAAGACTTCAAACAGGTAAGGCAGGCGACCGCGCCGGACCCCTACACCTTCAGGGTAACCTACGACAAGCCCTTTGCCCCGGCACTGGAATCATGGGGGGCATCGATCCTCCCGGCGCACCTCCTCGAAGGGACCGACATCACCAAGAGCCCCCTGTCCCGCAAACCGGTCGGAACAGGACCCTACCGTTTCAAGGAATGGACCGCCGCCCAGAAGATCGTACTTGAATCGTTCCATGACTATTTCGAAGGCCGGCCCTACATCGACCGCTACGTCTACCGGTTCATCCCGGACACCTCCACCATGTACATGGAGCTGAAGGCAGGCGGCATCGACATGATGGCGCTCACGCCGGTCCAGTTCCAGCGACAGACAACGAGCGCCGATTTTCTCGCGCGTTTTGCCAAATACCGCTACCCTGCCTCTGCTTACACCTATCTGGGATACAACCTGCGCCACCCCCTTTTCCGCGACAAACGGATACGTCAGGCCATCGCCTTGGCCATCAGCAAGGACGAGATCGTGCAGGGCGTATTGCTGGGGATGGGCCAGGTAGCCCACGGCCCCTACAAACCGGGGACCTGGGCCTATAACCCGACGATCCGGGACCTGGAGTACGACCCACAGCGGGCTGCCCGGCTCCTTGCCGAGGCAGGGTGGCGCGAACGGAATCAGGACGGCGTACTGACCAGAAACGGGAAACCGTTTCAGTTCACCATCCTTACCAACCAGGGGAACGACCAGCGGCTGAGAACCGCCCTGATCATCCAGCAGCGGCTGAAAGCGGTGGGGATCGACGTGAAGATCAGGGTGATAGAGTGGGCATCGTTTCTGAAGAACTTCATCGACAAGGGGGATTTCGAGGTCATTGTCATGGGGTGGACCATCCCGCAGGACCCGGATCTGTTCGATGTCTGGCATTCCAGCAAGACCGGTCCCAAGGAACTCAATTTCATCGGTTTCAAGAACGCCGAAGTGGATCGCCTGATAGAAGAAGGGAGAAGCACCTTCGACATGGAACGCCGGAAACGCTGCTATTGGCGGATCCAGGAGATCCTGGCGGAAGAGCAGCCCTATACCTTCCTCTATGTTCCGGATGCCCTCCCCGTGGTAAATGCCCGCATCCGCGGCATCGAACCGGCCCCGGCCGGGATCACCTACAACATGATCAAGTGGTACGTCCCCAAGGAAGAGCAGCTGCACTGATGCGGATTCTCCGGGTTTCCATCCGCATACCCCACGTCAAGGAGTGGTAGAACGCACGCATGATCCGCTATCTGACCAAGCGTCTCCTGATGATGATCCCCCTGCTCCTGGGGATCACCCTCATCACGTTCACGGTGATCCACCTGGCCCCCGGCGAACCGGTAGAGATGCAGGTGGCAATGAACCCCAAGGTGTCGGCCGAAGCCCGACAGCGACTGAGGGAATTCTACGGCCTGGACAAGCCGTTGCACGTCCAGTACGGCAGCTGGCTCAAGCGGCTGGCACACCTGGATTTCGGCAACTCCTTTGCGCCCGATAACCGGCCGGTCATCGACAAGATCAAGGAACGGATACCCGTCACCGTTTCCCTCAACCTGATTGCGCTCTGCATCGAGTTCGGCCTGGCCATACCGATCGGCATCCTGGCGGCAATCCACCGCAATTCCCTGTTGGACAAGGGGATCACCATCTTCGTCTTCGTCGGCTTCGCCGTGCCGACGTTCTGGCTGGCGCTGCTGCTCATGTACTTTTTCGGGGTAAAACTCGGCTGGCTGCCGATCTCCGGGCTCCATTCCCTGGGAAGCGAGCAGTGGGGCCTGTTTGCCAGGCTCTGGGACCTGGCCAAACACCTGGTGCTCCCGCTGGCGGTCGCCTCCTTCGGCAGCCTTGCCGGCCTCTCCCGGTTCATGCGCTCGACCATGCTGGAGGTGATCGGCCAGGACTATATCGTGACGGCCAGGGCCAAGGGGCTGTCAGAGAGGGCCGTCATCTTCCGCCACGCGCTGCGCAATGCCCTTCTGCCGGTCATCACCCTGCTCGGCTTTTCACTCCCCGGCCTGATCGGCAGAAGGGCATTGCGCA
>Ga0208371_1000399_pt1 | contig 10346 bp, 10 predicted proteins | sample SubbioCR12Aug_1A_FD_184827 | JGI IMG/M metagenome (GOLD analysis project Ga0208371, IMG submission 184827) | Serpentinite rock and fluid subsurface biosphere microbial communities from McLaughlin Reserve, California, USA - CR12Aug_1A (SPAdes) | ecosystem: Environmental > Terrestrial > Deep... | reverse complement strand
ATCCCGGTTAGGAAGGTCTGCTTTTTTAGTAAATCTTTTCCCACAATTAGAACAAAAATTCGAATCATTAATTACCGCTCCGCCACATTTAGAGCAATATTTCGTGTCCATTTTTTTGTCCTTTAACAATGGAGTTTCATGGGTTTACTAGTCACTCTGGATTTTAAAAAGCTTTTCCTGAATGCCAAAGTATTTAGCGACCTGCAACAAAAAATAATTTGCTATTAATTTCATACTATAAGTGTGCCATATTTCACTCCTGATTTAATTTGTAATTTTAGATGGTTTCGCAACAAAGTTTTTCCAGACGCCTGAAATCCTTCGGCGCTGGACTAGTTTATAGTGTAATTTTTTATTGAAATCACTTTTTTGTTAATGTATAGCAAACATCAAAACAACCAAAGTGTGGCAGCACACATAGGGTGAAAATGAACGTGTCTAATATTCTAAAAAAAATAATATTAGCTCAGATAATATTTTTTGCCTGCAATGCCTACGCATATGCGTATGTAGAACCAAAAATTGGCGATGAATTCGCTACAAGTATTGACAAAGATTACAGAGTTGTTGACAATCCAAGAGACGAAAACATCCATGTTGTAACTGGAAATGAATTAGTGTCAACTAATATTTTAATTAAAAGGAATGCTCATGCCGATATCATTTCGAAAATTAAAAAAAGAGAAGACATAGGCACAATAAATGTTAAGTTTATTGACAAAACCACCACTTCAAGCAAGCCAGGGCAGGGCAATATTCATTATACACTTGAATTTATAAGCAGTGCAAATAATTTGCAAGATAATGTTTCATACCAAAAAGAACAACGAAGAATTGACCAGCTTATCGCTAAAAACAATGGTGATGATGTTGCTATAATAGCTGATGAATACAACAGAGTCTTTTCATACTTCAAAAGCATGAAGACTTTCGACTCTTTAAAGCTTTACATCAACAATCTAGAGCCAAGCATGTTTAGCACGGATAGAAATTCAGCACTTAGGTATATTACAGCAAGAATCCTTGGTGCTGTGATGTACAAAGACTACCAAAGAACATACAATATTCCAGATGATGAGTACTACGACCTGGGTGATTTTTTTAAGTTTCAGCTAGCGTATTATATTGGCATGGTAAATGGAAAAGACAAAACAAGACACTTCAACCCAAAGGACGCTTTGCTTGATGCTGCCCAAAAAATTATGACGGAAAAGAAACAAACTATTGATGCTATAATGAAAGCAAACTCTGCGTACATTTCTTCCAAAGATTATTCCCCTTGTGGCCAACTTTATACTGTTTTCCGCAAGGGAACAAAATCGACAGAAATTCAAAGAGATGCGTATCTAAGCAAAATGAGGGGAAAGGAAATCGTGGTTTCAATGCCAGTTTACGAGGTAAGCAAAATCAGCAATGGATATAAAATCACCTCGACAGGTGGAAGATGTTTAAATGTAACATCTTATATTTCCGAAGCAAGTCAACTAGATGAGTTAATGAAATTAAAAACTGATGATATTGTAACTCTCGCCGGAGAAGTTGAGACAATAAATGAAAATGTATTTGATAGAGAACTCATTCTAAAAAATTGCATCATTTTAACGCCAAAATTTGAAAAGATATTTTAATATTATTATGTCCTGGTTTTACCCTGGCCCCAGAAGTAAAAACCCCCAGCACCGGGAGGGGCATTGGGGGTCCAGGGGAAGGCCGCATAGGTTGGGCGTCGACGAAGGGAAATATGTGGGCTAGTCGGCTTTCTTAGTCCTGCGTTCCCACAATTTCATGCCGACCATCGTTTTGCGGCGTTCCCGAGCCAACGACTTACATGTCAAGGCTTGGCTCTTTTTGTAGCCGTACTTTTCCTTGTACTCTTCGGGTGTCAAGCCATGAGAAGCGAGGTGTTTCTTGGTAATGACCTTGAATGATTTTCCGCATTCAAGGCAAGTGACGGACGCTTCCCGGATAGCTTTTTTGGGGTCCATGGCCGGGGTGCCAGCTTCGCAAGGAGGGGCCACCGGCTGACCAGATTCAATAGACTTGAATCCACTGGAAAGCGCTCTAACCATGCTTACAATTTCATCCTGAGTCATAGGCCGTGTGGTGGCCTGAGCCTTAACAATATCAAGTGCGGCCAGAGTGTATTCGTCCATAGTATCCTCGTTATTAGTCTTGGTGATGACTCTATTTAACAACATATGTTCAAGATGGCAAGGGTGCTGGAAAACATGCATTCAATCTATCTTCTGGCAACTGGCATCGATGCCATCATCCGTAACCGCTCAAGGAGTTCCGGATTCGCCTCCTCTATTCAAGCTCCATTTTCTATTTCCCCTTTAACCTTGCCACCACATTGTAAACCGTCGCCCGACTGATACCGAAGTCACGGGCAATGGCCGTCTTGTCCTCGCCAGCTGCAACCCTGCCAGCGACTTCCTGTGCTTGCTCATCTGTAAGCCGCTGCTTACGCCCCAGATGTTTCCCTTCCTCCTTCGCTTTGGCAATTCCTTCGGCTTGCCTTTCCTTGAGCAAAGACCTCTCGAACTCGGCAACCGCCCCGAACACCTGCATGATGAGCTTAGACGTGGACGTGCCGTCCACTGACAATCCTTCGTGAACAAATCGAATCGTCACGCCCTTGGCTATCATCCGCTTGGATATGGTTTCCAGGTCTGCCAGCGACCTCGCCAGCCTGTCGATGGAGTGGACCATGAGCACGTCGCCTTCACGCACGTAGTCCAAGCACGCGGTCAACTCGGGCCTGTTCATGTCTTTGCCAGAGACCTTTTCTTCGAACACCCGGTCCAGCGCGATGCCGTCCAACTGCCGCGCCGTGTTCTGACCCACCGAAGAAACCCTAATGTACCCTATGGTCTGCCTGGCGCTCATGTCTTTGCCCTCCTCACTCGTGCTGAGAAAAGACTTAGACCTTTTTAGAATTACCGTCAACAATTAAAATTAGACCTTGTTAGACACGACAAAGCCAGCACCCACCCCAATCCCAAATCTGTTAATAACGTATACCTTTCTGAACAAAAAAATTTGAATGAGGAACCGGTTTTGGGAACGTGCCTAACCCTGGTTGGTTCCTCATTCCGCTGCCGAGGTCCAGTTCATCCAGGTCCTTCTCCTGACCAAAATCCTGTCCCAGAATGGACCAAATTTCGAAGTTTCCTTCTCCTGGTGGACCTCGACCCACAAATCAGGGAAATGCGCTGTACGGGATGTTTTGACGACATTCCGGGCATTTCAACGAAAAATATGCATTTAGACAGAAACAAAACCTTATTTTAAAAACTTCTGTTAACAAGAAGCACCGACAGACCAACGTGTGTCGACTACAAAAACGATGCAATGAAAAAAACTTATAGACATTGACTAAAGACAGACGGACAGACAAGACAGACAAAATTGGAAATTTCTTTCATATACATATTCTATATAAAATATATTTTCTATACATTAAGTCTATTTTTAGTCTGTCAGTCTGTCTGGTCTGTCTTTAGTCATATACATCCTGATTTTTTTAATATCACATTTTTCATGTTTATTTTTTTCACCTGTCCGTCTGTCTTTTGTCATATATAACCTGAAGATTACATCTTCTACGTACAACTTGAAAAACTATTTCTTTTCCCACCCTCTAAATTCTTTACCGTCAATAGTCTTTTTTGATTTAACAAAATTAAATTTTGCAAAACATTTTTGCAAATCATTGTTGTTTACTTTTCTATTGTTCAAATTCATCCAGTCTTGAAACTTGGAAGATTTTATAAAAGCACACCCACACTCCATCTCTTCGTTCACATATTCTGCAACAATTTCTTCGGTATAACAGGTCTTCATTCCTACAACCTTTAGTTGATATTTTGTTTCAGGAGCATTTCTAGGAAGGTCATTGAAATCAATTGACTTCAATTCTTCGAATAAATTACCCGCATAATTTTTTAACACATTCCACATTTCATCTACAATTTTCTTATCATCTTCCTTGACTATATTTCTATTTTTTACTTCTATTTTTGTTTCTAAAACCAACCATCTTCCATCATTTGGTTCTATTGGAAAGCCTTGGGCATCGTTTGTTGCCATCATATACATTATATGACCAGGAACTACATACTGGTCTTTTCTCATTGCACGAACTTTTAAAAAACTTGAAGTAATTTTATCTTTCATGTCATTTTGAAAATCAAGTTGTTCTTTTTTTCCTGTAACTATTTCGTCGTAAAATATTAGTCTTTTACCTTCAAAATCTCCGTTAAATTGTGATTCAACTTGTTTTGGAGTTCTCATGCAAGTATTTTCAACACCAATTAATAAACGAATTATATCAAAGACAATTCCTTTTCCACTCCCTTTATCTCCATAAAGTGCTAGTCCAAAATCTGGTTTTTTTAGTCCTCCATGAACGCAACATGCAATCCATTTCAAGAAAAGTTCTTCTTCATCATAGTTTATTTTTAAAAATGTTTGCAATGCCTTTAGAGCATCACCATTTTCATAATTGTCATTCAATACTACTTCGTTTTTCGGAGAGAACTGTCTCCATTTTGAAAATAGTTTTTTATTTTCAAAGGTGACAACTTTTTCATAACCCCACCAATGTACTGTATCATAAATTCTTTCCATTTGATGAATCGCAAAATTAAATGATTTTGCTCCACATGTACTTTTAATCAATGAATCTCTTCCCACGCCTGTAAGTTCTTCGAAAGTATTTTTATTAATTATAGCATTTGTTTTTGAACAAAAGTACCAATCATTCTTGATGCTTTTTATACCGCTTTGTTCTATTTCGCTACAATCTTCAATTGTAAGAACTTGTTTGTCAATTATTTTCGTATTTTTCCAACCCTTTTCGATAGCTAACTTAAAAATTGTGGCAATTGTAAGTGGTTGCCTACTATAATTTTCAAATGTATTCCACTTTAAATCAATATCCTTTTGATTAAATTTCACAGATTGTCGACTCCAATCTGACCATAATTCCTTTGCTTCTTCACTTGCAAAAAAAGAATTATGCAATGACATGCCGACATGCAACCAAGTTTGATAATCTTCGCAACTTATATAATTCATTGCACTTTCAACTTTTATCAAACTATCATCAGCGTTAATTTTGCTAACAAATTTTGTTCTTTGTTGTGACATATTTAGGCCATTCTTTTCAAATACTTGTGCGATATTTAAAGGAACTGTACTGTAATTTTTATAGCAATCTGCATCATAAGATAAAAACATCAACCTTGAAATGTCTTTTGTTGCATTATCTATTTCAAACCCAGTTTTTTCCTTAAGAAATGATGAAACATACGACCAGATTCTTGAAAAATCACTGCAACCATTTTCAACATGCACAATTGCTTTTACACCAGTACCACTTGGACTTATAAAAGTCATTGCAACACAAGGCAATTTTTCCAGCACTTTTTTAAGTCCATTTGTGTCAGGTATATGGTCAAAATCTGCTTGAACCAAAGTAACTTTTTCTGGATTAAATTTGTTTGCCTTTCTGTTTCCTGTGAATACACCTGACAAAGTTACCCAAGGCAGTTTTTTCTTGATTTCTGCTTTTTCCTCTGGTGTGATTCTATCATCATTGCTTCTTAATAATTGAAATTTACTTTCATTTTGTTCATCGCTTACAAAGTCATACAAATCACCCAAAGTCATTTTGTTGTACTTTTCTTCTGGTAAAAAACCAATCCCAGAACTAAATTCAATTTCCGAAACATTTTGTACGTCTTCCATTTCTTCAAACCTCCATTTATTTTATTCTATTTTTGAACTCCATCAAATCATCTCTTTTTATCATTTGCTTTGTCTGTTGCGGATAACTTTTTATAAATCCACGCCAAATGTACGTGTAAAATGTACTCAAATTTATCCCAATAATTTCAGCACTATCTTTTATACTCAAAAAATCTTCTGAACCATACACTATTCTCATATGAGATTTAACCTCCTTTATTTCTATTTATATTTATTCTGGAAATTTTCTAGAATATATTTTATTTATTTTGAAAAATTTTATAGCACAAAAATACCTATCAACTAGCATAAATATATTCAGAAACATTTTGAACGAACTTCCATCTTGCACATCGGGAAACACCCACTGTACAAATAACTAAAAAAGAGATTTGATAAAACCAATCTCTTTTTTAGTTATTAGCACAAAAATACATTATTACACTAAAGAATATGATTGATACATCCATGTGACAACACTTCTAGATGTTTCCTCCTGACAATCCTGTTAACCATAATACCCATTTTCTCAACATTCATAAAAAATAGTTTTAAAAACAATCAACATAAACAATGCAGACAATCACAAATTATTTTAACAAATAGAGAACAATATATGACAAATAAATTTTAATGATATCGTTCGCCATGATGTTCCACAGGATTTTTTGAATAAACGGCGTTTGGCGTGATAACAATATTTTTTAATAGATTTATCATACTCTTTCAGCAAGGACATCTTTCCACCGCACTTCTTTGTCAAATTTTACTTAAAAAGTTTTTTGTTTAATACAAAGATATTTTAATTTATTTTTTCAATTTTACACAAAGAATGTATTCAACCTGCATTCGAATTATTTATAAAAAATTTCCATTTCGTATAAATAGATTATATATCAAAAAACTATGATGTAAACAATAATAAGGAGAAAAATTATGAATTATGAACAGTTTTACGAAATTAAAATTGCGATTGAAGACATAGATTGTTATTATGAAATTCTTGATTTATGTATTGACAAATTGAGAAGTAAAAAATTTTGGGTCGAATACTCACCTAGATGCGGCCACAATGCTGTTCTTAACGTTAAGCAAATCACAAAATAGCAGGAAATGACATGCAAAAAAATTCAAACAGCGTAGGATATTTCACAAACATTGTTGTATTTCGCATGGACAATAATCAAAAAATGCAACTTAAAGATATATCTTCAAAGTTGCATTTATCTCAAGCAGGAGCATTGCGTTTATTATTTCAATTGGGATGCAAGAAAATAAATGAAATAAGTTAAGAAAAAATTAAGAACATTGGATGGTGTCGTTCCATGACACCATCCAAACTAACATGTATGTACTTCGTAACCGTAATTGTTTTCATCATCAAAAATTTCACAATTGTTCGAATAAAAACGCAACGAGTGCTCTTCAAATTCTAATTGTACTTTTTTACAACTAGGTCCATTCTTTTGTTTTAATATATCCATCTCGACATAAGTTGTTACTCCAAAATTTCCATCTTCATGTTTATCATGCCAAACGTCATTTTTTAAAAGAAAAATTGCATCACAATTACCTTGCATGAGCAAAGTTTTATTAAGCATCGTTTCGTTTTCAATTTCATTAACAACTAGTACACTTATATTATATTCAACTGCAATTTTTTTTAGCTCTTGAAGAGCACTCTTTTGCAAAGCACACAAAAGTTGTATATAATCAACAATAATTAAAGAAATTTTGTTATTGTCTCTGCAATAATTTCTTATTTTTTCGAGTGACAAGAAAGAATCTGATACTACCGAAAGGTTACTTCTTCTAATTTTTTCACCTGCTGTGTACATATTTTTCAGCACTGCTAGAGTTGGTTTTTCATGAGGAAAGTGTTGAATATTAGTATTACTCACTTGAAACAAAATTCTGGTTACGAGATTTTCTGCAGATGAATCCATGGTGAAATATACTGTCGTGTATTTAAACAAAACTGAAGCGTTATACAATATTGTGAGCATTAAGCTCGTTTTGTACGAATTTGGTTCTCCAGAAAAAACGTAAACATCGCCTTTGCGGAAACCTCTTGTATAAAAGTCAATTCCAAGAAGCCCCGAGGGTATTCCTGGAATATGGCAGTCCATTTGAATTGAATTAGAAATTTCAGCTAAAACAGAAGATATAGTATGTTTCACAAAAAAATCCTTCAAGTTTATTAAAAATTAAGGATACATCAAGAATGAATCTAAGATTATATAATACAAAACTAAAAACATAAACTAAATAACTATTTTAAGGGGCATCAGCAGTTTAGAATGACCAAATCAACGGACACCCCCGAAAACGCTCTAAAATGCCCGTATGGGCATTTTCCCTGGAGAATGGGGTACCCGACGGAATCTGTCCTAGGATGAAAATTTCAGCCCCTGTAGAGGCAAAAAACCGGAGAGGATTGGGATGGGGGAGGATACGGTGGGGTCTCCCGTGGCCAACTGAACGATTATGGTCCTTCCCTGAAGGATGACCATAAAGGATACGGACCAGAATTCTCAAAATCTCGGCTTGAACGCGCCCTGACTTGTGGCGGAAAGCCGAAATGCCCTTTTCCCTTAAGAAAAAAGTGAGACGGTGCCCCAATTTGTCTTCTACGTTAACACATCAAATGCTCCCAGCTGAAACTTTCTTCTTCCAAAACGTTTTAAGCCATATATCCTTTGGCCCTCCCAAATGACCTTTCAGGGCTTCGGCAATCTCATCTGGACTCAACCCTGCTTTCCAGGACTCAAATTGAGCTTGTTCAACTTTTTGCTTGGCCGCGAGTACCGCACGGGCTTCAGTTTCAGCGTCCTTCGCGGCTTGTTCCTCAGGAGAAATATACCCAGTAGGCCTCCGGTAGTAACCAGTCCTCGCAAGCGCTTGAAAGACCCAAGCGCACGGGTCAGCAACTGACTGGCTGGTCTTGTCCAACATTTTCCCATGCTCCAATTCCCATTCGGCATGGTCAAGGCTCGTAAAAATTCGGTCAGTTGTCTTACCAATTTCTTCGAGTGCTTGGCAGATTTGTTCGATTTGATGTGTACCGAAACCCGAGGCAGCAAGATTTGGCCAGGTGGTGTCAATGCGTTCTTGAGAGATAGATAAATCCTTTCTATCTATCTTATAAGGTAGTGTCGTTGTCGAAGTCGAAGGCGTTGTCGAAGGCGTTGTCGAACCAGTAGCCCAGGGCGTTGTCGAACCAGTAGCCCAGGGCGTTGTCGAGGAATTCCGCAGGTCATAAAAGCGGCGACATAAAGTCCATTCGAGAATTATTTTAACACCCTGAAAAGCTCCTTTTCGGTAGTCCTCACGGGTTAAAAAACCATCTTTCTCCAAAGCAGACATAGCCCAACGTACTGTTTTATAAGATATTTTTAGTGACTTTGCTAGCTTGGGATAACTTATGATGTGGTCCCCAGCAGTCGGCGTTGTTTCAAGCAAGTATGATAGGATTTCGGCTTTCCTACCCGACAAAAACGCAGCTAAATCGGCAGGCGTTGTCGAGACCGTTGTCGAGACCGTTGTCGAGACCGTTGTCGAGGGCGTTGTCGAAGTCGAAGGCGTTGTCGAAGTCGAAGGCGTTGTCGAGACCGTTGTCGAAGGCGTTGTCGAAGTCGAAGGCGTTGTCGAGACCGTTGTCGAAGGCGTTGTCGAATCGTCAATACCAGATTCGTGAGAAGGAATGGCTAACTGGGGTGAGGCAGAGCCGGCATTGAGTCTAAAGGGGAGCGTTTTCGCCTTCTCTGCTGCAGCTTTTAAACCACCGATTCCGGAAAAAGCTCCATCCATGACATCGTAAATAGTCGGACGTTTCTTCGCGGCCATATGTGGTACCTTACGAGTTGATACCTGGTTCGAATATTTCTAAAAATTCAGTTGCAAGACTGCGGTAGTATTTTGCACCAACGCTTTGAGGTGAAAATCTAATGATACTTTTCCCTTCCATTTCTGCTTGAGAAAATTGAGTATTTGTTGGAATAGATGTTTTAAATAATACATCTTCATCAAATAGACGGCGTAATTTATCCATGACTACACGAGAAATAGCTGTTCTTTTGTCAACGTTATTCACAATTAGACGAAGTAATCGAAGGTCTGGGTTTTCACGCTCGCGTACACCTTCAATAAGTGCTAGAGCACGAGTAAGACCTTCCATCGAAAAACGACTTGAACATAATATAGGAACGATGACACAATTGGCAGCATGAAGTGCTGCAAGAACAAAATACCCCCAGTTTGGTGGGGTATCTATAAATGTAAAATCAAAATTATTTTTTGCATAGGTACTAATTCTATCTCGTAAACGAGTATACGAGCCAGGAATAGCCATATTAAGAGAAATTTCAAGAGCTGCTGTCTCTTCAGTATTTGGTATTATAGATATTCCATCGTATGCCGTTGGATAGATACAGCGCTCAATTAGAACACTATCGTTTTCGTATAGTTCGTATATAGAGTCTGATACAACTTCAGAGTCTACTAGTAGACTAGAGGCATTGCATTGTGCATCGTTGTCCACGATTAAAATTTTTTTGCCCCGGTTTGCCAGGGCATGCGCCAAGTTGACGGTC
>Ga0208371_1000398_pt1 | contig 10352 bp, 7 predicted proteins | sample SubbioCR12Aug_1A_FD_184827 | JGI IMG/M metagenome (GOLD analysis project Ga0208371, IMG submission 184827) | Serpentinite rock and fluid subsurface biosphere microbial communities from McLaughlin Reserve, California, USA - CR12Aug_1A (SPAdes) | ecosystem: Environmental > Terrestrial > Deep... | reverse complement strand
AAGCCTCTCCCCACCTATGCCGGACATGCCCTGCATGCCTTCCGCACCTGGTTCCGCCATCCGGACAGCGGCCAGAACGTGGATATCTGCGCCCCCCTGCCGGAAGGGTTCCTCGACCTCGTCCAGGCGACAGCCGGTCCCTCGTTCGAGCAGCTCCTGGCTGAACTTCCCCGCCTCACCCCGCCGTAGCACGGCTGTTACGACGTTTTACCCTCTCCTGGCACAGTCCCGACCCGCCGCATTTTGCAATCCTGCAAATATGCGAAACCCGTGCATATTATCTGCAACAGCCAGCAGAACGCTGTTAATACTCATAGTTAGCAAGTGCCCTTCCCTGCTTTGCAGCCGCTTCCGGGGGGATCGGTGTTGCAGCTCTGCGAAAATCAGGGCAATCCGCTCCGCGCCATTTCATCGGCATGCAAGCAGATTAACCCGTATCATCGGCTGGTTACGTGACTTACCATTATCAATAAAACAAAGGTATGAAATTTGCTACAAGAATGAGAAGCAGGTTATTGATCTGTCCCTTCGGATGTTCCGCCAAGGAGGAGCGCTATGGATACGACGACACGAGGAAAAGGATCGCAGGGCAGTGCTGCGGTGAAGAGGGCTGGCCTGGAGAAACTGCCGTCCGGCCGCTTCATGGACTGCTTCCTCAAGGGTTTCGGCGTGCTGTTCGGCTTCGTTCAGGGACCGGTTCACAGCTCGCCCCGCAACGGTTGGTAAACTAAGAGCTTGATCGTAAATAAGCTTTGCGGTACCGCATCCCGTCTTCACGGCAGTATTTACGAACAAGCTCTAAACAAGACGCCCCCGGCATGTCCCAAGGGCGTCTTCTGTTTTCAGGCACGTAACGAAAGGTTATCCCGGCCCGGTCTTCAGATGCTCCGGCGATGGATGAACCAGTAGGCAAAGGCAACGAACACCACCCCTCCGAGTATGTTCCCCAGGGTCACCGGCAACAGGTTGTCCAGCAGGAATCCCCCCCAGGTGAGGCCCGGTTCGCTCCGCTGCAGCTCTCCGGCCAGAAGCAGGCCGGTCGGGATGAAGTACATGTTGGCAATGGAGTGCTCGAAGCCGCTGGCGACAAAGGCCATGATCGGCATGTAGCAGGAGAGGATCTTGCCGGTCACGTCACGGGCTGCCGTGGCCATGAAGACCGCCAGACAGACCAGCCAGTTGCAGAGGATTCCCCTGACCAGGGCCACGCCGAAGGAGAGGTTGCACTTGGCAGCCGCGATCCGGATGGTATGATCGGCCATGGCTCCCCCCTCCCAGAGCCGCGATTCGAACATCAGCCAGGCGAAAAAGAGTGAGCCGATAAAGTTCCCCAGCAGCACCACAACCCAGTTCTCCGCGAGCTTCCCCCAGGGGATGGCGCCATGCAGGGCGGCATTGGTGAGCAGGCTGTTGCCGGTGAAGAGCTCGGCGCCGCAGATCACCACCAGCATCAGGCCGAGGGAGAAGACGCTCCCCCCGAGCAGCCGGGAAACGCCGACTCCCAGGTGGACTGCCGCATCCTGCGTCACCACGGTAGCCAACTGCGCGCCAAAGGCGATGTAGAACCCTGCCAGAAGGCTCAGGACAAAGGTCCGCGATTGGGATTGGGTAAGCACCCGCTGCCCGTTGGCCACAATCGCCGACACCGTCTCTATTGGCGTGAGAAAGCGCTTTTCCATCGTCTATGCCCGCCCCGTCATCTGCCGCGCTTCGACCGCCGCTGCTTCTTGTGCCGCTTCAGAGAGGCCTTTTTCTTTTTGTACTGTCCCGCATGCTTGCCATTGTCGACACGCGCGCTCCCGCCCACAGCCACTCCCGGAACGGGCAGCGGCAGGCCCGGCGGTGGCGGCGGTATCGGCAGCCCACCCTGGATGTTCACGTTCACGTTTGCCGCCAGGGAAAGGGAAGCTCCCAGCATCAGTATCAGCCCCGCAAGCAGGGCGCGTTTGCCATAAGATCGCATCGTGTTTCTCCTTGTTTCTTCCGGTCAGTAACGGATCTCGAATCCGTTGAATGCGCCGCAGCACGGCTCTTCATGAACGATGAGGTTATCCACCCGCGCCGCAGCGGGGCCGCGGCGGCACCACTCCACCAGCGCCCTGACAGCCTGCTCGTCCCCCTCGAAACATCCTTCCACATCGCCATTGACCAGGTTTCTCACCCAGCCGTCCACGTTCAGACTCCGGGCCGTGAGCTGGGTGTTGTTGCGAAACGCCACCCCCTGGACCCGTCCCTGCACCACCACTCTCCTGCAGACCTTCATTGCTGCAACCTCCTCTATGGCTTTCGACCGGTGTGCTCCCGCCAAAGACGGCCACTCACCCGCGCATCAGCTCCAGAAACCCCTCCTCCCGGCCCGGTTCATTTTTGGGCAACTGCAGCCACCAACGCTTCCAGCTTTTGGACGGCGTCACGATGTTCCATGACGTCGGGAAATGCAGCAGCAAGTCGACGTCGCAGCTTCAGGCTCTCCTGAAAGGCTGCTTTCGCCGTATCCAGAAGCCCCCTGGCCTGGGCGATCCTGCCCACATTGTCGAGGGAGACGGAGAGATCGCGCAGCGTCTCAGGCGTCTCACCCACCCGCTCCCGCAGCAGGCGACTGATCTCCATGCTCTCGGCAAAGGCCTCCCCGGCCTGATCCAGCAGCCCCCTGGCCTGGGCGATCCTGCCCACGTTGTTGAGGGAGACGGAGAGATCGCGCAACGTCTCAGGCGTCTCTATCCGCTCCCGCAGCAGGCGACTAATCTCCATACTCTCGGCGAAGGCCTCCCCGGCCTGATCCAGCAGACCCCTTTCTTCAAAGATCCTGCCGGCGTTGTTGAGGGAGACGGAAAGGGTACGCAGCGTCTCCGGCATTTCGCCCAGACGCTCCCGCAGCTGGCGCCTGATCGCCAGACTCTCTGCGAAGGCTTCTCCGGCCTGATCCAGCAGCCCCTTTTCTTCGGCAATCCTGCCCACGTTGTCGAGGGAGACAGAGAGACCGCTTAGCGCCTCCGGCGTCGCTCCCACAAGCTCACACAGTTGGCGACAGAGCGTCAGACTCTCCTCAAAGGCTTTCTCGGCCTGCTCCAGCAGCCCCCTGGACTGAGCAATCCAGCCAACGTCGTTAAGAGAAAGGGAGAGATCGTGCAACATCTCCGGCGTTTCTCCCACAAGCTCGCGCAACTGGCGTCGAATCGTCAGGCATTCTTCGTAGGCCGACCCGGCCGGCTCCAGCAGACCCCTGACCTGGGCGATCCTGCCAACGCTGTTGAGAGAAACGGAGAGGTCTCGCAACGTCTCCGGGGCCTCTCCCACAAGCTCGCGTAACCGGCGACAAATCGCCAAACTTTCTTCGTAAGCTGCCCCGGCCTGCTCAAGCAGACCCCTGGCTTGGGCAACCCTGCCGACGCTATTGAGGGAGACGGAGATGTCGCGTAGCGTCTCAGGCGTCTCTCCCACCCGCTCCCGCAGCAGACGGGCAATCTCCAGGCCCTCTGCAAAGACACTCTCTGCCTGCTCCAGCATACCCCTGGCTTCGGCCATCCTGCCAACGTTGTTAAAGGAGACGGAGAGATCGCGCAGTGTCTCAGGCGTCTCTCCCACCCGCTCCCGCAGCAGCCTCCTGATATTCAGGCTCTCGGCAAAGGCATCCTCGGCCTGGGCCAGCAGTCCCCTGGCTTCGGCGACCCTGCCGACATTGGCGAGTGAGACGGAGATATCGCGCAGCGTCTCCGGCGTCTCACCTACCCGCTCCCGCAGCTGGCGAGCAATCACCAGACCCTCGGCAAAGGCATCCCCGGCCTGCTCCAGCAGGCCTCTGTCCTGAGCGACCCTGCCGACGTTGTCGAGGGAGACGGAGAGATCGCGTAGCGCCTCCGGCGTCTCCCCCACCCGCTTACACAGCAGGCGCCTGATCGACAGGCTTTCTTCAAAGGCAGACCAAGCCTGCTCCAGCAGACCTCTGGCCTGGGCGACCCTGCCGACATTGTTGAGGGAGATGGAGAGGTCGCGCAGTGCATGAGGATCGCCTCCATCTGCCCGCATGCGAGCGACGTTCAGGACCGAATCGGCGATACTGCCGGCCTCATCCAGTCTTTTCAGGGCAAGAGCGGCTGCGCAGGCGCGCCAGCCGGCAACGACGAGTTCCCTACCTGCAGCTCCCCGGGCAACGAGCCGTTGCCACTCATCGAGATAGGCCATGGCGGTCCGGTTCGGAAGCACCGGCTCGCTCCGATCAGGTACGACGGACTCTCGGGTAAGGGGAGAAGCGGAGACCGTTTCCAGTTCGTCCAGGTCGATGCTGTAGGTACGGATCGACCAGAGGTCCGGGGCGATGTTGCGCACCGTTTCCCGGAAACCGCCGGGCAGAATGAGGATTACGGGTCGCCTGATGCGGTTGCGCAGCAGTTCGCGGTGCTCGTTGAGCCGTGCGAGAAGAAGCGTGCCTGCCTGTTCACGCGCATCGCCATCGGCAACCTCGATCCAGAGCGGCGAATCCAGATGGTCGTGTTCTCCGGAATGTTCGCGGACAATCCCCATGACCGCATCGGGGAGCTCTGCCGGTTGTGATCCGGCAACAACCTGCAGGGACGACACACGGGTGGCGCAGATCCGTTCGAGACGATCCCGGAAAATCTTCGTCACCAAGGGGCGGGAGGAAAAGAGAAACAGGAGTGCAAAGCCGTCGGTCCACTCCAGGTGATGACGGAATTCGGTCCAGGCCTGTTCGCCGGACTCCGTCAGGGAGGGGAGCGCGGCAGCGCTAGTCCGTTCGTTCATCGCAGACGATCTTTTGCAGCAGAGGATGGACGTCGTACCAATAGTCGCCGTTCCGGTAGTTGAGGACGAGGCTCGTGTCGAAAAAACGGGCAAGACGGGGGAGTTCGGCAACCGTCTGCAGCCGGGAATCCTTGGTGCGGGCAATTTCGCTCAACCACTTCATGTCTTCTCTGGCAATGGGGAGCATGTCGCGTCGCAGGTGGTTTTCCGCCTCTTCGATAACGGCATCGGTGATCGGGAGCGACGGCAGGTTGACCCCCTTGACCAGGGAGCCGCTGACAAGTCGGAAGAAATCGCGGAAATCGCCGCCGGTGGCCAGGGCCATCCGTTCCACCTGGGGCTCGGAAAACATCTCCTGCCAGCCGGGAAACCGGCAGGTCAGCACTTTTTTCATGACACCCAGACCTGCAGTATCGGAGCTTCCATCCCGGTTGACCACATGGACGCTCGGCAGATACCCGACCATCCCGCCCCCCAGGTGCCTGCCAAGGCCTGGTGCGAGCGGCGTCAGATAAGGCGGAATGGTATAGACAACGTGAAGCAAAGGGAGGTGGAGTTTATCCGCATGGGCCGAAAAGAGGTTTTCGACACTTGTATAGACGTTCTCCGCATCGGAGCCGACACCGCGGATCTGCTCCACGGAGTCGATGAGGAGGACCACTTTTTTGTTGCCGTCGCCGGTTCTGGTTCGTATGTCATGCACCAGATCCATCGCGAATTCGTGGGCCTGCTGGGTAAGGCGGGCCACATGACCCCGCAGACTTTTCTGCAAGATCTGGCGAAAGGTCGGATCTCCCTTGAGCGATGCCTTGATTCCTCCCTTGACCCCCTCTCCGACCTCAAGCGACACCTCGTCAATCCGGATTTCGGTTGAGAGAAAGGAGGTGATTCGTTCCCAATAGCCCGGTCGGGCGGGGTTGCTGCCGAACTGCTCTTCGAACGCCTCGCTCAGCCCCCCCATGATGGAGATGAAGAAGTCGGTTATCTCCACCGGGGTAGTGAGATTCATGTAATCCCGCATGTCTGAGAGGAATACGACGCAGCCGTCGTCCACCAGGAGCTTGCGAAGGCGGCGGAGTTCGGTGCTCTTGCCGCTCCCCCTCTGCCCCGAGAGGAGATTGACACTGGCAGCCTCACTCCAGCTTATCTTCGTGAACAACTCGGATATCGGGTCTCCGAGTTCCCGCATCTCTTCCAGATAGGGGATATAACACGAATCCGTCGGTTCGAGGGGCTTGTCGGAGAGACTGCTGTTGAATGCTTTCAGTTTTGCACTGAGTTCAGGTGTCATTGGTTCTGACCCTCTTTCGGCATAGTCACGGCAGAGAACGATACCACAAGACAATGGTGTTGGAAACCGTAAATTGCCAAATTTTTAGCTAGTTAGACTCTTCGACATTCATTTTTCGATCAGCTCCAGAAACCCCTCCTCGCTCAGGACCGCGACCCCGAGCTGGCGGGCCTTGTCCAGCTTGCTGCCGGCCTCCGCACCTGCCACCACGTAGTCGGTTTTTTTCGAGACCGACCCGGCCGCATGCCCCCCTTCCGCCTCCACCAGCCGCTTTGCCTCGTCGCGTGTAAACCGGGTGAGCGCGCCGGTAAAGACAAAGGTCTTGCCGGTGAACCTCCCGCCAACCTTCTTTTCTTGGGTGGACGGCGCCACACCGGCCGCCAGCAGCCGCTCGATCACCTCGATATTGGCCCGGTTGCGGAAAAAGGTGACGATGCTCTGCGCCACCTGGGGTCCGACTTCCCGGATGGTCAAAAGCTCCTCTTCCGTCGCCTGCTCCAGGTTGCGGATGCTGCCGAAGGCGGAAGCGAGCAGCTTTGCCGTATGCTCGCCCACGTGGCGGATGCCGAGGGCAAAGATGAAGCGGGAGAGTTCCCGCTGCTTGCTCCCCGCGATGGCGGCCAAGAGGTTCTCGGCCAGCTTCTCCCCCATCCGCCCGAAGCGCATGAAGTCGTCCCTGGTAAGGTCGTAGAGGTCGGCCACGCTTTTCACCAGCTCCAGGCGCAGGAGCTGCTCGATGTATTTCTCTCCGAGCCCGTCGATGTCCATGGCATGGCGGGAGGCGAAGTGGATGATCGACTCCAGTATCTGGGCCGGGCAGGAGAGCCCCAGGCAGCGGACCGCCACCTCGTCCGGGATCTTCACCACCTCGGAGCCGCAGGCCGGGCAGACAACGGGAATGGTGAGCTGTCGCTCGCTGCCGTCCCGTTTGTCGGTCAGGACCTTCACCACGGCCGGGATGACGTCGCCGGCCCGCTCCACCACCACGGTGTCGCCGATCCGGATATCCTTCTTCTCCATCTCCTCCCAGTTGTGCAGGGTGGCGCGGCTGACCATCACCCCCGACACCTCGACGGGACGGAGATGGGCCACCGGCGTGATCACCCCGGTCCGCCCCACCTGGGGCACGATATCCTCCACCAGGGTGGTGGCCTGGCGGGGAGGGAACTTGATCGCCACGGCCCAGCGGGGCGAGCGGCTCTTCTCCCCCAGTTCCGCCTGGAGGGGATAGGAATCCACCTTCACCACCACGCCGTCGATCTCGTAGGGGAGCGTTTCGCGCTCTGCCGCCATCTGCCGGTAGTAGGCGATGATGCCGTCCACCCCTTCCACCCGCTTGATCAGCGGGTTGACCGGCAGTCCCCAGGCGGCGATGGAGGCGAGAAACTCTGTCTGGGAGGCGAAGCTTTCCCCTTCCACCAGGCCGGGGGCGTAGCAGAAGATCGTCAGCGGCCGGCGGGCCGTGATCCGGGAGTCGAGCTGGCGCAGCGAGCCGGCAGCCGCATTGCGCGGGTTGGCGAACGGCGCCTCCCCGGCCTCCTCCCGCTCGCTGTTCAGCCGCCGGAACGGCTCCAGCGGCAGGAAGACCTCGCCGCGCACCTCGCAGAGAAGCGGGGGGGAGTCCGTATCCAGTCGCAGCGGCAGGCTCTTGATGGTCTGCAGGTTCTTCGTGATATCCTCGCCGGTGAAGCCGTCGCCACGGGTGGAGCCGGCCGCGAAACGTCCCTGCTCGTAGACCAGTTCCACCGCAATGCCGTCCATCTTCGGTTCGCAGACGTAGGCCAGCGCAGCGCCGCTTTCCATGCCGAGGAACCGTTTCACCCGCTCGTCGAAGTCGAGGATATCGGCCTCGGTAAAGGCGTTTTCCAGCGAAAGCATGGGGAGTCGATGGGTGATCTGGGCAAACTTCTCCAGCGGCGCGCTCCCGACCCTGCGGGTGGGGGAATCGGCTGCGGCGAGCCGGGGATACTGCTCCTCCAGCGCCACCAGCTCCCGGAACAGGGCGTCGTACTCGGCATCGGAGATCTCCGGCCGGTCTTCCCGGTAATAGAGGCGGTTGTGGTGCTCGATCAGTCTGCGCAGCTCGGCAATCCGCTGCGGGGCGGCAAACAGGTCCATCTGCTCCTCCGGAAGAAATGCTCTGCTGCTTATAGCACAGTTGACAGCGAAAGGGGAGATGCGGTTTCGCTGGCACGATAATCGCCTTCTTGCCGCATTCCGTCCCCTGTGGTATGAATGCCATGCAGCCGGATCGCAAGGTCCGGCTCTTTTGCGTCCAGGAGGCTCCATCACCGTGATCGATCTGCAGTCGTTGAATCCCCAGCAGCGGGCCGCCGTGGCCCATGACGAGGGACCGCTCCTGGTCCTTGCCGGCGCCGGCTCCGGCAAGACCCGCGTCATCACCAGCCGGATCGCCTACCTGGTCCAGTCCAGGGGGGTGGCCCCGGAGCAGATCCTGGCGGTGACCTTCACCAACAAGGCTGCCCGCGAGATGCAGGAGCGGCTGCAAGAGCTGGTGGGGGGCCAGGCAAAGGGGATGGTGGTCTCCACCTTTCACTCCCTGGGGGTGCGGCTCTTGCGCCAGGAGATCGAGCGGCTCGGCTACAAGCGCAATTTCTCCATCTACTCGGGCTCCGACCAGCTGGGGCTGATCCGCCAGGCCCTGAAGGAGGTGAACGACAGCGACCGTAAGTTCGACGCCGACAGCCTGCTCTGGCGGATCTCCGGCGCCAAGAACGCCCTGACCGGACCGGACCGGTTCACCCCGAGCCACGGCGACGACATCGACATGATGGCAGCGGCGGTCTATCCCCGCTACCAGGCCCTGCTGAAGAGCTGCAATGCCGTGGACTTCGACGACATCATCATGCTGACGGTGGAGCTTCTGCGCGACCATCCCGACGTGCTGGAACGCTGGCAGGAGCGGTTCCGCTACATCATGGTGGACGAATACCAGGATACCAACCCCTCCCAGTACCTGCTCATCTCGCTGCTGGCGGCAAAGTATCGCAACATCTGCGTGGTGGGGGACGACGACCAGTCCATCTACGGCTGGCGCGGCGCGGACGTGGAAAAGATCCTCTCCTTCGAGCGGGACTACCCCGGCTGCCGGGTCATCACCCTGGAGCAGAACTACCGCTCCACCGGCACCATCCTCGATGCGGCCAACCACGTCATCAGGAACAACAACAAAAGGAAGGTCAAGTCGCTCTGGACCGATGCCGGGGCCGGGCGCCCCATCGACCTGCTGGTTGCCTGCGACGAGGAGGAAGAGGCTTCGACGGTGGTGGAGCGGATTCAGCTCCACTGCTTCCGCGACAAGGCGGGTTACGGCGATGTCGCCATCCTCTACCGGACCAATGCCCAGAGCCGCCCCTTCGAGGAGCAGCTCCGCTTCGCCGGCATCCCCTACGTGCTGATCGGCGGGACGCAGTTCTACGAGCGGAAAGAGGTGAAGGACACCATTGCCTACCTGCGGGCCATTGCCAACCCCAGGGACGAGCAGGCGCTCATCAGGATCGTCAACTTCCCCAGGCGGGGGATCGGCGACACCACCATGCTCAGGCTCAACCAGTGGTCCCTGGAGCATAACGTGCCGCTGTTCGAGACGCTGGGCAGGGTGGCGGAGATCGAGGATATCGCCGAACCGATGCGGGAGAAGATCCTGGCATTCCACGAGCTGCTCACCGAGGAGCGGGAGCGCTTCCGCCGCCCCGGCAACCTGGCTGCCCATGCGGACCGGCTGTTCAAGCGGCTGAAGATCGAGGACGAATTCTACCGTTTGAGCGACGATCCGGCAGCGGCCCGGCGGAGGATCGAGAACATCGAGCAGGTGGTCAACTCGCTGGCCGCCTTCGAGTCGCAGACGGTCGGCGTCACCCTGTCCACCTTCCTGGAAAAGGTCACCCTCATGGACGAGGACCGCTTCCCCGGCCGGGACAAGAAAGAGCACGGCAAGGATGCGGTGACCCTGATGTCGCTCCATTCCAGCAAGGGGCTGGAGTTTCCCTATGTCTTTTTGGCCGGGCTGGAGGAGGAGATCCTGCCGCACAAGAAATCGATCTTCGAGGAGTGTTCCATCGACGAGGAGCGCCGCCTCATGTACGTGGGGATCACCCGTGCCCGGCGCCACCTGACCATCACCCGCTGCCTGAAGCGGAAGCACTACGGCAAGCTGGAGGAGCGGGTCCCGTCCCGCTTCCTGGAGGAGATCCCGGCAGGGCTCGTGAACGCCCAGGACGTGGCCACCCCGGCAGCCAGCGAGGAGGAGGCCGAAAAGATGGCCGGCGATTTTTTCAGC
>Ga0208371_1000396_pt1 | contig 10361 bp, 8 predicted proteins | sample SubbioCR12Aug_1A_FD_184827 | JGI IMG/M metagenome (GOLD analysis project Ga0208371, IMG submission 184827) | Serpentinite rock and fluid subsurface biosphere microbial communities from McLaughlin Reserve, California, USA - CR12Aug_1A (SPAdes) | ecosystem: Environmental > Terrestrial > Deep... | reverse complement strand
AAACGCGCTTCGGGAGATGTGCTGATCAGTCGTTCGAATGCAAAATAAAAATCATACAAGACCAAAACAAAAACAAAATATAAAAATGAAAAAATTCCGGAATGAAACCCATGACATTAGAAAATGACCGTCCTTTACGGAAAAAACGCGGCTATATCCCTTTGATCATCCTGTTTATATCTTTGATCTTTCTGGGGATGTGTACCCAGTCAAAAAAAGATCTGGTTGAACAAGAAAAAAAATCGGCTGTCAAAGTAACAATCCCCCCGATTAATGTGGTGACAATGGAGATAAAACCGGCAACAGTCAAAGACCGGCTCAGTCTTCCCGGGACTCTTGCACCTTTTGTATCCCTTGAGGTCTCAGCTGAAACAGCCGGTATGATCCTTAAAAAAAATGTGACCATTGGCGACAATGTTAAAAAAGGCGCTGTTCTTGCTGAAATCGATGGGGAAAAATACAGGAATGCCTACAAATCAGCCAAAGCTTCCTATGAAAACGCTGTCTCCACAAGAAAAAGGCTGGAAACGCTTTACCGTTCCGAACTTTCAAACAAATCCGATCTCGACACGGTTACAGCCCAGATGGAAAATGCCAAAGCAGTCATGAAAATAGCCGCTGTTGATCTTGAAAAAACCATGATCAAAGCGCCTGACTCAGGGATAGTCAACAAGGTGTATATTGAAAAAGGTCAGTTTACGGATGTGGGTAAACCTGCGGTGGAAATCATCCGTATCGATCCCATCAAGGTCAATGTGGGAATCCCTGAGTCTGATGTGAATGGTGTTGCCGATATCCAGGAATTTGATGTCACGGTGGATGCGTTGATGGGAAAAACCTTTAAAGCCAGAAAGCATTCTCTGTCAAGAACCACAAGCTCCCTTGCCAGGGTTTACGATATGGAACTCACCATAAAAAATCCATCAGGGGATCTTCTTCCCGATATGTTCGTACGGGTGAATATCGTCAAAAAACAAACATTGAACGCCTTTGCCGTTCCTTTATATTCGGTCATTTCTCTGAAAGATAAAAAATACGTCTATGTGGCCGGTAAAGATCCAAACAACAAGAACCCTGATGCGCCTCAGGATACGGCAATCATGAAAGAAATCATCACAGGAATCCAGGACGGGTGGATGGTTGAAGTGAAACAGGGACTCGCAACAGGTGACGATGTGATCACCGTTGGCCAGAGAAGTGTCACAAACGGCCAGAAGATCCACATCATCCGAACCCAGGATGAACAGGAGAAACTTCTCAGATGATCGTTTCAGATACAGCCATAACCAACAGGGTAAGCGTCATGGTTCTCTGTCTCATTATTCTTGTGGCAGGGGCTTACAGTTACAGCACCCTTCCGAGAGAAGACGAACCGGATATCACCATTCCTTACGTTTTTGTTTCAACGACGTACAAAGGGGTTTCATCATCTGATATTGAGACATCCATAACCATCCCCATTGAAAAAAAACTACGGGGCTTAAAAAATGTCAAAAGCATCCGTTCTGTCAGCGCTGAAGGGGAATCTTCCATCAATATCGAGTTTATTCCAAAAACGGATATCGAGGAGGTTCTTCAAAAAGTAAAAGACAAGGTGGATGAAGCCAAAAGAGACCTTCCAAACGATCTGGAAGACGATCCGTCCGTTTATGAAGTCAACCTTTCGGAAATGCCCATCGTGGTGTATTCGCTGAACGGAGATAGCGGCGTTGCTGCTCTCAAACGAATTGCCGATGACCTGGAAGAAGACATCGAATCCATTCCCGGCGTTCTTGAAGTGGATGTGACTGGTGGGAGCGAACGTGAAATCATCATTGAGGTTGATCCGAAAAAACTGGCCTATTACCATATTCCCATCACTGTTTTCAATGAGGTGGTCCCCAGTGAAAACACCAATACGTCCGGCGGTTCCATTTCATTGGGTGACGGAAGATATCAGCTACGTGTTCCAGGTGAATTCAAAAATCCTGATGAAATTTATGGAATAGTGATTGCCACGTTCAAAGGTCAGCCGGTTTATCTCAAGGATCTGGCCCGTATTATAGACGGTTTTAAAGATGAAACAAGCCGGTCCCGTTTAAACGGTCGTGAATCAGTGAACCTTTCGGTGAAAAAACGCAGTGGTGAAAACATCATCAGGATTTCGGAAGAAATCGACAAACTGATACACATTGAAAAACAGCGGTGGCCCCTTGGAACCCACGTCACTAAAATGATGGACAAGGCCAAAAACATTCATCTCATGGTCATGGATCTTGAAAACAATATCCTGTCAGGGCTTGTTCTTGTGGTGGGTGTCCTTCTTTTTGCCATGGGCTTCAGAAATGCAGTCATTGTGGCCATGGCCATTCCTTTTTCCATGCTCATGACATTCACCATCCTTCAAATCATGGGAATTACCTTGAACATGGTGGTTCTCTTTTCTCTTTCCCTGGCACTTGGGATGCTGGTGGATAATGCCATCGTTATTGTGGAAAACATATACAGATATATGGAACAGGGTGTTCCGAGAATCCAGGCGTCAAAAAAAGCCACATCCGAAGTCGCATACCCTGTTATCGGCTCCACACTGACCACGCTGGCAGCATTTGCACCCATGCTTTACTGGCCGGGCATCATGGGGGAATTCATGTCTTACCTTCCCCTAACCCTTATTGTCACTTTAAGTTCAAGCCTTTTCGTGGCCCTTGTGATCAATCCGGCCCTTGCGTCCTATTTCATGAAGCTCATAAAAAAATCATCAAATCCTGTTACAACCATATCCGCAGATGAGCTTGAAAAAAAAGGTGAAGATCCCATCGTCATTCAGGGACCGATTCTGATAAACTACGCAAAAATGATCAACTACTGTCTTTCAAACAGAATCAAAGTTCTTGTGATGTCCTTTCTGATACTCATTGCATTTATGCAGATCTGGATGCTTGTCATCGGAATTGAAAAACCCGTGGAATTCTTTCCAAGCGTGGACCCGAAAAATATTTATGTGAATATCGACCCCCCGGAAGGTGCTGACCTGGAATACGTGGATTCTATCACCAAGCAGGTGGAAACGGCTGTGAACAATATCAAGGACAAGAATCTCACCCTTGATCAGCAATATGAAAAAGCCTATGTCCAAAAGACCCATGAAAAAAGAAACGGTGAAACCTTCACAGGCCCCACGGATTTTGACAACGTGGAACATATATACGCCACGTCGGTAGAAAAATACGGAAGCAAACTGTTTTCAAACATATCATCAAACCATCTGGGTATTCAGTTCGTGGATTTTGAACAGCGAAAACGACCTTCTGCCATGGATCTGATGGAAATCAGACATCGTGTTCAACACATTCCCGGCGCAAGAATAACCGTCATGGAAGAAGAAGGCGGCCCCCCCACGGGTGACCCCATCAACATCGAGATTGCTGGTGATGATTTGAGAACCCTTGGCCTTCTATCCAAAAAAATTCAGGGCATCATCTCAGAAATCCCCTTGATCGAAGATGTGAGAGACGATTACATGGACAGCATTCCGTCCATTCAGGTGAATATTGACAGACAGAAAGCGGCTTTACTGGAACTGTCAACAGGTGCCATCGGTTTTGCCTTAAAAACTGCTTATAACGGTTACAACGTATCAACATACCGCGAAAACGGAGAAGACTACGACATCACAGTCAAGCTGTCCAAAAACGACAGGAAAATCACCGATGTCCTTCACAACCTGATGATCCCCTCCCCCAACGGCCAACTTATCCCGCTGACCACGGTGGCAGACATCGAATATTCAGGAACCATTGGCGATATCAACCGCATCAACCACGAGCGGGTGGTCACCATTAAAGCCAATGTGGATGAAAGCAAAACAACCGGATCTGTTCTTCGGATGGAGGCTGAAAAACTCCTTAAAGACATCAAACTGCCCGAGGGTTACAAAGCCACATTCACCGGTGAGGGAGAAGCCCAGGAAGAAGCCCAGGCTTTTCTGAGCAAAGCCTTTGTCATCGCATTGCTTCTGATTTTTCTCATTCTTGTCACCCAGTTTAACTCGGTGATCCAGCCCTTGATCATCATGACCTCTGTTGTGCTGTCTCTGGGTGGTGTCTTTCTTGGCCTTGCCATCATGAGATTCCCATTCGGCATCATCATGTGTGGCGTGGGTGTGATATCACTGGCTGGTGTGGTGGTAAATAACGCCATTGTACTTATTGACTACACCAACAAACTTAGAGAACGTGGGATGGAACTTAAACAAGCCATCGTTTCAGCAGGAGCCACCCGGTTACGCCCTGTTTTCCTTACAGCCGTTACCACGATTCTTGGTCTTATTCCCATGGTCACAGGGATCTCTATCAATTTCAGAGATCTGAGCATCTCCATGGTAAGCGAAACATCCCAGTACTGGAAAGCCATGTCTTCCGTGGTGATTTTCGGACTTGCCATCGCCACATTTCTGACACTGCTTGTTGTTCCGACGCTTTATTCTTTGAGTGAATCGTTTGCGGATAGAATCAGACGGCTTTTTCCAAGCCAATAATGCAGAAGAATGGAATTGGGGCAGACTGTGCGTGGTCTGCCCCATAAAAGAAAGGCTTATTTTTTGAACTTCCGTCGTGATACAAGACCCACAAGTCCTGTTCCCAAAAGAATCATCGTTGCAGGTTCCGGAACGGGAGCAGGCTGATTTACCGTCAGTTTCCAGTTTTCCACTTCACCTTGGCTTAAATATCCAGTAGATATCATTTGGCCACCCGTAGCATTCAGAGACTCATCACAAGCGACACGGGCTTGAAGCCAGAAATCACCGAAAAGACTGGCACCAAACGTTATATCCGTATAAAAGTATCTGGTAATATCTGCAATATAATCACCACCGTAAGCTCCACCATGGTTATCACCCGGTTTATAACTATGAAAATTATCACCCTTTTCATAATACTCCGTGTTGCTGTAATCATAGCCAGATCCCATTGATTTGAAATTCCACTGATCGGAATAAACAATCTCAGAAACAGCAAACTGTTTGTTGTTATCCCAGTCAATCCAGACTTTCAGAGCGTCATAATTGTGTCTGCCCCAAAGTTTTTTGTACATATCAAATCTGAATTTAACGGTTGTCCCCGCAGTAATTTCACTGGTGTTATCCCACGTAGCCCCACCATCTGTTGACCAGAAAACACCATCATCAGATGTGTCAGTTGCTTTGGCATTTGTTTCAACATCGCACTTATCACCCAGAAGCTGCCAGCTTGCATTGGCATTCCAAGCCGTTGCATACCCTGTCGGGGCATCACTATAATCATATGAAGCCGCAAATGCCGAAGCAGAACCCAATAACAACAACAAACCAGAACACAATCCTAACATTTTTTTCATAAATACTTTTCCCCCTAAAAAAATTAAAACATGTCGTTCATGGCTCCATCCCCATGTAGCCAAATACTTAGTCTTTTATTTTATTACCCTTTAATGGACGGATAAATAAAATCGATATTTAGTATACATATAATATGCCAATTGGGTTATAGGTGTTTTTAAATATTTATGTTATTTAATATCGGTAGGTTAGTATGTATTTTTCAGAATATTTTTTCATACGATAAGCAAAAAAATAGAAGGTATTACATATATTATCAATGATAGTACATAGCCAATAGATACCAAATTCACCTTCAATACATGGTAAAAAACCATTATTGAAGGTAAATAAAATAAATTTGAATTATTTTTTATTCACTTTGTGGAAGGAAAATGAAGATGCGCAATAAAAAGTCGTTATACTTCTCTATTCTATAAAACAAACCTCTTTGCATTCTCCTGCATGACAAAAAAATCATCGTCAGCAAGGCCAGCCCCTTTGACGACTTTCCGGGCAAAATCGCTATCGATGAGATCGCCTGGGGCATGGGAATCGGTGTTGATTACAAGTCCGGTTCCATGTTTTTTAGCTAAGGCAGCCACATAACCGTTTGAGAGGGAGTGGCCTTTTCGTGCGGTTATTTCGAGGAAGATACCTTTTTCACGGGCGAGAATAACATCCTCTTCATCAATCAAGCCGGGATGGGCCAGAATATCGATATCGGATAAAAGAGCAGCATGGTTTGTTCCGGGAGCAACGGGTTCCACCAGGGTTTCACCATGGACGATCACAATTTTTGCTCCGAATTCACGGGCTTTCCGGGCGGCAATGGCAATCTGACCAGGGGGGACATGGGTGAGTTCGATGCCCGGAATCACCTTGATGGAAAGAACCTGGTTCAACTGTTCGGCAACATTGACGATGCGAGGAATGATAAAATCGATGTTGGAAAGGTCGCCGTGGTCCGTTATGCCGATGGCTTTAAGACCTTTGTATTCGGCCCGTCTCACAAGTTCGGACGGAACAAGAACGCCGTCGCTGAAAAACGTATGGGTATGAAGATCGATCATGGTTTCTTCCTTATCTTTTAAACTAAATATTTTCTAAACTTTATATTTTCCGAAATCATCGTTATCCAGGGTTTCAAGATACTCGGCCCACTTCTTCCCTTCCTCGGACTGGTCAGCAGCTTCCGTTTTTTCAGATCCCTGCTTTGATTTTACAATCACACTTTCTTCTGCATAAATCCGGGCATTAAAGCGGATGGCAAGGGCCATGGCGTCACTGGGTCGCGCATCCAGAACAAACTCCGTATCGCCTGATTCAAAATACAGTTTGGCAAAAAACGTGTTGCTTTCCAGATCACAGATCTCCATTTTTTTTATGGTGAAGGCTGTTCTTTCAAGAAAATTCTTGAAAAGATCATGGGTCAGTGGCCTTTCAAACGACATTCCCTGAAGAGCATAAACAATGGAACCTGCTTCAAGCGCACCGATCCATATGAGCAGTGATCGTCCGTCTTTCACAGATTTAAGCACAATAATGGGAGAACTGGTCTCAGGGTCAAGGGTTACAGATGCAATGGTCATTTCATGAAGCATGATACATCTCCTTTTCAATCACAGATTGGAATACTGAATCGTTTTCAGGTGCAGCATATTCAACGGATTGTATTCGCTCAGACATCAGAGGATAATCGAGTCTGATTGTTTTAGAAGATACAGTGATGTTTCATTATGACATGGCAGGTCGGAATCCCGCAACTCCAAATCCGATTATTTTTTGTCCGAAACCTTTCCCAGCAAAGAATGGGGAAATGCTTTTTCAATGACCACCCGAACGATTGTTCCCATCTTGCCCTGCTTTTCATCCGAATCGGGCCAGACGAAATTCACCACCTTGTTGCTGGATGTTCTCCCACTGTATTGGAGATCTTCCGCATTCCCGGGCTTTTTACTCATCCCTTCCACAAGAACATTTTCCACACGTCCGATATACCGGTCGTTGTTTTGCCGGGAATAAATTTTTTCAAGGGTCAGGAGTTGATCCAGTCGCTCGCTTTTCACATGATCAGGCACCTTGTCTTTAAAACCAACCGCCGGGGCATGGGGTCTGTCCGAGTATTTGAATGCAAAAAGCCCATCGTATTTCACGGTGTTTACCAGATCAAGGGTCTGTTCGAAATCTTCATCCGTTTCACCTGGAAATCCAACGATCATGTCCGAACTGATGGCAATTTCCGGTCTCACAGCTCTCAGTCGTTCAATACGATCAATATATTCAGCCCGGGTATATTTCCGGTTCATCAGGGCAAGAATTCTGTCCGAACCGCACTGGACAGGGAGATGAATATGGTTGCACAGCTTGTCCAACTCGGAATACGCTTTGATAAGATCATCTGACAGATCTTTGGGATGGGACGTGGCAAAGCGGATTCGCAGCAGCCCGTCGATTTCCGCAACTTTTCTTAAAAGATCGGGGAATGAACAGATATTTTCCTTGAGCCCGTAACTGTTGACATTCTGCCCAAGCAGGGTCACTTCACGCACCCCGTTCTCCACCAGCTTTTCGATTTCCTTGATGATGTTTTCAGGTGTTCTGCTCGTTTCACGTCCACGCACATAAGGAACGATGCAGTAACTGCAAAAATTATCACACCCTCGCATGATGGTTACAAAGCTGGATACATCCGGCCCATGTTCTTTTTCATGACTTGGCATGGCTTCAATTAAGGCTGCATCCATGATCACGTCCACCACACGGCGGCCCTGGTTCTCATACCGTTTCAAAAGTTCCGGTAAGCGCCCCACAGCTCTTGTTCCAAAAACGATATCCACCCATGGAAACCGCCGCACAAGGGCTGAGCCTTCCTGCTGGGCCACACATCCGCCCACAGCGACTATGAGTTCAGGGTTCTTGTTTTTGAGATTTTTAAGCCGTCCAATAAAACTGAAGGCTTTTTCCTCGGCTTTTTTCCTCACCGAACAGGTGTTCACAATGATCAGATCAGCGTCTTCAAACGATTCAACCAGGGCATAACCCAAAGGACGAAGCACCCGGCCAAACATCTCCGAGTCATAAACGTTCATCTGGCATCCAATGGTATAAACAAAAAGAGATTTAATATTCATAGCTTATCTTTATTTTTAACATTATTTTTTAACATCCATTTTCGATATTATCGTTATCCATATCCAGCGCCTCCATCGAGACTTCAAGTTTAAGTCCCGATACGATTTGCAGAACATCCTCTTCACAACCCGGAGCAATCCGAAACACAATGATATCTTTTGCCTCCGGCAGTGTGCTGATCACTGCAAGCCCATCATGGGCTTCTAATATATAACGGATAAAAACGATATCACTGGGTTTGACACGATAATATTTTTTAGTAACCTTCACTGCCCTATCCTCTCATAAACGGAAATACAGGTAACGATGATAAATCCTCTTTTGCCATCGTTACTGCCCACCGTTTATAGGATATTATGGCCTCATATTACAACGCTATATTTTTTCTCTAATTTTTTTCTCTATTTTTTTCCATAAACTCAGAAACAATTTTTGATTCCTTATTTCAATCCTGCTGGAATCACGTATTGTATCTATCAATTTGACAACAACGACCATGCTTTTTATAAAGATAGATTACATAACTACAACGGAGTCAAACAATGCATCGTCCGTTTTTATCAGAACTGTCTTATATTCAGAGAATTATATTATATATTATTATATTTTCTTTTCTTCATGTTTCAACTCCCTGGTGTTTTACCCTGATCAAACCAGGTGACGCGGCTAAAAAAATAAATGAATTCGTCATTCTTGATGCCCGACCCAAAAACGTCTGGGTTGGCGGCCACATTCCTGGAGCCCTGCCCTTTAGCTGGGAAAATTACACCCGAGTAGATGAACGAGGCATTCCCTATCGCATTCTTCCACCCCTGTCCATGGCGAAACAACTGGGATATCTGGGGATCAACGAAAAATCGGATATTCTGGTCTATGGTGATGCAGACACAAGCTGGGGCGGCGAAGGCTGGGTGATCTGGCTTTTCTCCTATCTCGGTCACAAAGGCCGGATCTATCTCATGGACGGAGGAACAAGCTCCTGGAATAAAAACAAATTGCCATGGGTGAAACAGGATTCGATCACACCCCAAAAGATGACAAACTACAATTTTCGGATCAACAACCAGATCTTCATAACCACAGAAGACCTGGCCAAGGGTCTGAGTGGATATCAGATTGTGGACACCCGGACTTTTTTCGAACGGCTCAGAGGGTCCATCAAAGGTTCCGTTCATATCCCATGGACCGATTTTTATTCAGGGGATGACAGAAAACCCGTAGATGCGAAGATCCTGAAAAAACAATTGATCGAGCATGGAATCGACCCAGCCAAACCCGTTGTGTATTATTGCACCGGTGGCATTCGTTCCGCCTATGCATGGGCGGTTCATCAACATTCAGGTCTTGGGCCTGCTCTCAACTACGAAGAAGGCATGGAAGCATGGTCCAGGAAGAAATGATCATACCGTCAATGGCTCCACTCTTTGATAACCTGAAAGAAAACTGCATTGATTGCGGTCTTTGCGTAAAAGAATGTTCTTTCCTCACAAAATACAAAAGTCCGCTTGATTTAATCCGGAATATCCAAGACGATCAAGTTGATATGACTCATGATATCGCTTTCGAATGCAGTCTGTGCGGGTTATGCGTCAACGTTTGCCCAAAATCCATAGACCTGGTTCGTCTGTTTCTTGAAATGAGAAAAAAAGCTGTTCAAGACAACATGGATCTTTCATCTTACAGCCCCATACTCAGTTACGAAAAAAAAGGCGCTTCCGGTATGTTTTCCTGGTATGCCCTTCCCCAGGATTGCGACACAGTTTTTTTTCCGGGCTGCGCACTTCCAGGATCTCGCCCAAATCAGACATTCAAAACCTACCAGGAGCTGGAAAAGCAAATTCCGTCCCTTGGAATCGTTCTGGACTGCTGCACCAAACCCTCCCATGAT
>Ga0208371_1000395_pt1 | contig 10386 bp, 6 predicted proteins | sample SubbioCR12Aug_1A_FD_184827 | JGI IMG/M metagenome (GOLD analysis project Ga0208371, IMG submission 184827) | Serpentinite rock and fluid subsurface biosphere microbial communities from McLaughlin Reserve, California, USA - CR12Aug_1A (SPAdes) | ecosystem: Environmental > Terrestrial > Deep... | reverse complement strand
CGGGGGTGCGCCACACCCTCTGGGCGATTCGTGATGCCACCAACATTGCCCGGTTGACGGCGTTGTTTGATGCCATGCCCGCGCTTTACATCGCCGACGGCCATCACCGTTCTGCTTCGGCCAGCCGTATCTGCGCAGCGCGCAAGGCAGCGAACCCCACTCACGAGGGTACGGAGCCCTACAACTACTTCCTGTCGGTGATTTTTCCGCACCACCAGATGCATATCCTGGATTACAACCGCGTCATCAAAGACCTCAATGGCCTTTCTGAAGCCGATTTCATGGCGCGTGTCGCTGAATGTTTCATGATCGAAATGGCCGATGCGGCGGTAAAACCCGCGCAATCCGGTGTATTTGGCATGTATTTGCATGGACGCTGGCACCGTCTGACCATTCGTGGAGACCTGATTCCTGCTGATCCGGTTGGTCGTCTGGATGTCAGTCTGTTGCAAAACAACCTGATTGCGCCTGTGCTGGGGATTTCTGATCCGCGACGTGACAAACGCATTGATTTCGTGGGCGGCATTCGCGGTCTGTGTGAACTGGAAAAACGCGTGGATTCCGGCGAAATGGCGCTGGCATTCAGTCTGCACGCCACACGCATGCAAGATCTGATGGCGGTTGCGGACGCCAATGAAGTCATGCCCCCCAAATCCACTTGGTTCGAGCCCAAGCTGGCCGATGGTTTGGCCTCGCACATGCTCTAAACGTAAGGGGGATTCCCCTGATTCTGGAGTGGGCCGGGTTTTACGGGCAGCGTGATAAACTCCCGCATCCCGTGTACTCGCGAAAGTGGCGGAATTGGTAGACGCACTGGATTTAGGTTCCAGCGGGGAAACCTGTGGGGGTTCGAGTCCCCCCTTTCGCACCAACACCTGTTTGCTTCTGCACGTTGGGAGCAGACCCATCGGGTCGATGATTATCAAAGTGGTCGGATAGTTTGGGGGAGGCCCCGGATGTCCGTATTAGTTAGCCAAGGAAAACCTTCATGACAGCAACTGTAGAAACCCTGGACGGTCTGACCCGTCGCGTGAGCCTCAACCTGAACAAGGAACAGGTCGAAACCGAGGTCAGCAAACGCTTGGCGCGTATTGCCAAAACGGTTCGCCTCGATGGCTTCCGGCCTGGCAAGGCCCCCATGAAAATGGTCACGGCGCATTACGGTGGTGAGGTGCGCAACGAGGTTTTTGGCGATGCCCTGCAGGGCGCGTTCAATGCGGTGATTGCGGCCAATCAGCTTGCCGTGGCGGGTTATCCGCGCTTCAGCCCGGGCGAGGGCGACGACTTCGTGGCGACCTTTGAGGTTTTTCCCGAGATCAAGCTGGGCGATGTTTCCCAGATCAAGGTGACTCGCCCGGTGGTGGAAGTGAGTGATGCCGATGTCGATCGCACGCTTGAGGTGCTGAAAAAACAGCGTGTTCAGTACCACGCCGTAGAACGTGCTGCTCAGGACGGCGACCGTGTCCACATCGATTATCTGGGCAAGATCGACGCGCAGCCTTTCCAGGGGGGCGAGGCCAGAGACTTCCCCGTGGTGCTGGGTGCCGGACGCACGCTCAAGGATTTTGAGGGGAGCCTGATTGGCATGAAGGTCGGTGAGAGCAAGTCTTTCGATGTGACTTTTCCCGATGATTATTTCGCCAAGGAGTTGGCAGGCAAGACAGCTACTTTCGAGGCGGCCGTGAAGTCGGTGCATGAAGCCCAGATGCCCGCTGTGGATGATGCCTTTGCACAAAGCATGGGCGTACATGAGGGCGGTGTCGCTCGGTTGCGCGAAGAAATCGCCAGCAATCTTGATCGCGAAGCCAAGCGCCGCATTCTGGCCAAGGTGAAGGAACAGGTGCTCAATGGCTTGCAGGAAACCACTCCCATCGATGTCCCCTCCAGCTTGGTTGCCATGGAGCGCAGGGCTTTGCTGGACAAGGCGGTGAATGATCTGAAAGCGCGCGGACTGAAAGATGCCGATATCAAGATGACCGACGAGATCTTTGAGACCCAGGCGCAACGTCGGGTGGCATTAGGCTTGCTTATGGATCATCTGGTCAGTACCGAAGGCATTGTTGCCGGAGACGATCAGGTGCGTGCGCTGGTTGAAGAGTTCTCGCAAAGCTATGAAAACCCAAGCGAAGTGGTGTCTTGGTATTACCAGGATGCAACACGCCTGAAAGAAGCCAAGGCGCTGGTTCTGGAAGAGAACGTCGTGAACTGGCTGATGGCGCGTGCCCAGGTGACTGACGAGCCGATTACTGTGGAAAAACTGATGGGAAATGTCTGAAATGACGATGCCGACTTCGAATGTCTGGACGCAGGAACCCTCTGGCCTGGGGTATATCCCCATGGTGGTGGAGCAAAGTGGTCGGGGCGAACGTGCCTATGACATTTATTCCCGCCTGCTCAAGGAGCGGGTGATATTCCTGGTTGGCCCGGTCAACGACATGAGCGCCAATCTGGTGGTGGCGCAGTTGTTGTTTCTGGAGTCGGAAAATCCCGACAAGGACATTTACCTGTACATCAACTCCCCTGGTGGCTCGATCACAGCCGGGATGGGTATTTACGACACCATGCGCTTCATCAAGCCCGATGTCAGTACCCTGTGTGTGGGGCAAGCCGCTAGCATGGGGGCATTTCTGCTTTCTGCCGGCACCAAGGGCAAGCGTTTCGTGTTGCCTAATTCCCGCGTCATGATTCATCAGCCCTTAGGCGGTTTTCAGGGGCAGGCAACGGATATAGAAATTCATGCTAAAGAAATTCTCTATTTGAAACAAAAGCTTAATGGCCTATTGGCGGAGCATGCCGGCCAGAGCATTGAGACGATCGAGCGGGATACCGAGCGGGACAATTTCATGAGCGCGGAAACGGCCGTGGCTTATGGCCTTGCCGATAAAGTGCTGGTCAATCGGGGCGACGCGTCTTAAACTTGACCGAAACGATCGGGTATTTGTATAGGATGGAAAAATGAGCGACAAGCCAAGCGACGACAAACTTCTTTATTGCTCCTTTTGCGGCAAGAGCCAGCACGAGGTGCGCAAGCTGATCGCTGGCCCGTCTGTGTTTGTTTGCGATGAATGTGTGGATTTATGTAACGACATCATCCGTGAAGACATCAGCAAAGATCCGGAAAAAACCAGTGGCGACAAACTGCCGACCCCACAGGAGATCCGTAACGAGCTGGATCAGTATGTCATTGGCCAGTTTTTGGCCAAGAAGGCGTTGGCGGTAGCGGTATACAACCATTACAAACGCCTGCGCCAGCCCGGCGGTAGCAAGGATGACGAGGTTGAGCTGACCAAGAGCAACATCCTGCTCATTGGCCCGACGGGCTCTGGCAAGACCTTGCTGGCGCAGACTTTGGCGCGCCTGCTCAACGTGCCTTTCGTCATCACCGATGCCACGACGCTGACCGAAGCTGGGTATGTCGGTGAGGATGTGGAAAACATCATCCAGAAACTGTTGCAGGCTTGCGATTACGACGTTGAGAAGGCACGCAACGGTATCGTCTATATCGACGAAATCGACAAGATTTCACGCAAATCCGACAACCCTTCGATCACCCGTGATGTATCGGGCGAGGGGGTTCAGCAGGCACTGTTGAAACTGATCGAGGGTACGGTGGCCTCGGTGCCTCCGCAGGGTGGGCGCAAGCATCCCAATCAGGAATATGTTCAGGTGGATACCACCAATATTCTGTTTATCGTGGGGGGAGCGTTCAGTGGCCTGGAGCGGGTGATCCGCAACCGCACAGAAAAATCCGGCATTGGGTTTGGTGCAGAGGTGAAATCGAAAGACAACAGCAAAGATCTGGGCGAGGTGTTTCGCATCGTCGAGCCGGAAGATCTCATCAAATATGGCCTGATTCCCGAGTTTGTCGGGCGTCTGCCGGTGATTGCCACGCTGGAGGAGCTCGATGAAGGGGCGTTGGTAAAAATTCTGACTGAACCCCGTAATGCTTTGGTCAAACAGTTCCAGAAGCTGTTCAAGATGGAAGGTGCTGAACTGGAATTCCGTGAAGAGGCGCTGACTGCCGTCGCCAGCCGTGCTCTCAAGCGCAAGACCGGGGCACGGGGATTGCGCTCCATCATTGAGCATGCCCTGCTCGACATCATGTTCGAGTTGCCTGAAATGAAAGAGGTCACCAAGGTGGTCGTGGATGAAAAAACGATCACCGGCGAGGGCAAGCCGCTCTTGATCTATGCCGAGCAGGCCAAAGCTGCCGGTTGATATTTCCCGTTTGGCCAGCCACCGGCTTGAAATTCAGGTTGGTGGCTTCAAGTAGCAGTGACTGTGGGCATTCTGCCCGTCGGAGATTCTCATGAGCCAAACCACCTTATTCGTTGACCCTGTCTCTCTTCCCCTGTTGCCCTTGCGCGATGTGGTGGTGTTTCCCCATATGGTCATCCCCCTGTTTGTCGGCCGGGCGAAGTCCATCAAGGCACTGGAAATCGCTATGGAGGGGGGCAAGCATATTTTGCTGGTTGCGCAAAAATCTGCTGCCAAGGATGAACCCAGTGTTGAAGACCTCTATCACGTGGGGGCCATCGCCAGCATTTTGCAGATGCTGAAGTTGCCTGACGGCACGGTCAAGGTACTGGTTGAAGGCAATCAGCGTGTGCGTATCGACAGTTTTGGTGATGAAGACACCCACTTTGTCGGGCGTGCCACCCCCATGCAGGAAGAAGGCAATCTCGATGCCGAATTCGAGGCCATGCGTCGTGCGTTGCTGGCTCAGTTCGACAATTACGTCAAACTCAACAAGAAAATTCCTCCTGAAATTCTCGCCTCCCTGGCGGGCATTGATGATGCTGGACGCCTTACAGACACCATCGCTGCACATTTGCCGCTCAAGCTGGAACAGAAGCAGGCGATTCTGGAAATGGCGGATCTGAAAGCACGCCTGGATCACCTCATGGGTTTCATGGAAACCGAGATCGATATCCTCCAAGTGGAAAAACGTATCCGTGGCCGGGTGAAACGGCAGATGGAGAAGAGCCAGCGCGAGTACTACCTGAATGAGCAGGTCAAGGCGATCCAGAAAGAGTTGGGCGAGATCGAAGAAGGTGCCGAGCTCGACGACCTGGAAAACCGTGTCAAAACTGCGCACATGTCGAAGGAAGCGACCAAGAAGGCTGAAGCAGAACTCAAAAAACTCAAGATGATGTCACCGATGTCTGCTGAAGCGACGGTGGTGCGGACTTATATCGATACGCTCATCAACTTGCCCTGGCGCAAGAAAACCAAGATCAACAAGAGCCTGGATGGTGCCCAGGATGTGCTGGATTCAGATCATTATGGTCTGGAGAAGGTCAAGGAACGTATTGTCGAATATCTGGCTGTGCAGCAACGTGTGGAAAAACTCAAGGGACCGATTCTTTGTCTCGTGGGGCCGCCTGGGGTAGGCAAGACCTCACTGGGGCAATCCATTGCACGTGCCACCAATCGCAAGTTTGTGCGCATGGCTTTGGGCGGAGTGCGTGACGAGGCCGAAATTCGTGGTCATCGTCGCACCTACATTGGCTCGTTGCCCGGCAAGATTCTGCAAAGCCTTTCCAAAGTGGGGGTGAAGAACCCGTTGTTCCTGCTCGATGAAGTGGACAAGATGGGCCAGGATTTTCGTGGCGACCCCTCTTCAGCGCTGCTGGAAGTGCTTGATCCTGAACAGAATCACACCTTCCAGGATCATTATGTCGAAGTCGATTACGACCTCTCGGACGTGATGTTCGTGGCGACGGCCAATTCCCTGAATATTCCGGCCCCCCTGTTGGACCGCATGGAAGTCATTCGGCTTTCCGGTTACACCGAAGACGAAAAAATAAACATCGCCCAGCGCTATCTGCTCCCCAAACAGATGAAAAACAACGGTCTGGAGGAGGCTGAATTGGCTGTTTCAGAGGCCGCCTTGCGCGATATCGTGCGTTACTACACCCGTGAATCGGGAGTACGCAGCCTGGAGAGAGAGGTCTCGAAAATCTGCCGCAAGGCTGTGACTGCCATTGCACTGAAGAAATCCAAGGGAAAGATCAGCGTCACTCCAAAGAATCTGGATAAGTACCTGGGGGTGCGCCGCTATAACTACGGGATGGCGGAGCAAAGCAACCAGGTTGGGCAGGTGACTGGACTCGCCTGGACAGAGGTGGGAGGGGAGTTGTTGACCATCGAGTCCACCATCATGCCGGGCAAGGGCGTGATCACCCGCACGGGCCAATTGGGGGATGTCATGAAGGAATCCATCGAAGCTGCCCGCACCGTGGTGCGCAGTCGTGCCCGCAAGTTGGGTATTCCGGCAGAAATGTTTGAAAAGCACGACATGCATATCCACATGCCGGAAGGTGCGACCCCAAAAGATGGGCCATCGGCAGGGATCGCCATTACGACTGCGGTGGTGTCCTCGATAACCGGGATTCCCGTGCGTTGCGATGTGGCTATGACAGGTGAGATCACCTTGCGCGGCGAAGTGTTGCCGATTGGTGGCCTAAAAGAAAAACTGCTTGCGGCCCATCGTGGCGGGATCAAAAAGGTTTTGATTCCCCACGATAACGTCAAAGATCTGGTCGAAATTCCTGACAACATTAAAAACCGGTTGGATATCCAACCGGTGAAATGGATAGAGCAGGTACTGGAAGCCGCTTTGGAGCGAGTTCCTGAGCCCCTGCCGGAAGAGGTGGTCAGTGTTGTCACAAATGACAGCCCAGCCGCTGTTTCCGTGGCGGAAAAACCCACCGTTGTAACCAAACATTGATGGAGGATGTTGTGTGAATAAATCTGAGTTGATTGAAGCGATTTCCGAAAATGCGGATCTCCCCAAGGTGTCTGCTGCCAAAGCCCTGGACGCCATGGTCGAAGCGTTGACCAAAGCATTGAAGAAGGGAGAGGAAGTGACCTTGGTGGGATTCGGCTCCTTTTATGTGGGTAAACGTGCTGCAAGAATCGGCCGTAACCCCCAGACCGGAGAAGCGATCAACATCGAAGCCACGAAAATTCCAAAATTTAGGGCTGGCAAAACGCTGAAAGATTCGGTAAAGTGGCGTTCTGTCTGCGGTGCTTCACGGTACCTGAATCGCAAGTTCAAGGGTGCTTAGCTCAGTTGGTAGAGCGTCGCCCTTACAAGGCGAATGTCGGCGGTTCGACCCCGTCAGCACCCACCAAGCGGATTAGAAGTAAGCAGTTTTAGGAGTGGTAGTTCAGTCGGTTAGAATACCGGCCTGTCACGCCGGGGGTCGCGGGTTCGAGTCCCGTCCACTCCGCCAACACCTCAAAGGCGAACGAAAGTTCGCCTTTTTTTTTGCCTGATTTGGACTGAAATCAACGCGGATACGCAAATAGACCATGTTAGAAGCCATTCGTGAACGTGCCCAGGGTTGGATTGCCAAGGTGATCTTGGCGTTATTAATTGTTCCTTTTGCGTTGTGGGGGATCGATTCCTATTTTTCCAATGGTGGCAAGGAGTCGCCAGCGGCCACAGTGGACGATGTCGAAATTACTCAAAAAGAGTTCCTCAAGGCCGTTCGAGATCAGAAAGAAGCGTTAGGTGGCAAAGTCGAGGAACAGGCTCTGCGCGGTTCGGTCATGGATCAACTGGTCAATACCCGTCTGCTTCTGAACGCAGCGATCGACAGCGGCTTCTCGATTCATGATCCCCAGATTCAAGCCATGCTGGCCGGTGCCGAGGTTTTTCAGGATCAGGGCAAATTTTCTCAAGAGCGTTTCGATGCTTGGCTGAAAAGCCGAGGTATGACCGAAGGCGAGTTGATGGGGTTGCTTCGTCAGGATCAATTACTGACCCAGATTCAGTTGGCCTTGGGTGAAGGTGCTGTGGTCGCACGCCCCAGCGTGCTGACCCTGGCTAATTTGCTGGGCCAGAAACGTGAAGTGAATGAGGTGGTCTTTGACAAAAAAAACTACCTGAAACAGGTGCAGGTCGACGATCAGGCTGTTCAGGCAGAGTACAACGCGCGCAAAAATGACTACGCCACGCCGCGCCAAGCACGTGTGCAGTACTTGGTACTTTCTTTGTCCGCCATCGAGCAAAGCACCCCGATCACTGATGAGACCATCAAAAAGCACTATGAGGGCAATCTGGGCAAGTACCAGGAACCGGAGCGTCGCCGTGCCAGCCACATCCTGATTCAGGCGGCTGACTCTGCGAGCAAAGAGAAAGCCAAGGCCCAGGCAGAACAGATTCTGGCTGAGTTACGCAAACAGCCTGCATCGTTTGCTGCACTGGCGCGTCAACACTCGCAAGATCCTGGATCAGCCCAGAAGGGGGGCGATTTGGGTGCCTTTGCCCGCGACATGATGGTCAAACCCTTCGCCGATGCTGTCTGGAGCATGAAACAGGGCGAAATCCGTGGGCTGGTTGAATCCTCATTTGGTTATCACATCATTCGTCTTGATGGTGTGATTCCCGGAGCGAAAATGGCTTTCGATGCTGTCAAGGAAGAAATCCGGCAGAACTTGCGGCGAGAAGAGGCGCAACGCCGCTTTGCCGAAGTGGCTGAGCGCTTCAGCAATCTGGTGTACGAGAAACCAGACAGCCTTGAGCCTGCGGCCAAAGAATTCGGCCTGAAAATTGAGACGAGCGGCTGGATCGACGAAAAGCAAGCCATTCCTGCTTTTCTCGCCCATCCGCGTGTGCAACAAGCGCTGTTTGCTGATGACAGTCTGAACAAGCATCACAACATTGAGGCTGTGGAGGTTTCTCCCAACGTGCTTGTCTCTGCGCGCGTAGTTGAGTATCGCCCGGCAGGTGTCAGACCGCTTGCTCAGGTTTCTGAAGAAATTCGCCAGAAACTGGCTTTGACCCAGGCGCATCAACAGGCCGTTGTCATGGGTAAACAGGCCTTGGCGGCAGCCCAGTCTGGCAAGGAGATACAGGGATGGTCAGCCACCATGGCCTTGTCTCGCATGCAGCCTCTGAATGTACCCCGTGACGCAATCAAATCGGTATTTCGTAGCGATGCCGCAAAACTGCCGGTGTTGGTCGGTGTGGAAACAGCTGAAGGCTATCGTCTCTATCGCATTACGCGGGTTGTGTCTGCAGATACCGCACCGCAGCTGGAGATGATGCGAGCCGACCTGATGCGCATGCAGGCCCAAGAAGAAATGCGTGCTTACCTTGAGCACCGGAAGGCCAAGGCCAAGATCAAGATCACCCTGCCGGAGGCAGGAGCGCAGTAGCTTTCTTTCTCCCATGACATGAAAACGGCGCGGATTTGCGCCGTTTTCATGTCATGTCTTCGACGCCTAGGTTTTTGCCTGCGCGAGCACCGCTTGCCCGCTTTGAGGATCGACGATGTAGCGTTTTCTCAGTCTCAGGAATGGGGCCTCGATATAGCGGAAACTGAGATAACCGATGGGCATCATCGCGATATAAAACAGCAATGCAACCAGGCAAGCCAGATAGAAATTGGACAGATCCAGCACGTGCTCATGCACGAACAGCGAAGCCTGAAACACTACGAAAAAATGCAGTAGATAGATCGAATAGGAGTACTCCCCCAGTCGCCCGACAAAACGCGATACGCCGCTCATGGATGGGGTGAAGGAACTTTCATACCAAGCGATTCCAACGGCATAGGCCACGCCTTCCAGTGTGGGCAGAAAGATCCACAGGGCACTGTGAGCGGCATCCGGAGCGTGCTGATAGAAACCGCCGAGCGCGTCGAAATACCAGTAAAAGCCGGTGAAGCCCAGCAATGTGGCCAGTGCCACGCCGTGGCGTCCGGCAAAACTGGCACGGAACTGGAAAACCAGCATCCCCAACGCGAACTGGTCGATACGGCCCACGATGGTCCAATAGGCCAGCGTCTGGATATCGCCCTTCTCCTGATAGATCAGTCCACGCACCACCATGGCGGCAGCAATCAGCGACAAAGGCAGCCAGCGCGAACGACGCAGCAGCCACAGAAAAAGCGGCAGGATCAGGTAATAGTGAAACTCCACGGTGATGGACCAGCCACCATTTGGCAGGGAAGGAAAAATCACCCCCCGCATGATGGCTTCGAGATAAGCACGCAGATTCGCACCCGCCAGGAATTTGATGATGCCGACGGCCACGACAACCACAGCAAGAAGGGGTACCAGCCGCAGAAAGCGGTTCCAGATAAAGGCCCCGTAATGAATGGTTTTGCCATCGAGCAGTTTGGCAAACAGGTACCCGCTCAGTGTCATGAATAGGGCTACACCGGTATGCCCCTCATCCAGCAGCGCCAGCGGAAATAAGGTGGGGGTGTAATCGAAGGGCACGGGGTAGCCGTCGACGGCGTGAGTAAAATGCCACGCAAAAACCATGAAAGCCGCCAAAGCGCGGACATGGTCAAGCGCAATGTAATGAGCGCCGGATGAGGATCGCATGTTGTTTTTTGAGGCTTCGTGCAGAAGCCAAGTCTTGTC
>Ga0208371_1000394_pt1 | contig 10399 bp, 9 predicted proteins | sample SubbioCR12Aug_1A_FD_184827 | JGI IMG/M metagenome (GOLD analysis project Ga0208371, IMG submission 184827) | Serpentinite rock and fluid subsurface biosphere microbial communities from McLaughlin Reserve, California, USA - CR12Aug_1A (SPAdes) | ecosystem: Environmental > Terrestrial > Deep... | reverse complement strand
AGTCCATTTCGCCCCAGAAATCAGTTTCTTGCGAAACTCGCCTTCCTCTTCGTGGGCGCTCATGCCATCTTGTTCAGCGCGCGGTCGAATTCAGCCAGCAGGGTTTCGATGCGACGTTCCCAGGTTTGGGTGGCCGCGTGGGCGCAAATGGTGTCGGTATCCCAGTTTTTTTCCAGACTGCGGGCGATGGCATCGCGCAGCGCCGGGGCATCGCCAAAGGGCACGATCTCGCCCAGCGCCGGTTTGCAGACCACTTCCGGGTTGCCATCGACATCGGTGGTCACCACCGGCAGGCCACACGACATGGCCTCCAGAAAGACGTTGGCCCAGCCCTCGCGGCGTGTGGCCAGCACGAACACATCCGCTGCCGACAGCGGCCATTTCAGTTCATCGGGCTTCATCGGGCCGAGAAAACGCACGTGTTCTTCCAGGCCAAGCTGGCTGACCTGCTGGCGCAGGCTGGCTTCCATGTTGTCGGCACCGGTGGCCCCGCCGACGATGAGATAGCGCAGCCTGGGGTGGATTTTCACCAGATCGGGCAACACGTCGATGACGCGGTGGAAACCTTTGCGTTCGATCAGCCAGCCTACGGAAATGAGCACCGGGTCATGCGCCTCCAGGCCAAAACGTGTACGCGCTTCCTGCCGATCGACCCGCTGGAAGCGCTGGCCATCGACGGCATTGCCCACCGCCAGGGTTTTTTCTTCGGGGGCCCCCAGGCTGACGGCCAGACGACGCAGCGAGTCCGATACGCCAAAGATCTTGGCAGCCGTCAGCAAGCCCGCCACGATGCGCGTGCGGAACGCGGGGGTTTCGGCATAGGTGCGCTCCGAGCCGCGCAGGGTGAGGGTCATCGGCACCTTGAACCAGCGCGCCAGCAAGCTGGCGGCATGGCCGTCCGGATAGCCGAAATGGGCGTCGATGAGATTGAAGCCGAATTCGCGTTGCAGATGACGCACGGTGAAATAACTACCCAGTGCCATGAACGTGCTGTCCCAGTGCTTGAGCACACCTGGCAGGCTGAAAAAACGCGGGGCGTAGACGGTGACGCCCTGTTGCACTTCCACGCGCGGGGCAACCGGGCGAAAACGGGGGCGAAACAGGCGAATGAGTCCGTCAAGCGGTGACCAGGCCTTGGGCGAAACCACGACGATGGGGACATGCTGGCCGACGCGGAACATGCGCTCGCGGATGAATACCCCGGCATTCGGGTCAGCCGGAAAGGGAAACAGGCTGGAAAAAACGAGCAGGCGTGGGGTGGGCATGATGCTCAGTGGCGACGGTCGAGGCAGGTCTGGAACAGGGCAACGATGCGTTGGGCATTGTTGCGCCATGTAAAACCTTGTTCCTGGATGCAACGTCTTGCACCGTCACCCAGCCGGGTGCGTAGTTCGGGGTCATCGCACAGACGGGCCAGGGCTTCTTCAAAAGCCCCTGCGCGTTTGTCATCAAACAACAGCGCGTTTTCCCCGTCTTTCAGAATCTCTTCCAGATTGGGCAGACGGGGGGCCACCACGGCCTTGCCCAGATGCAGGTATTCAAACAGCTTGAGTGGCGAGGCATAGGCGGTCACGGCGGGTTGCAGGGCGATGTCGAAAGCGCTCACCAGTGCGGGTACGCGCTCACGCTGCACCAGACCGGTGAAGGTGACGCGATCGTGGATGCCAAGCGTTTGCGAAAGCGTCTCCAACTCCTGGCGCGCCGGGCCTTCGCCGACGATGAGCAGATGTACGTTGTCGCGGCCTTCGGTGGCCATCCAGCGGATGATTTTGTCGATGCCATGCCAGCTGCGCACGAAACCGGTGAAGCCCAGCACGATCTTGCCGGTGAGGCCCAGTTTGGCTTTGGCGCTTTTGATATCGGGCGCGGTGGCGAAATGGGCCTCGTTGATGCCGTTGTGGATGACCTCAGTACGTGAAGCAGGCACGCCTGCTTTTGCCAGATGGGTGGCGAGTACGGCGGTGACCGGCAGGCAGTAGTCCGCCCGTTTCCACACGTATTCCTGTGCCCGGCGGGCCAAGCCCTTGAATGCCATGCCGTCGTATTTGGCGCGTTCCTGGGCAATGGGCGAGTTCACTTCCAAAAGCAGTGGCAGGCCGAAACACCGCTTGGCCCAGATGCCCGAAAACAAAAACAGGTTGTAGCGCTCGTAGATCACGTCCGGCTTGAAGGTCTTGATGGCCTGGGCGAGACGCCGGTAGGCGACGATGGAGTAGCCCATTTCCAGAATTTCGTAGACCGCCTTGGGCAGCAGCGCCTTCAGGCGCGAGACCCAACCGCCTTCATGCCCGAACTCGCTGTCGTCGTGCACGCTCGGTGCGGCCACGAAGACCTCGTGCCCGAGTTCACGCAGGGCGTGGATGATTTCTTCGACGTGCACGTTTTGGCCGTCTTTCGAGGCGATGCGATGGTGATAGAGAATTTTCATGGGTGGCGTGTAGCGAGACGCTTACAGGTGGACGGCGGAGGTTTCCTGATTGCGCAGGAAGGCTTCAAACATCAACAGCGACCAAAGCGCGGCGCTGTGTTCGCTGCGGCCGGAGCAGTGTTCTTCGGCCATGGCGCGCAGTGCTGCCATGTCGAACAGGCCGGTGTCGGCCATGCGTTGCGAAGTCATGGCAGCCAAGAGGGTGTCTTTGAGCGGGCCACGGAACCACGCCGCCAGGGGAATCGAGAAACCGCGTTTCTTGCGGTAGAGCACGTCGTTGGGCAGATAGGCTTCCATGCTTTTCTTGAGCAGGTATTTGCTTTCACCGTCATGCAGTTTCAAGGAAGACGGTAGGCCGGAGACCCATTCCACCAGCTTGTGGTCGAGAAAGGGTGCGCGTACTTCGAGCGCGTGCGCCATGCTGGCGCGGTCGACCTTGGTGTTGATGTCGCCCACCAGATAAGTCTTCATGTCGAGATACTGCACCTGCCCGTAAATGTCGCGCGTCGGGTTGTTGCGGTCGTGACGGCGCATCACCTCCACGGCGTTGTAGCCGTTGAGACGTTTCTTGAAGGCCGGGCTGAAAATGCGGGCGCGCACAGGATCGGTGCAGATCGAGACCCCGTGGAAATACCCCGCGACGCTGTCACGCCCCAGGGCCTGAAAGGTGGTTTTGGCGCGCAGGAACTGCGGCGCCCAGTCGAGTTTGGGATACCAGCGCCCCAGCGCGCCGAATACCGGGCCGCGTAGCCACATCGGAATTTTGCGCCGGGTTTTTTCTTCGATGCCGTGCCAGCGGTAGCGGCGGTAGCCGATGAAGCTTTCGTCGCCAGCATCGCCGGAAAGGGCGACGGTGACATCCTGGCGCGCCAATTGGCAGACGCGGTAAGTGGGCATGGCCGAAGAATCGGCATATGGCTCGTCATACAGTCGCGCCAGTTCTCCCACCAGGCTGATGTCGTCGGCTGCGAGGGTATGAACGTGGTGTTCGGTGCGGTAACGCGCCGCCACCTGACGTGCATAGGGTGATTCGTCGTATTCCGGGTCGGTAAAGGCGATGGCGCAGGTTTTGACCGGCAGGTCTGAGAGCCCGGCCATCATGGCGACCACGGCAGAAGAATCCACCCCGCCAGAAAGGAAAGCCCCCAGCGGCACTTCGGCCACCATGCGAATTTTTGTGGCTTCGCGGAAGCGGGCGATGAATTCCTCGTTGGCTTCTTCCAGCGTCATGGGCGCATGCGGCTGGAAAGGCACATCCCAGTACGACTCCGGCGACGGCACCGGTTTGCCACGGCGGATGAGCAGGCGGTGGCCGGGGGGCAGTTTCAGCGCGGCCTTGTAGATGGTGCGCGGCTCGGGCACGTAGCCGTAGGCGAAATAGTCTTCCACCGCCTCGTCGTCGATGTCACGGCGAAAACCCGGCCAGGCGGTGATTGTCTTGAGCTCGGAGCCGAACACCAGAAAGCCGTCATCGGTGAGCGCGTAATGCATGGGTTTGACGCCCAGTCGGTCCCGCGCCATGAAAAACGTCTGCTGTTTGCGATCCCACAGGGCGAAGGCAAACATGCCGCGAAAGTGATGCACGCATTCCACGCCCCACTGTTCCCAGGCATGCACGATGGTCTCGGTATCTGAACGGGTCTTGAAACGGTGGCCCATCGCGGTGAGCTCGGGAATGAGGTCGACGAAGTTGTAGATCTCGCCGTTGAACACCACCCAGACGCTGTCGTCTTCATTGGCCAGCGGCTGTTGCCCGGCGGCGATGTCGATGATGGATAGCCGCCGGTGGCCCAGCCCCAAACCGGGCTCGAAATGCAGGCCTGCCTCATCCGGGCCGCGATGCCACTGGATGTCGTTGATGCGCTGCAACACCTCGCGCGAAATCGGGCGTTGCTCACGAAGATCGAAAATGCCGGTTATGCCGCACATGGGAACAGGGTCAACGAGAAGAAGAAGGAGAAAGCACCAGGCGGTACAGGCGTTCGTAGCCCTCGACCCAGCCCGAGAAAGTGAATTCGCGTTCGCACCGGGCGCGGGCGTTGCGACCGTGTTCACGCCCCAGTGCCGGGTTATCCACGTAAGTGGAGAGCCCCTGAACCAGGGCTTCGACATCGCCCGAAGGCACGAGTACGCCATTCACGCCAGGGCGCACCAGCTCGCCGTTGCCGCCGACGGCGGTGCAGACCACGGGTAGCCCTGTGGCCATGGCTTCCTGGATGGTGAGCGAGATGCCTTCGCCCAATGACGGCAGCACGAAGATATCCATGATGCGCATCAGTTCGGCAATGTCGTTGCGCGTGCCGGGCAACCAGGCCTGATGGCTCAAACCCGCTTCATCCAGCAGGGTCTGGCATTCGGCGCGCACCTCACCCTCGCCCAGAATCACCAGCCGCAGACGCGGCCCTGCCGGGCTGTGGCGCACCAGTTCGATGAACGAGCGCGTGAGATAGGGAAAATTTTTCACCGGGGCCATGCGCCCCACCGAGCCGATGACGAGGCTGTCCGCATCGGCAAAGCCCTCGGGCAGCCCGGCGGGACGTTGCTCGCCTGCGCGCGGATGAAAACGCACGCTGTCCACGCCGTCGTAAAACTGGTGCGCCCGTTCCGGGGCAACGCCAATGTCGCGGATCAGCCAGTCGCGCAGATCCTGACTCACGGCGATGTAGTGGTGAATGAAGGGACGCAGCAGGCGGCGCAACTGGTTGTAGCGTTTGTTCTTGCCATGCAGATCGAAAATGTCGCGCCCGTGTTCGGCATGGATGCGTCCACGCACCCCCGCCAAGGCACCGGCGACATGGCACTCGTTCGCTGCCAGGTTGCGGGTGTGCAGAATGTCGGGTTTGAGCTGCCGCAACAGTTTGAATAGCCGCCAGTTCAGGCCGATATCCTTGCCGGGTTTTTTGTGCAAGCAATAGAAATCAACGTGTTGCGCGGTGATGCGCTGGCGGAAATCGGTGTATTCGGTCAGGCAGATCACCGCATGCCGATAATGTTCTGGCGGCATGTGGTTGAACAGGTTGCACATGCCGTTTTCGATGCCGCCGGTGTCGAAGCGGTAGACGACATGGGCGACCAGCGGGCGGGGATCCGTCATGGTGTGGCTCCGTCGAGCAGTGTCGCAAGCGGGCGTCGCATATCCAGGGCAGCTTGTTTGAGTATCACGGCAGCTTCTTCGGGTTTGTCTCGATAGGCAGCAGCAAGAAGGATGATTGCGCCGGCGTCGCTTTGTCCCAGGACTTTGTGCCAGGCGAGCGCGAGTTTGGCATAGATGCCGCGCGTTGTGTCCTTGCCATCGACATGGTTCCAGTACCACACCAGCAATTTCTGGCCGGAGCCGGGCGAGTCGAGCAAGGCCTCGCGCACAGGCAACAAGGTGTCGCCCAGGTCGATTTCGCGGCCATATTCATCGGTGTTGCGCCAAGCGGGGTCTTCCGGGCGAACCAGCATGTGGGCGCTGCTGATCAGTTCCGCATCCTGCCGCTGCGTGCCATACCAGCCAACATGCAGCATGACGGTCTGGCCCTCTTTGCTCTCAAGTGAACGAAGGGCCGCCCCGAGTTGACTTGACCCCCTCGGCGGGCGGGCGGGGTGAAGCCCGGCCCTGGGGGCGATCAGAGTCAGGGTGCGCTGGTCATCTTCTCCGCGCCATTGTGGTTGCCAAGTGGTCAGCGCTGCCGGTGCCGTTTGCCAGGGCAGGGCGGCGTTCAATCCGGGTAGGGGCGAAGTTTGGGGAGGGCGGCGCAGCAGGTGTTCCGCATAACCGACGTGCACCGCGACGATGGCCACAATCGTCAAGGCCATCGGCCAAGCCCATGCCGGTGTGTTCTGGGGCAGAGGGGCGAGCGGAGTGGTGGTGTCCGGCATGTCTTCGCGCCAGCGATTGCCCACCCAGAACATCCCCCCCATGACAATGCCGAACCACACCCAGCCATAAATCAGGTGATCGACGCCTACGGCCAGGGTCATGTCGGAGAAATGGGCGATGAGCACGATCAGCACGGCGCGCAGGCCGTTGGCGACGATGGGCACGATGATGGCGGCCACGCCAAAGGCCACCCGCTTCCACCATGTGTGATAGGAGAGGTAGGCGTATAGCCAGCCCAGCACGATGGAAGACAGAAAGTAGCGGATGCCGGAACAGGCCTCGACCACGTTCCAGTTGCCGCTGGTAATGGAAAAGAAGGTGCCTTCCTGAAATACGGTAAAGCCCATGAGGCGCAATGTGGCGACGGTGAATTCCGCCGTGAAATGCACCAGTGAGGGGATGAGCGAATCGCCGCTGGGCACCATCAACAACAGATAGGCCAGGGGAAAGGCCAGTGCCCAGATCAGTCGCCAGCCGAGCAAGGCCCAGACGCTGGCGATACCGAGGCTGACCAGCGCGTAATGCTGCACCAGTTGCACCCCCGCCACGCTGGCCGCCAGCCAGAGTGCGCTCAATCCGGCGATGATCGGCAATGCCCGCCAATCGGGTGAAGTCGGCACAGAGAACAAAGTCTGACGTTTGCGCCAGACCAGCCACAGGCTGACGGGCAGAACGATGTAGCCGTGCGTATAGGTTTCAGAGCTGTCCCAGACGGCCACCATGCTTTGCAGGGAAGCAAACAGCAGGGCCACTAGCCCCCCCCAGGTCAGGGCAACAAGGGCGGCGTTTTTTAGCCAGGCTGACTGGGCGGAAGAGCGGACTGGGGGAGAAAAAATTCGCATCGATTCGAGTAGTGATCTGCAAAAGAGCCCATGGCCGAGAGACTTTTCTTCGTGTCGGCGCGTCGGCATTTAACCACAGGCAAGACATTTGCCGATTGCAGGCCGGTCATAACCAAGCGCCCTATAATTCTGCGGTTCCCAACGAAAACCGCCTTCCCATGCTGCACACCTCAGTACAAAACCCGGCGCAAACACCAGGGCAAACACCAGAGCAAACACTCACTGTTGATCTGGGTGAACGTTCCTACCCCATCCACATCGGCCCGGGCCTGCTAAACCGTGCCGACTTGATCGTGCCGCACCTCAAACAGAAGCGCGCCGTTATCGTCACCAACACCACCGTCGGGCCGCTGTATCTCGCCCGGTTGACCCAGACTCTGCAAGATGCGGGGGTGCAAGTTGATTCTGTGGTGTTGCCCGACGGCGAGATTTATAAAAACGGGGAAACCCTCAACACCATCTTCGATGCCCTGCTGACGCAGCGAGCCGAACGCAAAACCACCCTCATCGCCCTGGGGGGCGGGGTGATCGGCGATCTCACCGGATTTGCCGCAGCCTGTTACCAGCGTGGCATGCCTTTCATCCAGATTCCCACCACCCTGCTGGCGCAGGTCGACTCTTCGGTGGGGGGCAAAACCGGCATCAATCACCCCTTGGGCAAGAACATGATTGGCGCGTTCTATCAGCCGCAGGTGGTACTGGCCGATACCGATACCCTCAACACCCTGCCCGACCGTGAGCTTTCCGCAGGGCTGGCGGAAGTCATCAAATATGGCCTGATCCGCGACCCCGGTTTTTTTGCCTGGCTGGAAGCCAATATGGACAAACTGAGGGCGCGTGACACAGCCTCGCTGATCGAAGCCATCTATCGTTCCTGCCTGCACAAGGCCGAGGTGGTTGCGTCGGATGAACGCGAATCGGGGCAGCGCGCCCTGCTTAATCTTGGGCATACCTTTGGCCACGCTATCGAAGCCGGTATGGGTTATGGCGTTTGGCTGCACGGCGAGGCTGTGGCCGCGGGCACCATGCTGGCGGCAGCGCTTTCACAACGCATGGGCTTCCTTGACGCGGCTGTAGTAGAACGCATACGTGCCCTGTTTGTGCGGGCCGGGTTGCCAGTCGATGCCCCCGATCTGGGGGAAGCCGCCTATATGGATTACATGGGCGTGGATAAAAAAGTCGAAGGCGGGCGCATCCGCTTCGTGCTGTTCAAGCAACTGGGCGAAGCCTTTGTTAGTGGTGACTACGACCCTTTGGCACTACAGAAGGTGCTGACTTCGCGGGCCTGAGGGGCGGTGTTTCCATTGTTATGGAAAACATGTTTTTCTTTATCTGTGTTTTTTGTAGATAATGGAAAGCATGTTTTCTGAAAATGTGCTCTCCCTTCTTTTAACGCTCGGGCGGCGTTTGCGTGCTGAGCGTCTGGTCCGCAATGAACCTCAAGCGCGCTTTGCCGCCCGTCTGGGGGTTTCTGTGCCCACTTTGCGTCGTTTGGAGCGGGGTGATGCCAGCACCCAGATTGGCCACTGGCTGGCTGCACTGGAGGTGCTGGGGCATCTGGGCGATGCCGATGCCTTGCTTGCCCGGCGTGACAGCTTGTTTGATGTGGCGGCAGAGCCCGTGCGTCATCGTCAGCGTGCGCGTCGCCGTACCGCCAGAAGAGCGCCATGATTTGCCTGGACGGCGAGGGGTATGGCCTCACGCCTGCATTCGATCTGCTCCCCGATATTGGTGCCCGTCGCCGGGGCCAAAATATTTCCCACCCCGCCAGACTGTCATGACCTTGCTTGCCCCCTATGCTGCCCAGACCGCCCAGACACGGGGCCGTCGTTATGCCGAACCGGCAGCCGCGCCACGCTCCGAGTTTCAGCGTGACCGCGACCGCATCGTACATTCCACCGCTTTTCGTCGCCTGGAATACAAGACCCAGGTGTTCGTGAACCACGAGGGCGACCTGTTTCGCACGCGCCTCACGCATAGCCTGGAAGTGGCGCAGATCGGGCGCACCCTGGCGCGCCTGCTCGGGCTGGATGAAGACCTCACCGAAACCATTGCGTTGGCGCATGACCTTGGGCATACCCCCTTTGGCCATGTCGGACAGGATGTGCTGAACGCATGCATGAAGGAATACGGCGGGTTTGAACACAATCTGCAATCGCTGCGCGTGGTCGATGAGCTGGAGCACAAATACGCAGAGTTCGATGGCCTGAATCTCACCTTTGAAGCGCGAGAAGGCATCCTCAAGCATTGTTCCCGCAAACATGCCGAGAAACTGGGCGATGTCGGCCAGCGTTTTTTGCTGGGACAACAGCCCTCGCTGGAAGCGCAAATTACCAATCTGGCGGACGAAATCGCCTACAACAACCACGATGTCGACGATGGTCTGCGCGCGGGGTTGGTCACGTTGGAACAGCTTGAGGGTGTGCCCATTTTTGCCCGTCACCTGCAAGAGGCGCGCAGCCGTTACCCCAAGCTGCTTGACCGGCGTCTCATCCATGAAACCGTGCGGCGCATGATCAACACGCTGGTGCTGGATCTGGTGGAAGAAACCCGGCGGCGCATCGCGCAGCATTGCCCACAGCATCTGGATGATGTGCGCGCCAGTCCGCCGCTGGCAGCATTCAGCGACGTGGTGCGTGAAGAAGCTCTGGCGCTCAAGCGTTTCCTGTTTCAGAACCTGTATCGTCATTACCGTGTGGAACGCATGAGCGGCAAGGCGCAACGCCTGTTACAGGCGTTGTTCGCTGCCTTTACCAGCAACCCCAATCTCTTGCCGCCGGAGCACCGCATCAGGGCAGAAAGCGACCTGCATCGTGCTGTGTGTGACTACATCGCCGGCATGACAGACCGTTATGCCATTCGCGAACATCGACGTCTGTTTGATATTGAAGAGTTGGCCTGAGCCCCGATTGCCTGCATGGACAATCTGGGTTCAACATTCGACGGCAAATGCCGTAGGTGTCACGCGCCGTACATTGAACCTGTCGCGCTGTTCGCAGTCACCCTGTTGTCATGGGGCGGAAGCAGGCGAGATGTTCTGCTCGCTGGATATACTTGGCGTTGTGCACCGGGCAGGGTTCTGCCCCTACGATCGAGTCGCCGGATACGAATGAACTCCACTGAAACCTACTTTGCCCGTTTATTGACCGCCCTGATTTTTATGAGCGCCCCCAGGGCCGGGCTTCGCCCAGCCCGCCCCCCGTGGGGGTCAAGTCAACTCGGGGCGGCCCTTCGTTTACTTGAGAAGCGCCTGGCCGTGATCAT
>Ga0208371_1000393_pt1 | contig 10410 bp, 8 predicted proteins | sample SubbioCR12Aug_1A_FD_184827 | JGI IMG/M metagenome (GOLD analysis project Ga0208371, IMG submission 184827) | Serpentinite rock and fluid subsurface biosphere microbial communities from McLaughlin Reserve, California, USA - CR12Aug_1A (SPAdes) | ecosystem: Environmental > Terrestrial > Deep... | reverse complement strand
GAGCTGCAATTCTCTTTGACATATACCCGGAACTTAGAAAGGCTTATCACCTAACTATGATGTTCAGAAACATTTATGAAACTGCCAAATCAGAAAAGCAGGCACTGGAAATGATTGCTCAGTGGTACCAGAAAGTTTACAGCCTTGGGTTTGAATCTTTCATTACAGCCGCAAACTCCATTAAGTCACATCAGGAAACTATACTAGCGTATTTCAAAAACCGCAGCACAAATGCTTTGGCTGAAAATTTCAATGGAAAAATCAAGGCGTTTAGGGCCGTGTTCAGAGGGATCAATGATATTGCATTTTTCATCTATCGTGTTTCACTAATATTTGCTTAATGAATTTCAACTCTCCACCTGTTTTATCTGATGAGCCATCTTCCCTCGTTCAAGTCGCTAAAGTCTCCCCTTCGCTTACGTCGCTTAATTCTCTATAGTCACCCCCTCACTCAAGTCGCTCAAGTCGCCCCATCGCTCAAGTCGCTCAAGTCGCCCCATCGCTCAAGTCGCTTAAGTCGCTTCGTTCGCTCAAGTTGCCCCCTCGCTCAAGTCGCTTAAGTCCACCCACCTTCACCACCTGCTTCCCCATTAAAAGCAAACTGGCCGTATTCAAAACAATCCTCACATCCATCCAAAAACTCCGGTTCTCAGCATACCACCGATTCAACCTCACCTTATCAGGCCACAAAACTTCATCATAGTACCTCTCAGGATCAGCTTCTCTATCCAAAATAGCTTGCTCATTCGGGTAACACATGCTGTCAAGCCCTGTCAGTCCCGGCCTTAATTGCCAAATCAACTGATCTTCTCCTTTTAACGTATCGTAATAGCCCGGCACATCAGGCCTTGGCCCTACGATACTCATCTCGCCTTTGAGGATATTAAAAAGTTGTGGCAATTCATCAATTTTTGTTTTGCGCAAGAAATTTCCAAAAGGAGTAATACGACTGTCAGTGCTCAGCGTCACACTCACCTTGCTGTTGTTGATCCGCATCGTGCGAAACTTATATATGACAAACGGACGTGCATACCGGCCAATACGTGTCTGTTTGAAAAGCACCGGCCCTGGCATATTCACCTTAATGACGATGGCAGCAAGCAACATCAAAGGCCACAAAACAACCAGGGCTGCCAGACTTAACAAAAGATCAAACAAGCGTTTCAGCATGGGTAAAGATCAAAAAAGGATTTTTAGCATCTGCTAAACGAATAGTTGAAGTAGCTTAGCTTCAATGCGCTGCCAGTCATCTTCCACCAGGTTACTGCCGGAGGGCAAACAAAGTCCTTGGTCAAACAGCTTCTCACTCGTTCCATCTCCATAAAAAGGCGCATCCGCAAAAACCGGCTGCAAATGCATCGGCTTCCACAACGGACGTGATTCAATATTCTCTGCCTCAAGCGCCAACCTTACATCCTCACGAGTAATACCCTTATTCATTTCACGATCAATCGTCACCGTGCTCAGCCAGCGGTTCGAGAAAAAGCCTTCCGGTTCCGAAAGCAGTTCAATGTGATACCCCTTTGCATTGATTTCCCCAAACAACTTCACATAGCGATCATAATTCGCCCTGCGGGCAGCAATACGCTCGTCCAACACCATCATCTGTCCGCGACCAATCGCAGCCACCACATTGCTCATGCGGTAGTTGTAACCGATATGGCTGTGCTGATAATGTGGGGCATTGTCACGTGCCTGGGTAGCCAGAAAACGCGCCTTGACAATCAGCTCACCATCCTCCGATAGCAAGGCACCACCGCCACTTGTAGTAATAATCTTATTGCCGTTAAACGAAAGGATATTCAACTTCCCAAAGGTGCCACACATCTTGCCATTGATATGCGAACCCAGTGCCTCCGCAGCATCCTCTATCACAGGAATGTCATATTTGGCAGCAACAGCCGCAATTGCTTCCATCTTAGCAGGCATCCCATACAAGTGCACAGCAATGATCGCCTTTGGCTTTTTACCCTTGGCAATACGGTCTACAATCGCAGCTTCCAGAAATTCCGGACTCATATTCCAGGTCTCCTTTTCCGAATCCACAAACACCGGCGTCGCCCCCTGATACACGATAGGATTCGCCGAAGCCGAAAACGTAAAACTCTGGCAAATCACCTCATCCCTTCCCGAATACTTTCGGGATTCAACATCAAGTAAGATCAGCGCCAGATGCAAAGCCGCCGTCCCGCTACTCAAAGCCGCAGCATGCCCCGCACCTGTAAACGACTGCAAATCAGCCTCAAACCCATTCACATGCGGCCCCAGTGGCGCAATCCAATTGGTGTCAAACGCTTCTTTTACAAACACTTGCTCCATCATTCCCATATGAGGTGATGAAAGCCATATTTTAGGTTTCATATATTTTGTCCGGATGTTAACGTAAAGTGCAAAAGTAATGAAAACACCCCAATCCGGTTTCTTTTGGCACAATATCATAGCACTCAAAAATCATGCAGTGCAATGTGTATTTTCACAAATGAAATTTTAATATTCACAAGAGAAATCAGTTGCTTGTGCTGTATCATTTGCTGGCTCTTAGGGGCCAACACAACCCGCTTATCATCATCCTGATGTATGTTTACTATTTGCATAATCCTCTTCATGACAGCACCGCTCAGATCACGCCCCAGTCCTGTGCGTTCACAAATTCTGACATTTTTCTGCTTAAAAACTTGACTTCAAAAAAAAAGGCGTGTACATTTGACACGCCTTTCTTATTATAAAATGGGCACTCAGGAATTGTTGGCCCTGGAGTATTTAACCTGATTCAGCTTGTCCTGAAACTCTTTCCCTGCCCGGAAAATGAGGTTCGGACCACTGATCATCGAAGGGTTAAATGTTTCAGGGCTTTCTGCGCCTTCGCCCGAGATCGTCAGCCGGAAACTGCCAAAATCGCCCAGGCGGACCAGCTTGCCCTCGAGCAAGAGATCGGGTACGGCCTGAAGCAAGGCTTCTATCACGGCTGAAGTTTCAACTACACCCAGCATGGTCTCGCGGCTGATGCGACTGGCCAGCTCCCTTTCGCTGACATCACCCTGCGGCTGTTTCACGGCATAATACTTACGCGGTGCCTCCAAATCTCTTGGATTCACCTTTTGAATTAATTGATATTTAAGCATATTCTAAAAAATTAAATTAATAATAATAAAATTAATTGCCGGTCCTGGCTGGCAATACCCCACAGCATGATAGCCTGCTATCATACCATGCTCATTCCGTTCTCATAAGCCACCTCCTTTCCGTTTGATTACTGCAGCATTTGTTCATCATTTTATGAATATGTTTTGATTCAAATATACGATAACGAAAACAGTTATAAAGGGTGTTTTTTTCAACTATACAATGTTGAAAAATCGTTAAACACAGTGCAATCCAATGTTTCAGGTTGTTTTCATTTTCATATTTAATAAACTTTTTCTATTGATCAAATTTTGGCATCTGCCAATTTGACATAAAAGAGCCAGATCTGACCTAAACATTACACCTGTTGTCCTTGACTGGTGTTCTCATGTCCTTTTCCTGTAAGGCCGGGATTCCTGATCCACTTTTTACACCCATTAGCATTGACGGATTTTCCTACTTTTGTATATGCCCAAAGCCCGTCAACAGCAATCGCACCTATTTGTTACCCTGGCTTATCTGTTAATCCTGACAGGGCTTTCGCTGCTTCCGGGAAAACACCTTGCGGTTATTGGTTTTCCGGGTGCTACAAGGCTGTACCATTTTGCAGCCTACGGGCTTTTCAGCTGGCTGATGCTGGCTTCGCTGGGCAATTGCCCATTGCGCTGGCGCAGCCTGTATCCCTGGGTCCTGGTGATGGCGCTTACTCACGCCTATTGGATGGAGTTTCTGCAGGCTTACCTGCCCTCGCTTCAGCGGCAGGCCTCTCTTTACGACCTGCTGGCAGGTCTCGCCGGGGCTATCGCAGGCGTAATGCTTCGCCTGAGGTTTGCCTATAGCCAATGCAACTGCAGCCTGATGGGAGGAGGCGGCTTGCCAGCTGAGAGCGTACCAGCCGGTGGGCCTCATGAAACACCCTATCCGCTTACCATTGCCGATCATCCGGGTCTGCACACGGTGGTTGCACATTGCTTTGGCTGGAAGGCGCTTACGCTGAAGCCTGCTGAAGGCACCAGCATCAATATGGTATGTACGGGCAGGAGCATGGTTTCACTGCCTCATTTTTCCTATGGAAGCATGTCTTCAGACCAGGCCACAGCAGCCTCCCTGCCCGATTTATTGGCGCAATATGCCCTGCCACGCAATATCGCACAGATGGAAATACGTCAGGCAATGCCGGAATCAGCCAGCCTGATGCCCAAAACAGCTTCCTGGCTTCCTTTGTGCCTCACAATGGAAGCACAGATGAAGGGCTTCAGTCCTAACCTCCGGCATAAGATCAGCAAGGGCCGCCGCAACGGATTTACAATCAGGCAAGGTGGTGCTGAGCTGCTCCACGATTTCTGGCTGGTCTATGCCCGGCACCTGGATAAGCTGGGTTCTGTTGCCCTTCCCGAGCGGTTTTTTAACGGACTGTTGAAGGGCTATGGCGAGGGCCAGGCGACAATATTTTTACTTTATCGAAACCACCTTGTTGTGGGCGGCGCTTTTAACCTGGCTTATCAGGGTTTTTATGAAAATGGCTGGTTCGCCACCCTGCACAGGCACCAGTGGGCCTATGCCTCATATGTGCTTCACCATGCCATGATTGCCCACGCTGTTAGCCTCAAATGCCATACCTACAGCTTCGGACGCAGCACCACCGGTGGAGGCGTGCATCGTTTCAAGCAGCAATGGGGCACCACCGACATTCCCCTGTTATGGGTGCGTTACCCGGAACAAAAAATCAGCCTGCGTAAACAACAGTGGATGCTCCAGGCCTGGAAAAGGATGCCCTGGCTGATCCGGAAATACCTGGGCGGGCAAATCGCTAAATGGATCTATTGAGACCTGAAACGTAAGCTGTGCTGCTGAGTCTTAAGTCGGGCCTTGTAAGCTGTAAGTTGTTTACCCTGTCCTGTAATGAGGTGGTGAAGCACTGGAATATTCAGCCCAAATTCCGCATTGGCATTGCGTATTCGCCTAAAAGCTTGTAATTCAGTTCGCCAGGGCTAACCTCAAACAAAATTATGTCGGGATTACCCAAAAAATCAGTCAGTTCGGCTGTTCAATCCTCCTGCTGATTCATTTGGGTTAATTTTTGAATATCTTTATCGATGAATAAAACAGCCACCGGACCACTTATTAATTCCTCCATGAAAACACAGCATGATCCTGACCTCTGGAAAAAAGCCATCGACATGGAAACTATGCTATGTAAAATGACAATGGACTTTCCACAAACTGAAATTTATGGCCTGACTGATCAGATCCGGCGATCCTTCATTTCAATTCCATCAAACCTTGCGGAAGGTGCTGCTGCTGCGTTGCAAACCCAATGGATCATATATACGCACCTGGGCTTTTTCGATCGCATGAAGTTTGAACATGTTGATCAGATGCAGGTTGAACACAGAAAAATGCTTTCCGGATTATCCCGGTCAATTGTAAAACGAAGTTCCCGGTTACCTAATCACTGATGCAACTAAGCACTCACGGCTTGCGACTTTCGACTCACAAACAACAGCTGACAATAAAAATGAACATCCTCACTTTCGACATCGAAGACTGGTATATGAGTTACGATAGTTCACAGATTGCTGTTGAACGATGGCCTGCTATGGAAAGCCGTATAGCCTCCAACATCACCGATATTCTGCAGTTTCTGGAAACCCATCAGCTGCGTGCCACCTTCTTCATCATGGGCTGGGTGGCCGGGCACAATCCCGAAGTAATCAGAAAAATTGCCCGCGCGGGGCATGAAATTGGCTATCATTCTTATCACCATGACTTACCCCTTAAGCAGGGACCGGAAGTTTTCGAAGAAGACCTGTGCAAAGGACTTTCCTTGTTGCGGGCGCTAACGGGTCAACAGGTTTGCCTTTACCGTGCACCGCGTTTTTCATTTTCAGAAAACACAGCCTGGTGTATCCCCATTTTGCTCCGCCATGGCATCAATATAAGCAGTTCCGCTAAATCAGGACGCATGTTGAATTCTTACAGAATACCACAGGAGCCAGTTTTTCTGGAATATGGCAATGAAATCCTGCTTGAATTGCCCCTGAACCGGGCAAAAACACTGGGCTTGAATTGGGTTTATACCGGAAGCGGATATTTCAGGCTATTGCCATTTTCCTTGCTCAACCGGCTGTATGGTCAAAGCAGCTATAATATGGCCTATTTTCATCCCCGCGATTTTGATACCGATGTGCCTCAAACAGCGCTGCTTCCCTTCTATAGAAATATCATGTGCCGCATGGGAAACAGCAGCACCGTTCCGAAATTATCTGCATTGCTTGAAACATATCGCTTTGTTTCTGTTGGAAAAGCCGCTGAAACATACCTTGAAAAACCACAAGATATCCCGCGCTTACATTTGGGTTGAAGCAGTAATCCTGATCCTGCAAACACCGGCAAAATCCTTAAACAACTTCAAAAATACACGGAAAGTGAATTCCATATGATTCATATTCTCAGGAAGGCTGTTCAGGCTTTTTCTTTATCCTGAACTTCTCGACCCACCATACCCACAGCAAAAATATCACCACATAAAATCCCGGCCTGAGCATCCATTCGTGGATAAAGTCCCAATAAGCAGGTTTCCACAACACCACAACCGAAAGGATGACGATACGGAGGATGTTGACCCCATGCATGATCACAAGACTCATTGGGATAAACCACAGCTTATGTTTCCATGGCCCCGGAAACAACACAAAAAGCACAATGATCTGGTAAAACTGCTTCAGTCCTGAGCAGCTTTCTGAAACCTGCACATAGCCTCCATTGGCGAACCATAAGATATTCTGGGCTTCTGTAGTGACGTGCAAACCAAGGATATGCCGGTTAATCCAGAGGCTGCTATGGAATACCTGTGCTGCCAGAAAGTCTGCTGTTGAGCTTATAGCCGCAAAGGATTTGATGCTTTGTGAAAAGTCCCACCAAAACCGGTGAAAGGCATAGGTGATTAGAACAAACAGGGCCAGGTCGATGACAAACCCCTGGGGTCCGTAATAGTAGTTTTTCACCTGTCTGAAAACTGATGCCATCATCCCTCAGTGTATAAATCAGCACAAATGTAGGATTAATCTTCAGCGGTACCTTCACAGATACTCAAAGGCTGCAATACAGCATAAAAAAAGATGTTGGATTGTATCAGATTAACATTACCTTTGCCTGTAAACGCCATGTGACCGACCAAAACCTGCCATTTTTATCCAACTAAAAAAACAACATGGTAACCCGACTGTTAAAACGTTATTCTGATCGTTTCCTTTCGCGCTGGATCGTATTCATTTACGATGTTGTAGCGGTGTATGGGACCTATATTGTGGCAAACCTCATCCGGCACAATTTCGAATTCCTGACGATCAATCCCTATGTGCTCGAATCGCAGTCCGTTGCGGTAATGCTCATTTATATGCTGTCGTTTCTGGCCTTGCAATCCTTCAGTGGCATCATCAGGCACACCAGCATCAGCGATGCCGTCAGGATTTTCAAGGCCACCGGCCTGGCCTTTGTGGTGTTGATGGCAATCCGTTTAAGCTTTTCGGACAATGAACTGACCAGGACCTTTGTCCCGGCCCTTTCCGTCATTGTCATTCATTTCCTGCTCAGCCTGTTTTTCCTGGTCGGTAGCCGGTTTATCATTAAATCCATCTACAACGACATTGTCCGCAAGGAACGCAAGAAACAGGTCAGGGTCCTTATTTATGGCGCCGGAGCCGCCGGTATGCTTACCCGTTCAGCCCTGTTGCAGGATGTGTTTTACAACTTTCAGGTCGTTGCCTTTGCCGACGACAACCACAGCAAGGTGAACAAAATGCTCGATGGCATTCCGGTTATTTCGCCTGATAAGGCGCTAAGCCAGGCCTATATCGAACGGCACGACATCAGCCAGATGATCATTTCAATTCAAAAACTCGACCTCAACCACAAGAAACAGATCATCGAAAAAGGCCTGGAGCTCAAGCTGCAGGTGAAGGTGGTGCCTGCCATCGACAACTGGATCAACGGTCAGCTAAGTTCGAGCCAGTTGCGCAAGGTGAATATCGAAGAGCTGCTTGAGCGCGATCCCATCAGCCTCAACAACGAAAATGTGAGCCATTACCTGCACAACAAAATCATCATGGTTACCGGTGCTGCAGGCTCCATCGGAAGTGAGATTGTGCGTCAGGTACTGCAGTACAAACCGGCCAGGGTGGTGCTTGTCGATCAGGCTGAATCCCCCCTGTACGAGTTGCAGTACGAGATCAACAATGTTAACCCATACAAACAGTTTGCCTCCAGGGCGGTGTATGTGATCGCCAATGTAAAGGATCGCTTCCGCATGGAGGGGGTGTTCAAAATGTACCAGCCGCAGATTATTTTTCATGCCGCCGCCTACAAGCACGTGCCGCTGATGGAGGACAATCCCTATGAGGCCCTGCTGGTCAATGTGTTCGGGACCAAAGTCATTGCCGACCTGTCGGTAAAATACGGGGTGCAGAAGTTTGTGATGGTGTCAACCGACAAAGCCGTGAACCCCACCAATGTCATGGGAGCCAGCAAGCGCATTGCCGAAATCTACACGCAGAGCATCATGGGCAAAAATACCCAGTTCATCACCACCCGCTTTGGCAATGTATTGGGTTCCAACGGCTCCGTAATTCCTTTGTTTAAAAAACAGATCGAAAAAGGCGGTCCCGTCACCCTTACCCACAAGGACATCACCCGCTATTTTATGACCATACCCGAAGCCTGCAACCTGGTGCTCGAAGCCGGTGCCATGGGCAATGGGGGCGAAATCTTTGTGTTCGATATGGGCAAGCCGGTGAAGATATACGATTTGGCCCGGAAGATGATTCAGTTGTCCGGACTTATTCCCGAAAAAGACATCAAAATCATTGAAACCGGCCTGCGTCCGGGCGAGAAACTGTATGAAGAATTGCTGGCCGGGCAGGAAAACACCATACACACCCATCACCCCAAGATCATGCGTGCCAGGGTACGTGAAAACAACAGCCATGATGCTGAATTGTATCTGCGCGAACTTTCGGAACTGATCGTCGAGGGCGATGAGTTTGCCCTGGTGAAAAAGATGAAGCAGATCGTCCCGGAGTTTATCAGCAACAATTCTGTGTTTTCGCGTTTGGACAAACAAGGGGAGGCGTAAGTTGTGAATCTTAGCATCCCATAGGTCCTCGCCTCGTCTAGGGCCGAGACAGGTTCTCGTCTAGGGCCGAGACAGGTTCTCGTCTAAGGCCGAGACAGGTCCCTGGTCTTAATCCCCGAAGGGTCTTCTCAGGGAAATTCAAGGATTTAAAGATTCAACATCCGCTCAAAGCGCCTTATCGCGGATATTCAAAGATTCAATTCCTGTATATGAATCAGGATTTGTATAGTAATTGAAGCAATGCTTTTTAAATCAGTTGATAATTTCAAAACGATTTGCGTTTTTATGAGGACTGACATTAAATGGTTTGCACTGCAAAACAAGAAGCCTTAATATAGGATCAAGCTTCTTATACAATTAACTAGTCTTATTGTAGGACAAGTGTCATCCCTTGCGCAGCTGCGCGGGGGCCTGTCCGAACAGCGAGCGTGGGTGGGGGTGAATGGAACAAGGCGTGTAATGCTGTAAAGGCGGTCTCGCCCTAAGGCGAGAGCGTTTGGTCTCGTCCCAAAGACGAGACCACTCCTTTGCTAGCAATTACAGCCTTGTTCCTGAGCTCGAGGATAGCTTTGTTCGGACTTGAACTTTTTTTCACACCATAATTGATTTTATAGGAGTTCAAGAGAACGCTTCGCTTAGTTGCGTTCTTTTCTTTCAAGAGAAAAGAACAAGGAAAAACACAAGACTCAGCTTTTCCCGCCCTTTGACTGACCAAAGGGCGCAAACGATCCCCTGCCCGCTCTGCTCAAATGGCGAAAATCAGCAGAAGGATTGTCTCGTCTGTTGGCCGAGACAAATGCCCTTCGGGCCCCTTCTGGGATTTTCTGCCATTTGTCTCGCCTTTGGGGCGAGATCACATTCTCACCTCCTCCTCTCGTCTTAGGACGAGACGGGCCTGCGCGCTGGTTTTAAACACGCTCGTACCCTGGCGAAGAATGCCAATGCATCCGCTATAAAAACTACTTCTACAAGAAGTGCCTTCTTGCGGAAATTCAAAATTCAACTTATTGTAGGACAAGTGTCATCTCTTGCGCAGCTGCGCGGGGGCCTGTCCGAACAGCGAGCGTGGGTGGGGGTGAATGGAACAAGGCGTGTAATGCTGTAAAGGCGGTCTCGCCCTAAGGCGAGAGCGTTTGGTCTCGTCCCAAAGACGA
>Ga0208371_1000392_pt1 | contig 10428 bp, 5 predicted proteins | sample SubbioCR12Aug_1A_FD_184827 | JGI IMG/M metagenome (GOLD analysis project Ga0208371, IMG submission 184827) | Serpentinite rock and fluid subsurface biosphere microbial communities from McLaughlin Reserve, California, USA - CR12Aug_1A (SPAdes) | ecosystem: Environmental > Terrestrial > Deep... | reverse complement strand
GGTGGGTTGGGGGGGGCGGTGACGGAGTATCTTGCCGGTGCCTGCCCGGTTCCGGTGTACCGTGTCGGCGTGCGGGATCGTTTCGGTACCTCGGGCAAGGCCGAGGAACTCCTGAAGTATTTCGGCCTGATGCCCGACGACTTGGTGGATGCGGCACGCGGAGCCCTGGCGAGGAGCTGATGGCCGACCTGTCCCGTCATCGCTGCGGGGGATTTACCTACCTGGCAGCCCTCGTCATTATCGTCATCATGGGGATCATGCTGGGGATGATGGGGCAGACCTGGACCACGATCATGAAACGGGAGCGGGAAGAGGAGCTCCTCTTCCGCGGCATGCAGATCCGCAATGCCATTGAACGGTGGCAGACATCCCGGTCTCCGCAACAGGGACAGACGGTCATTTTTCCGTTGAAAGACCTGAAGGATCTGGTCAAGGATCCGCGCTCCATGGCAACGGTGCGCTACCTGCGAAAGGATCCGAACAAGGATTTTCTCGACCCGATCACCGGCAAGGAATGGGTCGTCATCAAGGACCCTGCCAAGGGGATCATCGGCGTTGCCAGTTCCAGCGAGGAGACCCCTTTGCGGCAGAAGGGCTTTGCCGACAAGTTTGCCGTTCCGGACACTGACACGAAATTAAAGGCAATGTTCGACTCCTTCGAGGGGAAGACCAAGTACAGCGAGTGGCTCTTCGTTTACGGGCAGGCCCAGGCCCAGCTCAGCATCAGCGGGGCCTCCGGCGGCGGGGCACTGACCACCCTCGGCGGTACGCCAGCCCGCTAGAGAATGACACCGGCTTGGGCTTCATGATTAATACATCCCGTAATCTGCTGGAGGTTGGTTGATATTCCGGAGTCTTACAACCAGGGTTATCGTTATTTCGATCAGTCTGCTGGCGTTCGGCATCAGCTTCTTTGCCTTCCTGAACCTCCGCAAGGAACAGATTCAGCTCATCAACTCCGCCCGCGAAACCACCGACCTGTTGCTCAGAACCGTTGAAGCCAGCATCTACAACTCCATGCGCATCGGAAATACCGACGATGTCCAGGTCATCCTGGAGATGGTCGGCCAGAATCCGAAACTGACCGGGGTCCGCATCTTCCATCCCCACGGCATGGTGCTTCGTTCTTCCCACCCCATCGAGGTCGGCCGGCCGGTGGACAACGTCGATTACCAGATGTTTCTGCAGAACCGGAAAGAGGGCGTTTTTACCGTTCAGGGGCTCGGCGATGTCCTGCGGATGATCAAACCGATCTATAACGACGAGCCGTGCCATATCTGCCACGGGCACAAGGCACGGATCATTGGTGTTCTCAACGTCAACTATTCGCTCTCTGAAACCCAGAAGCGGATGATCGAGGCCACCAAGCTCTTTTTCGTTTCCACTGCAGCGATCATTGCCTTTCTGTCGGTAACCATCTCGCTGGTCCTTCTCAAGTTTGTCCGCAAGCCCCTGCGACTTCTGGTGGAAAACATGGCCAGGGTCGAAGAGGGTGATCTGACGGTCCGAATGAACTACAAGGGGAAGGACGAAGTCGGGCAGCTGGTCGCCAGTTTCGACTCCATGGTCGACCGCCTGGACAAGGCGAAGCAGGAGCTGGAACAGCTGCATTTCCAGCAGATGGAGCGTGCCGACCGGCTCGCATCGGTCGGCGAAATGGCTGCCGGGATTGCCCATGAAATCAAGAATCCGCTGACCGGAATCGCCGCGGCTATCAGTATCATCAAGGAAGATTTCCAGGCGTCGGACCCCCGTTCGGACATACTCGTCGAGGTGCTCGACCAGGTGAAGCGGATGGACAAGACGGTAAACGATCTGCTGTTTTTCGGCAAGCCGTCTCCTCCCGAGTTTGTCTATGCCGATCTCAATTCCATACTCCAGAAAACGGTTGTCTTTGCATCGCAATATAAAGGCGGAAAGCACATAGAAAAGAAGCTGGATCTGTGCGAGGACCTCCCCCCTGTCCATGTGGACCCGAAGCAGATCCAGCAGGTTCTGCTCAACATAATTCTCAATGCCTTCCAGGCCATGCCGGGTGGCGGCGAGCTCTCGATCGTCACGAAAACAACGGTCAGGGATGGAGTGACCTTTGTGCGGGCAATTATCGGCGATACTGGCTACGGCATTCCCCCGCAGGTACTGGAAAAACTGTTTACCCCCTTCTTTACCACCAAGGCCCAGGGGACCGGGCTGGGTTTGGCGATCTGCCACAATATCATCAGCCAACACAGCGGCGATATTTCCGTTGCCAGTGAAAACGGAAAAGGGACCGAATTCACCATTGACCTTCCTGCAGTGATGGGCCGCCTTGATGATGGCCCTGCTGGAACGATCCATGATGTAAAGGAGCAGCAATGAGAAAAACACGTATCCTCGTGGTTGACGACGAGCACCTGATTCGTTGGTCTTTGGAGCAGAATCTCAAGAAACAGGGATATGAGGTCCTGACAGCGGGAACCGGTGAAGATGCACTGAAGATGGTTCGTGAGGATCAGCCCGATCTGATGCTTCTCGACGTGCAGCTGCCTGGCATCAATGGTCTGCAGGTTCTGGAGAAGGTCAAGGAAGGCGACGAGGATATCGTCGTGATCATGGTGACCGCGCAAGGTGCTCTGGAAACAGCCGTAACAGCCATGCGTCTCGGCGCATATGATTATATCAACAAGCCATTCAACCTTGAGGAAATGGCCATTGTCATCAAAAAGGCACTGGAAACCTCCGATCTGCGTCGGGAAGTCGCCAGTCTGCGAAGCGAGCACAAGAAGTTCGGGCCTCCCAACATTATCGGCAGGAGCAAGCATATGGGTAATGTCATGGAGATGATGAACAAGGTTGCCAAGAGTGAGGCATCCACTGTTCTGATCCAGGGGGAATCCGGCACCGGTAAGGAACTGGTGGCAAAGTGGATCCACTACGCATCGAGTCGGGCAGAAAAGCCGTTTGTCGCCATTAACTGCGCTGCCGTGCCTTCGACGCTGCTGGAGAGCGAGCTCTTCGGACATGAAAAAGGTTCGTTCACCGATGCAAAAGTCACCAAGAAAGGGCTTTTCGAGCTTGCTGATGGCGGTACGGTCTTTCTCGACGAGATTGGTGATATGGAAGTGGGCATGCAGGCCAAACTGCTCAGGTTCCTCGAAGACCGCAACTTCCGACGAATCGGCGGTACCAAGGCAATCTCCGTTGACGTCAGGATTATCTCTGCAACCAACAAAGACCTGTTAAAAGCAATTGAAGACAAGCACTTCCGCAATGATCTGTATTACCGCCTCCAGGTTATACCTATCTACCTCCCTCCTCTGCGCGAACGCAAGGATGATATTCTCCTGCTGGTACAGCATTTCATCGAAGTCTTTAACAGGGAATTCAACAAGTGCGTCAAAGGTGTTTCCAGCATGGCGGAAAAGATGCTCGTAGATTATGGCTGGCCGGGCAACATCAGGGAGTTGAAGAACGTGGTCGAGCGGGCCATTATTCTTGGCAATGAAGACACGCTGCTCCTTGAGCATCTCCCGCTTGAAATAGTCGCAAAATCGTCAGCTTCCGTTACTCCTCCGACAACCACGTTCAAGCTTCCCCCTGAAGGTGTGGACATTGAAGAGGTCGAGAAGGAGCTTATTCGTCAGGCTCTGGAGAATTGTGACTGGAACCAGTCAAAAGCAGCGAAGAAACTCAGCCTGGGAATCGATGCATTCCGGTACCGGATGAAAAAATTTGGTTTTCTCAAATGAAAAATGCTGAATGAGGCTGTGTGTGATTTGAACATCTGATTGACCGACTCACTGGGTCAAGTGTGTAAATACCCAACGAATACTGGTTGGTTACAATAGTCTGCTGTCTGGGCACTCATGTTGCATAGTATATTTCCGACGGGTGGAAACATTACTTCACAAGAGACAAATCTCCAATAAATCCGGAGGAAATAATATGGCGGCACATGTTCAGAGGAAAATGGCACTGCTGGTCATCTCGCTGTTTGTAGCGGTTATTTCGCTACCCATGGCTGCCGCAGATGTGCTTGCCTTACAAGCTACTCCTTTGCAGCCAATCACTCAGTCGGTCAGGACGCCGATTCGTATTGCCATGAATGGTGATGGTAGCGGTGGATTTTATGTCACTGACCCACGCAGTGGTGGCGTGTTGAAGTTTAACGCTGCTGGGGAGCTTTTGCATAACATCAGGACTGCTGGAGTGCCGCAAGGTATCGCGGTGAAGAGTAATGGCGATTTGGTTGTGAGCCAGGGGAGCTTTGCTGCGATTATCGATGCGGCTTCGGGTGTGGAGAAGAAGCGTCTTGGGCTTTCCGGGGTGGCTACGCAGTTTCAATTTGCAGATGGGGTAGCGGTAGATAACGAAAGTAATATTTATGTTGTCGATTCCAAAGGGTGTAATGTCAAGAAATATGACGCATCGGGTGAATTCCTCTTGCAGTTTGGGTCGGCCGGAACAGCCAGCACGCAATTTTCCTATCCGTCGGGGATAGCATTCGAACAAAACTCGCAACTTTTGGCTGTCGTCGATACCTTGAACAAGAAAATCAAGTTTTACACCAAAGCAGGTGTCTATCAGAGTGTTATAGGTATTTCTCAGATAGGTGCGCTTGGTCCTCTTGAGTTTCAGTCACCGCAAGGCGTGGCCTTTGAATACTCTACCGGTACTCCGCGGATGTATGTAGCTGATGCCTATAACAGCACTGTCCAGGTCATAGATGTGGTGGGCACGGGGACGTATGTTACCTTTATCGGTGACTACGGGACGACCAACGGTCAGTTGATGATACCGTCTGATGTCGCTTTTGATCAGGCAAATAAGCGGCTGATCGTTGCCAATGGGTATGGTAATGTAACTGTGTACGGGATTGATGGAGGGTCGACCCCCATCTCCCCTGTAACAGCCGCTCCGGCGCTGACGGTGAACCCGCCGCTTTCGATTGTGAACACTGCGAGTGTTGCGCTGGATGGAACCGTGACTTCCGGATCGAATGTTTCATGTGTTTTGAATGGTGCTCAGGCGTTTTCAGCCAGTGTCGTCGGGACTTCGTGGAGTTGTTCGGTGACGGGACTGCAGTCTGGCGCCAATGCCATTGAAGTGGTGGCCAGGAATGCTTCCCCCGTTGCGGTGAGCAAGCAGTACAGTATTTCCTATCTTGCCGGCGGTCCATCACTGCGCGTGAATGCGCTTCCGGAATATGCCAGTGCCAGTCCTATTACTATTGGCGGTACGGTTGATGCCGGAGCGACTGTTCAGGTGTGCAATGCCACGACATCTGTGTGCGGTTCAGCAACAGTCATTGGCGGGGACTGGAGCTACAGCCTTCTAGCCCTGGTTCCTGGAGCAAACAACATCACAGTGTCGGCAGTGCTTGGTGGCACGTCCATGAAGGCTGTCAGTACCAAATTCGATAACGTTGCTCCGGTCGTTGTGCTGTCGACGGTGCCCAATGCGGCGACAGTCAATAATCAGGTGCTCAACGTTACCGGTACGGTTCAGGATTCGTACCTGAAGGATGTGCAGGTGAACGGGCAGGTCGTCGCGGTGAATAACGGTGTATTCAGCGCCGCAGTTGCTGGAGCCACCACACTGCAAGTGGTTGCCACCGACCTGGCGAACAACGTGACCACAATCGACCGCACCGGCATAGTTTATGACAGCAGCAAGACAAAGCTCGGCGTAACCTCTCATGCTGATGGCGCCGTAGTCGCGGCTGCTTCCCAGATGGTGTCCGGGACAGCGGACAAAGGAGCAACCGTAACGGTTGGTTCGACCAGTGTACCGGTGTCAGGCGGGGTCTGGTCTTCGAACGTCACACTCGGTGCAGGAATGAACGATATTCAGATAGTTGCGGCGGACGGTTGCAGAACCAAGCTTACATTGTTCCTCGATGCAACAAAACCTGCCCTTGCTGTGTCGACGCCGAAGGTTGACTTTGCGACGAACCAGTCTGTGTATCAGGTTGCGGGAAAGGTCGATGCAACTGCAAGCCTTTCCTACAACGGAAGTGCCCGGGCCAGCGAAGTTCCTTTTGCACTTTCTTTCAGCCAGGAAGGGTCCTACCCGGTACTGATGGTCGCCGAAGACGGTAATGGCAATGTCAGCTACTCGGTGAGAAATATATTATTTGATGTAACCCCGCCTTCACTGACCGTAAGCAGTGCGACCGCATTGACAACTACCATGAGCGGTACTGTAGAGCCGGGCGCATCTGTCGTTGTCAGTGCACTTGATACCGGTGTTGTTGTCGGGACAGTTACGGCGGTGAATAACAACTGGACAGCTAATCTTGGTTCAGCAAAAGATCCTTTGAATCTTATTGTCTCCGCCACGGATGCCGCCGGGAACGTGATTAAGAAAACGTCCTTTGCTCCCGATGGAAATATAAATTATCCGGCTGACCTCGTCGTGACCTTTGACGATGCACGTTACTGTAACGATAAGGTCGTCGGGGTGGGAGCCGCCCCCACTGACCTCGAAATTGCCCATGGCGATATCGGACCGCTGCTTAACGGTCTGCCGAGCGCCAACGGGCGTATCGACATGAGCGATTGCGTCCTGATCCTCAGAAAAGCTGCTGGTCTGACGGTGCCGTTCTAAGGGCGAGTAGGATGCTGGGAAGTAGGAAAGAATCGCGTAAGGAATATTCATGCTTTTTCAGGAGCGTGCTATGAACAATACGGCAGCCAGGAATCTAATCATTGCAGTAGCTATCTTGGTGTTGCTACCATGCATAGCCTATGCAGATCACGTGGGGCAGTACACGGGCGGCGTATGCGGTGATTGCCATACTGCTCACAAGACTCTTGGCGGCATGTGGCAGAACAACATCTGCTTGAGCTGTCACAGGCTCGGGCGCACGGATCGATATGCTGATCAGCCGCAGATTACGCCGTTCAGCCCCTTGGATATGGCTGTAGCTGAAGGACCCAGCAAGGGTACTGTGGAACCACGGAAAACCAAGTCTTCTCATAATTGGGAAGCATCGGATGATAACCCGCGTGCTGGTGCGCAACCTCCTACGAATACTGTGCTTAATTCGGGCAAGCATACCAGTACTCAATATATTTATATCGGCAACCTGTACTGCTCGCGCTGCCATTCAGTGCATGAAATTGCGCAGCGTCCTTTCCTCGCAGTCTCGAATGCACAGGATGCTTTGTGTGTCGACTGTCATAAGCCGAGAAACGTTACGAGCCACACCTATGGTTCGCACCCCGTCAATGTTGACTATGCGACAATAGCGGCCCAGAATCCGAGTGAATACAACTATCCCCCTGTCAATTCAAACCCTCTGAATGCCTCGGCAGCGATGAAGCTGTCCCAGAACAAGGTTCTCTGCACTACCTGTCATGGTGTGCACTTTGCCGACTCAAACAGCAGGACGTTTGATAACTGGACCAGCGCCATATTCAACGGACTCTCCAGTTCTCAAGGATTCCTGCTCAGGACGGATCTCAACGGCCGGAATTCCGACGACAGGAACATCTGCACCAACTGTCACCGTACCACGGATGAAAACGGCATCGCGAATTCCAATCCCGATGCCAAGGTGAAAAACCATAACGGGAAAAGGCAACAGAATATCCAGTGCGCCGACTGCCACGGTGGTCACGTCGATGAGGCAGATGGTTCAACACCCAACCTGTTCCTCGTTCGCCGGTATATGAACGTCTCGTCTGCGAGCGGCAGGACTCCCATGGTCGCGTATACTTCCGCCACCAGCAAAAACTGGAACAAGAACCGTTACGGCGTGTGCGTGGCCTGTCACCCGGCACTTCCTCCTACTGTCTCACAACATGCAAGCACGGACGCTAATGTCTGTATGACCTGCCATACACACAAGCAGGGTTTCTCTGCTGATTGTACGTCCTGCCACGGATTCCCACCCAAGGAGAATGTTGTCGGCGGTCCTTATGGTTATGGTGATGGCTATCAGAATCTTGCCGGTTATGTTGACGAGTCCCTGTCCCCGCACATGAGTCATGCGGGCGGGACCGTAACAACTCAGTATTCGGCTTTTGTCTGCGATCAGTGCCACAAAGGAAACAACCATAATTCGATCCCTACGCTAACCTTCCAGGACGTATTCGTCGATAAGTCCGGTATCATCGCCGGGGGTACTGCTGCTTACAATGCAACGACTCGCGAATGTACAAACGTATACTGTCACAGTAACGGGGCTCCGACTGGCGGTACCCTTGTCTATCAGCCTGTTACATGGGGTAACAACAAAGGGTCGATCATCGATCAGACCGGACGTTGCGGGTCATGCCACAGTGCTACTCCGGCAACGAACGCTCACACCAAGCACTTAAGCTACAACTATGGTTGTCAGAACTGCCATGCGACAACCGCTGCAACGAATACCGCACTTGTCCCGGCAGCACGCCTCACTGGCGGCGCTCACGTTAACGCGGTAAAGGAAGTCCAGTTTTCAGGTACCATTGGCAGCAGCATCCTTTCCGGCTCCAATTGTTCAGCTGTCTACTGTCACAGCAACGGCAAAGGCGTATATTCCGCCACTCCGGTCTGGACAGATCCAACATCAGGACAGTGCGGAACCTGCCATACAACCGATACCATTGCTACTGGCGCACACCAGCCGCACCTCGCCACGGTGTACGGCCCTGTTCTGAATTCTGCAGGAACCCCGACATCATGTAACAGCTGTCACATCTACCCGAATGAGCACGTTGATGGTACTGTTCAGGCTCCGCCGATCGCCAACTGTACCTCGTCTTGTCATAAAAACGGTCTAGGGACTGCTACATGGCTTACCGGCAGGACAGGGGTAACCTGCGAAAGCTGTCACTCCGGGAATCTGTCGGTTATTTATAATATTACCGCTCCGGACAAGGGCATGGCCGCGACAACCGGGCACGGTAAACCGGCTGGTGCAAACAAGGCGTGTACCGAATGCCATGACAATACTTCTGCGCACATCGGTAGTGACCCGGCGTCACACACGAACAGGCTCGTGGCCAACCTGACCGGCTCCCTCAACACGGAGTGTAATTACTGCCACAACAACCTGGCACGGGTGAACAACAAGACACAATTCCTCAACATAAGTACGCACTTTAAAGTCAAGGGCGGCACGCAGGAAATGGAATGCTGGCAGTGCCATGAACTTCACGGCACAGGCAATCTGTCCATGATCAGATCGTCGATCGCATACCTCAATTCTACTTCATGGAGCATTTCCTATACAAACCGCGATAATGGCTGGGTAAATCTTGATACCAACCGTGGCCTTTGTCAGGTCTGCCATTCTCATACCAAGTACTATCGTGCTGGTATTGCTGAAACAGGACATCCGATCAGTAACTGTTATAATTGCCATCCGCATAACGCCAAAGGTGGGGCATTTGCGCCGAGCGGTGCCTGCGATGCGTGCCACGGATATCCGCCTGTTCCGAAATCGACTGTACGCGGTCCGTACGACCCGGCTCTCTATAAGGGAACCTTCGGGACATTCAACAATTACACTAATGCCCAGTTTGAGGACTACTCCGGTGGTGGCGGTGCCCACCTCAACCACGTACCTACGTATGCCAAGGCAACTGAAGGCTGGTCAAACTGTGCAATCTGTCATACCGGTGGCGATGCTTCGAACTCGTCTTATCACGTGACCAGAATGCCGATCCGAAATAATATCAGTAATGTCACTATCAAGATCGACCCACGAGTAAACTTCAACAATTCGTTGCAGATCATTTACTCCGGAGCTAAGTTGGTTGATCCACCGCTGGTGAACAGCACGGGAAGCTGTATAAATGTTGGTTGTCACTTCCAGCCAACACCTCGTTGGAGTAAAGACCGCTAAAAACCTGCATAAAATAAACAAAAGGGGGAGTGGATGTCCACTCCCCCTTTTGTTTATTTCCCACCTGCAACTGTCGAATATTACCTGAGTTATATCTAAAGTTTCTTTTCTCCTCGGCGATATATTACAGTACTCTTATTTATTTCGAGTTGGTTCCTCATTTGCATAATTGACGGAAATGTAATCTTGCTATAATGAAATTGAGCGGCAGCGCGGCAAAAGACGTTCGCGACCGCCTAATGATTTCGGTTTGTTGTGCAGCAGTAAAATTTATTTATTAGAGCGCATTTATGTGCGATATCGCTGAGTTATCGTTATTTAGCTGTTAAAAACCATACATAATTTTATCGAGACTTTAGGCTTGTTACCGATGTGGAAGAAGGAGATAAACATGGAAAGTTTGCGGAGAATTGGGTGGTTGTTCATACTGACGTTTGCATGTTCATCCTTTATGCAGCACACGTCCGAATCGGATGTCCTGGCAGCACCCCAGTATAATTTTACCTGCAGTTCGTGTCACGGAATGCCGCCTATCGATACAACGAGTCGGGATCCGAACACGGGAGGCTTCGTCGGGAGTCACCAGACGCACCAGCCGGTGGGAGCGGTGA
>Ga0208371_1000391_pt1 | contig 10458 bp, 6 predicted proteins | sample SubbioCR12Aug_1A_FD_184827 | JGI IMG/M metagenome (GOLD analysis project Ga0208371, IMG submission 184827) | Serpentinite rock and fluid subsurface biosphere microbial communities from McLaughlin Reserve, California, USA - CR12Aug_1A (SPAdes) | ecosystem: Environmental > Terrestrial > Deep... | reverse complement strand
GTCGGCCGTGGAGCGGCACGACCTGCAGACGGGAATGCGCTCACGCCATGATTTCGGCGCAGGCTGCTTCTGTACCGAGCCGGTCTTTGTCCCGCGGCCAGGCGTGGCGGATGAAGGGAGCGGCTGGGTGCTGACCGAGGTCTACGACAGCCGGACCAGGAAGAGCTTCCTGGCGGTGCTGGAGAGCGACCGGCTCGGAGAGGGGCCTCTGGCGCGGGTAATGCTGCAGCACCACGTGCCGTTCAGCTATCATGGCTGGTGGGTCGGGGAGGGATGATGCAAAGGCCGGCAAAACGTCGGGCAATGCCGGCGGCAGCGCTGCCGCCGGCATTGCCCGCAGTCATCAGGGTTTCCTAATGGTGATGCAGAGGCATTCTCCTTCCGCATAGACCGTGTCGTTGCAGAAGATGCGGCCGTGTACCATGATCTTGCGACCTTCGGCGGAAACGACCCGGCTCTCGACCGTCACTACCTTCTGCAAGGGGAGCAGGTTGCGGAAGCTGACATTGAGGTTGCCGACCACGATGGGATAGCCTGCGGCCCATGCCGCCAGCCCCAGCGACTCGTCCATCACGGCCGCCACTGCGCCGCCATGGGCGCTGCCCGGAGGGCCTTCGGTCTCCGGGCCGAACCAGATGCGGGCATGGAGATGCTGTTCGGCGTCGCGATAGTAGCGGGCGCGGAAACGGTTGCCGCCGGGCTCGCCGGAAACGAAGCGGAGCGATTCGCCGACCAGGGATGGCGCGTCAAAGGGGACCCAGCTCGGTTCGCCGCCCAGGTCGACCGGCGGGCATGAAGTGGCGGTGATTTCTTCTGCAGATGCGTGTGTCACGGATCTTCTCCTTCGGGGGTATCGTTCCCGGCTCGGGAACGGAAGGTGTTACCATAACAGACTCACGCAGGAGAATAAAGGGGGTCTGTGCGGCGGACGGGGAACGCAGTGCAAGGAGCCGCCGGCAATGGTTTTCCTTGACTCACAGGCGCCAATCCCACATCATGCCGCCATGGCCGGCAGCGCACCCATATCCCCCCTGAAACGTCTCCACTATGGCTGGGTCATCGTCGCCATCGGATCGCTGGTCCTCTTTTCCTGCTTCGGTCTTGCCCGCTACGCCTATGCCATGCTGATCCCGACCATGCAGACGGGACTCAATCTCTCCTACGACCGGATGGGCTTCATCGGCACCGGCAACTTCATCGGCTACCTGGTATCGGTGGTGCTGGCCCCGCCGGTCATGCGCCGCCTCAAGCCGAGGGCGACCATCGCTTCCGGACTTGCGCTCCTCAGCCTCTGCATGCTCGGGATCAGCGCCAGCACGGGCTTTGCGACCGCGTTCTGCCTCTATGCGCTGGTCGGGTTCGGCAGCGGCTTTGCCAACATCCCGATGATGGCACTGGTGACCTACTGGTTCCGGAGCGAGAAGCGGGGAAGGGCTGCGGGGCTCATCATCGGCGGCAACGGTGTCGGCATCATCCTGGCCGGGTTTCTCGTCCCCTTCCTGAACCGCGTCTACGGGGCGGACGGCTGGCGCTACGGCTGGCTTCTGCTCGGTCTGCTCTGCCTGGCTGTTGCCGGCGTGGCGGCGCTCTTCCTGCGGAACAACCCCGGCGAACTCGGGCTGGAGCCGATGGGCAAGCCGGTGCAGCCGGCCAGCGGGCAGTTCGTGGACCGCGAGAAGCGGGGGGACGGCGCCGTCCTGCTCAGCCTGGGGCTGCTCTACCTGGTGTTCGGCGCCACCTTCATGGTCTACGGGACCTTCATCGTCACGACCATGGTCAAGGAATACGGCTTCTCCGAGGCAAAGGCAGGGCTCTACTGGTCGTGGGTCGGGTTTTTCAGCCTCTTTTCCGGGGTGGGGTTCGGCGCGCTTTCCGACCGGATCGGCCGGAAGTGGGGGCTGGCGCTGGTTTTCCTGGTGCAGACCATAGCGTACCTCCTTGCCGGGCTGAAGCTGGGGAATGTGCCTCTGCTGATCTCCATCGTGCTCTACGGGTTGGCGGTCTTTGCCATTCCGGCCATCATGGCGGCGGCGATCGGCGACTACCTCGGGCTCTCCCGCGCTGCCACCGCCTTTGCCACGGTCACGCTCTTCTTCGCCCTGGGCCAGTCCATCGGCCCGGCAACCGCCGGCCTGATCGCCAAGACCTTCGGCAGCTTCGGTAACGCCTACCTGCTGGCAGGGGTGCTCACCGCTGTCGCAGCCCTCTTCGCCGCCACCCTTCCCCATCCCCGCGCAGAGCGCGACGGGGCCTGATCCGCTCTCCCTCTGTAGTGCATCCCCATCAGGGACTTTCTTCCGGGGAAAATCGGGATATACTGATGGCTGATTACTCCTGCCGTGGGAGCTGACGCATCTCCGCATCAGAAAGGCTTCCGGATGTCTTTGCGAAAAAATCAGACCATCTGCCTGGTGAGTATCCTGCTTCTTACCGGGTTTCTTATCACCAGCTTTGCCAGCTATTTCGTCTCACGGGCATCCCTACGCGAAGAGATCGAGCACAATACCCTGCCGCTCACCAGCGATAATATCTATTCCGAGATACAGCGGGATCTTCTCCGGCCGATTTTCATCTCCTCGCTGATGGCCTCCGACACGTTCCTGAGGGACTGGGTGATCAGGGGGGAAAAGGACCCGAGGGAGCTTACCCGCTACCTGAAACAGATCCAGACCAAATACGGCACCTTCACCAGTTTTTTCGTCTCCGAGAAGACCAGAATCTATTATCACGCCGATGGTATCCTGAAAAAGGTTCGTCGCGACGAGCCGCGCGACGCCTGGTACTTTCGGGTCAGGACGATGCCAAGCGACCACGAGATCAACGTCGACCCCGACATGGCCAATAAAGACACCATGACGATATTTATCAATTTCAAGGTGTTCGATTACCGCGGCAACTATATCGGTGCTACAGGCGTCGGTCTGGCAGTGACCGCAGTGAAGACCCTGATCGAGGACTACCAGAAGCGGTACAGCCGGGACATTTTCTTTGTCGACCGGCAGGGGAATGTCGCTCTGAGCAGCAGCACCTTCTCCGGGAAAGGGCGTCGTCTCGCCGACATGCCCGGCCTCTCCGACTTGGCAGAAAAGATCATCGGGGCGAACCATCTCGTGCTCAAATACACCAGGGATGGGAAAACGGTCCACCTGAACACCCGCTACATCAAGGAATTCGACTGGTTTCTCCTGGTGGAGCAGACCGAAGACGAGGCCATCCGGCAGATATTCACAGCCCTGCTCATCAACCTCGGCATCTGTTCGCTGATTATGGTCATTGTCCTCTTTGTCACCAACCGGAGCCTTACGAACTATCAGAAAAAGCTGGAGGTGATTGCCGCGACGGACAAGCTCACCGGGGCATTCAACCGCAACCTGTTCGACAGCCTCTTCAACCAGGCGACCTCGGACTGCCAACGCAGGGGAGAGGCGTTGTCAATGCTGCTGTTCGACCTGGATGACTTCAAGATGGTCAATGACACGTTTGGTCACCATGCCGGCGACACGGTACTACAGGAGGTTTCCCGATTGGTGGGCACCGTCATCCGCGAATCCGACCTGTTTTTCCGGTGGGGGGGAGAGGAGTTCATGGTGTTGCTGAAGGCCTGCGATCTGGAGAATGCCCAACGCATCGCGGAGACGCTCCGGGCTCAGATCGAGTCGTTGCCGTTGCACCATGACCAGCACGAGATCCGGATTACGGCGAGTTTTGGGGTCGCCCAGCACACCCTGCACGAGGAAAAGAGCAGGTTCATCCACCGGGCCGACCAGGCGCTGTATGTCGCAAAGTCAAAGGGGCGCAACCGGCTGGAACTCTCCCACTCCCTTTCAATCGAGCGATCCGGAGGAGAGGCCCTGACCGAAAAGAGCCCGTGATACCTATCGCTTTTCCGTTTCCGCCTCTCCCAGGTAGCGGGCGAGGATCTCCGCCAGATCCCTGAGCTGGAACGGCTTCTGGAGGCGATCCGTAAAACCGTAGTCGCCGGGGTGTGCCATGATCGGATCTGCGGCATAGCCACTGGCGGCAATCACCGTGATGTCGGGGTAGAGAGCGCGCAACTCGTCGATGATGGCACCCCCGCCGGCGCCTCCCGGTACGGTCAGGTCGAGGATGACTGCTGCAAGGGGCACGCCCTTGGTTGCACAGACCTTCAGCATCTGGAGCGCCTCGATTCCATCCGTGGCAGTGATCACCCCGTAGCCGAGCATCTCCAGCATCTCTTCCTCCACCTCCCGCACGCTCTCCTCGTCGTCCATCACCATGATGCGGCCTTTGCCGCCCGCCATGACGCCAGCCGCGCCGACGGCTGGCGATTCCGACCGGTCGACCGCCGGGAGCAGGAGGGTGAAGGTGCTGCCGCTGCCCGGCGCCGATGCCGCTTCTATGCTGCCGTCGTGCTGCTGCATGATCGAATGGCAGGTGGCGAGCCCCAGTCCGCTGCCATACTGCTTGGTGGTGAAGAAGGGGTCGAAGATGTGGGGCAGGATATCTGCCGGGATGCCGGTGCCGGTGTCCTGCAGCGTTATTTTGACGTAACGCCCCGGCGCCAGGGCCGGGAGCCCCTCTTTCGGCAGCGTCACATTCTCTGCCCTGATCACGATCTGGCCGCCGTCGGGCATGGCCTGCTTGGCATTGATCACCAGGTTTTCGATAACCTGGCCGATCTGGTTTTCGTCGATATTGCACCACCAGAGGTTGTCGGCGATCCGGTAGTCGCACCAGGCCGCAGAGCCGGACAGGGCGAAGGAGATGCTCTGCCGCAGCAGCAGGTCCACGGGGCAGGGCTTGCGGTTGGGGCTCCCCCCCTTGGCAAAGATCAGCAGGCGGTGGGTCAGGTCCTTGGCCCGGGAATAGGCGGAAAACACCCGCTCCAGGTAGGTGGCGATGGCTGGGTCGGTGTTCTTCATCCGGATGATTTCCAGGAAACCGTAGAGTCCGGTCAAGAGATTGTTGAAGTCGTGGGCAATGCCGCCGGCCAGCACCCCGATCGACTCCAGTTTCTGGGTATGGAGCAGCCGCCGTTCGAGTTCCAGCCGTTCCGCCTCGGCCCGTTTGCGGTCGGTGATGTCGTTGCCGAAGCCGACGATCTCCAGGATGTCGCCGTTCTCGTCGCACAGGTTGATGGAGTTCCAGGAGATGGTGCGAACGGTGCCGTCCTTGGCCGTCAGCCGCATCTCGTAGTCCCGGACATTCCCGTCGCCGGTTTTGAAGGCGGCAAACAGCTGCTCGACCTGCTGGTATTCTTCGCCGGGATAGAAAAACTTCCACCAGTTCTTCCCGATCAGCTCCCCGCGCCGGTAGCCGGTGATGGCTTCTCCGGCAGGGTTGATGAAGGTCGTGGTGCCGTCGGGGGAGATGCCGCAGATGATGGCCGGGGTCCCCTCGATGATGCCGGTGGAGAAATCCCGCTCCGCGCGGAGTGCCTGCTCGGCCTTCTTGAGTTCGTTGACATCGCGGGCGATGAAGTAGAGGCAGTCGTTGTCCTGGATCCTGATCGGGATCAGAAACATCACGGCATGCCGTTTGGCTCCGGACTTGATCGTCAGGGTGAAGTCGAAGTTTTCGACCCGGCCATGAGCCCGGACAATTTCCAGGGCGCGTTTCCGCGTTTCCGCGTCCCAGAGCCCCAGGTCCAGGGACGAGCGGCCGACCGCCTCTTCCCGCAACCAGCCGGTGCACTCCACAAACCCGTTGTTCACTTCGATAAACCGGCCATCGTCGATCTGGGTGATGCCGACCATGTCCGGCATCAGGTTGAAGATACTGGCGTATTTCCGCTCCGAGAGCTGCAGGTTTTCTTCCGAGCGGATGCGGTCATTGATTTCACGGGAGAGTTCGCGGTTCTTTGTCGCCAGCTCTCTCTGGCGGTAGACGAGCAGACCGACAAAGATGGCCAGGAGCAGGCTGTTGACCAGGCCAAGAGAGAAATAGGGGGAGTCGACGATTGCCGTTGGCCAGCCCCCTTTGTGGACTGCAACGAGCTGCCATTTGCCGCCGGGGATCTCCACATCCATGGTGATCGGGTTGTCGGCAAACATGGCAGGGGTACCCAGGATCCAGCCGCCGTCGCTTCCCCGTCCGTCCTTGCCCCGCAATCCGATGAGCAGGTGCTCGGACCGCGCAAAGCCGGCCGTGTCGAGCAGCTTGTCCACATAGGCCACGATGGAGACGACCCCCCAATAGCGGTCCCCGGCCGCGTGGGCCGCATGTCCGGTGAATACCGGAGCCCTCAGGATGATGCCTTCTCCCCCCTGGACCAGCTTGAATGGCCCCGACAGGACGGGTATCCCCTTTTTTCTCGCCTGCTGTACGGTCGTGTACTGCTCGGGTGTGGAGGCGTAACGCATGCCAATGACCTGCTCGTTGCCGGCCAGGGGCCAGACGAGCCTGATCGTGTCGTCGGGCGCCAGGGCCAGGTTGCGGATCACCGGGTGTTGGCGGATGCTCTGTTCCGCCAGTGCATTGAACAGTTCGGTGGAGATGTCGCCCTGGTAGCTGATGACGTGGACCAGCCCCTCTATGGCGCTGAAGGTCGCCTGCACCGTGCCTTCGAGGCGTGCCCGCAAGGCAGCCAGCTCCATCACCGCCTGGCTCCGTTCGGTGGCGATGCGGCGTTCCGAGTCGAGGCTGGCAATCTTGAAGCTGACCAGGGCACCAAGCAGCAGGGTGAACATGGCCGCAAGAAAGGGTGTGATGCGAGTCCGTCTCGATTCTGCCCGTCTGTTCTGTGGCACGACAACCTCGCCGATCAGGGTAACGTATAAACTCGCATATCAGCATATCAGAAAAATGATACCGGAGTGGGCAGATAGTGAGGTGAGAGCAGGGGGAGGGTGCCCGGCTCAGGCTGGCGGCGCAATAGGAGGTGAACCGGTTGCACGGTTTTCGCGTCAGTTGCCTGTCAGGGCCTGCCGTTCTTCGTCCGTGAGGCTCTCCACGTATTCCGTCATGCCGCGCAGGGTGTTGCCGAGGAAATACCGTTCCCTGGCCTGGATGTCGCGGGGGAGGAGCCCGACATTCCGGTAGTGCGGGTCATGCGCAAGCAGCCACTCCCGCAGTGCCTCTTCGCGGTGCGCTGCCTCGGTAGCCAGGGTTTCCGCCACCCCCCTGACCCAGAGTATGAGCTGCTCCCGGGCAATCTGCAGATGTTCGGGGGCGGTCTCCACCAGGCCGTAGTGGGCAAAGACCATTGCCCTGGGGGAGAGGGCGATCATCCGGTCCAGGGAATCCAGGGCGACCCGGAGGATGAAGCGGGGTGGCGTGGCCGGCCGCATGAAGATGGCGCCGGGGAGTTCGCCGCGGACCCCGGCCACCTCGCCGGCAAAGAGCAGGTCGTCCAGCAGGTAGGAGCAGTGATGCTGGGCATGGCCGGGAGTGAGGAATGCCCTGACCGGCGTGGCGCCGATGGTCTCATCGAAGCGGATTCGCTCTTGCGGTACCGGCACGATCTCGCCGTAGGCCTCGGCAAGCGGGCCGAGCACCTTGCGCGAGCCTTCCCAGAGCTTTTCCGGGGCCACCAGGTGGCGGATGCCGTCGGGATGGCAAAAGACCGTCGCCATGGGGAATTCCTTGAGCAGCGCCCCGGTGCCGCCGGCATGGTCGATGTGGATGTGGGTGAGAAGGACGGAGTCGATCCGCTCGACCCCCTGCCGGCGCAGCTCCGCACAGAGGCGGGGGATGGTGGAGAGGGGGCCGGGGTCGACCAGCAGGGTGAAGCCATCGCCCCGGTAGAGCCAGGAGCTGATGAACTGGCGGAACCCTTCGAGGGCCGGCAGGTCGAGATCGATGCAGGTAAGGCGGTTCAGGTTCATGGTGCGATGGTGCTCCTTCTGCATGTTTCCGAATCGGAAAGGAGGAATTTTTCGTTCTGGCAAGGAAATCAAGGGATTGCGAGGAGGCGTAGTACCCACAGGGCATAAACAGCGCTACGCCGCACAAGGAATCCCGCAGATTGACGCCGCCAGGGCGGAAAAGAACCCTTTCCGGACGGAAACTATCTGTCCTTACGCGGCACGACCACGATGCCGGATTCGGTGACGGTATACCCCTTGCGCCGGTCCGCATCCAGGTCGTAGCCGATGACCGTACCGTCGGGAATGACCATGTTCTTGTCGATGATGGCCCGTCTGATCTTGGCATGCCGGCCGACGGAGACGTTCTCGAAGAGGATGGAGTCTTCCACCAGGCTGTAGCTGTTGACCTTGCTCAAGGGGCCGATGATGGAGCGCCTGACCGTGCCGCCGCTGGTGATGCAGCCGGCGCAGACATAGGAGTCGATGTTCTGGCCCCGCCGGTCGTCGTCGTCGAAAACGGTCTTGGCCGGCGGGAAGTTCCCCTGGTTGGTCAGGATCGGCCATTTGTAGTTGTAGAGATTCAGCTGCGGCGAAACATGGATCAGGTCCATGTTGGCCTCGTAATAGGAGTCGATGGTCCCCACGTCCTTCCAGTAGCCCCGCTCCTCGGCCTTCATGCCGGGGATCACGTTGTCGTTGAAGTTGTAGGCAAAGACCCGGTCGCCGGCCTCCAGCATCATCGGGATCACGTGCTTGCCGAAGTCCAGGTCCTCATGGCGCTTCTTCCCCTCCAGCAGCACCTCGATCAGCTTCTTGGTGGAAAAGATGTAGTTGCCCATGGAGGCGAAGCAGGTTTCCCGCCCCGGAATGGTCTCGGGCTCTGCCGGCTTTTCCGCAAAGCCGACCACCCTGGAATCGTCGTCCACGGAGAAGACGCCGAACCGCCGGGCGTCCTCGACCTGCACCTCAAGGGCGGCAATGGTGATGTCGGCCCGGTTCATGCGATGATAGTTGATCATCTGGCTGATATCCATCTTGTAGATATGGTCGCCGCCGAAGATCGCCACGTAGTCCGCATCGGAGGACTCGACAAAGCGGAGATACTGCAGGATTGCGTCGGCCGTCCCCTTGAACCACTCCTCGCTCTCGCTGCGCGTCTCCGGCGAGATGGCGACGTAGAATTCCCCCAGGCCGGTCCATTTCCCCCATGATTCGCGGATATGCTTGTTCAGCGAATAGGCCCGGTACTGGGTCAGGATGTAGACCTTCTTGATGCCGGAATTGAACAGGTTGGAGAGGACGAAATCGATGATCTTGTATTTGCCGCCGAACGCGACGCTCGGCTTGGCCCGGCGCTCGGTAAGCGGGCTGAGCCGCTCCCCCTTCCCTCCTGCCAGAACCATGGCGATGGTGTTTCTGCCGACATTGTCCATGACGTACATGAAAGGCCTCCTGGATGGGGATAACAATGAGAACCGGTGCGAAAAGCGGGGCCGGATGGGCACCTTCAGCCAGTATACCTGCAAATGCCGATCTTTGCAGGGAGAAAAGATGCGGGTGACTACCGGATGACCAGGTTTTCCGGGGTAACCGTTCCGGCGGCCACGGTCAGGCTGCCCGCAATGACGGTGTAGCCCGTCACGACGCTGTAACTGCCGTCGTATCCCCCCTTGATGACGACAGCGATCTCCCGGTCGCAGAGCACGTTCTCCGCGAGGGTCGTCGCCTTCAGCTGGATGGTGTCGCCGCTGGCGGCAGCGGCATAGGCAGCGGTCAGGTCCGGGTAGTAAACGGTGGAGGTGCTGCTGATCCTTGTCGGGGGGAGGAGGCTAAAGGCGGCGGCAACCGACAGCGGCGCGGTCATGGCCGGCTGGCAGGAACCGGTGCCGCTACAGCCGCCGCTCCAGCCGGTGAAATAGGAATCGATGCCGGGGGTGGGGGTGAGGGTGACGACCGTGTCCTGGAAAAACGGCGTGCTGCAGGTCGCGCCGCAGTCGATCCCCGCTGGCAGGCTGGTGACGGTGCCGTTGCCGCTGGTGGCGACGCTGAGGGTGAAGTAGGCCCCGTCTTCGGCAGAAAGGGGGATGGAGAGCTGCGGCGTGTCGGGGTCGTTGGACGGGACCGCCAGCAGGGCGCTCCTGATCCCCACCGACGACGCCGTGTGCTGGATATCGGCCGTGCAGGCAGCGCCGGGGGCAAGGGTCGTTGCGGTGCAGGTGTCTGCCTGCAGGGAGAAGAGGGTGGCATCCGCACCGGACAGGGAGAGGGTCCCCAGGACCAGGTCGCTGGTGCCGCTGTTGCCGAGGGTGACGGTCTGGGCCTGCGGGGCGCTGTTGACGGCGACGACGCCGAAGTCCACGGCTGCCGGACTTGTGGTGATGTCGGGGATGAGGGCCGCATCCAGGTTGAGGCGCGGTTTCTGGTAGGTGACCGGCCCGGATGCGGTCTGCCGGGTGACGCTGACCGTGGTCCCGGTGGCGGTGAGACGGCTTGCCAGCTGGTCTCCGCTCAATGCCGGCTGTGCCGACTTGATGACGGCGGCTGCCCCGGCCACGTGGGGGGATGCCTGTGACGTGCCGCTGTAGGTCCTTCCCGCTGCCGTGATCACCGACCCCGGAGCCACGATGGTCAGGAAGTCCGCCATGTTGGTGAAACAGGTGACCTGGTC
>Ga0208371_1000390_pt1 | contig 10546 bp, 10 predicted proteins | sample SubbioCR12Aug_1A_FD_184827 | JGI IMG/M metagenome (GOLD analysis project Ga0208371, IMG submission 184827) | Serpentinite rock and fluid subsurface biosphere microbial communities from McLaughlin Reserve, California, USA - CR12Aug_1A (SPAdes) | ecosystem: Environmental > Terrestrial > Deep... | reverse complement strand
CCCTTGCTGGTGACGACCCGCAGGACGGTACGATCCGAATTGGCCTTCATGGCGTAGCGGACATGCAGACCGTAGGCATTGGGCATGTTCAGCAACTGTTCGCAGCTGTTTTCTATGTATTCCTGATCATGCAGATAGATCGGCGTTCCCCACTGTTGGGCAATTTTCGGGATGAGCGTTGCGACCAGTCGGGTCGGACCAAAGTGTGTCATTGTCATTTTTTCAACCTCATGAAATGTGATATGACCCCGCATTCCCCAATCTCATGATGAGTTGGGCATATCTATGTAACATTTTCGAGTGGTGCGGCGCAACATCTCTCTGAAAGAATGGGGTCATGGGGACAGTCTGAGGCAATTTCCGGGAGAATACGCCGAATCCTCCGCATCTGCCGACCGCGGCGGAATTATTTTCATGGCCGAAAACGGCGAGACAGCGCCGTTGATAGTGTGTAAGCTTGGATCATGACCCTCGATGTGGAAAAATGTTATCTCGCCATTCTCGCCCGCGATGGACGATTCGACGGAGTCTTTTTCACCGCCGTAGTCAGCACGGGAGTTTATTGTCGTCCTGTCTGTCCGGCTAAAACGCCACACAAAGAGAATTGCCGTTTCTTCCCTACTGCGGCTGCAGCCGAAGCTGCGGGCTTTCGCCCCTGTTTGCGGTGCCGGCCCGAGCTTTCGCCATCTCTTCCTGACGGCAGTCTCAACAGTACCGTGCGCCGCGCTTTTGCCCTCATGCAGTCCGGTGAATTCAGCTATTATAAAATTGGTGAAATTGCCGCAGAACTTGGCCTGAGTGAACGACAATTGCGCCGGCTCTTTCTGCAGGAGTACGGCCTGCCTCCCATAGCATTTGCCCAGACCCAGAGGCTGCTGTTCGCCAAGCGTCTGCTTCAGGAGACATCGCTGTCGATGGTTGATGTTGCGTTCAGTGCCGGCTTCGGCAGTGTGCGTAGATTCAACACCCTCTTTCGTCTCCGCTACGGGCTGATGCCGAGTGAAGTTCGTCGTGACCATATTTCACCCGCGGCGGAAACCATCGTGCTCCGTCTGGCATACCGCCCGCCGTTTGCCTGGCAGCCCCTGCTCGACTTCCTTGCCGTGCGGGCCATCGCCGGGGTAGAAGCCGTATCCGGCAATGCCTATTACCGCAGTGTCGAAATCGAAGGCCAGCAAGGCTGGCTGAAGGTGGAACATCTGGCCGAGAAAAACTGCCTGCTGGTGACACTCCCGACAACGCTCGCGCCGGTTTTGATGAACGTTCTCGCCAGGCTTCGCCACCTGTTTGACCTGGACGCAAATCCACTGGTTATTGCCGAACAGTTGTCGTTGGATCCGCGTCTGGCACCGCTCATCGCCGCGAATCCCGGCTTGCGGGTGCCGGGGGCGTGGGACGGCTTCGAATTGGCCGTGCGCGCCGTGCTTGGCCAGCAGGTCAGCGTGCGCGGCGCAAGTACGCTGGCCGCCAGGCTTGCGGAGACATTCGGCAAGCCGTTGGCAACGCCCCATGAAGCGATCCTCCGTTTCAGCCCCGGGGCGAAGGTGTTTGCGGCAACCACCCCGGAAAAGATAGCAGCGATCGGTCTGCCGTTGCAACGCGCAGCCACGCTGCACGCACTTGCCACCGCGGTTTCCGCAGGAGAGCTCAGGCTCCATGCCGGCGCGGATGCAAAGGAAACGATTGATACATTGAAGGAGATAGGTGGGATCGGCGACTGGACGGCCCAGTACATAGTGATGCGGGCGTTGCGCTGGCCCGATGCCTTTCCGGCAGGCGATCTCGGCTTGCGCAAAGCCGTGGCTGAAGATGGGCCGCTGCGCGAAACGCAACTGCTCCAGTTGGCGGAAAAGTGGCGGCCTTGGCGGGCTTATGCGGCGGTCTACCTCTGGTCTTCGCTTTCTGTAAAATGAAATACATCACCGGGCGACAAACACGATATTACCCAGGGGAGCTTTTAACCACAGATGCACACGGATGAACGAATAGCATCAGATTACGAGTTGATGTGCTTTTATCCGTGTTCATCCTCTGTATCTGTGGTTGACTGCCGTTTCCGAGGGTAAATGGAGAAACAGGATGAAGGAACTATTTGTCGATTACATTCCGTCTCCCATAGGGACGATAGTCATCGTTGTTGATGGGGACAGGCTCTGTTCCCTCGATTTTGAAGAGCACACGGATCGGATGATGAAACTGCTCAGGCGCCGTTATGCTGAGGTACAGCTGAAGCAAGTCGACGACCCGAACGGGTTCAGCACTCGGATAAAAAATTATTTCGAAGGTGATTTCGAGAGCTTGGCGGCGATTCCGGTGAATACCGGTGGGACGCATTTTCAACGACAGGTCTGGACCGCATTGCGTGAAATCCCGGTGGGACAGACTTTTGCGTACTCCCGGCTTGCCGCCAAGATTGGCAAGCCTAAGGCGGCCCGCGCTGTGGGTATGGCGAATTCGCTCAATCCGATCGGAATTGTGCTGCCTTGCCATCGCGTCGTGGGCTGCAACGCATCGCTTACGGGGTATGCTGGAGGACTTGACCGCAAGCGGTGGTTACTCGGGCATGAAAATGCCATCACCACTTCAAAGGCAGTCTAGCTGCCGCCTTCTTGTTAATGAATGCAGTCGGGAGGGATGCTGATTTGCACACGGTACGAAAATCAAAAGGCGACCGAGTGGCCGCCATTGTTGATTCTGTGCAGATGTGGGACCAGGAGAGACTGCTGAAGCGGTTGGCGCTCCACTCACGCTTTCGGGCGCAGGGCGATTCCCTTGACGAAACTGCGCAGGAGCTGATCGGTGCACTCCTTGTAATGCTTGTGTCCCGGCTTTCTGAAGAGTGCCGTCAGCTCGTGCTTTGTCATGACGACCCCTGCCAGCCCGAAGATCCCGATCAGATCCTCCTCCTTCAGGTCCAGGGCGATCCTCAGCTTCTTCAGGATGGCATTGTTGCCCAGCTCCGCCAGCGGCTGTGCGGCCGGCGCCGGGCTCCCATCCTTGTGCCCCCGGTTATGGATGATCAGGCCGTCGAGGAAAAACCCCATGATCGGGTTGCTGCACGGGATATAGTCGTCCTCGTCTTCCGTCTTGAGAAAGGCATCTATCGCGGATGCCCCGACCTCGCGTCCCGCTGCTTTGAATATCTGGATCATGGTTGCCGGGTCAAGCGCCAGGGCGTCCCGGATGCTGCGTAAGAGCTCGTTATTGGCCATGGTGGTCTCCAATCCGAAAATTGACTGCAGGGGCGTTGCGGCTTTGCACCCGCGTGTGTCCTTTTACCGTCTGTTAAGGGTCGGGGTTACAATACCCTATTTTGTGTCGGACAGATACCGGAATGCAGGTTTCTGCGAGTCTTCTCAATGCAAACGGCGACAGAGCGGCCTGTTCACGGCTGTCCTTTCAGGGTCGTACCGGTACCGGAAGTAAGATTCCTGACACTCATGAGTGACAGCGGGTGTAGAATAATAACAAATGAGAACGAAAGGAGACGGCCATGAAGGGAACCATCAGCTGCGCCGAATTGCAGCTCCGGCTCGATGCCGGCGGGCCGCTGTACATTATCGATATCCTGCTCCCGGAGGAGTATGCCGCCACCCATCTCCCCGGCGCGCAGAATGCCTGCGTCTATGAGGTGGTGTTTCTGGACCGGATGACCGAGCTGGTGCCGGACCGGTCCCTGCCGCTGGTTCTCTACGATGCCACCGGCAGGACCCGTGCAGCCGCCATAGCCCGTGACAAGCTGCTGGCCGCCGGCTACCGCGAAGTGCATATCCTGGAAGGGGGGCTGGCCGGCTGGTGCGCTGCCGGCTATCCGCTGGCGCAGGCCGGCGAGCCGCTACGGGAGCCGCAGCTCATGGACGGCACCTACCGGATCGATGCGCCGGCATCGGTGCTGGAATGGACCGGCCGCAATATCAACAACCGGCACTACGGCCGCGTCCCGCTGCAGGGGGGCGAGCTGGTCATTGCCGGAGGCGGGCTGCGGCAGGGGAGCGTCACCCTGGACATGACCGGCATTACCAACCTGGACCTGAAGAACGAAGGCTACCGGCAGATGCTCGTGAACCACCTGAAGTCCGAGGACTTCTTCGACGTTGCCCGCTATCCGGTGGCCACCATGGCTTTGAAGGGGTGGGAGCCAGTTCCGGATGCGTCGCCCGGCACACCCGATCACCTGGTGCGGGGAGAGCTGAGCATGAAGGGGGTTACCCGGCCGCTCACCCTGCCGGCAACGGTGATGCCGCAGCAAGACGGCAGCATCAAGGCCCAGGCGCTGTTCGCCTTCGACCGGACAGCCTGGAACATCGCCTACGGTTCGGGCAAGCTGTTCGAGAAGCTGGGGATGCACCTGGTGCACGACCGGATCGACATCGAGCTGTTCCTCGTGGCCCGGCGGGTCGGCTAGCCGCTGCAGAGCCGGCTGGTGCCGGCTGAGGAGGATGCCATGCAAACGACAACTATTCGGGACAGGGCTGCGGGCGCCATCATGGGCGCCTTCATCGGCGATGCCATGGGGCTCGGTCCGCATTGGTACTATGATCTCGACGAATTGCGCCGCGATTACGGGCCGTGGATCACCGACTACACGGACCCCAAACCGGGGCGATACCACGACGGTCTCAAGGCCGGCGAACTGTCGCAGGCCGGTTTCATCCTCACGCTCCTGCTCGGGTCGCTGGTGGAGCGGGAAGGTTACGATGAGGCCGATTTCTGCCGCCTGCTGGACACGGAACTGCTGCCGCTTCTGGACGGCACCCCGATTTCCGGGCCGGGCGGCTATACCAGCCAGTCGATCCGCGAACTCTGGCGGCAGCGGGTCCAACAGCAGCTTCCCTGGGGGCGGACCGGAGGCCATGCCGATAACACGGAAGCCATCGAACGCACTCTCGCCCTGGCGGTGCGCTATGCCCGCGAACCGGCCCGCCTGGCCGAAACCATTGCCGCCAATACCGTGCTGACCCAGACCGACCCGACCATCGTCTCCATGACCGTGGCCTACGGCGCGGTGCTGGGGCTCCTGGTGCAGGGGCACGGCCTGAACGGGCACCTGTCCGGCAAGCTGATGCGGCTGGTCAACAAGGGGGAGCTGCCGTTCCACCATATCACCAGCGATGACTTGCAGCCCCCCCGTCCCGGCGATCCCGATCCGCCGCGGGCCGGCATGTTCGCGTCTCCCGATGCCCTGCTGACGCCGTCCTATATGGCTGCAGCGGCTGCGGACCCGGATGTGCGCATCGAGCCGGCCTGGAAGGTTTCGCTGGTGTACGGCATGCCCTGCGCCATTTACCACCAGCTGCCGGCGGTCTACTATCTGGCGGCCCGCTTCCACGACGATTTCGAAGCGGCACTGCTGCATGCCATCAACGGGGGCGGGCAGAACATGGCTCGCGCCATGCTGACCGGCGCGCTGGTGGGGGCGCAGGTGGGCCTGCCCGGCATCCCGCAACGCTTTATTGACGGACTGGCGCAGCGGGAGCGGCTGCTCGGACTGGCGACCGCCCTGGCGGACAGGGTCGTCTGACGCTGGTGCCGGGGTCACCTTCCGGCATCGTCAGGGTGCCGCTGTTTCAGGAAGAGCCAGACCAGCGGGGGCAGGACCAGGAGATTGACAACGAAGAGGAGCTTGAAGGTATTTCCCACACCCCGGGCATCGGCGTAGATCCCCACCAGCGGGCCGGTGATGGCGAACAGGAGCCGGAAGCAGAGGGACTGGAGCGACAGCATCCCTGCCCGGTTTGCCGACGGGATCTCGGCCTGGGCGGCGTGAAGAAAGAACGGCCCCCGCATGCCCCGCATCGCCGTCAGCAGGTAATAGAAGAGAAATCCCCAGACCCCTGCCGCATACCCCAGCCCCAGGTATCCCCCCCAGACCAGCAGCACCAGCAACAGGATCATCCGGCGTTCGCCCAGATATGCCCGGACCCGGTGGCTCAGGACGGCGAAAAGGGCGACAATGAGGTTGGCCCCGGCCCAGATTGGACCGAAGGAGGCGAGGTGGACGCCGGCGTCACGCATGTACGGCTGGATCAGCCAGACCGGGTAGAAGGACGCGATCCCGAGCGCGATGCTCAGGGTGATCGTGATGCGGAGGCGCCGGTTCTCGATGAAGACGTAGCGTGCCGAGGCAAGCGCCTCCTTCAGGTGCCCACCAAAGTGTCTCGGCTCGCGCTGCGGTTCCGTCAACCCGCGGGTGAGGAACAGCGCCAGAGTCCAGACCGCCACCTGGAGGATGAAGGGGAGCAGCGGGTACCGGGCATAGAGCAGGCCGGCGAACAGCGCCCCGGCAGCCTCGCCGGTCTGGCCGAACCCGGTGGAGCGCCCTTCGAAACGCGCATAGGCAGGTTCCTCCCCCGTTCCCTTCACGGATTCGTAGAGGAGCGCGCTGTCCGTGCCGCTGATGAAGGAGGTGGATATGCCGAGGAGGATCTCGGCGATGAGGACCTCTTGAAATGACGAAGCGACGGTGTAGGCTCCCCATCCCGCGATCCCGAGAATGGCCGCAAAGGTCAGGGCCGTCCGGTAGCCGACCCGGTCGCTGATATAGCCGGACGGGTACTCCATCACCACCATCGCCACGGCGAAGATGCTCTGCAGCAGCAGGATCTGCGACAGCGACAGCCCGATCTGGTCCTTCCAGAACAGGGTAATGACCGCCATGGGAAAGAGGGTCATCTGGAGGAAGGAGAAGGCATAGAGCAGGGGGATATTGCGCCGAAGGGAGGTCATGGGCGCATTATGAAGCATTCGGAACGAATTATGAAGTGGAGTTTGCAGGGGGTGACGCCGGTGCCAGGCGCATTTTCGGGATCAACTCCGGGGGGAGTTCGGCCATCCGCTCCGGCCCGAGCAGGGTGAGTTCCGTCAGGAAGGCCTCGGCCTCGTCGGCGAGCGTCTCAACTTCGATCCGCTGGCAGACCGGCCTGACCCGCCGCAGGTACTCTCCTCCCTTGGTCAGCAGGGAAACCGCGCCGCCGTAGTTGCCGTTGCTCCAGTGCAGAAGCGCCACGGCGATCTGCAGCATCCCCTGGTAGAACCAACGGCTTTCATCCTCGGAACCGATCCAGAGATCTTCGAGCGTTTCATGGCAGTCATACCAGTCGCCGCGATTGAATTCGCCCAGTGCCTGCAGGATCGCACCGGACGGCGAATCGGCACAATCACGCTGTGTGGACATACGGTGCCCCCTTTCTGCGCTCACTGCCTGTGCCATTCCGGGATTCAGTACCGACGCTGGCCATCCTCCCTGCCGGGAATTGACGGCATGAACGCCCGGTTAGTGTCGTTTCCGGACTGCATCGACGCTCCAGATGCCGCCACCCTGGGTGGCGATGAACAGGAACACGAAGCAGTAGAGCGCCGCCAGCTCGCCTTTGTTCTGGATCGGCAGCACTGCCGTGGTCCCGTGTCCGATCCAGTAGGCGAATGCCATCAGGCCACTGGCCAGGAAGGCCGCCCAGTGGGTGAACAGGCCGATCATCACCAGGATGCCGCCGATCAGCTCAATTGGTCCGGCAATGTAGGTTATGAAGGCGGGGACCCCTGCAGGCATGGCGCTCGGAAAGGCGAACAGCTTCTGGCTGCCGTGCCACAGGAACAGGAAACCGACAACGATCCGCATCAGAGCGTAACAGTGGGAACTGTATTGCGAGAGGAATGGTTTCATGGTAACACCTCCGGGGTACTGCACTGCATCTTCTACCCTGTCTTCATTATAAACCGTCGGGAAGAAAATGGAGCAGGTTAATCCGGCAGGGGTCCCTGGGGATGAATACGTCGTGAAGGGAGAACCATCGTGAAAATACAGAGAGTTTCGATAGAAAACCGCCCCAAGGTCTATGCCCTCCTGCAGCGCGCCTTTCCCGGCAGCGACTACGAGGCCGCGCTGGTGCGTAAACTTCATGAGAATGACCGGCCCCTGTACGAATGGGTCTGCATCCATATCAACAAGGCCATCGCCTATGTCGCCTTTTCCAATGCCTATCATGGCAGCGACCTCTGCGGTCTGCACCTGGCTCCCATGGCCGTTGCGCCCGATTTCCAGCGGCAGGGGATAGGCTCGGAACTGCTCAGATTCGCCCTGCGCCAGGAGGCGATCAAGACCCAGCCCCTGTTTGTCCTGGGCGAGCCGGGCTATTACAGGCGGTTCGGCTTCGAGCCCTGCAGCCAGCCGGTCTGCCCGTACGATACCGGCAACGCCCACTTCCTCAGCATGCGCAACGACGGCGCCACCAGTTTCATCGTCGGCTACGAGCCGGAGTTCAAAACCGCTGTCACGCCGCCCGCCCCAAAGGAGAAGAAGCGCCGGGCGAGGTGAGTGGCAGGAAGCAGATCTGCCGGGCCCAATGGCAATTACACGGATTCACTCAAAGCGGTGCCGTGGCTATCTGGCTCGCCAAGCGGGTTCTGCGGCATGTTGGCGCACTAACGAATTTTGTATTTGATTTGCATCCGCAACCCACAAGGCGGCCGATTGGCCGCCTTTACTGTTTTTGCGCTACGTGCCGATATCCGGTCTCGGCATTTGTAATTCGATAAACATAAAAATAGATTGACAGGCGATCATTCGATGGGGTAATTATGATTCGACGTTTATCGAATCAGGAGGTTCGTATGCAATCCGAGCAAAGCATTGCCATCATGAAGGCACTTGCGGACCAGTCGCGCCTGGCCATTGTCAATTCCCTGCTGGAGCGCTCCCAGTATGTGGAGGAGATTGCCCGGCGGCATGATCTTGCCCCTTCGACCGTTTCCTTCCATCTGCGTAAGCTGGAAAAATCCGGTCTCGTCAGCAGCCACAAGGAGCAGTATTACGTCGTCTTCCGGGCCAACGACGAGATCTTCAACACCACCTTGCGCGAGATCGTTTCGGTTCATCCGGTCGGCAGAGAGCTGCAGGACGATCGGATGGAGCAGTACCGACAAAAGGTGCTGGATGCGTTTTTCCGCCAGGGCCGACTGGAAAAGTTACCGGCGCAGCACAAGAAGCGCCTGATCGTGCTGGAACAGTTCGCCGTGCGGTTCGAACCCGGATGCCGCTACAGCGAGCAGGAGGTGACCGGGCTCATTCTGCCGGTTTTCGACGACTACTGCACCATCCGGCGCTTGCTGGTGGATGAAGGGCTGATCCGGCGAGACGCCACCGGCTACTGGCGGGAGGAGAAATCCGATGTCCGTGCGGGCAGACTGCCCTGGCCGTCGCCTGAAGCACCCGCTTCGGGAAACAGCCGGCAGGAGGCCAGCCGTACCGAACTCAAGCGGCAGTACAAGCAGAACCAGCCCGACATGGGGGTGTACCAGATCCGCAACAGGGTAAACGGCAGGGTCTATGTCGGCAGCAGCCGGAATCTTGAGGGGACGCGCAACAGCAGGCTGTTCCAGCTCCGGATGGGCAAGATCGTTTTCAGCAGGGAGCTGCAAAAGGACCTGAACGAATTCGGTGCCGTGAATTTCGAGTTTTCCATCCTCGGCATTCTGGACCGTCCGGAACCGGGCGACAATGTTGAGCATGCTCTGGCTGCCCTTGAGCTGCACTGGCTGGAAAAGCTGCAACCGTTCGGCGAGAAGGGCTACAACAGTGCCAAGGCCTATCAGCGGGACAGGGGCCGGCTGCAAGGACTGGCTCAAAAGGGGTAGAAGCATTCGGCGGACACCGTCCCGGAATGCAAAAGGCGGCCAATCGGCCGCCTTCCTTGTTTCGAGAGGGTCTCCGGGGGAGATGCCAGTCATGGATCTCCCCCGGAATAGCCATACCATCAATTGCGTTCCCGACCCCGTTCTTCTTTCTTCTGCTCCTGGCCTTGTCCCTGGCCCCGGAACTCCTGCGACCTTCCCCTCTCCTGCCTTTGCTGTTCGCGAATTTGCGGCCGTGGAGCCGGTGCTGCCGCTGGTTGCTGCCTCTGTTCCCGGTATGTCGGTCCTCGCTGTTGAGGCGCCTGGGGCTGCGGCTGTGAGCGCTGGACCCCCGGACTCCCCTGCTGGGACGGTGCTCGGCGCTGGATCTCCTGCTGGCCCTGGCTTCTCATCCGGGGTTCTTCCTTCCGTGACCGTTGAGCAGGCGTGGTCGCCCTTGGGGCTTCCTGCTGCTGAAAGCGCTGGCGGACCATTTTATCGCGCGGCTGGTAGCGATAATGCTGGCGGTGTAGCGTCTCCTGCCGCTCTGCTTGTGGATAGCGGTCTCCTTTATACTGCCGTTGGTAGACGGGCAGCGGAGCCCGTTTCGGGCCGGAGCCGCGCTTCCATTTGTCCCAGCCTCGCCGGTGCTGCTCCCATTCACGGCCCCAGTGCTCGCCCCAGCGTGGCGGCGCATCCGCCCGCCACCCGCGGAAGTAGGGAGGCGGATACCGGTAATAGCGCACAGGGATACGCAGGACATACAGCGGCACGTACACCGGCTCCACAAACGACCAGGGGCCATTGTACCAGTAACTCGCATACCAGTTGTCGTCCATGTAAACCCAGTACATGCCGTCGTAAAAGAAATAGTTGGTGTCGAGCCGTGGCGCGTAATAGACCGGGTAACCCGGCACCGGCACGAGTTCCGGGAACA
>Ga0208371_1000389_pt1 | contig 10554 bp, 9 predicted proteins | sample SubbioCR12Aug_1A_FD_184827 | JGI IMG/M metagenome (GOLD analysis project Ga0208371, IMG submission 184827) | Serpentinite rock and fluid subsurface biosphere microbial communities from McLaughlin Reserve, California, USA - CR12Aug_1A (SPAdes) | ecosystem: Environmental > Terrestrial > Deep... | reverse complement strand
AGGTCATCGCCAGACTCCTATACCCGCACAAAGCCCACATCAGTGGGCTTTGTGCTTTCCGTTCTCCTTCCCCATTCCCCCTAAGTTACTTCCACTCCCCGGATACTCCGCTTCACAACGCCCAACTTTCTGGCGGGGGATGTTATTCCTCCAAGACGCATGCGTTCAATTGGCCTTCTGCCACGGTGATAGTGAGTATTTCCCCCGGGAGGGTTTGGTTTTTATTACGAACTACGTCACCTTTTCGAGTATGCGTAATACTGTATCCGCGTCGCAGTACATCTTGTGGATTGAGTGACGCGATAGTCGTTGTCAGCCCGAGCAACCGCAAACGAGATAGTTCCAGTTTGTAATTGGCGCTGTGCCCAAGACGGTGCTGAAGTTGCCCTATGCGTTGAAAATATTGGGCCGTGTTTGGCGATTGCCTTTTCAGAAGCCGATATACATGTCCAAAGTGGGTCAGCTTGCGTATCACACTGTTTTGCATCTCATTGCGTAATCGTTGTGTGATTTGCGCCAAGCGCCGTCGTTGCTGGTTTAGCTGTTCTTTTGGGTGTCGCAGGCGCTGTTGCAGTGTGTCGAGCCTTTGCCATTTCGATGCAATGTTTGTTTGCATGGCCTTTCTCATACCTATTTGTGTTTGCTGGATATCGAGCAGTATTTCCAGCCTGTTTGGTGTGCCGCTTTGGGCCGCAGCTGTTGGGGTAGATGCTCTCAGATCGGCGACGAAATCCGTTATCGTAAAATCTGTTTCATGGCCGATCCCGCTAATGATGGGAAGGCGCGATGCGGCGATGGCACGAGCAACTTTCTCCTCATTAAATGCCCAAAGATCCTCCAGACTTCCTCCCCCTCTCACCAGTAGCAATAGCTCGGTGTCTTGGTGTTTATTGGCAAAAACAATCTGCTCTGCGATTTGTGTTGCAGCTTCACCGCCTTGAACGAGGCAGGGATAAATAATCACTTCTGCGACCGGCCAGCGGTTTTTGAGCACAAACAACACATCGCTGAGCGCCGCAGCCGTTTTTGACGTGACGATGCCGATCTGTTTCGGAAGTGGGGGAATTGTCTTTTTAGCGATTGAATCAAACAGCCCCTCTGCCTGTAACCTGGTTTTTAGTTGCAGAAAGGCTTCAAAAAGGTTGCCTTTCCCGGTTTTGCGCATGGCATCAACAACAAGCTGAAATTCCCCGCGAGGCTCATAAAAGCTTGCTTGAGCGCGCAATTCGAGCTCTTCACCTTCACGTATTCCCCATTCGACGAATTGGTTACGAGTTTTAAACATCACGCATCGAGCGCTTGCCATTTCATCTTTGATGCTGAAATACCAATGGCCTGAAGCCGCTTTTGTGAGATTGGAGACCTCACCCCTGATCCAGCACGACAAGAGGTTTTTTTCTATGGCCAAACGTGTTTTTCGGTTGAGTTCGCTGATGCTCAAAACAGCCGTGTTGGATTCGGTCATGGAAAATAGGGCAAGTGATTTGTTGACGAAACGAATAAAAAGAGGCGGGTGACTCGTATCGGTGCTTGGGGTATATCCACAGTGGAACACTGTTTTTCATGAAAGCGTCAGTATCTTACTGATTTCTAAAGGTATAAATGTAACTCATTGATTATTAATGGGTGAGTTGAGTGCCTAAAATTTTCGCTTCGTTATGAAACATAGGCCAGATGCAGGTTTACCGTATCTGCCCCCATTTTTTGCACAGAGTTATCCACAGAAGCTGTGGATTGATTTGGGGTATATAAAAACATGAAGAAGAATTGGGGGAAGCCTTGAGGATAGCTCCTGCTCCATCCAAAATCGCTCACCCGCGAATGCCCCTCCTTCGCAGAAATTTACGCTGATGACTTCGTGACCATTTTTGCCGAGCTTCCCTATCCAGAAGACTGTGCCTGCTTCTTTGCGCCGCTGGCTGGACAAACTTGGTCTCAGTGGCTTGATAGTGGTCATTTCTCTCGTGGCGAAGGGCGATATGACCTTTTTGTTGCCTTGCCGAGGGTGACGCTGGTGACAGCAGGTGCCAGGACCACCATCGTGACGCAAGGGGCCGAAGAAATTTCGTCGCACCCCCCTTTGGCATTGCTCTCGCGTTGTTTGCAAGCGTTTTCACCGGATACGCCGCCTGAAAAATGGGCAGGGGGGGCAGTCGGTTATTTCTCGTATGACTTGGCCCGCCGTTATATCAAGCTACCCACGCAAGCCGATGGCGCAGGGGCCTTACCTGAAATGGCCATTGGCATCTACGATGGCATGATCGTGGTCGATCACATGACGCGTCGGTGTCAGATTCATGTGCAGCAAAGTGAGCAAGGATTCGCCTGGGGGCATCGCATTCTGAATCTGCTGCACCAGCCCCACGATGCCTTGCCTGCGTTTCATGTGCATGGAACATTGCACAGCAACATGCGTTTTGGTGATTACGAGCAAGCATTTCAAAACATACAACGCCTGATTCAGGCAGGGGACTGTTATCAGGTCAACTTGGCCATGCGTTTCAGTGCGTGTTTTTCTGGACATCCCTGGCATGCCTATGTGGCGTTGCGGCAAAGCAACCCTGCAACCTACGGGGCGTGGCTGAACTTGCCTTTCGCAAAGATTTTGTCTTCATCCCCGGAAAGCTTTTTGCAAGTGGATGCGGGGCAGGTGGAGACCCGGCCCATCAAAGGGACGCGCCCACGTCATCAGGATGCTCGCCTGGATGCTGATTTGGCTGCTGATCTGGCATGCAGTGTCAAAGACCGCGCTGAAAACCTGATGATTGTGGATCTGCTCAGAAATGATCTGGGCAAGGTCTGCGTGCCGGGCAGTATTCAGGTACCGGAGTTATTCCGAGTGGAAAGTTATGCCACGGTACACCACCTCATCAGCCAAGTGAGGGGACGCCTGTACTCAGCATGTACGCCACTGGATGTATTGGCAGCGACTTTCCCCGGTGGGTCAATTACGGGGGCACCCAAGTTGCGGGCCATGCAGATCATCGAATCGCTTGAGAGTCAGCGACGCGGTGTCTATTGCGGCTCGATCGGATACTTGGGATTCGACGCGGCCATGCACCTCAACATTGCGATTCGCACTTTGGTGTGTTCGCACACTGAAGTCAGTTATTGGGTTGGTAGTGGTGTGGTTGCGGATTCGGAAGTGGCTGCGGAATATCAGGAGTGCCTGGATAAAGGCGTGGCGATACAGCGTGTACTGCACCATTTTCAACATGTCGAAGATTTATTCGGTGCGTGATTTGATGGTATCGTTCCGCCCTTTCTGCTCGGTGGTTTGAACGCAAGCAAGCGCACTGCCGGGTGTCTTGATTACGCGGCAGGATATGAAATGTCCGATACCTTGATGCAAACCTATGCCCGTCTGCCCATGGCCTTTGTCAAAGGCGAAGGTGCGTGGCTGGTGGACGAAAACGGCGACAAATACCTGGATGCCCTCGCGGGGGTGGCGGTAAATGGCCTTGGCCATGCCCATCCCAAACTCTCCAAAGCGCTCTGTGAACAGGCCGGGCGTCTGATTCATACCTCCAATATCTATCGCATCCTTGAGCAGGAGCGTTTGGCGGACAAGTTGTGTGCATTGTCCGGACTGGAACGAGTCTTTTTCTGCAACTCGGGTGCTGAAGCCAACGAGGCTGCCATCAAGATTGCCCGTCTGCATGGGCATGGTAAGGGCATTGAAAATCCCGCCATCGTTGTCATGGAAAAGAGCTTTCATGGGCGTACCATGGCGACCCTTTCTGCAACTGGCAACCGCAAGGTTCAGGCTGGTTTTGAGCCGCTGGTAACGGGTTTTGTACGCGTGCCATTTGGCGATGTCGACGCTGTCGCCAAACTCTCCGAGCAGGCCAACATTGTGGCAGTGCTCGTCGAGCCGTTCCAAGGTGAAGGGGGGGTCAACATTCCAGAATCCGGCTATCTCACCCAATTGCGAGCGTTGTGTGACAGCAATGGCTGGTTGCTGATGCTCGACGAAGTGCAGACGGGCATCGGTCGTACCGGAACCTGGTTTGCTTTTCAGCATACCGACATCCTGCCCGATGTCATGACCCTGGCCAAAGGCCTGGGGTCTGGTGTGCCGATTGGCGCATGTTTGGCGCGAGGCGTAGCTGCACAGGTATTCACGCCTGGCAAACATGGCTCCACTTTTGGTGGTGGGCCGCTGGCTTGTGTTGCTGCGTTGACCACGCTTGAAGTGATGGAAGAAGAGAACTTGCCTACTTATGCGAGCGAGTTGGGCGTGTTCATTCGTTCGGATATGACACAACGCTTGCGGGGGGTGAATGGCGTTGTGGAAATTCGTGGTCAAGGCCTGATGGTGGGTATCGAGCTGGATCGTCCCTGTGGCGACTTGGTGAAGCGGGCGCTTTCCCAGCATCTTTTGATAAACGTTACGAATGACAACGTGGTTCGCCTGTTGCCGCCACTGGTCATGACCCGTGCCGATGCCACGTTGTTGACGGAGAAACTCGCGGAATTGATCCGCACGTTTCTGAGGTAAGCCTGATGACCCCGCAGCTCAAACATTTTCTTCAATTCAGGGATCTGAGTAGTGAAGAGCTCGATTACCTGTTTCAGCGTGCCCGCGTGATCAAGGCGCGCTTCAAAAAATACCAGCCTTACCACCCGTTGGCTGATCGCACGTTGGCGATGATTTTTGAGAAAAACTCCACCCGCACGCGCTTGTCGTTTGAAGCGGGCATGCACCAGTTGGGAGGTGCAGCCATTTACCTCAACACCCGCGACACCCAGCTTGGGCGTGGCGAGCCGGTTGAAGATGCGGCAGAAGTCATTTCGCGTATGGTCGACATTGTCATGATCCGCACGTTCGAACAGGAAATCATCGAACGCTTCGCCGCGCACTCGCGCGTGCCGGTCATCAACGGACTGACCAACGAATACCACCCCTGCCAGATCCTCGCGGATATTTTCACCTTCATCGAACACCGGGGTGACATTCGTGGCAAGACCGTGGCGTGGATCGGCGATTCCAACAACATGTGCAATACCTGGTTGCAGGCTGCCGAGATCCTCGATTTCAACGTACATGTCTCGACGCCGCCGGGGTACGAGGTTGAGCCGGAGCGCGCGGGCTTGTACGGCACGGACCACTTCGAATCGTTTGCCGACCCGATCGATGCCTGTCGCGGGGTAGATCTGGTCACGACCGACGTGTGGACGAGCATGGGATTTGAAGCGGAGAACGAGCAGCGCGCCAAAGCCTTTGCCGACTGGCAGGTCGATACCGAGATGATGCAGGTTGCATCCAGTGAGGCCTTGTTCATGCACTGTCTGCCTGCACACCGGGGCGAAGAGGTCGAAGCCTCGGTGATTGATGGCCCGCAAAGCGTGGTTTGGGACGAGGCCGAAAACCGTTTGCACACCCAGAAAGCCTTGATGGAATACCTGTTGCTGGGAAGAGTTTCCGAGTGAATGGTACACGGTGGGTTACGCCGCTGCGCGGCTCCCCCTACATGATGTTTTGGATGAAGCGAAAATGAGCGATATCAAAAAAGTGGTGCTTGCCTACTCCGGCGGGCTGGACACCTCGGTGATCCTGAAGTGGCTGCAAGATACCTACCAGTGTGAAGTGGTGACCTTCACCGCCGATCTGGGGCAGGGCGAGGAACTCGAACCCGCACGCGCCAAGGCACTGAAGTTTGGCATTCAGCCCGAAGCCATTTTCATCGACGACCTGCGCGAAGAATTCGTGCGTGATTTCGTCTTCCCCATGTTCCGCGCCAACACCGTTTACGAAGGCGAGTATCTGCTGGGCACTTCCATCGCCCGCCCGCTCATTGCCAAGCGTCTGATCGAGATCGTCAACGCCACCGGTGCCGATGCCATCTGTCATGGCGCTACAGGCAAGGGCAACGACCAGGTGCGTTTCGAGTTGGGAGCTTATGCTCTTAAACCGGATATCAAGGTCATCGCTCCCTGGCGCGAGTGGGATCTGCTGTCGCGCGAGAAACTGCTGGCTTATGCAGAAACTCATGGCATTCCCATCGACATGAAACATCGCCAGGGCGGCTCTCCGTATTCCATGGATGCCAACCTGCTGCACATTTCCTATGAAGGCCGCCACCTCGAAGACCCAAATGCCGAGGCCGAAGAAGACATGTGGCGCTGGACGGTATCGCCCGAGAAAGCGCCTGACGAGGCGGAATACCTCACGCTGGATTACCAGTGTGGTGATGTGGTCGCCATCAATGGCAACGCCATGAAAGCGCACGAAGTGCTGGCTGAGCTCAACCGTCTGGGCGGTAAGCACGGCATTGGCCGCCTCGATCTGGTGGAAAACCGCTACGTCGGCATGAAATCGCGTGGCTGTTACGAAACACCCGGTGGCACGATTTTGCTTAAAGCGCATCGCGCCATTGAATCCATCACCCTTGACCGTGAAGTAGCGCATCTCAAGGATGACCTGATGCCGCGTTATGCCAGCCTGATTTACAACGGCTACTGGTGGGCCCCTGAACGCCGTGCCCTGCAAGTGCTCATCGACCATACCCAGCAAAACGTCAATGGCACGGTGCGCCTCAAACTCTACAAGGGCAACGTCATCGTCGTCGGACGGGATTCCTCCCACGATTCGTTGTTTGATTCCACCATTGCCACGTTTGAAGATGATGCCGGTGCCTACGACCAGAAAGATGCCGGCGGCTTCATCAAACTCAACGCATTGCGCATGCGCATTGCCGCCAAACTTGATGCCAGAAGGAAATGAGCATGTCCCAGTTTGACAACGTCGCCGTCGTGAAAAAGGCCAACGTCTATTTCGATGGCAAATGTGTTTCGCACACCGTGCAGTTTGCCGATGGCACGAAAAAAAGCGTCGGCGTGATCCTGCCCGCAACGCTGACTTTCAATACGGGCGTGCCGGAAATCATGGAAACGGTCGCCGGGCGCTGCAGGGTGCAGATCAAGGGAGAAGCGGGCTGGACTGAATATGGCGAAGGCCAAAGCTTCAGCGTACCCGGCAATTCCAGCTTTGAGATCGAAGTGGCCCCGGGCGAGAGCTATCACTACGTTTGCCATTTCGGCTGAAGCGGCATTCAGGCGGAAAAGCCCGCCTGATACCGTTGCCGCAGCGAGATCAGTTTTGTAACAACCCTGAAATCAACAGGGTCTGACGGGCCGTCTGCACATCCATGCGCAGGCGTCGTGCTCGCCCGATGGCGAGCAAATCGGCCAAAGCTTTGTCGAACTGGTCATTGATGATCAGGTAGTCGGCTTCCTGGGCATGGGAAATTTCCTCGCGTGCCGAAGCCATGCGTTTTTCAATCACCTCTTGCGAGTCGGTGGCTCGCCCCTCCAACCTGTGACGTAACTCGGTCATGGAGGGTGGCAAGATGAAAATGCTCTCTGTGGTGGGTATGAGCTTGCGCACCTGTGCGGCACCCTGCCAGTCGATCTCCAGCAGAACGTCTTGCCCCCGCACCATTTCCGCCTCAATCCAGGTTTGCGAAGTGCCATAGAAGTTACCGTACACCTCCGCACTTTCCAGAAACTCGCCGCGCTCCAGCATGGTGATAAAGGACTCCCGGCTGGTGAAGTGGTAATGCACCCCGTTGACCTCGCCGTCGCGCGGTTTGCGGGTGGTGTAAGAGACTGACAGACGAATGCCAGTGTCCTGTTCCAGCCAGGCTCTGACCAGGCTGGATTTGCCCGCACCCGATGGCGCGGAAACGATGAAAAGCTGGCCGGACATGTTTGCCCTCACTCCAGGTTTTGGACTTGTTCGCGCATTTGTTCGACCAGCACCTTCAACTCCACGGCGGTTTGCGTGAGTTCGAGTGAGGCCGATTTTGACCCCAGGGTGTTGCTCTCGCGGTGCAGTTCCTGCATCAGAAAATCGAGACGTTTGCCCGCCGCCCCCCCTTTGCGAAGGATGCGTTCGACCTCGTCGAGATGGGTGGAAATCCGGTCGAGCTCTTCATCAACATCGATTTTCTGTGCAAACAGCGCGACTTCCTGGTGGATGCGATCCTGATCGGGCGAGGCCAGCAGCTCTGCAAGCCGTTTGGTGAGCTTTTCCTGGTAAGCCGCGATGATTTCCGGGGTGCGCGGGCGCAAGCGAGTGATGTGAGCGCGGATTGCGGTGACGCGCTCCATCAAAACGGCTTTGAGTTTTTCACCCTCGCGTTCACGGCTGGCGTTGAATTGCTGCAGGGCCGTTTCGAGCTGTTCCAGCGTGGCTTTTTGCAAGGCATCGGGATCGGAACGGGTTTCCCCCAACATGCCCGGCCAGCGCAGAATTTCGCCGATGCTCAGGGGTGGTGATTCGTGGAAGCGGGCATGCGCCATTTTTGACAGGCCATCGAGCTGTTCCAGCAGTTGCAGGTTCAGGTGGTGAGGCAGCGAGGTTTCCTGACGGGGAACGAGGTTGAGGCGACATTCCAGCTTGCCGCGTTGCACATCGCGCGCCACGCGTTCGCGGATCAGTGGCTCAAGTGCACGAAAATCTTCCCCCATGCGAAAGCCAAGATCGAGAAAACGCGAGTTGACTGCACGCAGCTCCAGGGTCACCTGACCTGCAGGCAGATCGACTGTGACAACGGCATAGCCCGTCATGCTGCGTAAAGAGGTGTGAGGTATGTCTTTGGGAATGGCCATGTTCTTGGTTATGCTTGGCAGGAATAATAGATAACGTCCTGATCATACCGTCAGGCTCCACGAGGCTCCATCGTCACCTTATGGCTTCACAGCACACATCTCCCTTGCCGAAGGGGTTTTACCTGGGCGAATACGTCATCGAAAAACGTATTGGCGGGGGGGGGTTTTCTTTGGTGTACCTTGCCTTTGATATTGACGGCCAGCGGGTAGCGATCAAGGAGTATCTGCCCGGAGGCGTCGTCAAGCGGGGTGATCAGGGGGCTGTCATGCCGATTTCGCAGGAAATGGAAGGTTCATTCCGCTATGGCATGAAGTGTTTTTTTGAAGAAGGACGCGCACTCGCGAGCTTTCGCCATCCCAACGTGGTGCGGGTCTCGAACTTCTTCCGTGCCAATGACACGGCCTACATGGTGATGAAGTACGAAAAGGGCAAAACGCTGCAACGCATCATCATGGGGCTGAAGGAACCCATGCGTGAATCCTTCATTCGTGGCGTGTTCATTCATCTTCTCAATGGCTTGCGTGAAGTGCACTCACACAAGATCCTGCACCTCGATATCAAACCTTCCAACGTCTACATTCGTGCCGATGGTTCGCCAGTCTTGCTGGATTTTGGCGCGGCGCGCGCGGCACTGAATCAGGATCTGCGCCATGCCAGTGCCATGTATACCCCCGGATTTGCTGCGCCGGAGCAGTACAGCCAGCGCAACCGTCTCGGCCCGTGGACCGATCTTTACAGTGTCGGCGCAAGCATTTACGCCTGCATCGTGCGTGAGCCGCCGCCGCCCTCTGACAAACGGATCGAGAAAGACACGCTGATTCCCGTTAGCAAGAGTCACGCCGGGCAATATTCGAAGGCCTTGCTTGATTTGGTGGACACCCTTTTGCGGCTCAATTACACCGAACGGCCGCAGAGTGTTTTTTCAGTACAGAAAAAATTGATTGCCATGGCTGAAGCTGCACAACTTGAACGGCCGACCTTGCTGGGCAAACTCAAGGACCGTCTGGTCCGGCAGTGAGGCTCATCGACCTGAATAGCGAATACCGATCATGAAATACACCGTTTATCAGGCCAGCCGCAAAGGTGGGCGTTCCTCGAATGAAGACCGGGTGGCTTATGCCCATACCTCCGACGCCATGGTCATGGTGTTGTGTGACGGCATGGGGGGGCACCACGCAGGTGAAGTGGCTGCCCAGCTCACCGTGCAAACCATCACCCACCTGTTCAAGGCGCGTGCCAAACCGGCTTTGCCCGACATGCCCACGTTTCTTGTCGACGCCATCTATGCGGCTCATGATGCCGTCAACGAATACGCCATCCAGAAGCACCTGCCTGAACCGCCGCGCACCACCTGTGTGGTTTGTGTCGTACAGAAAGGCATGGCGATTTGGGCGCACGTTGGTGATTCGCGCATGTATCACTTCAACAAACAGGGATTTGTCAGCCGCACGCGCGACCATTCAGCCGTACAACAGCTGGTTGATGACGGCATCATCGACGAATCGCAGGTGACCACGCACCCCGATCGCAACAAGCTCTACAACTCGGTGGGAGGCTTCAGTCTCCCTGATATCGAGCTGGGCAAGCTCATCAAGTTGTACACAGGGGATGTGCTACTGATGTGTACCGATGGCGTTTGGCCGGAGCTTACCGCCCAGGAAATTTTCGCCACCCTGCGCGCCTATCCTTTGGAAAAGGCCGTGAAGTACATGATGGATCACGCCGAATTCCGTAGCGGCGAAGGCGGTGACAACCTTTCTGTCGTCGCCCTGCGTTATGGCGAAGACACCGTCATGGCCGATGCTCTGCCCGTGGTCGAAGACCTGGGGCTGGATGGCTTCTCTACCCTGTTCAACAAGGTCAACATCAAGAAAAATTGGCGTCCTGTGGATGACCGTGAGCTTGACGAGGCCATGAACGAAATCAACGCCGCCCTG
>Ga0208371_1000388_pt1 | contig 10563 bp, 7 predicted proteins | sample SubbioCR12Aug_1A_FD_184827 | JGI IMG/M metagenome (GOLD analysis project Ga0208371, IMG submission 184827) | Serpentinite rock and fluid subsurface biosphere microbial communities from McLaughlin Reserve, California, USA - CR12Aug_1A (SPAdes) | ecosystem: Environmental > Terrestrial > Deep... | reverse complement strand
TTCCTTATCAAGTTCACTTTCAAAGGGATGTTTAAACAAAGATAAGCTAAGCTGATTTTGAGGAGTGTAATTGATCATAAATGCACGACTTTTGATGTAAAAATACCCAAAACCATGCATTTTGACAGGATTTTATACCTCCGGTTATTAACATAATAATGTGAATATCAGTTGATAAACGTGTATTTATTAAAAAATCAGCAGACCCTACGTATATTGCGTGTTAGCAACTGGGCGTTGATTCTTCCAGTCTGTTTTTCAGTCATTTAAGGTTTTGTTAATTGTCTTTTCTGTCCGCACGAAACTATCAACGGAGCACAAATTTATTTTGTTTTTTTGTGGGAGGGCAACCCTAAAACCGCCCTTGAAGGCGGTTACTTGGGCTGGCTTTGTAAGCTCTTTGGCAAGCTTTGGCCGTGCGGCGGCTCGTGGGGCTTGCCAATGTGCTTAAAAATAGGGTGGGCTTTTCCCTTATGAAATCTCTAACAACAATTCTTTCCACTTTGAATGGGTGGGCACTTTACAGTGCCATAGGAACAATAAACGCAGCAATCGCCTTGTTTGGGTTTTATAAAAGCTTTGCACTTTTCACCTTCATAGAAGTACTGGCATGAATCTTCAGGCATTTCTTCTTCTTTTTGATGCCCGCAATTTGGGCAGGTTATGATTGATTGGTATTGTATTTTCATATCAATGTATTTTCAACAATCAGTTTTACATTCCTTTTCAATCCTTTCGTTCTCAATTTGAAAGGTAGTGTGCCCTATCCCGAATTCGTGTTCAAGTTTCTTTTGCAGTTCAGAAATAAATTCATCGTTAAATCCTTCCGGCATTATCAGGTGGGCGGTTAAAGCTATTTGCGCGGTGCTCATGGCCCAAACGTGTAAATCGTGAATATCGTCAACCCCATTTTGGGATAAAAGAAAGTTGCGTACTTTATCAAGTTTTATTTGTTTGGGTACGGCATCCAGTGCTAAATCAATGGAATCGGTAAACAACCGCCATGTACCCCAAAGAATAACCAGAATAATTATAAAACTCATTACCGGGTCAATCCATTGAATTCCGGTGAGGTTAATCAATAGCCCGGCAACAACCACTCCCAACGACACCCCGGCATCGGCAGCCATGTGCAGGAATGCCCCTTTGATGTTCAGGTCGTCTTTTTGTCCTTTCATAAACAACAAAGCCGTGATGGTATTGATTAGCACACCTATTCCGGCAACAACCATCACTTGCGTACCTGCCACGGGTTCTGGATTTTTGAATTTTCCTACAGCATCCCAGCCAATTGCTATTACTGCTCCAAAAAGCAATAACGCATTGAGTATCGATACAAGAATGGTTGTTTTGCGAAGTCCGTATGTGTACTTTCCTTTTGGTTTTATGGAAGCGAGCCTGATTGCAGCCCAGGCAAAAAACAAACTCAGTACGTCGCTGGCGTTGTGGCCTGCATCGGCTAATAGTGCTGATGAGTTGGCTAACAAACCATAAAATATTTCAACGGCTACAAAGGCAATGTTTAAACCAATGCCAATGGCAAAAGCTTTTCCGTAATTTTTTTGAGTAGTATGTTCATGCGAATGTGCCATAATGCTTTATTTCCCGAGTTTTAATATCCTGAAAGCCCCCCTCACCACGATTAAGAATACAATTGCCCCAATAATTAAATCGGGGTATTTTGATTGGGTCATCAATACCAAAATACCTGCAAGGATAACGCCCGTATTGATAATAATATCGTTTGATGTAAAAATCATGGTGGCTTTCATGTGTGCTTCTTTGCTCTTTGACTTTTGTAACAGATAGAGGCAAACTGAATTGGCAACCAATGCCAGTATTGATACAATAATCATAGTTTGGAAATCCGGCACTTCTTCAAAACTGATAAACCGGCGTATTACCTCTGAAAGGCCCAGCAGGGCTAATGCCAGTTGAAAATAGCCGCTAAGTCTGGCTACTTTTTTCTTTCGGATTACTGTTGAACCAACTGCCCAAAGGCTAAGGCCATAAACCAACGCGTCTGCCAGCATATCCAGTGAATCGGCAACCAGGCCCATAGATTTTGAAATAAAACCTGTGGTGATTTCAATGAGAAAAAAAGCAAAATTGATAATCAGAACTGTCCAAAGCAGTTTCCATTGTACTGATGAATCATCCTTGAATTCATCCTTTTGGGCAACAATTGTTTCTTGGAGTTCAGCACCTAAATTGAGTTCTTTCAGGTGTTTTTCGATTTCCTCATTTTCTTCGGAATGAAACACGGTGAGCTTCCGGTTTTCAATATCGAACACCAAACTTTTAATTGTGGAAAGCCCTTCCAGTTTCATCCTGATAAGGGATTCTTCGGAGGGGCAGTCCATTTTTGAAATACTGAATTCGGTTTTTAACATATTCATTAAAAATTAATTAGAACAAGGAGATGCTTGTTAGTAATCTCTACATTTTTGTAGATTTTGATTAAATGGAAAGGGCTTAATGTAAACCCCTTCCATATTTCTGCCAAATAGTTTATTTAATTGCACCGCTAAATGTTTCACTATAAGTTAAGCTACCTGATTTAACCTTAAATGAATAGTTACAAGTGTGATTATTGGGGTTGAACCCACCATAGTGCTGGTCTCCTTGATTATGCTGAGTATTCATGTGATTATTCCATGCACTCCACATATTATTTTGGTCACCCCACCAATGGTCATGTTCGCCTTCCCAGCCGCTATGCCAACCTTCAGGTTTGCTATTGCAAAAATTATGGTTGTCGAGATTGTGACCGTACTCATTATAAAAATCCTGCCCGGTGAAGCACATCATTATACTGTCTTTGTTTTCATACAACATCATGTGCATAGTTGTATCAAAACCAGCAGAAACGCAATGCATACTTATCATCGAATCGTTTAAAACTACAACATCAAGGGTTGCAGGAACGCTTAAATTTGTTTGCGAGTTTTTTAATTCTCCTGAGTAGGTACCATTTACTAAATTAGATAAACCTGTGTTATCAGGACTTGTGTCAGTTTTTTTACAAGAAACTGCAAAAACTGTTGCCACGATAAGTGACACGAATAAAACATTTTTAATTACTTTCATTATAAATTTATTTAATTGTTAAAAAATTATTGAGGACACTATTTATTTTTTGTTGTTTCTGTTTACCAATACTTTCCATTATATGGTGGTATATATTTTAAATTGCAGATAGGGGATTTAGAACCGCCAATTAAGTATTTCATCATTTTTGTATTGAATGTGAATTATTTACTCTCTATTTTCCAATCCTGTTTTTACCCGGTAAGCTTTTTCAACATTGGAAACATAAATAATTCCGTCGCCGGGGTTACCTGTGCGCCCATACTCCGCTATTATGGCAATAATTTTGTCCACCTCACTTTTGGGGCAAACAATTTCAATTTTGGCCACTTTGCTATCGGTAATTGAAAAATGGGTTGAAATTGAAGGCTCATCTCCTTTAAAGTGCCCTGTACCTTCGGCCATTGAAACTGTAAGATTCGGGTAACCAGCCTCCAATAATTGATTTAAAATATCATTTACTTTGAAGGGCTTTACAAATGCTTTTATCTCTTTCATAATCGTATTTTTAAGTATGTTTTTATCCGCAAGTCATTTCACCTGCATTCTTTTTGGCTGATAGTAACTTATACGCTCCTTTGGTTACGATTTTGGTATTTTGAATATCGAAACCTGCGGGTAATTGAATTTCGGTAAAACCATCGTTGGTATCGCCTTTGGTAACTTCGATAAAGCGATATTCGGTAAATGGCTTGCCTTCTTCTTCCTTATCTTTCTCAAAAGCAAAAATGTAATATTTATTGTCGAACGAAACTACAGCATCGGCAGGGACAGAAGTTACCTGTTTGTCAGTTTTCTCGATGTGTGCCAGTACATACATACCAGGCATTACATTTTTGCAAGGTTGTTGAACTGTGGCATACACTTTAAATGTTTTATCGGCATTAATTGATTTACCAACCTGATAAATTTTTGCTTTATGTTCGTGTGTTTCGTTGTTGATGGTGAAATGTGCAAACTGACCTATTGAAACGGTATTTGCATCTTTTTCGAACAAACTAAGTTCGAGTAATAGATTATCGGTACCTACAATTTCAAACAGTACATCAGTGGGCGAAACGTATTTGCCCATGCTAAGGTTTGCCGTTTTTACATATCCGCTGATAGGCGAAACAAGGGCAATGGTTGCCGAAATATTTTCTTCGGTAAGCGTTGCAGGGTTTACGCCAATAACCTGTAATTTTTGCCCGATACCTTTTAATTGAGCTTTGAGGCTGCGGTATTCGGATGTGGTTTGTTGAAGGTTTTTTTCGGAATACACATCGTCTTTATAAAGCTCTGTGTGACGTTTATACTCGGCTTCGGCAAACTCGTATTTGTTTTTAATATCGAGGTAATTTTGCTGTAAATCGACAAACTCGGTATTTTCGATGATTGCGAGTGTTTGACCTTTAGAAACGGCATTGCCAGGTAACAGGTTTGACGATTTTACAAACCCGCCCAAAGGAACGCTAACCGAAGCTGAATTTTGCGGTGCTGTGGTAACTATACCATTTGCTTTGATTACACCACTTACCTGACGCATTTCAACTTTACCAAGTTGTACCCCTGCAAGTTTGATTTGTTCGGCGTTCAGTTCCACGATGTCTTCGGGCAATTCTTCATGTTCGCCTTCTTCAGCCTCTCCCTCTTTATGCCCTTCGTGGCTTTCCTTTTCGGTACTTTCGGCATGAGTTCCTGCTTCATGTCCATGTTCGTCGAGTTTTTTACCATTGCAGCCTGTGAAGGTGGCTACACTAATCATTACTAAAAGAATGATGCTATATTTTAATGTTTTCATAAAAGTTCAGAATTAAAATGTTTTACCTGTAATAAAGTCAATTGAAATAATGGTTTGATTGTAGCCGTTGAGTGCATCGAGATAGTTCTGTTTTATAGACAATGCACGATTTAGCGACAGTATATAATCGAGATAATCCAATGCGCCCCCTTTGTAACTGCGTGTTGCTTGCTCGATAATCAAATCGGCTTCTGGTACGGCTTGTTTCTCGTAAAAATCAACGCTGTTGTTAAATTTGCCATATTCGCTCAAAAGAGCCTGATAACTTCTCGAAAGCGATTTGGTGTAATACTCGGCATTGGTAGTTGCTATTTGTTGTTTGATTTTTGCTGCCTTTGTTTTAGAAGTATAAGGAGCAAACCACAACGGAATGGCAATACCTGCCTGAATACCTGTAAAACGGTCGCCCGTACCGAAGGTGCGGGGGATTCCATTTACTTCCTGTACGCCCTGCATGGTTTGACTAAAGTAGCCAATGTTAAAATCGGGCATCATACGGCTACGTTCCAAATTTTTCTCGATACGTGCAATTTCAACCTGCTGTTGGGCGTAGCCCAACGATGGATTGGAAGAAACTGCCGAAGTGTCGGAAAGTGTAATAAACCCTGAACGGCGAAGTACGGTATCTGCTGGGATTAAAGCATAATCGACATTTAACAATGTTTGTAAACGCTGGTTGAGTATGCCAATATCGGCAGTTGTTTGTTGCAATTGGTTTTTGATTTCGAGGCTTTGCGAACGGGCGGTAATCATTTCGAGTCGGTTTGTTTCGCCTGTTTTTGCCCTGAGTTCGGCAGCCCTTAAAAACCCCGAAAATAAACTATCCTGATACATCAAAAGCTTTTGTTTGGAATACAGGTAAGCCAATTGCCAATACACTTGTTTTACTTGTGATGCAATTTCGAGTTGCGAGCTTTTTTGTTGCCAATCGCTACTTTTGATGTTTGCATTTGCCAGTTTGTTTTGATTGATGTAAACCGATGGAAAAGCGAACGACTGCGAAACGGTAAAACTATTGTCTTTGGTATATGAGTTAAACTGACCGTACTGTACTTCGATAGCGATTTTAGGAATATCCCATGAAGCACCTTTGAGGGCTTTTTGTACATCTACCGAATAAGCTGCGGAACGAACCGCCAAATTACTGTCTAATGCCAATTGAATGGCACTTTGCAAGGTTATTGGTTTTGGTTGCTGTGCTTCTGCTTTGTTGAATAAGAAAGTGCCTAAAAGGATTAAAATTATAGCCAATCCGCCAGTATTCAATTTTCTTTTTTTAGAAGGAAACCTAAAATTGCGTTTGGTAAAAAGGATATAAAGTACAGGTAATACCACCAAAGTTAAAAGTGTTGACGTAATAAGCCCCCCGATTACAACAGTAGCCAAAGGTTTTTGAACTTCGGCACCTGCTGAGGATGACAATGCCATTGGAAGAAAACCAAGCGAAGCCACGGCAGCCGTTAAAATTACTGGGCGTAATCGGGTTTTTAATCCTTGCAATACACGTTCGGTGATATCGGAAAGACCCTCTTTTTCGAGACGGTTAAACTCTGCAATAAGCACGATACCATTGAGAACGGCAACACCGAACAAGGCGATAAAGCCAACTCCTGCGGAAATTGAGAAGTTCATATCACGTAACCATAAGGCAACTATCCCGCCAATGGCAGCCATAGGCACTGCCGTGTATATGAGGACGGTTTGTTTTAGCGAATGAAAAGTAAAAAACAGCAATACAAAAATGAGCAATAGTGCCACAGGTACAGCAATTGCCAAACGCTCACGGGCTGCAATGAGGTTTTCGAACTGTCCGCCAAATGTAGTGTAATACCCAACAGGCAAAGTAAGGTTTGCATCGAGTTTGGCATGTGCATCTTTAACCACACTTTCCACATCACGACCACGAACGTTAAACCCAATGGTTAAACGGCGTTTTGTGTTTTCGCGAGACACTTGGGCAGGCCCTGTTTTAATTTCAACACTTGCCAACTGGTCGAGCGAAATTAAACGACCATCGGGCAGGGCAATACTAAGGGTTTTAACATCGGAAATATCACGGCGATTAGCTTTGTCGAGTCGTACCACAAGGTCGAAACGTTTTTCCTCGTCGAATACCACTCCTGCCGAACTACCTGCAAAGGCTGCCTTTAAGATGTTATTTATTTCAGTAACCGAAACGCCATACTGCGCCATACGTGGACGGTTATACTCGACCTGTATTTGAGCCAAGCCTGTTACTTTTTCGACATTAATGTCGGTTACCCCTTCGATGTTTTGTATATACTCTTCGATTTGAGAAGCTTTCAAGGCAAGCGTGTCGAGGTTGTCGCCAAACAATTTAATAGCCACGTCCTGACGTGAACCTGTCATTAACTCGTTAAATCGAAGTTGTATAGGTTGCGAGAACTCGAATTTAACCCCTGCCATAACTGCCAGTTTTTCTTCCATTTTCTCAACCAGTTCTTCACGGGTTTCGGCGGTTGTCCACTCGCTTTTGGGTTTGAGGGTTATAATATAATCGCCTGTTTCCATAGGTGTAGGGTCGGTGGGTATTTCGCCGGGGCCGATTTTACAAACCAAATGTTTTATTTCGGGAAAATTATCTCGTAATATGATATTGGCTCGTTTCACCTCTTCAACAGTGTTTGCGGGTGAACCACCCTGTAAGGTAATTACCAATCCTGCAAGGTCGCCCTCTTCAAGTTGAGGGATAAACTCGCCTCCCAAGCGGGTAAACAGAAATAAGCTTCCAATAAAAAGAACCACAGAAGTAATAACTATTGCCAATTTACGGCGAAGAGCAAAAGCGATAACTGGGTTAAAAGCCTTGTGGAAGAAATCCATAATCTTATCGGAAATATTCCGTTTGTGTTCGGTATTCTTGCTAAGAAATAATGACGAAATCATGGGAACCCATGTGAGCGATAAAATAAATGCACCAAGAATGGCAAAACTAACTACTTGCCCCATTGGTTTGAACATTTTACCTTCAATACCAACTAAAACAAGAATTGGTATATATACAATTAAGATGATTATCTCGCCAAAAGCTGCTGCTGTACGGATTTTACTTGAAGCCTGAAAAACTTCTTCATCCATTTGCGGTTGAGTGAGCCGTTTTATGCCCGTATGATGGCTTTTGCTCATAGTAATGCGGTGTACAATACTCTCCACGATAATTACCGCCCCATCCACAATTAAACCGAAGTCGATAGCTCCAAGGCTCATAAGGTTGCCCGAAACACCAAAAAGCTGCATCATTCCAATAGCAAAAAGCATAGCGAGCGGTATTACCGAGGCTACAATTAAACCTGCCCTGAAATTACCAAGCAATAAGACTAAAATAAAAATAACAATCAAAGCCCCTTCGAGAAGGTTTCGGGTAACTGTGCCAATGGCACGGTCAACCAAATCGGTGCGGTCGAGGTAAGGAGTTATTTCGATACCTGCGGGAAGCGATTTTTGAATGGAGATAATTTTTTCCTTAACCTGCCCGATAACTTCGTTTGCGTTTGCCCCTTTGAGCATCATAACCACGCCTCCAACGGCTTCGGTAGTATCAGAAACTAACGCTCCGTAACGGATTGCGTGTCCGAACTGGACAGTTGCCACATCACGCACCAAAACGGGAATGCCGTTTACGGTTTTCACAACAATATTTTCGATGTCGTCGAGTGATTTAACCAATCCAATGCCACGTATAAAATAGGCTTCGGGCATTTTATCAATGTAGGCACTTCCTGTATTCTCGTTGTTGTTTTCGAGTGCTTCGAAAATATCGGTCAACGAAAGGTTCATTGACCGCAAGCGTTCAGGCTTAACGGCTATTTCGTATTGTTTTACAAATCCGCCATAACTGTTTACTTCAGCTACACCTGGCGTTCCGAGCATTTGGCGGCGTACAATCCAATCCTGATAAGTACGCAAATCCATGGGTGTAAACTTATCTTTGTACCCGTCTTTTATTTCGAGGGTATATTGGAAAATTTCGCCCAAACCAGTTGAAATAGGAGCCATTTCTATTTTAGCCAATCCCTGCGGAATTTGGTCTTCGGCTTCCCTGAGTCGTTCGCCAATTTGCTGCCTTGCCCAATAAATATCGACATTGTCTTTAAACACTACGGTAACAACCGATAATCCCAATCGTGAAATGGAGCGAAGCTCTAATACATCGGGGATATTGGCTACCGAAACTTCAACAGGTGCAGTTATGAAACTCTCAACTTCCTGCACCGCCAACGATGGTGCACGGGAAATAACCTGTACCTGATTGTTAGTAATATCGGGAACTGCATCAATGGGCAGATGAACAAGCGAATATGAGCCCCATGCAACCAATGCAAGGGCAAATAACCCGATAATTATCTTGTTCTTTATCGAAAATCGAATGATTTGTTCTATCATAATGAATTATAAAAAAAGTTAATACATAAATTCCTTCACAAGACCTCAAAGGACAAGTGAGATATTAAAAAAGTGGAATTGTATTAGCTTAATTTAGGCGGTTGCCAAATGGTGGCAAAAAGGGAAGAAACGAAGGAACTATTGTATTCAGTTAAAAGTTTTTGAGCAATTGGAGTAAAAGTAAAATGAATGGTCGAATTGTTTATAATAGGGGAAACACAACAATCGCAAGTGCAAAATGGTGAGCAAAGGTCGGTGGTGTGTTCGTGATGTTCGGAAGTTGTATTGGAAAGTTCAATTTTATGCAAATTATCGTCCTTTGGAACATCAACGCAAGGAATTGCGGTGAGAACCAAAACATAAACGGACAATATGAATGCAAAATATTTCATTTAAATAATTTGATGCAAATATAAATTAAAAATTCATGCAACTGTGTTGCAAAGTTTTTATTTGTCGCAATTGGAACAAATACCTTTCACAACCATATTAATAGTTTCGAGTTTAAAATTCATGGGTAAATCAATTGAGGGGATAGAAATATCATTCAGGCAATAAGTCTGCTGACATTTGGTACAAAGAAAATGAACGTGCAAATCTTCGGGATGGCATTGGCAGGTTTCTTTACATAGAGCATACTTAACAGAACCTGTTCCGTCGTCGATGCTATGGATAAGTTTGTTTTCTTCGAAGGTTTTGAGGGTTCGGTATAATGTTGTTTTATCGGCGTTGTCAAATTTTTGTTCTAAATCAGCCAAGCTTATCGCTCTATCCTGTTCGGTTAATACTTTTAAAACCAATTCACGCATGGCGGTTGGTTTTATGTTTTTTAAGTTGAGTATGTTGTCTATTTCCTTTTTCATTATACTAATTTCAATAATCTCGGTTTGTTTAAAGCTCAAAAGTAACAATTCATCACGAGTGCGTAGGCAAAATTGCAGCTCTTTTACAAGCCTTTGGTTTGGGCGTTGGCTTGTGGGGGCTTGGAAATGTGCTGCAATGTGGGTTGGGGTTTCTTTCCTTTTTTGCGGGGGGAGAAAAAAACAAAATAAATTCCATCAAATTTGCACCGACTTGTCAAAGAGCTAAATATTTTAATCTGCTTGTTTTAAACTGCACCTATCAGTCTTGAGGTTCTCTTTTTTCGCCTTGTTGCTAACGTCAGTCCGTCCAAAAACCTCCTAAGGCTTACATTTTTATCATCATTACCCTGCTAAATTAGCACATACGCTGGTTTAATGAAAGTTGTTTTTTCAGTCACGCTGTGAAGCGGTTTTTTTTGCCACCGC
>Ga0208371_1000387_pt1 | contig 10571 bp, 7 predicted proteins | sample SubbioCR12Aug_1A_FD_184827 | JGI IMG/M metagenome (GOLD analysis project Ga0208371, IMG submission 184827) | Serpentinite rock and fluid subsurface biosphere microbial communities from McLaughlin Reserve, California, USA - CR12Aug_1A (SPAdes) | ecosystem: Environmental > Terrestrial > Deep... | reverse complement strand
TAACAAAAAATCCCGGCATGTAATCTTCCGTCACCGGAAATTCGATGATGGGTGTGCTTGTTTCGAGGCGCTGCGTCCAGTGTTTCAGCACGCCGTATCGTTCCACGCTGATCAGGGCCATGGCTCCGGGATAAGGATTTTTCACCAGATAGCGGGCCGTATCCCCTATTTTTAAATCCGTCTGTTCGGGAATGATAGAAAGACTGTACTCATCCTCTTCATCCCACAGCACCACGCCTTTTCCCACCACCCAGGTTCCAAGCTCCGTCTTGTGCTTACGGCCTTTGCTGTCCTTGATCTCAGCCGTCACACGGTATGATCCGGTGTGTTTCGGGGTGAATTCATATAAAGAGCCGTCTTTTTCGCAAACCCCTGACGTTTCGTTTTCCTTCACCCACGCTTCGTTGGTCGTCGTGAGATAGGCGTTGCCCGCCCCTTTCACTTTGGCTGCCGTCACCACTAGTCGCTCGGCCACAATGGAAGCGGTTATACCTGCCATGGGTTTTCCCCGTTCATCCACAGCAATATATCTGAATTTTGCAGGTTCGCCCTGATTGTAAACCCATTTTTCGGCTTTCAGTCCCACAAACCGGTCGCGACCTGAATATTTGGCCGTGGCCATGGACGAAACGAATTTCCCCCGGTCGTCACGCACCGAACTTTCAACATTCATGCGCCCGTAAAGAATCTCTGATTCGGCAATTTTGAATTTACGAACAAGATCACCTTTGGCGTTCAGATTTTCCATGGTTTCATAAAGATCCTGCTGACGCTCCGTATCTCCTATGGTACTGAAATAATAATCTTTGGAGACATGATTTTTCGGCACAAACGGTTCTTCTTCCAGCCGGGCCACAATCCGCGTCGAAGCTGAGCTGTAAGGCCCACCTGCATGAAGCCTTGCTGAGGTTGTCACTTCAACCGTGTCACCGATCCTGAACATATCACCCGAAAGATGACTGCCCACTTTAAACGGTGCAGGCGTAAAATCGCTGACCAAAACGGACATGGGACTCCAGGTATCCTTGGTAAAATCAGCGGAAAGTTCAAACCTGTACCAGCCCACAGCCCCTTTTTCAGGAATTTTAAACGATCCGTCAAAGGCACCGAAACGCGAAAGCTCGATATCTTTCCGCTCGTAAACAGCCTGATCCATGGGATCTTTGATTGTCAGATGGTATTTCTTCAAAGGTGGCAGGACAGACCGTTCATTATCCTGATTCCTCACATAGATTTTATACGAAAGTGTGTCCCCTGCCCTGTAAAGTCCCTGAGCTGTCGTTCCCCAGGATTTCATATGGCCGTATTTGGGACTCAGGCCCGAAGACACCATGGAATTGGAAACCCTCCAGGTATCAATTTCAAAATCCGAATCAATGGGAAGAAGGGCCATGTGCTCACCTTTCTTCACTTTGACAAAAAACGTGGTTGAATCGTCTTTTTGATAGGAGTACCGTTCCACAGAAAGTTCAGGATCAAGGGTTTCATTACCCGGAAGATAGGCAGACCCGTCCTTTGCCGTGACCGCTGTGGCAAGAACGGGGGCATCGGCATTTAAAGTGCTTTTCGTGTCCTTGATTATTACAACCTCAGCCCCTTCAACCGGTTCGCCTGTTGAAAGATCCGTGACCCACACCAGAGTGTTGAAATGCCCCATTTTCGTCAGAACCTGATAGGGGGTCACCTGTGAAAAGAAACGTCGCTCCGGCTTGTTTTTTTCCACATAGGGATCGCTGTCTATAAAACCGTAAACAACGCCCGACTTTCCGTTGAGCAGTTCCCGTATTCCCAGAGGCACAAAAAACGCCACATCGGTCACATTGGCGATTTGCCGTTCAAGGACAACACTGTCTTTTCCCCCTGCGGTCGTGAGCGTCCGTCCTGAAAGTTTGATGGATTTCAGATTCGTCACCGCCAGAGGCGATTCAGTTGCCATGCTTTCTTCAAGCACGGCGTTGTTGTTGATCAGATTGAATTCAGGTTTTCTATGATCCGTCATAAACGACAAATCGAGGGGATTGACCAGCCGCCTTCCAAACTCGTCACGAATTCCTTTTTTCTTTTCCTTCATTGTATAACGTTTGTTCGCCTGGAGAAAAACAGGAAGACGAACAGAATATTCTCGGCCTTTCTCATGGGGGCCGTTCAGGTTCGAATAGTTATAACCGCCTTCCCAGGGGTCGAAATCCTTCAAACCGCCTGATAGATCAGGAGTGAACGTCACATTTTTTTTGATCTCTTCGTCCAGAACGGGCACGCTGAAAACAAGAAAAACGCTTTCAAGGGGATTGGCCTTGTCAGCAGTTGCATTCCTCAGTTTATCCGGGTTCATGAAAATCTGCTCTTTGCCGTAAAGCGTATGGTATCTGAGGCCAAGAAATCTGAATTTTGGAAAGGTGTTAAACTGAACCACCTGTTGATGTCCCACGCCTTTTTCGGGTCCAAGCGCCGAAACAAGCCCCGGTTCCAGATAAAGTTCAGCTATCCAGTCTTCGTCAAGATCGGTCTCGGGTTCAATATGCCAGATCCGACGGGCTTCAATTCCTTTTGTCTTAGTTATGGCCTGATCTTTTTTGCGCTTTTCACCGGGCTTGTTCACCAGAATATAAGGATCACCAGGAAATGGAACAAACACCGGTTTTTCCTGATCTTCAGGATCGGGAGACACCTTGACTCTGATTTGAGCCACCATGTTGTCTGCCAGGCGGAAAATCATTGATTTTTTTATCGAATCCGACGTCACCGGCTGATCAAAACTCACCATGATCACCGGCCGAACAGGAGACTTCCATGTTATGAAATAGGTATCTGAAATCACCGGCCTCTGGGTCACGAACACATGGCTGACATTTTTTCTCAGTGTTTCTCCGTCCATGGTTTTGATACCCGGCTTCACTATCACAGTATACGGCGTGGCAGGTTTCAGTGCGTGGGCTTCATCCATCTGAAGAGACAAGGCACTGGTATTTAACCATCGCCACTGGCCTTTCACAGCTGGAGTGATGGTAACAGGTATTTCATCAGCCCGTCTCTCCATCCGGCCCAGAGGAACCACAGGTTTGCTGAACTGGATCACAATCTCACGCCCCGCTGGAACATCCTGTCCTTCCGGCGTGATCCGGGTTATTTCCAATCCCTTTCTCGCGGCAAAGTCTTTGGAATCAAACGCAGCAAAGCAAAGAGGTACAAAAAGCAGAACAACCATGGCTGAAACAAGAAAATATCGCCTTTTCATGGATTCTTTCCTTTTTCGAATTCGGTTGGAACATACAAATGAAGATCATGACAGATTTCAAAAATAATGGCACAATCATGCCATTTTTTTAAACCGGTTGCAACGGAAGGTCTTTAAAAAATTATACCCCAACGACTTTAAGTCCTTAAAAAACCTTACAGATTATTGATCAAAATCCGAAGGATATATTTCCATTTTTGATATACGACTCACATCAAAATTTCTGATTTTATTATCATACTCAACCGTAATTGAAGCATTTTCCTGAAATCTATCACAAGTACTTGTATTAATGTCATTTTCAACATCATAATTAACAATACAACTGCCTGTAAAAACCTCAATTTCATTTGATGCATCAACGGGTATTGTAACAGTTTTTTCCGACACATCGCAGCCAATATCAATAACTTCAGTAATCAGATCATTGCCATCAAATTCTTCATAGTTGACAAAAATTTCCATATCGCACTTATTCACAATCATTATTTCGTTGGACATACAAATACGATCTTCATAGGAATCTGTACACGAAAACAAAAGCACGAGTGAAACCAGGCAAACAAAGCACAATGATATTTTTTTCATTATTCTGCGCCTCTATTTAAAATTTTTGAAAATAATTTGTGATTCACCGAAGGGAATGCATATGAGGAAATTTCTTCCGATGAAATCCACTTCAACATCTGGTTTTTAAGGGGCCGTTCTTTTTGATCAACTGCATCGCAGAGAAACACTGAAACATGAATTTTAAAGTGCGAATAAACATGACTTGCCGTAGCCAGCTTTTCATGGACCTGAATCTGAAGATCAAGTTCTTCTCTGCATTTTCTGTTCAAAGCTTGTTCCGGGTTTTCGTTTTCAAAAATCTTTCCTCCCGGTAGTTCCCATAATCCTGCAAGATGGCCTTTATCAGGACGCCTCTGAATCAAGAATTTTCCCTCTCTCATAATCAAGCCCAAGATAACCTGATATTCGGGAATTTTCTGTTTTTTTGAGATAACGGGATAAAGAGCGGTTGTTTTTGTTTGAAATGCTCCGCAGTATTCTGAAACAGGGCATTCATAGCAGCGGAGATTTTTCGGAGTGCAGACTATCGCGCCAAGTTCCATAACCGCCTGATTGAAATCACCGGGTACATCTTCAGGTATCAAGCGAATCATTCGATCAAGAATATTTTTTTTCGTAGCTGCCTTTCCCACGTCATCACTGATCGTATAAAGGCGGGTAACCACACGGATCACATTGCCGTCCACAACGGGAAGAACATGGTTGTACGCGATGCTCATCACGGCAGCAGTGGTGTAATCACCCACACCAGGAAGCTGTTTGAAGCGTTCGGGATCATCGGGAACTTTTCCGCCATAATGGGTGTTAACATCCCGCACAGCCTGGATAAAGTTATGGCATCGTCTGTAGTATCCCAGGCCTTCCCAGAGTTTCAGCACGTCGTCGTCATGGGAGGCGGCAAGGCTTCCAGAATCGGGGTACTGTTCGATAAAACGATTGTAATAAGGAATGACCGTATCTACCTGGGTCTGCTGAAGCATCACTTCCGAAAGCCATATTTTGTAGGGATCTTTTGTTTCCCTCCAGGGCATGGTTCTCTGATTTGCATTAAACCAGCGGAGAAGCTTGTCTACAAAAACTGATTCATTTTTTAAAGCAGGCATCAGGTCAGAATCTTTCGAAGAAGTTTGTCCATGGTAAAATCCTGAACAAGACCGTTTTCCCATTTCTGAACGCTTGTTTCGCAAACGTTCATCAGATCGGCCAGTTGTTTCATGGAAATCCCACGGTCCATCCTGAATTTCTTTATATCATCACCTGTGAGCAGACCCGTTTTTTTTCTGTATTCATCAGCTATCGTCTTCTGAGCTTCCGAAGCCTGAACCACGGTTCCCACCTCGATTCCGCAACAAGGGCACACATAGGCCTCAGATGTCACTTGCACATCCACTCCGTTGCAACAGGTTTTCTTCTCACGGGTCGTCAGACTCATTTCGCCTTTGCCACAGGGGCATTTTTTCGTTGTCATATCTTATCCCCTTTGTTCCTGTTCTTATGAAGCGAAATCAAGAAGAACTCCTCACCAAACAATGTGAATTTCAGATAAATTTTGCACTGAAAGCGATCCGAACGTGCTCTGAACGCAAAAAGCTCGCTCATGATGATCTTGTTCTCGTAGGATCGGGACGGTGGCCTTTTGCCTGCGTAATGATCAGGTTTTGTGTTGGAAAGAACGGAAAGGAGGACATCCGCCAGTTCCGTTTCAAGGAGATAACCCAGTTGTATGGCGTCGGAGGCTACAGCTTCAGGATTAATAAGGTTGACAGCTCCTTTGGTCACAGCGGTTTTTGCTTCGTTGATCTTGTTATCCAACTCTTTGTATGTGGGTCTGTTCACGGATTCTATTAATACCTCTGAAAATTAATCATTTTAATGTTCCTATCATAAAACATGATGAATACAAAATGAGAAAAAAAAGCCGGTCATGGACTGTATTAACGTCCTTGACCGGCCAGTGTCCCAAAAACAAATACAGTCATGCACAATTCATCATGACGTCTTAAATCGATCCATCATTTTATTGAACTCTTCGGCCATGTTATTGAGATTTTCAGAACTGTCTTTAACGGTTAAACTGTTTTTCGCCATTTCATCCGAAAGTCTGCTGACCTGTGCGATGTCTTTCGCCACTTCAATCGAGACAACAGACGTTTCGGAAACATTGCTTGATACTTCTCTTATTCCAATTGACGCCTGCCCCACATTACCCGCGATTTCCCTTGTAGTCTGGGCCTGTTCGTCAATGGCTGTAAATATTTCGCCTACAATATCGTTCACATGGCTGACCGAATCTGAAATTTCTCCGATCTGTGATATGGTGGCTTTGGTTGATGCTTGAATTCCTTCGATTTTTTGTTTAATTTCGTAAGTTGCATGGGCTGTCTGGCGTGCAAGTTCTTTAATTTCGTTGGCGACCACGGCAAATCCTTTGCCTGCTTCACCCGCCCTTGCAGCTTCAATGGTGGCGTTCAAAGCAAGAAGATTGGTTTGTTCGGAAATTTCAGTTATGGCTTCGGTGACTTTCCCGATTTCGCTGGCTGCCTTTCCAAGCTCACCTACTCTGTCCGAAGCTGTTTTCGATTTTTCCACAGCTTCTTTTGTGCTCTTATTAGCCACCTCGGACCGTGAGGCGATTTCATTGATAGTTGTGATCATTTGATCCGCAGAACTGGCAATGATCGAAACATTGGTCGATGTCTCTTCCACAGCCGCAGCAACGGTACTCATGCTGACGCTCATCTCTTCGGCGGCGGCAGCAACACTGTTGGATTTTCCCAGTGTTTCGTTTGCGCTATCAGTCATTCTTTTCGATACAACACCGAGGTTCTTTCCTGCATCCTTAAGATTTAAAGCCCTTGATTTAACAGTTGAAAAAACATTTTTTAGCTCTGTCCTCATGGAGTCCAGAGCATGGGCCATGACTCCGAATTCGTCCTCACTTTTTACCTGAACTTCACGGGTCATATCACCTGAAGCAACAGCCTTGATAATTGTTTCAAACTGTTGAAGAGGCGTTATGACACTTTTCTGAATCATCATCCATGCAATGACAAGAATAACACCAAGAATTGCAACCGTGAAACCGGTTACGGATATTTTCGCCATGGATACTTTGGCCTCAGCCTCTTTTAATGAGCTGATGATTTCAAAAGCTCCATGGATTTCCCCTTCTTTCCAACCTTCTTTAATACCGCCCACCACATCTTTTTCACCTGCGGGATCTCCATGACAGAACAGGCATTCCTTGGTCAGCTTGATGGGTTTAAAATAATAGACATTCAGATTGTCCACGATAACTTTTTCTTCAAGATTTTTAGCCTCCAGCTCTTTCAACACCTTGCCTTCAAATTCTGTTGGTGTGTTCTCGGAATTTCGCGGACTGAATTTCGGTGCACGAAACGTGTAATTCAATTCACCAGCTTTCACTTTCGCTGTGTTTAGAGCTGTAACAATGGGGACTGCTTCAAGAATATTTGCCGGATCGACCTCTGAAAAAGGTTTTACAACGCCAAGTTCAAGTTTGTGGCCCATATTTTCCCTCACAGCTTCGGCCAGATGCACTACCGCACGGCTTTTTTCAACAACGGCGTCCACTGCTCCTGCCCGGATATCCTTGACTCTTAGGACAGACAAGACAAGAGCGAGAAAAAGCGGCCCTATAGCTGCAATAACGAGAATCTTTACACGAATACCCATACCTTTTTTTTCCATTTATCGACCTCCGTTATCACGATGTGTATGTAAGACGCGTCGGAAGGCACTGCCAGGGGCAGATATCTTCCTGTATATTTACGACAGGTTTGAATCGCTTTCAAATAATGTAGATCTAAATGTCGTCAGTGAATAACAATGAATGGTATTGAAATAAACAGATGAGAACAAAAAACATTTTATTGGAAAAATCTGTGTCAACATAGCACATAAAAGGTTAAATTATCAACATAAGTATCATACAACTGATTAAAAAATTGTTTTGACAGTTAATAAACACATGCATAAAATCTTACGGATAATTCTGATTGAGTTGTATTATGTTCCTATCCATTGAAAAAAAATATCGATATAATACAATTCAGGTTGATATAATCCCTCAGAAGATATAAACACAACGGCTTATCATTATTTTTTCAGTATATATAAAAGGAACTATGAAGAACAAATCGAGTAACGAAAACATTAGAAATATCGCAATCATAGCCCATGTTGACCATGGGAAGACCACCCTGGTGGACGCCATGTTCAGACAAAGCGGCCTGTTCCGTGAAAATCAGAGCGTTGATGAACGAATCATGGACAGCATGGATCTTGAACGTGAACGGGGCATTACCATTTCTGCAAAAAACTGCTCAGTCCAACGTGGACCTGTTAAAATTAATATCCTTGACACACCCGGCCATGCCGACTTCGGTGGAGAAGTGGAAAGGGCTCTGTCCATGGTAGACGGTGCAGTGCTTCTGGTCGATGCATCCGAAGGCCCTCTTCCACAGACACGGTTTGTTTTGAAAAAAACATTTGAAGCCGGTTTGAGAGTTATCGTCGTTATCAACAAAATCGACAGACCGGATGCCCGTATCGAAGAAGTTCTGGATGAAATTTACGACCTTTTCATCGACCTTGACGCCACAGACGAGCAACTGGATTTCACCTATCTCTACGCCATAGGCAGAGACGGCGTTGCCCAGAAAACAAGGGAAGAAAAAGGTGTAAACCTTGATATCCTCTTTGATACTATCATAAAAGAGATTCCCCCACCCACCTTTGATTCCGAAGCGCCTTTCCAGATGCTTATTTCGGATCTGGGTTATTCGGATTACCTGGGACGTCTCGCCATCGGAAAAATTTACAACAAAGGTGTTTCGTCCAAAGAACCCCTTGTCTGTGTGAACAAGGACAACGAAAGCATACCCTTCAAAATCGGAAAACTTCAGGTGTATGACGGACTTTCGCTTGCAGATTGCACAGATGCTCAGCCAGGAGACATCGCCGTCATTTCAGGCACCGATAATTTCCAGATCGGGGATACCATCTGCAACAAGCTTTCTCCCCTTGCCCTTCCGAGAATCACTGTGGACGAACCCACTGTATCCATGCGGTTCAAAATCAATGACTCTCCTTTTGCGGGACAGGATGGCAAGCTGGTTCAATCTCGAAAAATCAGAGAAAGACTGGAGAAGGAAACACTTCTCAATGTGGCCATACAAATTGAAGAAACAGAAGAAAAAGACAGCTTCGTTGTTAAAGGCAGAGGTGAATTTCAGCTAGCCATTCTGATTGAAACCATGCGCCGTGAAGGTTTTGAGCTTAACGTAGGCCGCCCTAAAGTTATTTTCAAATACAAGGATGGAGTAAAACTTGAGCCCATTGAAAAACTTTATGTGGACTGTGACGAAAACTTCATGGGTATTGTCACCGAAAAACTTTCCATCCGCAAAGGCAAGATGGTGAATCTGGTGAACAACGGAAAAGGCCGTACCAACATGGAATTTTCCATTCCCTCACGGGCACTCATTGGTTACCGGGATGAATTTTTGACCGACACTCGTGGCACAGGAATCATGAACTCCCTTTTTGCAGGTTATGAGGAATTCCGTGGAGAATTCCCAAGCCGATTCACAGGTTCTCTTGTCTGTGACCGAAGAGGCACAGCAATACCCTACGCTCTTTTCAATCTGGAACCCAGAGGCCGTCTTTTCATCGTCCCCGGAGTCCCTGTGTATGAAGGAATGATCGTGGGTGAGCACAATAAGGACAACGACCTCAACGTCAATGCCTGTAAAGAAAAAAAGCTGACCAATATGAGAGCCTCCGGTAAAGATGAACATGTGATCTGCTCTCCTGTAAAACCACTTACCCTTGAACAGGCCATCAACTTCATCCGAGATGACGAACTGGTTGAAATAACACCTTTAACCATCCGCATGAGAAAAGCGACTCTCGGGATTAAAGACAGATACAGAAACACAGGCCAGGCCGATTAAGGCAGGCTTTACATGTTTCAGCTATACTATCAATGCCGTTTCCGTAAGAATTATTCTGTAGGGGCGGGTTCCAAATCCGCCCGCAGTTTTTAGGCAGACATGGGCAGGACAGGTTTTGAACCTGCCCCTATGTCCTAAAGGAAACGGCATTGGAGATGGTCCACACTGACTCCAATAGAAAAAACATTTGGATTTTAACACGTATTCTGATCGAATCGACTCAATCCTTCAGTCGATATTCGATGTTCATTCCTTCATTTCTCAAATAATATTCTAATATCAGTTCATCCCCCCCCTTAAAACTCTGAACTTATAAATTTCAAAACACTGTATTTATTGTCTTATTAATATTTGTGAAAAATATTCATATTTTTTTATTGCATTGCACCATTTTTGTATTAACTTGTTCTAAACGGTTTTACAAAACCATAACCAACGACCTGGAGGTTATTATGAATACAATAGTTAAAGAAGTAGAAAAAAATATCCGTAAAGTGAAAAGCCTTGGAAAGGCTGTAAGGAAAATTGAAAACGAACTTTTTAATTACACCCTTAAATGGCCACCGAAAACCTACTGATAAACCTATTACACTGATAGCTATAATCGGTTATCGGTGTAACTAATAATAAAAGGCTCTGCTCCGGCAGGGCCTTTTTTTGTTACTGTTACCAACGTATGGGGGCAGGCCTGGAACCCGTCTCTGCTCACGAATAATGATAATGCCAAATCCAATGCCGTATCCCTAAAACCGTTCATGTTAATTTATGCGATGACCGTAGGGGCGAGC
>Ga0208371_1000385_pt1 | contig 10606 bp, 8 predicted proteins | sample SubbioCR12Aug_1A_FD_184827 | JGI IMG/M metagenome (GOLD analysis project Ga0208371, IMG submission 184827) | Serpentinite rock and fluid subsurface biosphere microbial communities from McLaughlin Reserve, California, USA - CR12Aug_1A (SPAdes) | ecosystem: Environmental > Terrestrial > Deep... | reverse complement strand
CGATGTCCAGGAGGTGTGCCCCGTGCGGCAGCAGGGGGGCGATGGTGAGGGAGTCGACAAAATGGCGGGTCACAATGTCGCGGACGCTCTTCAGCGCCGTCAGGTTGACCTTGGCGTTCCAGCGCCGCAGCTCTCCCGCCAGCAGGGCAAAGCGATCAAGACAGGTATCGTCCAGGTCGATGCCGAGCTGGAAGGCACCGTCACGGAGCAGCTCCCGTTCCGCCACGTTCACCGGCTGCCCCGCGCCTTGAGGGAGACCGAGAGGATGGCGATGGCGGCAGGCGTGATGCCGGGAATCCGTGACGCCTGCCCCAGGGTATCGGGCAGAAACTTCGCCAGCTTTTCCCGCACTTCGGTCGATAGCCCGGCAAGCGTTGTGTAGTCGAACCCGGTCGGGATCCTGACCCCTTCGAGCACCCGGCTTTTGGCCACCTGCTCCAGCTGCCGGTCGATATATCCCTGGTATTTCACCTGGATCTCGATCTGCTCCCAGATCCGTGCATCAACCTCGCACATGGTCGGGTCGAGCCGGATCAGGTCGCGCCAGCCGACATCCGGACGGCGCAGAAGCTGATCCAGGCTCATGGCGTTCTGCAGGCCGACCAGGCCATACTCTTCCATGAATTCCGGTTCCATTGCCGAGGGAGTAATCCTGGTCTGTCGGATACGCGCCAGCTGCTCATCTATCTGCGCCAGCTTTGCCGCGAAACGGCCGTACTCTTCTTCGGGCACCAGCCCGACCTCATGGCCGATCCGGCGCAGGCGCTGATCGGCATTGTCCTCGCGCAGCAGCAGCCGGTATTCGGCCCGCGAGGTGAACATCCGGTAGGGTTCCCGCGTTCCGAGCGTCACCAGGTCGTCGATCATGACCCCGATATAGGCCTCGTCACGACCCAGGACCAGCGGTTCCTTCCCCTTGACCCTGTGCACGGCGTTGATCCCGGCGACAAGCCCCTGCCCTGCCGCCTCTTCGTACCCCGAGGTCCCGTTGATCTGGCCGGCATGGAAGAGGTTCTGCACCACCTTGGTTTCCAGCGAGGCATGCAACTGGATCGGGTCGACGTAGTCGTATTCGATGGCATAGGCGGGCCGCATGATCTCTACCCGCTCCATCCCGACGATACTGCGATAAAAGGCCCACTGGATGTCGATGGGAAGCGACGTGGAAAGCCCCGACGGGTAGTATTCCACGGTATCGGCCCCTTCGGGCTCGACGAAACTCTGGTGCCGGTCCTTGTCCGGGAATCGGACCACCTTGTCCTCGATGGAGGGACAGTAACGCGGACCGATCCCCTCGATGATCCCGGCATAGAGGGGGGAGCGGTCAAGCCCGGAACGGATGATCTCGTGGCTCCGCTCGTTGGTGTAGGCGATGTAACAGGGGACCTGGGGACGGTCGATCCGTTCGGTGGAAAAAGAAAAGGGAACGGGCGGGTCGTCGCCGGGCTGTGCCTCCAGCCGGCTGAAATCGATGGTCTTGCCGTCGAGACGGGCAGGTGTCCCGGTCTTCAGGCGTCCCACAGTGAAACCCAGATCGCGCAGATGGTCGGAGAGTCCCATGGAGGGGATGTCCCCGGCCCTGCCGCCCGGATAATGCACCAGGCCAATGTGAATCAGCCCGCGCATGAAGGTGCCGGTGGTCAGGATCACTGTCGTACCACTGAAACGGACCCCACCCCTGGTATCCACCCCCAGGACCCGGCCTTCATCCACGTGCAGCGCCGTCACCTCGGCCTGTTTCAGATCCAAGTTTTCCTGGTGCTCCAGGACGCGCTTCATCCGGAGACGATACTGCTGCTTGTCGGCCTGCGCCCTTGATGCACGAACCGCTGGCCCTTTGCGGGTGTTGAGGATGCGGAACTGGATGCCGGTGGCATCGATATTCTTCCCCATCTCGCCGCCGAGGGCATCGATCTCCTTGACCAGGTGCCCCTTGGCCAGGCCACCGATGGCAGGATTGCACGACATCAGGGCAACGGCATCGAGATTGATGGTGAGGAGCAGCGTTGCGCACCCCATCCTGCTTGCGGCCAGGGCAGCCTCGCATCCCGCATGCCCGGCACCCACCACGATGACATCATACTGCCTGTCGTAGACGATCATTCCCATGTCCTGTTTTCCGTTCCACACACTGTACGTCGATGATACTGTATCCCAGGGACAATGCCGCTCCCCATGGGTCTTTACACACTTTGTTCCACGTGGAACATACTGCTATTTTCCGACACAGAACTGGCTGAAGACCAGGTCGAGCACCTCGTCCGGCGTGGTCTCGCCGGTTACCTCGCCAAGGGCGGAAAGCGCCTCGCGCAGGTCAACGGCCACGATCTCGGGAGGCAGACCGGCAGCCAGACTCTCGACGAATTGTATCAGCGCAGCCCGGCATTTGACAAGGGCATCCCGGTGACGGGCGCGGGAGAGCGCGACAAATTCTCGGCTGTCCACGGCCCGACCATGGAGGAATTCCCGACAGACCGCTCCCTTTAAACGTTCGATACCCGCACCGGTTTTGGTCGAGATGACAAGGGGAGTGTGAACAGACAGTCCATCTGGCAGTACCGCCATTTCCGGGAGATCGGACTTGTTCCTGACGAGAAGGAAGCGCCGGCCCTCCAGGGCAGTGCAGATCTGATCGTCGTCATTGTCGTAGGGACGGGAACCGTCGACCAGGAAGAGCACCAAGTCGGCACGGGGGATCGCCTCCAGGGTGCGGCGTACCCCCTCCTGTTCGACCTCGTCGCCGGTTTCGCGGATGCCTGCCGTGTCGATGAGGGTGACCGGCAGGCCGCCGATGTTGACCACTTCCTGGATCATATCCCGGGTCGTGCCCGGTATGGCGGTGACGATGGCGCGCTTCTCCCTGAGGAGGGTGTTGAGGAGGCTCGATTTCCCGGCATTGGGCTTGCCGGCAATCAGCACCGATACACCGTCGCGCAGCACGCGTCCCTCGTCGTAACTCGCGAGCAGTTGATCGATAATCAGCTGCGCAGCAAAACACCGGGAATCGAGCTGCTCACGGTGGAACCCGCCGATCTCGTCGTCGGGAAAATCGACATACGCCTCCAGTAGGGCAAGGACATGCACCAGGTGCTGCCGCGCCTCGGCAATGAGACTGGAGAGCCTCCCCTCACGCTGGTGCTGGGCAAGCGCCAGGGCAGCATCGGTCTTGCCGCGGATAACGTCGATCACCGACTCGGCCTGGAGCAGGTCGATGCGGCCATTGAGAAATGCGCGGCGCGTGAACTCACCCGGTGCGGCAAGCCGCACACCCTGGGCGAGGATCAGCGCCAGGATCTGCTCTACCAGCAGATAGCCGCCATGACAGTGCAGCTCTACCACATCTTCGCGGGTAAAAGAGCGTGGTGCCCGCATGAAGACCATCAAACCCTCGTCCAGCGGCGACCGGGAATCCGGATCGACTATCTCCCCATAATAAAAACGGTGGCTCTGAAGGCCACCGCTGTTTATGCGCAGGAAGATCCGCTCGGCTATTCTCCGTGCGTCCGGTCCACTGATCCGGATGATGCCGATGCCACCCTCACCCAGGGGGGTGCTGATGGCGGCAATCGTGTCGGCGATGTACATCGCGGGCCTATGCCTCCTTGAGAGACTTGTTGATATACGCCTGCTGGGCAATGGTCAGGATGTTGTTGACCAGCCAGTAGAGCACCAGTCCCGACGGGAAGCTGAGGAACATGAAGGTGAAGACCACCGGCAGCATCAGCATCATCTTCTCCTGCATCGGGTCCATGTTGGTGGGGGTCATCTTCTGCTGGATGAACATGGAGGCCCCCATCAGGATCGGGGTCACGTAGTAGGGGTCCTTGGCGGAGAGATCCTGGATCCAGAAGTAGAACGGTGCGTGGCGCAGTTCGATGGAGAACATGAGCGCCTTGTAGAGGGCAAAGAAAACGGGAATCTGGACGACCATCGGCAGGCAGCCACCCAGAGGATTTACCTTGTGCTCGCGGTAGAGCTCCATGACCGCGCGATTCATGGCATCCCGGTCATTCTTGAACTTTTCCTTCAGCGCCTGCATCTTGGGCTGCAGCTTCTGCATCTCCTTCATCGACTTGTAGCTCTTGTGCGTAAGGGGATAAAAGAAGATCTTCAGGATTACCGTAATGATGATGATGGCCAGGCCATAGTTATGGGTAAAGGAGTAGAAGAATTTGAGGGAATAGAGCAGCGGCTTGGCAAGGACCGAAAACCATCCGAAATCGATGACCTCTTCCAGCCGACTCCCCTGCCCTTTGAGGATTTCCAGATCCTTTGGCCCGAAATAGAGCCGGCACGGAACGGTAGCAGTCTGACCGGGAGCAATGGTCAAACGCTGGGAAGAAATGATATTCTGTGCAACGCCGGCACCTGCCTGGGTCACCTGAGCGCTTGCCAGGCTGGCATCCTTGGCAATGATGCAATTCAGGAAGTACTTGTCGGCAAATCCGCTCCAGACCAGCTGTTTGTCATAGGTCTTCGCGCCTTTGGCCAGATCGGAGATGGAAAGCGATACGACCTTGTCGTCGCTCAGGGTTACCGGTCCATGGACCTCATAACGCCCTTCCTTGCTCCCCGTCACGACCTTGTTCGCCAGGATCAGCTTCAGCACGCCATTCACCGGTGCCGTTCCGACATTGACCAGTTGCTGGTTCAGATCGATGCCATAACCATTTCCGGTTACCGTGTAGATCTTGCGGAATGTCACTCCCTGCACCGAGGTCCAGACAAATTCTATATCTTTCTTCTCCGTGCCGGAAACCGTCACATTCCCGCCGGCAGTGGCAAAGGTGGCGTTCGGATCGATGAGGAAACCATCGGCAGAGCTGGTAAGGGTCAGGGGACTGGTGCCATTGACAAGTGCGATCTCCGGGCTCCCTTTTGCAGTGCCTTCCCGGTACTTCTTCAGCACGAACTCTTTCAGGCTCGCACCACGGGTAGTGAATACCGCCTTGTACAGATCGGTCTCGACCGTCACCTCCCGCTCCGTCGCCTGGGCAGTAGGAACTGCTGCAGGAAGCGGCGCCGAGGCCGTGGTCACAGAGCCGGCAACGGGCTGATGCGCAGAACTGACAGCCTGTTGGGCTGCCTGTTGCTGCACGGTCTTGGGCTGCGGAAAGAAGTATGAAAATCCGTACATGACGGCAATGGAGAGGACTACGGCGATGAGAACTCGCTTTTCCATGAACTACCTCGCTGGACTATCGAACGGGATCATAACCACCGGGATGCAGAGGATGGCATTTGGCGATTCTTTGTACGGCACGCCAGGCACCCCGCAGCAATCCGTATTTCCGTATCGCTTCTATGGCATAGTGGGAACAGGAAGGATAAAATCTGCAGGTAGGCCCCTTCAGGGGGGACAGGTACCGTTGATACACACCGATGAGGTAAATAACGATCCTGTTAGCCATGATGTGCCTGAAGCTGCAGCAGGGCTCGTTGCAGGTCCCTGCAGACGCCCGCGAAATCGAGACGCGCAGCACTGGAACGAGCAATGACTGAATAGTCGGCCTGCTGAAACCATTCCTTATGAAGACGGCTGCACTCGCGAACCAGACGCTTGATGCGGTTTCTGACCACGGCGCCACCGACCTTTTTACTGGCGGTTATGCCGATACGCACCACACCGCCGGAGCAGTCACGTCTGATGACGATGAAATGGCTTACCGTAACCCGCTGCCCCTGTTGATTTACGGAGAGGTAATCCCGGCGTTTACGGAGACGGAGCGACTTTGGAAACGAGTTGGGATGCTCGGGTCGGGACAATTACTTGGATGCTATGGTTACAGCAAGTTTCTTGCGCCCTTTGGCACGACGACGCTTGATCACCAGCCTGCCGTTCTTGGTCGACATGCGGACAAGGAAGCCGTGGGTGCGTTTACGGGAAGTGTTGCTCGGCTGAAAGGTCCGTTTCATATACTAACTCCTTATGCGTTCTTCATACTTAGCGAAATGTGTTATATACATGCTGATACCATGTCAAGTCAACTGCTATTTCATTCCCTGAAAAAAAATTAGCCTTGCAAATGAGAGGTACCTCTGGTAGTCTTCAAAATCCCAAAATAGGCATCGATAAACAGAGAAACACCTGCATAAGCTCTCAATTTACAAACATAAATATATTATCAACAGGTGTTGATAAACCTGTGTATAAATCGACTGTTAAGTGGCACCTCAGTCACCTGCATTAGATCGTGAAATGTTTCCTGTCCCGCACATTTGCTGCCTGTGATCTACAGGGAGTGCAGCCTGCACATAAAATTGGGTAGTTGTGATTGATCCTATGGAAAAGATCTGGCAAGAGGTACAGTCGAATATTGAAAAAGTGCTGACTCCCCAGACCTTTAATGCCTGGATCAAGCCGATCAGGTATCAGACCCTCCAGGGTTCCTCACTCGTCCTCGAAGTCCCTGACAGTTTCTCCCGCGAATATATCAAAGACAAATACTCCATCATGATCAACGAGGCGCTGGCTGCCCTCACCAATCAGAACTACACCCTTGAGTTTGCCATCCAGGAACGGAAGGAAGCGCTCGACGATACGGTCGCTGCACCATCCCCGATTCCGCCACTTGCGAAGAATACGCCGAAAGAGCCGGAAAAGGTCAACGAGTTCCAGACCTTTCTCAATCCTAAATATACCTTTGACAAATTCGTCTGCGGGAGCGGCAACCAGTTCGCCCATGCCGCTGCCCATGCCGTGGCCAACAATCCTGCCACTAACTACAATCCGCTTTTCATTTATGGCGGCGTCGGCCTTGGCAAGACGCACCTTCTCATTGCCATAGGCAACCATATCCTGGCACATAACAACGATGCCCGCATCTGTTACTATACGTCGGAAAAATTCATGAATGAGATGATAAATTCCCTCCGACACAAGAAAATGGATGAGTTTCGTAACAAATTCAGAAAAGCCGATGTCCTGCTCATCGACGATATCCAGTTCATGGCAGGCAAACAGGCCACCCAGGAAGAGTTTTTCCACACCTTCAATTCTCTCTATGAGTCGCACAAGCAGATCGTGCTCACCTCGGACAAATACCCGAAGGATATCCCCGACCTGGAGGAACGCCTCCGTTCACGTTTTGAGTGGGGTCTTATTGCCGATATCCAGCCGCCGGACATCGAGACAAAATCGGCGATTCTCAAGAAAAAAGCTGAATGCGACAATATCGATCTCCCCGATGATGTTGCCCTGTTCCTGGCATCCAGCTCGGCAAGCAACGTCAGGGAACTAGAAGGGATGCTCGTACGTCTCGGTGCCTATTCAAGCCTCACCAGCAGCAAGATCACCCTTACCATGGCCAGAGAGGTTCTGAAGGACATCATTGTCGATAAATCGAAGGATATATCCATAGAGGCGATTCAGAAGGCTGTTGCCGATCATTTTCAGTTAAAGGTGGCGGAACTCAAATCGGACAAACGGCTCAAGACACTGGTACTGCCACGACAGATAGCCATCTATCTCTGCCGTGATCTTACCAAGGCATCGTTTCCCGAGATAGGCGACCGATTCGGCGGCAAGGACCATTCAACCGTGATCCATTCGGTGAAGAAGATCGACAAGGTTCTCACCCATGATGCCGAACTGAAGAGCACCATAGAAACCATCAGACGAAACCTGTTGAATTGAGCAGGACAATCTGTTGATAACTCAGACACACTGTGGACAGATTTTTACGGGTGTTGAAACGAAGCAGAAATCGACCTTCGGATCAACAGCCTGTACGTGGATATAAGGCGAACAATATCGGCTGATTGACGTGTCGGTCAACATATCCACAAGGCATACTACTACTACTGTCTTTAAATTATTTAAAAACTAATATCATTAGTCTCTGTATTGATCACGTTTCACAGGGGGGACCATGGAATTCAAGATTCTCAAAGAACCTTTCTTACGCGCACTGCAAAAGGTCCAGGGCATCGTGGAAAAGAAGAACACCATGCCGATCCTTTCCAATGTCCTGCTCGAAGCCGTTGACGACAGGATCTGCATCCTGGCGACCGACCTGGAAGTGGGGATCAAGACCTCGCATCCGGCAAAGGTGATTCAGGAAGGGAAAATTACCGTCTCTGCCAAGAAACTCTATGAAATCATCAAGGAGCTTTCAGACGAGGAGATCACCTTTCTCACCCGTGAAAATGATTGGGTGGAACTGCGAAGCGGCAAGGCACAATTCAACATTGTCGGACTCTCTCCTGAGGAATTCCCCTATTTCCCGCGTGTCAGCGATGAGAATCTGATCAGGATCAGCGGCAGACTGCTGAACGACATGATCGAAAAAACAGCCTATGCCATCTGCCATGACGAGACCAAATACAACCTGAATGGCGTCTTTGTACGGGCCGTGGATGAAGAAGGACGTAAACTGCTCCGGATGGTGGCGACCGACGGCCATCGCCTTGCCATCGTCGAACGGGAATTCAGCGGATCGGTCTGTCCGGAATTGAGTGCCGGCATCATCTTCCCCAAGAAAGGGATCTTCGAACTGAAGAAGATCACCGAAGATGTGGACGAGGATATCCAGATGACCTTTATCGACAACAGTGCAGTTGTCAAGAAAGGTGATACCATCGTAGTGATGCGTCTGGTCGACGGCGATTTTCCCGATTACACCAGGGTTGTTCCGGTTGGCAACGATCTGGAGATCAAGATCGACAGGGATATATTCCTCAGGGCCTTGAAACGTATCGCCATTCTCTCCAGCGAGAAATTCAAGGGGGTCAAGTTCAACATCGCACCCCAGCTTCTCGAAATATCATCCAGCAATCCCGAGGTCGGTGAAGCCAAAGAGGAGCTGGAGATCGAATATTCCGGCGATCCGCTGGTGACCCGCTTCAATGCCCGCTATATCATCGATGTCCTGTCGGTATTGCAGGAAGAGCAGATAAAACTGATGCTGAAAAGCGAGATGGCGCCGGCGATCGTCAAGCCCGCGGTGGAACAGGGCTTCCTGTCGGTAATCATGCCGATGCGCCTGTAAATGGATATGTCACGTTACAGCAAGCATCTGAAGGCCGATCGAGCAGAGCGGCCTTTTTCATGACTACCTACGGACCATGATTCTCACGAAACTTTCGGTCCAGTCATTTCGTAACCTGGATGCGACGACCCTCGAATTCTGCAAGGGTTTCAACATCCTGTACGGAGACAATGCCCAGGGAAAGACGAACCTCCTGGAATCGATCTTTCTCCTCGGGACGCTGAAGTCGTTCAGACATGCCAGGAACAGCGATCTGATCGCCTGGGATACCCCCTTTTCCCTGATCCGGGGTGCTGTCACGGATGATCTGACCAGGCATGAACTGGCACTGCTCCTGGAAAAAGGGAGCAAGAAGGTCAGGATCGATCAGAAAACGGTCACCAGGGTGGCTGAATTCTTCGGCATACTTACGGTAGTTCTCTTTGCTCCCGAAGAGCTGCTGATGGTCAGGGGAGCTCCTGAATCGCGGCGACGCTATCTCGACCGGGCCATATTCGCCGGGGATCTCCATTACCTGACCCAGCACCATGAATATTCGCGGATACTGAAGCAGCGCAATTCACTCTTGCGCAGCGGCGATTCATCATCTGCCCTTGAGCCGTGGAACGAACAGCTGGCCATGGCAGGCGGCCGCCTGGCAGCACAACGGGTCGATTACCTGGCACGGATCGGCGATCTGCTCTCGTCCCTCTACCGGGAGATAACCGGTACGACGGACAGGGCTGCCATCGCCTACCGGAGTTCCCAGGTGAGCTATTCGGCCGATGAAACGGACAACGGTGCCAGGATTCTGGCTGCGCTGGCCGGCGTGAAAAACCAGGAACGGCAGCAGCAGACCACTCTCCTTGGCCCGCACCGCGACGACCTTGCCTTTACCCTGAACGGCAAACCGTTGCGGCATGCCGCATCCCAGGGACAGCAGCGCTGCTACGTGCTGGCCCTCAAGATGGCGGAGATCGAATATCTTCGAAAGCTTAACGGCCATCCGCCCGTGCTGCTGCTGGACGACATGACCAGCGAACTGGACCGGCAACGAACGGCCAATCTGGTCAGATTCCTGACCCAGCGCGGGATGCAGGTCTTTATCACCACGACCAGCCTGGATCAGGTCGGCTTGTTTGCAGAACATGAGACATTGCGCACGTTTCACGTGAAACAGGGGAGCGTGCAAAGACAGGAGTTGCAATGACAGATTCGAACGTCAACGATTACGGTGCAGATAAGATCAAGGTTCTGGAGGGGCTGTCAGCGGTTCGCAAGCGACCGGCGATGTATATCGGCTCAACCTCTGCCCAGGGGCTGCACCACCTGGTCTACGAAGTCGTCGATAACTCCATCGACGAGGCCCTTGCCGGGCACTGCGACGCGGTGAGCGTGACCATCCACGTGGATGGTTCGGTGACCGTTGTGGACAACGGCCGCGGCATCCCCACCGACATCCATCCCACCGAGGGGAAGTCGGCTGCGGAAGTCGTCATGACCGTGCTGCATGCAGGCGGCAAGTTCGACAACACCTCCTACAAGGTTTCCGGCGGTCTGCACGGTGTGGGCATCTCGGTGGTGAATGCGCTGTCCCGACGGCTGGAGCTGGAGATCCGCCGTAACGGCAGGCTCTT
>Ga0208371_1000384_pt1 | contig 10620 bp, 9 predicted proteins | sample SubbioCR12Aug_1A_FD_184827 | JGI IMG/M metagenome (GOLD analysis project Ga0208371, IMG submission 184827) | Serpentinite rock and fluid subsurface biosphere microbial communities from McLaughlin Reserve, California, USA - CR12Aug_1A (SPAdes) | ecosystem: Environmental > Terrestrial > Deep... | reverse complement strand
GATCGATAAATGTCTGGATTTGGTATCAGATGTTTTTGAAAAGGTGTATGTGCGCGGGGACACCGATTTCAGCCTGACAATCAATTTTGACCGTTGGGCGCAGCGCTGTCTTTTTGTTTTCGGTATGGACGCCAGGGCAAATCTGGTAAAAATCGCTGACAGTATCGCCGAATCACAATGGGGACTCTTTGAAAGAGACAAGAAATATACTGTCAAAACCAAAGAGCGTAAACGGCCGGTAAATGTCAAAGATCAAGTAGTCAAACGACGTAAATTTAAAAATATCCAGACCGAATCCGAATATATGGCAGAGTTTTCGTATCAGCCGGGAAAATGCCAAAAAACCTATCGGATGATCGTTTTGAAAAAGAAGCTCAATGTGATCCGCGGTGAAGTGCCATTATTCGATGATTCCCGATATTTTTTCTACATCACCAATGACGAGATTCGATCAGCCCGCGAAGTCGTCGAATTTTACCGAGACCGGGCTGACCACGAAAACGATATCGAACAGTTGAAAAATGGTGCAAGGGCACTTCACGCACCTTCGGATAATTTGACTTCCAACTGGGCGTATATGGTTATCGGCTCCTTGGCCTGGAATCTGAAAGCCTGGTACGGACTGCTGATTCCTTATCGTCCTTTGGGCAAGGCCATTGTGCGAATGGAATTCAAAAGGTTTGTAAACACCTTTATCAACATTCCCTGTCTGATCATAAAGACCGGTCGGAAAATCTGTTACCGGTTTATCGGTTACAACAAAAAGATGAAGAGTATGCTTACATTTTCCGAGATGCTCAAAAGCTTTGCCTTTACATAAACCGATTTTCCCGGGCAACAGCTTGCACAATGCAGCCGTGAGCCCATTCTAACCCCAAACCAAAGGATACTATCAGAGTCAAAAACCTACAATTTGAAAACGAGCAACTAAAAAAATAGGAGGGGTGCGCCTAAATTCTTAGCCGATATTTAGTTTGATAGGAATTGATAGAAATAATGTTAGCAAATTTACCTCCTATTATAATTGCGCTTATTTTAGGATTAGTTATAGATATCGGTTGGTTAAGCTACTTTTTAGACTATTTTTAGGGAAGGAAAAATAGACCAAGCAAGCCCTCGGGGGGGTGCGGAAAGTAAGTTGCAGGCTATGATAGCTCATAAATATGGGGTTTTCGTTCAGGCACTAATTACTTCGTCACTACCACTCTTGTCAACTCGCGAATCAAATCAACACCATCCCAAATCATCCCAAAATCCATTGTATGTCCTACAGGAACGATTCTATCTATGCCGAAAGGAGTATTTTCCAAAACGACCTTCTTTAAGTCACTCTTGTCAAAGCCAATATAGGACAATGTTTGGCATTCACGGGTACAAACAGGCAATATTTCTTCAACAGCAGTAATATCGTATTCGTAGAAGAATCCACAGCTTGATAAATTGTCGAGGATGCTGGTACTTAAATGTTGAGGTCGAACTCTAAGCAGTTTGTAGTCTGGTGTCGGTATAACGCGGCAATTATTTGCAGAGGCATAACGGCATGCAACGACTAGCTTGTCAACAGTAATTACTGGTGGAAGAGTGTAGTCATGCAAAAAATGTTCATACAATGCAGACCAAAATACATCTTGAGCCTCTTTAGTCTTTTTTCCAAACCAAAAGATGATTCTAGGAGAAGAACATGCGTTCTGATCTGTGAGGTATGTATCAAGAAAAAAATCATATGCAATCTTTTTGGGATTACACTTAAATAGATATGTGTCAGCGTTGATAAGACATATCGAAAATCGGTTGGCGAATGTGACTTCTGTTGTTCGAGGTTGAATGGGAGACAGTCTAATGGTCGCGATAGTTGCATCGCCACCCCAAACAATGCGCATATTACAAATACTACTTAGTGCATCGGTAATCTCCTTATCGTGTTCGTACTTGACAAGAAATATTCGTTCAGCGACAGTTTGGTAGTAATCCTGTTCTAGAATGGAGTTTAAAACAGAACAAAAAATTTCCGCCTGATCAAAATGTCGTGACGATAGACGCACAATATTAATATTGCCCGCCAATAGTCCTACTACTAGCGAATAGGTAAAACTCAATGCTACATTAGCAGGTGCAATATGGTATGCTACTCCTTTGCCCAACCTTTCTTCACAGTCTGGATAATTTTGGCGCATATACTGTACATTACTTCGTCGTATCCAAAAAGCCAAAGAAACTATATCTGGATGGTTCTTTGTTCTACGCTCCTTAATCAATGCATTTGACATCTCGTTTAAGAAGCTAATAATTCGCTCATCGAAAGATGTCCAAGCAGAAATCTTTGGCAAATTATGCAATTTGTCTGCTTTGCCAGTTACAAATTCTATCCTGTCCATCCATTTGTCATGCTGTATCTCTTTAGTTACTGACTTCATATGTATCACTGCACCCTCTCAACTCAGCATTATGTATTCGACCAAGCACACGGAAATATTTGCCCATCCTCCCACATGGACAGTCATCCTCGCCGATAATAACACCTTCATCTTCAGTTAATAACGCATGACCTGGGTATGAATGTGGCAATATCGATACTAATTCGATAATTCCTGGCTCTCCAAAGTTGCAGACCGATAAATCTTTCTCTCTACGTACGACAATATCAGAGAATATACTTGCATGGAAAGAGTCGTGTTCGCATTCAAAATAGATTGTACCAGACTGCTCGGCTATGCCATATTCATTATGGACTCTGGTGATACCGCAAACTTGTGCCAGTTCATATTTAAATTGCTTCGGGGAAACTCTCATGCTTAACATATTTTTCCACCCGCCGCTATGAATAAGAATCCCTTCAGTATCAGTAAATATAATCCCCGCATCGGCGAGCGGTTTATAGAAATGTTGCCAGACTATGAAAGTAAAACCGAAATAAAGAATGGGTTGCCCTTTGTGTTTATTCATAAATGATTCTATCTTAGCTAAATCTATGTTCATATCATCGTCAAGGGCGAAAATTTTATCTCTCCCAAACAGCGAAAAAAAAAGCACTGCCGCGCTACGTGCAGAATAGGAAGTACGGCTTTTCAGTATGGAAGGGCTATCAACTATTATGAGAGGCATACGGGGGATTTCAAGGAAGCCCGCTGTAATCTTCACGCCTACGTTTTGCTGGGCTAAGGCGGTATATTTATCTAAATATATTTTAGAAACAGTTTGCCCACTAGTACCAGAAGATGTCATTGTTTTAACTATTTTATCGTCAGCAATACTTTTGAGTGTTAATTCCTTAAATAGTCGCACTGGTAAAGGGAGCAATTCCTTATAATGTTCAATGTTGTCGAAAGGATCGAAATCAAATCCTTTCAGTATTCTCTGATATGGCTGACAATTATTATAATGATACTGCGTAAGCATATTTAATTCTTTTGTGAGTATAGGTGATTTTTCTGTTTTTTCAAAGGAATATGGATTAGTTTTAAGCAAAACATCTAGGCTCATGCAATATCACCTCATTTCATCTTTCAATTCAGCTTCGCGCTTAATATAACGTTCAAGAGCTAATGAACTGAAACGATCAGTTATCCCATCACGATAAGTATGCAAGCAAGTCCAACATTGCCCACAGGGTTCGTCGTTGATGGGATCGTAACAAAACCAAGTCATTCTCATAACATCCTCGTATCCCATTAGAGCATATTCCCGAATTAATTCTGGTTTGCACAAAGAATTATAAAAAGGATAGCTGAAATGACCGAATACTTTATATCCATCATTGGAGATGCATTTATCTTCATCAATTATATAGGTTGAAAAATAATCGTTGTTGATTTTTACCAACGCATCTGTACTACCTATGGCATACATAAATATCTTGACATATCTATCGGTAATACCAATTTCTACGTGGTTATTTCGACTGTTGGCGTAGGCCGCGCACCATTGATACTGTGAATCGATATAGGTATCCACATTCACTGCATTAAGTACTCCGCGTTTGGTGGCAAGTTGATCACGGCAAGGCTCAATCATAGCAACATACAAGCGACGAAAAGCTCTAATAACTGAATGGTCTTGCGGGAGAATAGTGTACGAACAAGTATTGTCAAAATGCTGTGGTGGATTTCTCTTACTATATACTACTTTTACTGGTAGTAGATCCGCTTTGGTCGTTGGCTTGGCTTTAAGTTGTTCGTATATTTGTTGTATAGCTCGCAGTTCATATCTTTCGCTTTTACGCATATCCGAAGCAATCCCGGTAATGAACACGGGTTGCAGTTTTATTGGTAACTGTGATAGTTGTGCTACTCTAAAAGTCGAATCGAAACCACCAGTCCAGAATATCTCATAAGTATTCATATGATTCAAACCTCTTCAAGCAGATGCCTCTTTATAACTTTGCCCGTGCCGGGTGTCCGGGGCAAACTACTAATGCTAAAAATATTCTCTGCCTTTGGGACTTTATAATGTTCTAGTTTATTGCACATTTCGCAAATAATGTCATTTATTGTTATCGGCACGTGTTTGTCGAATACAACAAATAATGCTGGGAGATGCCCCATTATATGATCTGGTTTTGCAATGACGGCGCACTCCTTCACGCCATTGATTCGCCCTACAACTTCTTCAATCTCTACAGGAGTAATTTTATTGGCGCCGCTAATAATAATATCTGACTTCCGCCCTACAATATATATCATGCCATCATCGCCGCGATATCCCAAATCGGTACTTACAACTCGTCCATCAACAAGAGACGAAGCGTTGATTTCTGTTTCACCATAGTAGCCGAGCATCAGTGTATCACCTTCGGTGGCGATTATTCCTGGCTTGTCACTGCTTGCACTATATGGCAACCCACATTCATTAAGGAATGTTATATTTGAGTGTCTACCCTCCCTCCCTACGCAGTACGGCTTGGGTGGATATGCAGACCACTCAAAATAAGCAGAGCCAATTGCCTCTGTAGAACCGTAATCATTAAACAATCGGACGCCAGGAAGGAGTTCTCTCAAAGCCTCCTTGCACACTTCGGTAATTTCTGCGCTACCCACAGCCACAATCTTTAACTGATCTCTTGACGCTGATAGCAATTTCTTTGCTGACCTCAATATCTGTTCTGCTTGAGCTGGAACCAACTGCAAGACATTGCAGTTGTAGTTCTTTAAGGCAGCAAATACATCCCCGAAAAACATGGTAGGTTTCATGATCACTGCCGTCCCGCCGCAAATAAACATGGCCTCAACACGTCGTAACCCCCCAGAGTGAGATAGGGGTTGTGGTATCAATGCCGTATCGTCGACATTTAAACCATAGGCATCAGAGACATTGTCTGCTCCACAATAGCGTCCTTTATGGCTACCTACAACAGCTTTGTTTTCCCCATTCGTACCACTAGTCATGAGAATCAAAGCCGGATCATTTGGCGTAGGCATGAAAAATTTATTATAATATTCAATGTTTTGCTTTGTGGCTTCTTCATCATTGAATGAAAATATAAGTTGCGCATGGCACTTATGCTCTACTAACATATTCGCGAAATGAGAATCATAAATAATTCCCTTGACTACAATGAATCGCGAACTGAAAAATGAAGCATATTTTTTCAAAACATCGTTTGATGTGCCCGGTTCAATCGGTACGGCTATGCCGCCTGCCAATTGAATCCCATAAAACATTTCCATATATGCAATTGACTGATTGACTAATATGATAACACACTCGTTCTTAATTAACCCTTGTGAGTGAATTATTGTAGCAAAGTCGATAATATTTCGCCAAAACTCGCCATAGCTGACTGAATGGCCTGACAAGCCCTCAATAAGAGCATTTTTTTTCGCACATGTACAAGCATTGTCTTTGATTGCCATCAAAACCGAAAAATTACTACTATTTATGTTTGTACCAAAATCGCGTTGTTCTTGGTTAATCAAAAAATCATCGCTCCTTTCATTTTCAACGACTATCAATTGCTTACTTCGACTCATGCACACTAAATCAAGGTTTATTCAGTTTATGTTTAACACTATTTGCAATCTGTTCGGGTAACAACCCACTCTGTGCGAGTAGATATCTGTAAGACCCCAGATTATTGTAACTTTGTGGTACACCCAAGATAAGTAAGGTTGGTGCATTATTTTTTCCACACATATACTCTGACACTGCACCACCTAACCCACCGACTATGCTGTGTTCCTCAATAGTTACAATTAGTTTTTTACCCAAAAGAGAATCCAATGCTTTAGTATCGAGTGGTTTGATTGTGTGCATATTAATAACGGAAGCATATACTCCATTATTTTCTAGTATTTTAGCGGCTTCTAATGCGTAGAAAACCATACTACCGCAAGCAACGAAAGCGATATCCTCACCGTGTTTTAGAATAATAGCTTTACCAATTTCAAAGCTATAATCATTCTTGTTGATGATCGGATTATTTTTTGTACCCGTTAAACGCAAGTATGCTGGACCATCATAATGAGCAAGAACATCTACGGCTTTAATAACTTCGAAACCATCGGCAGGAGAAATAATGACATTGTTTGGAAATGCCCTAATGGCTGCGATGTCTTCTAAGCCGTGATGAGTATTACCAAGATACTCATGCGAAAAACCCGCATTCAAGCCAACTAGTTTGACCGGCGAATTCATATAATTCAAAAAGTGTTCAACAAATTCACATGCTCTGAGTGTAGCAAATTTAGCAATAGAAGAAGCAAATACGATATAACCACTGTCTGCCAAACCCGCTGCGACACCCAACATGTTTTGTTCGGCAATTCCTACATTTATATATCTATCGGGATTGTTCTTCATTAGCCTCTCAAGTCCAGATGAGCGCCCTAAGTCTGCAGAAACTACCAACAATCTATCAGTTTCTTTAGCGAGCAAATCCATAGCCAGACCGAACACACGACTTTGACCGAGCATAGACCAAACTCGCAATTCACTAAGGTTAGTGTTCATTTAACAATATCTCCCTTTTTGCTTGTTCGAACTTTTCTCGTACAAGCGGTTTATGATGCCAGTCGTTATTGTTTTCCATGAATGATACACCTTTGCCTTTTATTGTGTTGGCGACAATTGCCAAAGGCCGATCAATAATTTCACACGCCTGCAACAAGTATTCAAAAGAATGCCCGTCGCAACTAATAGTATTAATACCAAGTGATTGAAGTAAACGCTTGATATCTATATTGATAATATTTGAGGTTAAACCATCGGCCTGCAACTCATTTTTATCAACAACGATAGTGATATTTAGCATGTTTTGGGACGCAAAGCACGCAGCTTCGTATACCGAACCCTCGTTACACTCTCCGTCCCCTAATAATACATAATATCGTTTGTCCTCGTTCTTTAATTTCGATGCCAAGGCCAATCCACATACATAGGATAAGCCCATTCCCAAGCTACCGCTTGAGTAAACGATTCCTGCTTGTGGTAACCTACTTGGATGACATCCTAATTCGCCTCCATCAGATTCAAAAGAATATAACTGTTCTTCATTGAGGAGTCCCACTTCCTTAAGAACAGCATAATACCCTAACCCTCCATGACCTTTGCTCAAAACAAAAATATCTTGGGGTCTCAATATTCGTAGAAACAGTGTAACCAGTATTTCCACAATTGATAGACAAGAACCAATATGAGTTGACTTTTTTCCTTCCGCTGCTACACGCAGAATATCAATCCGAATTCTCTGAGCGGCTTCTTGCATTTCTAGTATGCTTATCATTTGTCCCCCTCCAATCCTCTCCAAAAAGTCTGCATAGGTAGTAGCATTGTTGAATACTTTAGCTACTTAATTTTTGCAACGCTTCACTAAATCAGAAATAGAAGCAATACTTTCAAAATTCTCAGATAATACATCTTCCGGCTCGATTTGAATATCAAACTCGTCCTCTATCCTTATTATCAGCTTCATAATGTCTAGCGAGTCAAGAAGACCGCTTTCCATAAAATTGTCATTCGGATGTGATTTAATATCTGATTTTATTTCAACCAGTATATTTAATACTCGATTTTCGATATTATCCATGTTGCTTACCTTCATAATAAAATCGTATTTCGTTTATATATCTACGCCGCCTGTAACCTTTAGAACTGCCCCGTTAATAAACTCAGCATCTTCAGATGATAAAAAGTATACTGCTTTTGCCACCTCCTCTGGTTTTGCCAACCGATTCATTTCCTTCCTTGCCGCTATTGTGCACGTCAACTTTTCATTCTTCATAGCCATATCAGTGTCAACTAAACCAGGTGCAACAGCATTGACTCGCACTCGCTCTAATAATTCTAACTGTAGAACCTGAGTCCAAGCCAAAAGTGCAGCTTTACTAGAGGCGTAAGCTGCAACGCCGCGTCCAAATGATGTATACCCACCAACAGAAGCAATGTTGACGATTGAACCTCCGTTTGGAATACGCTTTGTAATGAGCTGGGTGAGTCGCATATGTGCAAAGAGATTGACCTCAAATACTTCGCGGATTTTAGACATAGGCGTTAGTAAGAATAAACCTGTGTCTAAAACCCCTGCATTATTTACCAAAGTATTCACGGTTAGCTTCTGTTGATAAATAGAACACTTGACTGCCTCTTTCATAGCGGACTCATCACACATATCGAAATAAATCGGCATTACGGAAACAGAATATTTTTCGCCCAATTCCTTAATTAAACACTCGAATTCAGAATTGGGTTTACGAGCATGCGCTACCACATTCCACCCTCTCTGAGCAAATAACTCTACGCATGCCTTACCAATACCGCGGTTAGACCCCGAGATAAATACAGTTCTATTCGACTCAGAATTATGCATACTATCAATCCCCCTAATGAAGTAAGGTATCAGTGTTATGGTTAATCTACTAAGTCAATAATATGGCTATAATCGTTGAAGTTATGCAAATAGTATTTTTTTGTTAACTTATCATACATTACGGTTGTTATGCTACAATTAGCAAGCGGATAACCTAGATAAAACCGCTTATTCTGCGGCATTTCTAATAAACCGCTAACTAAAACTTTTATTATACCACCATGTGTTACAATAATTACTGCACCACAATCACTTTTAGTAACATTAAAGATAAACGGGCTGACTCTTTTCCAAACATCAGCACCATTTTCACCATTGGGATATGGTATATCCCAGTCATGTTTTTGAAAGTCACAATAAAAATTTGGATTATGTTTCTCGACATATTCCCATCCTAATGTCACACAATCCCCCATGCTAATTTCGCACAGTTCATCGCATATTTCTATTTCAATTTGAAGATGCTTATTAATATGCTCTGCTGTTTGCACTACACGAGGTGTGCTACTTGTAAATAATTTCATTGCGTTTTTATCTCTGAAATGTATACCAGTCATTTCGGATTGTTTGATTCCTTTATCTGTCAAAGAATGGTTGTCATCATCACCATGTCTTATAAAATATAATATCAACTCATATCCTCCTTATCCATTGCACCAATCTCAAACTCAACCGCCACACGCTCTCTTCTGCGGTTGAATTTAGTGATGTGTCCTTTTAACGGAAAACGGAGCAGTGCCAACATCGGCTACTAAACCTTCGAAACCACTTCCAGCATCAACCGCACATCTCGCGTCGCACCCATCATCTCAATTTCAACGTAACGATTAACTCATTGGTGATGGAAAGCAGATTATAGCAGATTGCGTTCAAATGAATAAAATATGAAATAAATACCACCAGTAAACTGGTGGTATTGTACAGTCCCCTAAAGGGGGCTCACCTGCCACTTTCTATTAACAAATATATTAATGCTTATCCAAATGGTAATTCTTCTTGAAGCTTATCCTTTTCTTCCTGGTTTCTTATATATTCCCGGATCGTTGCTTCATCAAGCCATACTGTGCTTACACAGTATCCTCTTGCCCAAAATGTTCTCCCTCTTACCATGCGGCTACTTCTTGTTCCAAAACTCATTACTTCCGATGCGCTTTTACTTGGGTTCCGGCTAATAAGACACATGATGCCGCGCAAAGCATCGTCACGCGAGAATCTACAGCGATCACAAAACACAGGCGTGTGGTATAGAGATTTTCCTCCTTTTCCGGGAGAGCCTGAAGCCCCAATAGTCCGATGGAAAAGGGATTCAGAGCATTTCCAGAGTCTCCTTAAGGGTTTCAGCAGCCTCATTTATTACTCTGGAAGGCGGCTTCAACCCGCCCGACAGGGCGCTTGCCCCGTGGTTTAAAACCACCGCAGCAATTCCCGGACAACCTAAATATTTAGAATATTATTAGATCAGACGCAAAATTTTCAGAAACGATGCCATTTTGAGACAAAAATGCACATCATGAGGATGGTTACCTGTCATCCAGAGACTCATTCTGAAGGGTCAATATTCATTATTTTGCCTCCAAGGGCGAACCTCTCCCTTCGCCTGTCTGAGAAAAACGAGACCCCCCATGAAAATACATGCCAATTCTTCTTGATTTGGAAATGTTTTTTTGGATCAAGAAGAATTCAGGCAGATGACTGGCAACTGTTTTTCATAGCCATGCACCAGGGCCAGATAGAGCATCTCCATTGATTCCAGTTTAAAATTTTGAAACATGCCCCTCATCTGTTCCCACAAGGCTCGTTTACTCCCAAGTTTTATCCAG
>Ga0208371_1000383_pt1 | contig 10652 bp, 9 predicted proteins | sample SubbioCR12Aug_1A_FD_184827 | JGI IMG/M metagenome (GOLD analysis project Ga0208371, IMG submission 184827) | Serpentinite rock and fluid subsurface biosphere microbial communities from McLaughlin Reserve, California, USA - CR12Aug_1A (SPAdes) | ecosystem: Environmental > Terrestrial > Deep... | reverse complement strand
ACTGCGACGCCAGCCGGTAAACACTACCCACCGCAGCCATAAAAAAAATTCAATGAAAAAAAACACGGCGAACGGCATGGAAGGAGGTTTTGCAAGAAGCCATAAACGTCGGTGTATTCTCACTGCAACAGGCGGATGAACGAGAATGTATTGCCAACTGATGACGCCGTGGGGTAGATCGCGACGAAATATGAATTGTTGGGCGAATGTAAAATGGCGATGAAGCCGCCATCTTTCACCCCACAACATCGATAATCCCGTCGGCCTGGAGATCTTCAAGAAAAATCAAAACATCACGTTCACATGTTTCGAGGTCCACATCGTAATGACGGCGAAGGGTTGCGATCAGCTCGGAAACGGCGATGGGTTTTTCCAATATATTCCACACGCTGCATCCAACGGAATCAAGCCCGTAATAATGACCTTTTTCCATGTTCATCATAACTTTTTCATCGTCGATATCACTTGCAATGATGTCTTTACTTTGCCCAACCACGCTGGCCGTGGAAATAGTTTTTTTCTTCATGGACTCCTTTGGATCGTCCTGAATCACGGAAATCACTTTTCGATTGTCACAAGTGATCAGAGTGATGAAATTTTTCCGGTCATGGTATATATAAGGTCTGCCAATTGAACGTATTAGTATTAGAATTTATATTTTGAGTCAAGATAGGACCTGATCATTTTTAACTTTCAGTCCTATTGAGATGTTTTACAAAAGCAACAGACGTCATTCCTATTTGGGATATATCAGCCCAAATGAATTCGAAAGAGAGTGGGAGCAAAATAAGGCCGCTTAACAAATGTGTCCATTCTTACTTGACCACGTCAAAATCACCCCGTGTGTGGTGCAACATTTGAACCCCCTTTCGTAATTTTTCATCTCAAAATCCGTGAATACGTCCGTATTTCCAAAGCTTTTCAGCAAAAATACTATTGACATCGGGAGAAGTTCGACATAATGGATTAGGTCATAACTCGACAATACGGTCATCCGATTGAAACCCTTGCTAAATAAGCAATGATGTTTCGTGTCAAACTCGATTAAAAGACAAATCAATTTATTAAAAAGGTAAGTGCATGGATTTTTTGGTTTATATTTTCAGAATGTACCCTGATCTCATCAAGACTATGATTCACGGCTGTGTATTTACAGGAGTTGCTATTCTTTTTGCCCAGGCCACATGGATGTGTTTTCAGGCATACAGACACATCAGATCTGTCAGCTTCGAAATTATACGATCGGAAACGAAAAAGGAAAGCACGACGGATGATCCGCTCATGGTCCTTACCGCGAAAACATACTATTCGGCCCATGTTCAGCATGAGGGCAACAATTATCCCAAAACGTTTCTTGCAGACGCCACGTTTCAACTGATCGAAAATGTATTTCACCATAAATACATCAATCGAATCACCATGATCACCAACATTCTTCCTCCCACAGGACTTTTCGGAACCGTATTTGGTATGATCATGATCTTTCTTGCCAACGAAGATCCCAACAGTGCCTTGAATACCCAGGGCTTAGGCGTTGCTTTGTTCACCACACTGATCACCATGGCGTCGTACATCGTTTTCGAGGTGGTGAAAAAAAATCTGATCGCCTTGTCCGAAGCCCGCATTGACAAGGCGCTGGGCATGGCGTCCCAATTGTTTTAAACCGAGTGTTTTCATTGTGTTGAAATAAAAAACAGGAACCGGACTTACATGAAAATAGGCGAAGATTCACGGATATGGTTGTTTTCCTTTGCGGATCTGGCGTTTCTCCTTCTCATCGCCTTTACCCAGACGTCCACTGTGGGCAAGAAACCGGTGAACATCGGTGAAATGACCGTACCCAAAGTGGTCAAGACCAGCCAGGTCTCCCCCATTGAGCAAGGATACCAATCGTATCAGATCAGGGTTTTAAAACCCACCATACCCGAATCCAATCCCTACCAGATTGTTTATATTCAAGGGACAAAAGAAACCATCGATAAAACGCTGCTTTCGTCACAGGATCTCAGCAACCGTCTGACACAGATCAAACAGGACGGGAGCCAGAGGCCCATACTCGTCCCTGACATCTTTTCTCTGAGCAAAGACACCCTGATGGCCATGTCGATCATTGAAAGTGTTTATGAAGATGCGAACCGAATAACCATTCAACACGCAAACGGTTTGAAGTAATAATGACGGCTCCCATAGATTTAAAGCAATACGGACGTGGTTCATTCAAAATTATCATGCCCAGGGTTTATTCAAGAACCCCGAGGAAAGAATGGATCATCAACCCATCCTTATTGATTTTTCTTATATCTATCACCGTCATATTCATTATAAATCATACGCTTCTCGACAAAAACCTTTATAAAAAAACCCGGACCACGGTGATTCTTCCCCACAGTGAAAGGGTTCCTGAACCCACAGTTCCCAAAAGTCTTCCTTTGCTCAAAGTTTTAAAAAACGCCGCAAAGAAATCCATCGAGCCTAAAAAGATGCTGCCGGAAAAGATCGAAGAACCCAAACCCATGGATAAACCAATTCCGGAAAAGAAAATCGAAGCATTGAAACCCATTGAGAATCGGATTGAAGCCAAGGTCATTGATCCGGCACAACCTCTGCCCAAAGCCATAGCTGAGAAGTCTATCATTCCAAAAGACATGATAGCTAAACCCCTTGTGGCACGAGAGATTCAACCTCGAAACATTCCTTTAAACAATAGAATTGCACCATCGATAAGCCCCAAAGTCAGCTCGATTCCTGTTGCCGCCCCTGCTCCTTCTCCTCGTGCTTTGCCCAGCGGGTCATCTTTCAACGCAATGCCTGAAATAAAAAGAAATGTGACTGTCAGTCCTTCAGGTGAGCGTATGGCTGCGCCTCCCGTGAGTTCCATTCCAGCGAGTAAAGGTCCGAAGCCCGAGTTGACCCAGTATGAAAGTTACAGACCTCCGGTAAGAAGCGGCAGTTCATCATCAGGTGTGTCTTCATCACCACCTGTGGCGGCCATTCCAAAACGAAGCATCCCTTCCGCACCTGTTTCAACACCTTTTAAAAACCTTACACCATCGCGCAGCATCGAAACAGTTGTTGAGGAACTGGTTATCAACAGTAAAGCACTCGGAAGCTCTGACAGGGTTAAAGTGTTAAAACAGGATATCATGAAAAAAGCGAGGAAGCTGAGTGCCGCGAACAGTCCGTACATCTATAAAGTCAAAGGTTACACTTGCAAGCTGACCATTGAACAAGATTCAGTCTCAAAAAAAGTCACTATTGATTTCACTCCGGCAGATGCGCCTTTCGAGGTTGTTTCCGCTCTTGAACGAACGATTAGATAGAGGTATTGCAGTATGAAGCATCCGTTATTTTATGTGTTATTCATCGTGTCACTTATCATGTCAGCTCCGGATTTCGTATCGGCTCTTACCCCCTTGACCGGAGATGAACTTCAGATAGACAAGAGCAATTCCCAGGAACCCAAACGGAAAACGCCGATAACCGAATCCATCAAAACAACAAATCCACAACGGACAACATCCGAAAAGAATTTTGCACGACCGGCTCCGTTGAGACTTGCTCCTCCTGCCGATGAACCTGCTCCAACCACATGGATTTCCGATGTGGGAAAGCTTTACATCAAAGACAAACTCAGTGATTCGGAATTAAATACGTTTATTTCAACCCTTGAAAAGAATCTCGGCATTCAAGCTGATGGCAAACTGGATCTGATCAAAGCCCGTGAAGCACAGGCCGCCCTTAATAAGTACAGTGAAGATCCTAACAAAGAGTTCAGTAATATTTATTTTGACGACAAGCAGAACCTCACCGGATACAACTTCATCTACTTTGAGATGTGTACGGTTCACAAAGACAAACAGAGCCCACGCTTCAAACGATATTTTGAAAACGGTTTTTATCCCAGCCGGAATCTGTTCATCACTGAAGAGTACTACTACAAATCTTTATACTATTATCTGCTCATCGCACAGGACGGTCTTATCCGGCGGATCTCCCAGGCCATCGACCATATGAATAAAAAGCCTGATGAGGAGCCGCCGTTTACTAAAGAAGACATCCTTACCTTTGATATTACAGTAAAAGTCTGCGCCGAGCTTGATGAATTTCGAAACAAAAGCGGAAAAGTTATCGACTCACCCTACGAAAGAATTTTCACCAAAGAAGACAGAGCAGGACTGAACCAGAGCATCAATTATTTTACAAACATCGACACCCACAATGCCTTGTTCAGTTATTCCTGGTTCAAGGCCAACCTTCCCCTTTCCATCAGCGCCCAGGTCATCGCCCATGATATCCGGGAAACCTGGGTAGACCAGACCATGGCTCACAGAGCTCTTCTGCCCCTCATGCTTTTTACAAGTCAGGGAGGATCGGCCAGCGGAAACAACCTTCAATTCAATGTGGACAAACTTTTCAATGACACATTGAACACGCTGAAACTGGACAACCGTGAGGTGGATATTGTGGCCATGTCCGCTTTAAAAACCTGGCTTACAAAACAGGTGGAACACGGAATTAAAGTGGAAGACCGTTTAAAATACAAAGATCTTCTGGATGAACTGGAAGTCTGCCCGTCAGGCTGGGCCTTCTACAACCTGTATGGATGCAGAAAACCTCTCGAAGAACTCAAGCAATATGCACGGACCTGGGATACCTATCCGATAAAAAAGCGGAATGAACTATTCAACACAAAAATAAACGCAATCTACGCCGATGCTCTTGATAAAATTAATCTGGTGTTTTCGGATCTGGAAAAACTGTTCGGCACGATACAGGGATTCGGGAACGACCAGAACTCCACGAGTATCAACCATATCTTCTTCAGGTACCGAGGTGAAATCAACTATTATTTCGAATATCTTCAATTCGGTCTTTACGAAAATAACATCTCTGCACTTCGATTTCCTCTGGCCAATTCGAGAAAAAACTGCCTGATGGATTTCAAAGCGGCCTTCATGAATGACACAAATAAAAGAATTAACCATGAAAATCTTCTGAACGCCTACGATCTGCTGTTCAAGGAACTGGCATCACAAGGTAAAATCAGTGAAATCATGAAATACGAGGAAGAACTGGAAAGTTTCATCCGAAACGACACCTATCGTCTTGGGTCGCTGATCAATCATAAGGATGATGACAGGTACGATATCTACAGAATCATCGCCAATTCTTATCTTTCCAACAAACAGCTTCAGGTCCGAGCACTCCAGGTTGCCGAACGAAGTTACAATCTGGCCAGAAATTATTATGTGAGTGCTGCTTCATCAGCCGGATACATACAGGGAAATATTCCTGGGGCATTGAACAACAACTGCACTGAAATCGATGACTTCGAACGCCAGTTCGAATTCTATCAGGATGTCGCGCTCAAACTCGGAAAAAAAATCTGGCTTCTTCTACCCAGCGAGGACATTGAGCTTTACAACAGGTTACAGGATTTGAGAAACCCCGAAGGATTTTTGTTATGATTCGCAGCACGGTAAGGTCATTGTTCTTACAGGTATTGATCATCGGAATTATCGCAACCGTTGCTCATGCTGAATACATCGACGATTTCAAGAAACACGCAAAAAGCATATATCTCCTCCATTCTGTCAAACATATCACTCCGGCCAAACAAGCCGTTGAACCGGCTTCGGATAAACGGAAGGTTCTGATGAGCCATGGAAAATCCGACAGCAAGCACATGGACATGTTGTCCTATATTCCTGCTCAGAGTTTTCTGCTTCCGATGGATGATATTAAAACCATCGTTTCAAATATCGAACGTCTGACAAAGAAAAATGAAACAACCCAGGAAGGCGAAGAGGCCCAGCGGATAAAATTCGACATGGCCTATGAATACTTTCTTCTTTATCTTCATTTCCTCAACGAGAAATACGGTCTTACCAGACCCGGCCAGCTCACCATGATCGACGAGATCCCGATCAAGGATAAAGAGCTTGAACAGTATCTCTATCTGTCCGAATACTATTTAAAATCCTTTATTAACTCCTCATCCGGTTCCTCGGACATGATTATCCAGGGAAAAACCCTTCTTAAAGCCACGGACGATGTAAGCTTCAAATTCCGTAATATCCCGGATCTGTACCTTAACGTCTATTTTCTCTCCATGATGCTGGAGTGTGAAAAACTTGCCGGTGAATGGGGCGACATTTCACAATCACGGGATCTTTCGAATCTTTATGATAAAAAGACATGGAGCTGGCTGGATACATTATGGAAAAGCCGTTTCATGACCAACAGAGGCCCTGGAGTCTATGCCCCCTCTTCAAAAACCATGTTCTCTTTGTATGAACTTTACATGCGGTACCATTTTTTCGGAAGGTACATACGGAATCTGAACGAAAAAGACCCGCTTCTTGATTCACAGACACGAACACTTCTTAACCGTTTGTCAATTCTCCAGAAAGAAACGGGTATTGGCCAGACAGGTTTTTACGAACACTACAGCAGTGAAGCCACCAAAGACTCAAACAATACGAATTTCATCGTCAGTCTCTACCTTGCCAGACGTGGATTTGTGGTAACACGGGATCTCAACTTTTCCCTTCCGAAAAACGAACTGTTCGAACTGTACCGCAAATTTTATGACGATGCAGGAAAGAATGTGAAATACAACATTCCTTACCGAAGTATCATTTATAATGAATTGATTCTCTTCGGCGTCGGTATCGACAACCTTCGACTGATGGAAGATGTCCTCTATCAGTATGGCCAGCTTTCCATGCGTCTCCAGGAAAACGAGAACTCTTCCGGCGGGAGTATTAAAAACTCTTCACGTTTGACTATGGCCTATTTACTTGCTAATATCCTCGACAAAAAAAGACGCTCAGGCTTGGATCAGAATTCTGATCAATACAGTGATATAGCTGAAACACTGACCCCGCTGCTGGTTTCCAAAGACACGAATTACTGGGAATATGCTTCGGTTATTCACAGCGCGTTAGCCATGTTTTACTCAAGAAAAGAGAGCAGTGAGTCTCTGGCCATGTACCACGCAAGACGATCATTCATGGCACCATGTGAGAAAACGGCTTTAACGTACGGCAGCGAGGCCAATGGGTGGATGAATTTTTTCAAATTAACCGGTGCTGAGTCCTATCTGAAACTTTACACAGAGTTCCAGAAAAAATACCAGACCAGCCCGGATGCAGCTATTCCAAAGGAATTCAACGCTCATCTTATTTTAAAACGGTATCAGGAAACAAAAAAATAAAAATCTCATGACCTCATGACAACAAGGGATTGAAATAAAATGGCACATAAATGGCGTAATCTTTTCATCGGTATTACTTTCACCTTCTTACTTCTGGCTCTTCCATCGGTTTTCTTTTCAGCTGGAAAAGAAGACACCATGCAGGAATTAAAGTCATCCTATCTTCAGAGTATTTACGATGATTGCAGAATTTTTCTTGAAGGCATCGAACTCTTTATAAGAAGGGATTATCCAAAATTCTGGCAGAACATCCAGGATGATCAGACCATGCCTGTAGAGGAGGTAGAAAAGTATACCAAAGAGTTGAAACACTTCGAAGGTCAGCTGGACGCCCTTTTTGAAGAATTCATCACATTCAAGAACACATCGGGCAATACGGACGAAAACGGCGCCACATTTTCAAACAATCTGGAACTCCAGATCTATCAGATGTTAGCCTATTCCTATATGAAAACTGGCGATTTCGCCATGAGTTACGATCTGTTACAGAATAAAAACATTTTTTCCCAGAACTTCAGCATCAAGCTCATTGATATCGAAGGAAGGCTTACAGATTTTCCTTTGACCGCCGAATTAAAAAACATGTTCAAGATGGTCAGCGGCAATCTGACGTTCCTATCCATTCGAACGAAATACTTTTTCCCTTCGGATATTCAGTCCATCAACGCCTACTTACGAATTCCCGCTTATGACAAGGAAAGCCCGTTCAACAAGGCTTACTTCAGTTATTACAAAGAGACATTCACAGGCCTTGGTCAGAGCAAAGATAACAGTATCCATTTCAGTGAAATCATAAATTTCTTCAACAGACGGAATTATAAGAACCTATCAAAAAATACCGGTCCTGTTTCAACTGATAAAAATCAATACATTCAGACCTATAAATTCCCCATTATCAAAGGGGGTTACGATCTTGATCTCAAAGACAATACGATTCTGGGTTCTGTTTCGGCTGACAACAAAACGATAAACCTTGAACGGCTCTGTGTTTTTAAAGGATTTGCCGTGACTGACTTCAAGCGTCTGAAAAGCGATGAAATGAAGAACGTCAAAAACGATACGATCATTGATAAGGGGCTGAATCTTGTAAAAACTGATTTACTCAGTGATGAAACCGATATCTTGGCCTCAAGCGGCAAAGATACAAAAAAAAGAGTTATGTTGGACCACGAACTGGGAAAGACCGAAAACATCAAGAAAGGAACCATGCTGAGATATGACGTTTACCAGCTTTTTGAACAAGGTAAATTTCTGGGCCTAATTGAACTGGTACCCTGCTATAAAGGAGAAGACTGTAAAAAGAGATCCATTGATAAAAGCATCACGAAAGTGAACGTATACAACCACGAACTGATCTTTTATCAGGATATCCTGGACGCTGTGCAATCCAATAGAAAGATGTATAGTAAAGGGGACTTATCAAGCCTGGACGATGACTCACCGGCTCCGGTTGTAAAACCCGGAAACAGATCAAAAGAAAAAATGAATTCTCCACTCGACTTGGCCATGAACGAGACCAAATCTGAAAAAGTTCATGTGGGGAGAGGTTGCGCTTCGGGGAAATAATTTGGCTCTCCCCTATTTCTATTGTTCATAAAAAACTCAAGGACATCACATTCTTGAGTTTTTTGTTTTAAACGCTTTCATTTTTCAGGTTTCGCATCTCACCGTCAATCCGAATCGAATAACTGTATACATACAGAGTCCCCAGAGCAAAAACAGCAGCTCCCGAACCAATCATGGCGCTGTAGTATGGGCTGGCAATCAGGGAAACCCTTATGAAAACAGTCACCACGGCAAAACCCGAATTCCTGAAAGCTATCCTGTAGTCGTGGCCATAACGCATGGAGATGAATAGAATCAGGACATCGCTGATAATAAGAAGGGTGTAAAGAGCTTCAAAGGGATCAATGTCATGTCCACCTGTGACATACAGATAAAAATGCTTGATGAGAATGATATGAAAAAAGATTAAAAGACCTATGGCAACAGCTTTTTTTGCAAGAATGAACTGTTTCTTGTCTTCTTCATATCCTGAAAGTGCTTCTTCTTTCTTGATATGATAAAACACGGCCAGAACGGCGAAGATGAACAACGCTGAAAATGACGTGGCAGCAAGATATCCCAGGTGATCAACAAACTGTGTCCAGACAAGGGGTTCGCTGTAATGGGATATTTCTTTGAAAACATTTCTCAGAAGTATCAGTGACAAGATTTCAAGCTGCCGCCCCACCGATGTGGTCACTGACTCAACAAGGCTGAAAATAAGCCCCATGACCTCAATGATCAGAAGAAACGTCAGCGTGGACTGAATGGCCGCCAGATGATTTTTCGGAATCAACACTGAAATAGCCGGTGAGAAAACATGAAGATCATTCAGTTCAACCAGAATCAGCGTAAAGATAAAAAAAACCACGAGAAGCGTGCTGGCCAATCTGTGTCCCTTTGGTCCTGACCAGATTTTTTCCAATGTATCGTAAACGGTTCGGATAAAGCATTTGAATGCTGTCATAGATTGTTTTACCTGAATAGATTTTTAGCAATTTAAACTTTTAAATGGCCTTGAAACTCAACAAAACCTATATTTTTATTATAAAATGATCAATGTAAAAAATATGACTATTTAGAACAGAATAAATAAAGTGCTCAGAAAAATTCACATAATTCTTTATACTTGTAAATTATGATAATTGTTTTTTTCTAATGGGGCTGTAAAACGGAGATAAAATGAAAAGTATATGTGTTTACTGCGGTTCAAGTCCGGGCAGAACCGAAACATACTCAAAAGCTGCCAGACATCTTGGAAGAGCCCTTGCCAAACGAGGCATAAAGCTTGTCTACGGTGGGGCCAGTGTGGGAATTATGGGTGTGCTGGCTGATGCGGTTCTTGAGTATGGCGGTCAGGCTGTGGGTGTCATCCCTGAAGCTCTTGTAAAGAAGGAAGTAGCCCACCACCATCTTAGCGAACTCCACGTCACGGGTTCCATGCATGAGAGAAAAATGCTGATGGCCGAACTATCGGATGGATTTATCGCCCTTCCCGGAGGCATTGGAACGTTGGAAGAGATTTTCGAGATCTGGACCTGGGCCCAGCTTGGTTTTCATAAAAAACCGTTTGGAATGCTGAACATTGACGGGTACTATGACTCACTGATAACCTTTCTTGATCACACTGTGGCGGAACAATTCGTAAAACAATCTCATCGGTCCATGCTTATGTTTGAAAAAGATTCTGAAGCGCTGCTCGATCGTTTATCATGTTACATGGCACCGGACGTTGAAAAATGGATTGGTCAAAAGGAAACATGACACGCATTTCGAAATGTTCACAGATTCAGTGAATTAAAGTTTTAACTGCGTAAAGTCGACATTTTAAGATATGATACTTTAAGTGCTTTTACGTCCATAACCACTTTGATGTTGAAAAACCGCT
>Ga0208371_1000382_pt1 | contig 10704 bp, 12 predicted proteins | sample SubbioCR12Aug_1A_FD_184827 | JGI IMG/M metagenome (GOLD analysis project Ga0208371, IMG submission 184827) | Serpentinite rock and fluid subsurface biosphere microbial communities from McLaughlin Reserve, California, USA - CR12Aug_1A (SPAdes) | ecosystem: Environmental > Terrestrial > Deep... | reverse complement strand
CTCCCGCCGGTTCCGCAAGGTATCAGGGATCAACTTGAGACCGCTTTCGTCGAGCGGCGACCCTACGGGCACGATTCTAACGTCTTCACGCAACACGCGCGTGCGTCAAACGACCTGCGCGTCAGACTTTTCAAGATGGCGAACGAGGACGAGAAGAGACGACGGACCGCCTCCATGCTTCTCGGTCAAATTGAGGAATGGCGTCTGGAATATGGCAGACCAACGGGTGAACCGCGTCACCCCGATCTTGCGTCAGATCAATCCTGGCCACCCATGGAGCTCTGACATTGCTTATTGATTGAAAGTGAAAGTTCTCAGTTGCCTTATCTGAAGCATCGGCTCGGGTATAGTTCTAATGTCCAGTGAATTATTTCGCTCATGATGTACGGAAATTATTAATCATTACAAATCGAGATCTAACAATGATCATGACCCGCAAGAGAATATTCATCAGCAGCGTTCAGAAAGAGTTTTCGCAGGTTCGCCGGGATCTGAAGGCGTTTCTCCTGGGAGATGCGGTTCTGCGCCGCTTTGTTTCGGATGTCTTTCTGTTCGAGGAACTTCCGGCACGAGACCAGCGTGCAGACACGGTCTATCTGGAAGAGGTTGAGCGGTGCGACATCTATCTGGGCATCTTCGGCTATGAATACGGTTTTGAGGATGCAGAGGGTGTTTCACCGACAGAGCGGGAATACGACCATGCCGGCCGTCATGGTAAACCACGTCTGGTGTATGTCTGGGGTTCCGATGATAAACAGCGTCACCCCAAGATGCGACAGCTTGTCAGTAAGGCAAGCAATGAATTGATCCGCCGCCGAATTGAAGATGCCAGCGCTCTGACTGCCGAGGTCTATGCAAGCCTTGTTGACTATCTCGACACCAGCGGCGCCCTGCGGGTGCCTCCCTTCGATACCTCTCCCTGTGAGCAGGCTTCCCTGAAAGACATTTCCCGGAAGCGGGTTGAGTGGTTCCTGGATACCGCGCGCCGTGAACGCGGATTTCCGTTGAAATCAAACACCAGCACCCAGGCGCTGCTGACCCACCTTAACCTCGTTCACGACCAGAAGCCCACCAATGCCGCGATCATGCTCTTCGGCAGCAATCCGCAAAAATTCCATCGTACTGCTGAAACCAAGTGTATGCACTGTCGCGGCACGGAATATCGACGCCCATTTGTTTCGATGCAGGTTTATGGTGGTGATCTTTTCGAGCAGGCAAACCTTGCCCGCGATTTTGTTCTCGACCGGATTGACCGCGCTGTTGGCGTCAGGGATGTCAGTATTACTGCGCCTGCGACCTATGAACTCCCTCCCGATGCCGTGGGCGAAGCCATCGTCAATGCTATTGCGCACCGGGACTATCACAGCAATGCCTCTGTCGAGGTTCGACTGTTTGCCGACAGGCTCGAAATCTGGAATCCCGGTTCGTTGCCCGGCACCCTCACCATGGACAGCCTCCGCCATGATCACCCGTCAGTGCCATACAACCCGCTTCTGGCCGAGTCGCTCTATCTGGCCCGCTACATCGAGCGGGTCGGTTCCGGCACCCAGACCATGATCGAACTCTGCCGTGAGGCCGGACTGCCGGAGCCGCAGTTTGAGCAGCGGGAAGGTTTTTTCGTCACAACAATCTGGCGTGACTGGCTGACTCCGGAAATACTGGCAGGTTTGAACCTGAATGAGCGGCAGGTGAAGGCTATTGGTTACATTAAAACCAGGGGAGAAATATCAAACAGCGAATATCAGGAGTTAACGGGCAGTCTAAGTCAAACTGCTCTGCGTGACCTGCGAGGTCTAGTATCCTCCGGCATCGTCGAAAAACTCGGAAAGACAGGAAGAAATGCTCGCTACCGATTACGGAGGAAAGCCGACATAAACCCGACAAACCCGACATAAAGATGAGAATGATTAAGCAGACATAAACCCGACAAACCCGACATTGAATGGGGCGCCCAAAGGGAAAAAGGGGAATGTCGGCCCCGTTCGCAATGGAATCGCAAAGTGCTAGACCTTAGGCATATAAACACCTTACAGAGCTGAAGGATGACGACTGTAAACCTGGATCCCTCCATGGAGCAACGCCCCATCGAGGAACTTTTAGCCGACCTTGACTTCTGGACCGGCTGAACGAAAATTGAGCTGGTCGATGAAGCCATCGAACGATGGGGCGCAATCGTTCCCCATCTGCTGTCGCACCTGGAAACGGTTATTGCCGATCCAGAAGGCTATCTTGACGAAGACCACGACCTGCTACCCTATGCCCTCCTGCTGCTGACCCATTTCCGTGAAGAGCGAGCTCACCCGCTGATGCTGTCGCTGTTCAGTTTCTCAGGGGATATTCTTCATGACCTGCTCGGCGACATCAAGACAACGGCGCTTCCGGTCTTTCTGCTCCGTACCAGCGGCGGCTCCCTTGACTGCATCAAGGCATTGGTGTGTGACCGCAATGCCGATCAATTTGTCCGCTGGGCGGCCATGGAGGCGCTCTGCCTTGCCGTGGTCGCCGGAATGGCTGACCGTAGGGAAGCAATCGACTTCCTGGCGGGACTGCTGTCCGGCGACGAGGCTGACCCCGGTTCATACTTCTGGGCCGGCGTTGCCAACTCCCTGTGCGATCTCTATCCGGATCAAGTCATGGACAAAGTACGACACGCCTATGCGGATGGACTGATAATCCCGGGGGCTATCACTCTGGATGACTTTGAGCGCACACTGGATCTGGGGCTCGAACACTCCCTCGCCAATGTGCAGCGAGAACTGGCCTGGCGAGTTCCCGATGATATAGACAAACTGGTCGCGCTGTGCGAAGCGGTTGAGGACGGCTCTGATGCCATATCGACCACCATTCCCCATAATGACAAGAAGGCAAAGGCAAAACGAAAGAATAAAAAGACGATGGCCCAAGCCTCCCGGCGGAAGAACCGTTGAACAGTACAGGCATCACGGAGGAAACTGCGGATTGAATAGAAGACTGAAAATCAATAAGCGCTTCACGCCATGCCCTGAAGAAGATGGTGACGAACTCTATCCAAACGGCATCTTCGTTTTCAATATCACCAAACTGGCCGAATACATCCAGCGAAACGGCATTGACTGCGAAGAGGTGCTAGTAGAGGATTTCAGCAGAGGTTCATCAAAACACAATGAAGAGCATCTCCCGTCAGTTGACGTGACCAAACCGGTTATTATTGCAGAAATATCACCCGGTCGCTATAACGTGATCGACGGCAACCATCGGATGGAAAAAGCTCGTCGGTTGGGGCTGAAAAAGATGCCAGCTTACAAAATAGCTCCAGAACAGCACGTCCGGTTTCTCACGACTGAAAAAAGTTACCTGGCTTATGTCGAATACTGGAACGACAAGCTGAAGAACTTATAAGATTAAAAGAGCAGGAAAGGGACGACTCTTTCAGGTCAATTCGATGACCAACTGCCTGTCGTACTGCGGATTGACCTCCACATCCTTGTAGCCGTATGGATTCACAACCACCCGGGTCCTGCCGAGAGTGTAGTCGAACGAGTTGTGGGTATGGCCGTGCACCCAGAGGTTCGGGCCATGATCAATGATCTCGTTGGAGAGATCGGTCATGAAGGCGCAATTGAGGCTGTCACCACGGAACCGCTCGTGGATGGACAGGGGTGATACGCCATGGTGTGTTACCACGACAGTCTTCTTTTCGCCGGCAGTTGCCAGTGCCTCGAAGATATAGCGTTTCGATTCATGGAACAGATCGACCGTCTCCTCGGGCATGAGCCGAGTCCCGTCAGCCTTCTTGATCACGACAAAGTCGTTCATATTCTTCCGGGCGTACTGCATTTTGAAGAAATCCTTGCCGAGAAAATCCGTCCAGAGGGTAGCGCCGATGAACAGGACGCCGTCGATGTCGACGGACTCGTTCTCCAGAAAATGGACATTCCCGGGCAGGGAGAGCTTGGCCTTCAGTTCGTGGAGTCGCCCAATGAAATCATTATGGTAGAAGAAATGATTTCCCTCGACATAGATGACGGCCAGAAAACGCTTGGCCAGGAGACTGACCACCTTGAGCCAGGTCTCCTGACGGTGGGCGAGGCCGATGTCGCCGGCAACCAGGGCAACGGTATCCTTATCAGTCGGCAGCGCCGGAACCACCATGTCCAGAATGCTCGGGATCTTGTTGGGCTGCCAGAATTCAGCATGAATATCGGAAAACGGACGGACGAGCATAATCACTCTCCATTTGTGTACTGATTTGTCTGAAGTATCGGTAATCTACCTGAAAACGGTAGGGCGTGGGTAAATATTCCGGTTTGGATGCCAGCAGAGAAACAATGCCGCATTGAAGGTGCTATTTTTGTACCCAAAAATGCGGCATCGTCGGAAGGTGGCAAAAACTGCCCCATATTTGGTGCCAAATTGGTAGCCAAAACAGCCACCATGCAGTTCGGCATCCAAAACTGGTGACCAGCATGGATGCCAAATATTCCCCTACCACCAGTAGTACCAGCGCCAGTACCACCATGGGACGTAACAGGGGCGGTAATCCGTGCTGGAGAAGGCGTACTTGATGAGCGCCCAAAACGGTTTCCCCTTCACGTAGCCATTGTAGAGCCGCACCTGCACTCGGTCCATCAGGATGTACGGTAACGAGATCACAGCGATGCCGACGGCCCAGTACCAGAAGGTCCCGAGAAAACAGAGTCCGACCAGCAGACCGGCAACCGCGCTGGTGAGCAGGGTAACGAATATGGCGACCAGCACTGCCGGAAGCTTTGCCCGTTTTGGCTGCGTTTCCCTGAGCCATTTTTGAGCGTCATAGTATTTGATCATTGGGAAACCTCCCATCAGCTTTCATATCCGCACGTATGCCGGTTTGCACAGGCAGGAAAGCTTTGCCTCCGTGCTCAGGAAGTCAAAGATTCTCTCCTGTAGCTCCTTCAGCTCTTTGATGGTTATGTTGACCGGATCGGCGACATGCCACTCCGGAAGCATTTTCAATTCAAAAACAGTGAGATCGAACTTCTCCAGTGCCCTTCTCTTTAAGAACTTCGTCCACCAGATTGGATTGGTTACTTCGATGCCGATACGGCCTGTCGTTTCGTTGTATAGCCCGGACTTGGGAGTCAGAAACATATGGCAATCGACTAAGCAGGTCTTCCGAGTCTGGAAATCAATGACGAAGTATTCGTCGATTGCCGCTGATATTTTCAGCAGGTACTCTTTCCCGCACATCTTCACCGGCCATGTCTCCTGGTTGCAGATGTACTTCAGCACCAGTTCGTGGGCTATCCCTTTGGAGTTCTTGCCATACTCCATGTAGCCCTTGGGGTGGGCGAAGGTGGAGGCTGCTCCGCGGTCAATCGGCAGCAAGTACCTCAGCAAGACAAGGTCGTAAAAATACCGCCTACCCCATTCTTCCGGATACTGCCGCTGCAGCCTCAGGGCTTCATGCACAGTGATGATCGGACTGGAATGATCAGAATACAGGTGCGCTAACAGTCTCATAGATCCCCCTTGACAATTTTGTAGTCAGGCGACAGCAGATTGATGGCCTTGCCGATGGCAATATCCAGCATGATTACCTCTTGGGCGCTCAGATAGATCTTGCCGGCAGGCGTCCCTTTCTCGATCAGACTGATTTCTAGTGAATGGATGCCGTTCTTCTGCCGGGCAACCAGATAAAGTCCCTGCGGATTTCCACCATTATTGCGTTTGAGCAATGTTGCCAGTTCGATCTTACTGCCCGCTTTGCTGCTTCGCTTCCAGTAGGCCTGCATGAAGTAGTTTAGAGTCGATTTGACCGTGGCCAGCCCATAGAGATCGTTATCGATGACAAAACCCCAGAAGTTGGCCTTGACCAGAGTGTTTCTGTTGAAGCGGGTCTTGTAATGGCCGCCGTTATCCCGGTAGTCGTACCGTTCCATCTCTACCGTGGCGGAGACGGATATCCCTTTGAAATTGAATTCGATCATTCTGCTTCCACCTCCTTCCAGAGTTTGCTCAGATAGGTTGCCGAGACCTTCAGTTTCCGCTTGCTCTGAAGATAGCCGGCAATGACGCGGAAACCCATGTCGTCTGCCTTCAGTTCCCTGACCTCGCCCCAGTAGGCCAGAATTTTCTTGCGCAGGACCGGCTTCCTCCCCCTGCTGATCAGGGTGGCGGCGTTGGCCTTGCGCAGATGAGAGAAGTCGTCGTACTGCTCCTGATCCGCCACCCGGTACCCTTTCCCCTTAACGGTGTCCCAGCCCCCCTTGCAGGCCGCCATGACAAATGCGCAGTATTTGGTGATTCTGCCAGACAGATCGGGGCGCTCACCTTTGAGCTGGAACGATCTCTTGACGCCGTCCTGGAAGATCTCGATGATATTTTCCTCTGGAAGCGAAGCAACCCAGGAAAAGAGCTTCTTCCGCTCATGCTCTGTCAGGCCGGTTATCAGATTCAGTTGTTCGGTCATGTCATCCTCTCGTGTAGGTCAGGGTTTCCCGCAGCCGGAAGTGGGAAGTTTCCAGGGAAGTCTGCTGTAGGGCCTGTTCATGGTTCATTCCGTGCTTGATGCACTCCAGGTAACGTTCTTGGGCGAAGTTGTGTTTCAGACCATGGCTCCCGCGGCCCGGGGCATACTGGCCGGTAGCCTTGGCAGCCGTGTTGATTGCCTCCACATAGGCGAAGTAGTCGCTCTCCAGTTTCCCGTGCCTCTCAATGTACTCTTCAAGCCCCCGGTAGGTCGGGACGGAAACGTAGTGCTCTGTCTCCTTGCCCCCTTTCTCCACAGAGGCGACAAGGCCGACTGCTGATCCGGTGACCGGATCGGTGCCAATGCCGCGCAGCCCGTTACTGGTAAATGGGTTTTTCAATCGCCGGTTGCTGGGTGCGCCGACCCCTTCGGTACGCAGACCGCCTTCGTACTGTAGTGAAGCCTGCAACTGGAAGGTTCCATCAGTGATTGCTGCGATAAGCCGAATCGGATCGGGGTAGGCACGGTTGTCGAAGATCTTGCTCGATTTCCTTAGCAGCTTCCGGCTTCTGGCGTAGAATTCCATTCGCAGTTTTTCCGTATTCAACCAGGGAGTCTCAGGAGCATGCATTTCGATATACTGATTGATGGCGTACTCAAACTTTCCCAGGGCCGACAGAATGGTCTCCATGGTTTGCCGTGAACGTTTCTTTTCAACGTAGTGCGCCAGCCGTTCTTCGAGGTACTCGGCCATATCGTCCCGAACCGACTGGGTATCGAGGATGCTGGTTCGGCCGTTCAGTTGCAGAATGTTGACAAAGCTGTGTGCATAACCCTTGTACAGATCCCATGATCCGAATGAACGAATTCCCTGATCGGTGTCCATCTTCGACTTTCCGATGGAACGGACCGAGTGGAAGACCGCTTCTGTCTGTGAGTGTAGCGATGTTGGCCATCTGTGCTTCATATTGGTACCTCTGGCCGCTGCCGGCCTGCGTGGTGAGATGACATGCTCTTTTTCCGGCATCGCTATGCCGACGGTAGCAGCTCCGTCTTGTTGCTTCGTGCAGAGTCCCTTGTATGTGACCTGGCAAGGATTCCTGCCAATTGTCCTGCTGTCTGTCGTGAACCGGGACTCTACCGGTGGATCACGTCAGACAGGTCCTCGATTGTGCTGTTCCGGGAAACGCCTCGCCACTGCGTTCAGGACTCAGGGGCCGATACCTGGTCCGCCATCTATTGGTATCCGGTACAACGTTCGATCATGCGAGGTGGAGGTGCATTGACCTCGACATGAAAGGGCTCTGCTTAGGTTGGCCAATCCCGTGGGTGGTGTCCGGCCGGGCCAATGGGCTCGACGGCTCTGGGTACACCGGGCAATGATGCTGCGAAAAATCTCTCCTATCTGAAAAGTTGTAACTGTTTTGTTTGTTTCCTATATCTGAGCAACATAGCGATCATCCATTGGTTTTTCATATTCAGCTATGCTGTGCTGCTGGTAATTGTGTTCATTTGTTGACAGTTGTCCCAGGCAATCAGTTTGGCTATGGCATTTAGAGGACTGCCATTGAGATCAATGAAGAGCGGTGAGGATTCCCTGGCCTTGTTACGGTACTTCTGCCGCTCTTCATCCGATAGCGAGAGCCAGTAGTCATCTCGTTCCTGTGCCTCTCGCTCCTCTTCAGCCAGCTGCTCTTCCATCTTCCTGGCTTCAGAACGCTTCCGTTCTGCGGCAGCTTCTGACCTGGAGTTACGAACATCTGGAGGTTCATACCATTCCGGTACGACGATAGACTCGCAGAGTGCCTGGAGATAGCCGCCGGGGTTCCGGATCTCCTTGCGATCCCTCCGCCATGTTTCGGCGGCGATATCGGCAGCTAGCTTGACACTTTCGCTGCCGTGGCGCTTGAGCAGGATATTCAGCTCTTTGTCGGAGATTTTTGACAGCGGCGCGCCGGATAACAACAACCGGATCTGCGCTGTAGTTGTTTTCTGGGTAATGTCTGCTGTTTCATCTGTTAAGGAATCCCGGATATTGAAGGTTTCCTTCCCCGTTTTTTTCGGGAAACGTTCCCTGATATTTTCAGGGTTCCTTTCCTGCTTTTTGAGGGTATCCATCAATTCCAACAACTTACCGCGTACAAACTTGTAGTGACAGGTGGGGGCTCCATTCGCCTTCTTGACAACTGTCTGGACATAGCCATCTTTCACCAGAACTTTGACTATCTTCCTGACGACATCCTCGCGAAGTCCGACCCTTTCGAGCCAAGTCTTCCCGTCAGCCTCTCTACCCGTGGTTTCATCCATTTCATCAGCTGAAACTTCAACACCTGAAGTACCATCAAGTTCCTGTTGCTTACAGGAAGGTTCATATTGTCTGTAAAACCAGCCGTATCCGATTCCCGGTAACTTGCGATTTCGAAAGTGGTAGCTCCAGGTAAATATCTCAGAAAGAATGATGGCCGTGTTCAAGTCACCAAAATTACGAACAAATGGTTTGAAAACCGTGAGCCTGTTTCTCGGACTGTTGAACTCTGCCAGGAGATCTTCGACCTCTTCCACGGCATATACCTTGTTATCTTCGGGCATGACTACTTCGCTTCCGGCACCCATTCGCCTCTGAAAAATGCATCCACTTCATCCTCATTCCAGCGAATCAATTTTCTGGATAATTGGAGACGCGGAGGTGGAAAGACACCGGCTCTGCGCAGACGATGCAGAGTCTGGACAGAAAATTTTCCCTTCTTGCAAATAGCTTCAATGGCGATCATGTTCATATCAATTGCCTCCAGATTGTTTATATAACGTACAGTCCATACTTATATTATCATACGTATGATTGTCAACAAATTTTTAAGTATGAAATCATGCGTATGTGTGGTATCAATTGGAACATAAGGGAACTTAGAGGAATACATGGAAAAACGTGACAGGCTGAAAATTCTGCGATTATTGAATGGCTGTACACAGGATATTCTGGCAAATAGACTGGGTGTGCCCCGCACGTCGATCGCCATGTGGGAAAAAGGCAGGTATGGATTTTCCTCTGAGGTAACGGTAAAGCTTGCTTCGGCATTAGGAGTTCAGACAGATTATCTAATTCTTGGAACGCCGACTATCGCCAGTGCAGTTTGGATTCCGGTTCCTCCGTCCCGTCCCGACTACTTACGGTCAATGCAAGAAGACTTCACCGCATTGCTACCCCAGTTCCTGGCTGAAAATATGTACAATGCGTCATATTCAGACAGCCTTGCAGACGGGGGCAGATTTTTCCTTCTTGGACGTGATTATTACTTCGGTTGTCTGTTGATTGCCGACGCCAGACTTGCTGACATTATAAATATCGGTCTGAAACAGACCATTGACGAAGACTCGATAACAGAGCTTGACCACAAGCTTGATAAATTGGATGGCAGCGTTTTTGAATTCATACAAACACACTGGCTGCCACCTGGCCTTTTACCTCAGGACTTGAAGCGGATCGACGCTGTAAAAATATGCCAGATGCTTGAAAAAAAACGCGGCGGTGAGGACAGTGGCGAGAAAAACGATTCCTTGAAGCTTATTTACAGAACGTTCAATGAAGTGGTCAGGAGATACGAAGTTCCCGACACGGCAATGGACAAGCTGGATGATCTGTTTGTGACCAAGTTCAGGGAGCTGTCGTCAGTCCCAAGTGCCTCAATCAAAGTAACATCACTGATGGCTGAAATAGGGAAGGCTTTAAAAAGTTTGGGGTGTCAGAAAAGAAATGAGAAATGATACTGCTCTGGAAAGGGTTCACGTGTCCTAACAGGTTCCAGCAGTTTGGAATGGGTTCCATGATTCAACCAAAGAACAGAGGTTCCACGAAAGGTTCCATGCAAAGCAAAGCGGGCTAGCTTGTATCCGCTAACCCGCTGTTTTTATTGGCGTCCCCGAGACGATTCGAACGTCCGGCCCCTTCCTTAGGAGGGAAGTGCTCTATCCGGCTGAGCTACGGGGACGTGAGGCTGTTATAACGCACTAGGCGTGTGAATGCAAGCACCGGCTTGACACGTCATTGCATCCTGCCCTGTCTGCTCAGAACTGCAACAGGGAAAAGACCTTCCCTTCAGGGAGCTTCTTCCTGCCATGGAGGAATTCCAGCTCGGCCATGAAGCAGCATTCCACCAGCTCCCCACCCATGTTGTTCACCATGTCCACCACAGCGCCCATGGTGCCGCCGGTTGCCAGGAGGTCATCGGCGATGAGAATCCGCTCGCCGCGCGTGATGGCATCGGTATGGATCTCCA
>Ga0208371_1000379_pt1 | contig 10814 bp, 8 predicted proteins | sample SubbioCR12Aug_1A_FD_184827 | JGI IMG/M metagenome (GOLD analysis project Ga0208371, IMG submission 184827) | Serpentinite rock and fluid subsurface biosphere microbial communities from McLaughlin Reserve, California, USA - CR12Aug_1A (SPAdes) | ecosystem: Environmental > Terrestrial > Deep... | reverse complement strand
GCCCAGTCGATAGATCATCCTGAGAATGACCTCAACCAGTTGATAGCTCAATTTGAGAATGACCTCAACTATTTGTTGCAGCAAGAAAAACCTGAGGTTGAGGCGCTACGAAATCTACAGAAGAAGGCCGATGATTTTTTTGCCGGTCCAAATTATAAATCCTTGGATCTGGCATATAAGAACCGTTTGCGTAGTACCCGCCAAATATTAAAGGAAAAGATTGTCGATCTTACAGGAACAACCGAGGAAGCGAGTAAACAACCGCAGGCCGATTACAAAGATTCTGAACCGCGTCCGCAGATGGCGAAGCACTTGGAAGAAGCAGAAAAAATCATGGACAATGCGGAGGCAGCGTTCTACGCAGGAAAATATTCCGAAGCCATAAAGTTGTATGAACAAGTCCTGAAGATCGAACCAGATTGGGAACGCGCAACAAAACACAAACAGGAGGCGCAGAATAATCTTGATAATGGTATTGTTCCACATAACGTTCTGCCACCTAAAGCTGCCACGCTGTTTGGTAAAGCGCAATCAGCCGAAAAAGTAATGCGCTACGATGATGCCTTGAAAATGGTAATGGAAGCTAAGGAACTAGTCAATAAAGCTGGGACCACTTTCTGGAAGGATGGGGACGAACTTGTGGATTCGCTTCAAAAGAAGGCGGATGCATTTGAGGTATACAAAGAAGGAGTAAATCTGTTCAAACAAGGGCAGATTCAAGATGCGATTGAAAAAATTACTTTAGCAAAGAATGCTACTAATCAACCCCTGTATGTAGAGAAGCTCAAAGAATACACGGAATTTCGTACATCAATAAACAAGATACGGACAGCTGTAGTTGGTACAAATATCGCGCCTGAAGCCCTGAGTTCGGCTTTGGAGGATCTGGAGACCTTGGAAGGGGATAATCCGAATCATCCCAACCTCGTGGAGTTACGCAGTAAGATCGAATTTCGCCTGCCAACCATTCAGGCTACACTGTTTGATGATCTCTGCGCTTTGAAAGAGCGCGCCCGTACAAATCGTAACTTGAACGATGCCCTTGGATTGATCAAGCAGGCACGCCAGAAAATCGTCACAATAAAGAACTTTGGCGGATTTGAGGGCTTGAATGAACAAATTCAGGAAATCGAGAAACTGGGAAGCCAAATTCAGGCTGACATTGAGGTGCTGACTCGAGCCGAAGAATCGTTGGAGACGAGTTCGCGCTGGCCCGCAAGCGTGTGGACTCAAACGGAAGGTGTGCGCCGTCGCCGGTCAAATGATCCGCGCGTTAGTGCTATTGTCCAACGTATGTCCATTTATAGCACTATCAGAAGCTCATTCCGCTGGCTATTGATAGGATTCGGGGTTGTTCTTATAGGTATATTGATTTGGTGGTCTGGCGGCAGAGTGCGCGATCTCATCATCGCCTTAACACCTACACCGACCTACACCCCAACAGCGTCCGCTACTTCTACTCCATTGCCGACGCCAACCTGGACTTTAACCCCTACGTTGACATTAACCCCTACCTTCACACCTACGAACACCCCTACTATAACGCCAATCCCAAAGATTTTGTATACTATCCGAAAAGTGTATGCCCGCAATGGATGCTATGAGAGATACACAGTTGTAGGTTCTATCCCAAAGGGCGGTAAGACTCAACTTCTGCCTGCCGAGAGGCGTTTCGATGAGTTATCACGGGAATGTGTGTTGGTTGAGTACCAATCCAAAGAAAATTCGGTGATTGGTTGGGTTCTACTACAAGATCTCACTTCTACGCCATAGGAGGTTTTAATGGAACATCTCTGGTTGGTTTCGTATGGTCTAATCATAGTTTTCTTGGGGCTAGTTATATATTTTTATCTGGTTATTGCACCTAAGCGTTATATCCAGTTGATCCAGTATTCAGAAGAGCGGTTATGGCCGCCAGGATGGCAATTTCTGGCTTTTCTGCCGCTATTGGGCCAACGTTGGTCTGGGTTGATCAAGCAACATACTCAATCCTCCGTGGTTTTGACTAGACCTTATAAATTGAGAAAAAATCAACCCGACCTTCCGGGACGAATAACCCGATATGTGTTGTTGGAGGAGCAACGTACTATTAAACGTAGTGAGCAATATGGTGTGCGTCTGATGCCACTTTATAGTCGCGAATATAAACTGGTCACCCCTATTCTAGGAGATGTTCTACAAAAAGATGAAATCCTAATCCAATTGTCTCGCCCTGTTAGAGAAAAAATTAATTGGGGAAAATTGAAGCTGGAAGGCGAGTGCTTGAAGTTCCAGAACACCAGAAAATCAAATGTGGTACCGGTGTTTCGCTACGCCCGCGTTCTTGAAAGCAATGAAAAATTGGTGGACATCCTACGAATAGGAAGCGCCACATCGCTTAACACGGGAAATCGTCTCTTGGACTCTACGTTGCTTAGTTCCGGAGACCGTTTCTTGCTTGGACTTTCAGAATTCCAGTTTATTGTGTTGCCCTACTGTCAATTGCGGTGGTTTGACTTAAAACAACCCGAACAGCACGGGAATTGGATATTAAACAAACCACGGATTGAGGTCTGGAAAAAGGATGATGACAACCTGACAACCATGGAGAATCAGGGAAATCATCTTTTTGATCTTACCGAGGATCTTCAACTAACTTTTTTCAACCCAGGTTTTTTTTCGGTTACAAGGGTCTGGAGCGAAGTGCCGAGTCCCTCGTCTACGGTAAAGGCAAATCAACGAGCGATTCTTCAGCCGGGAGAGTATTTTGAATATGAAGGCTACGGCTTTACCATCGATTATCTAATGGATGGAAACGATGACTAGCCAAATGCCAAATTACAGTGTATGGGCAGGGCAATCCCGCCCCAAACAAAACCGCCAACGTCCGCCAGTCATCGAACATACGCCCGTCCTTCGTGGTTGGTTTGAGAAACTACAAAGACTTTTCAGGCCGCCGATATTACCATTCTGGATATTGAGCGAGATTATCGAAGCGCTACGCACCTATCCGGGTTATCCAAATGAGCCGGTGTTATTGCCATTGGATGTGTGTTTTCATAAAAGTTGGGCAACGAAACTCGTCAATAGGATCACTTTCAATGATTTCAATGATCTGTCAGAAGATGAAGATAAAAGACTGGATTCCCAACTCAACCGTATCTTGGCACCTTTAAGCGAATGGCTTACCTTCCAGATTGCTTGTTATCGCGCTGATGAAAACCGAAGGATGGATGTGTGCGTGCGTTGTTTATTAGTGGATGAAGATCTCTCTGAGGTAAAAAACTCAAACCTACTAATCTGTCCCCAAAGGAAGACACGGTGGATCCTGCGCTCTTTCGAAAAGGTCTGGACGTGGTTAACATCTCAAGTCTTTACTACCAGTTTGCCAATATTTTGGTTACGAATGCCTCCGTTGGAAACACAAATAATTGTAAAGAAAGTAACCTTCCATGGTGAGACCCCTCATCTTGTTTTGCCTGAAATCCCTATACAGGCAGGAAAACTAGTAAGGATTGGCCGCGACCAACTGCCAGTATCTACTCAGAAAAGATTACCCCTAGTTGAGGATTCGCATGTTGAATTGACCATTGTCTGTTTTCCAACGGATCAAGCATGTCAATTATGGGTACGGCACTTGGGGATGCATGAACTTTGGATTACAACAGGAAAAGCCGTCGAAGAATATGCTTGGCAACAAATCGGGCGGGGAGCGTGGCATCCGGTTCAAGAGAAACAACGTCTCTTATTAGGACGCCGAACCGGAATTGAGAATAATGTCTATCGGAATTTGCCTGGTAGTCTGGTAATTTGTGTTGACAAGATCGGAGGATAATAGATGTGGCCAACAACGGTTTCCTTAGGCACAGTAGTTGATACTAATGCAGATTTCTATTCTCCAAGGACTTCACTAAAAGGCGACTTGTGGCGAGGGTATGTATATTCTGAAAGAATTAATCCAACACCTCACAGTACACCTGTTGGAACAACAACCGCTTACCCTCAACAAGAGCAGCAAAGCCCACAAGTATATCGTTTTCATAACCAACATCTTAATAAGCCTGTCATCGTCAAAGCGATGCGTAAAGATCAGGACTATAACAATCTACTTGATGAAGTCGCTGCATTGGAACGATTGAGCGTGTGGCAATGGATTGGCCCAATTGCGCCAAAGGTGCGAGAGCATTTCCGTGTAGATGATTCGACCAATACTGTGTTTACCGTTGTTAATTTTCTGGGTTCTGACGATGCGCCATTTTATGGCTGGATAAAGTTGAGCGAACTACTCAACCAACCGACCTCAATCTGGAATGGCCATCAAGCAAAATTGCGCGATTTACACAGCCTACAAATAGCGTTATATTCAACAATTCGCAGGATGCATATGGTAGGAGTTGTACATGGTGATCTGAAGGATGATCATATCTTGATACATTGGCGAAAGTTGAATACGGGAGAAAAGAAGTACGATTTCCACAATATCCGATTGATAGATTTTGGGTTTAGCTATGTAAGATATGGTCTGAGAAAAAAACGCGAGCGAACTTACACTTGGAAAGGTGGCACACCCGGATTCCATAATCCCATCTACTGGAATAAGGCCAATCGTTTTGGACTGTCATGGCAACGTTTGAAGGCGTTAGATTACTATAGCGCTAATGCTACTTTGTTCTATGCCCTTACAGGCGAGTGCTTTCCCGCCAGTTCTGCCACATACGCGTCTTTGGCCGATGGACGGGAGATAATATATCAACGAACTGAATATTATGAGGCCGTCAGTGAAGCGCAAATTGATTATACGAGAAAGAAATCGCCTCGATCCTATAAGTTTTTAAAGTCGTTCTTAGAAGATCTGTGCAGTCCTACGGACTTTTCGTCCCCAATTTACACGGCTAGTATGACTGGCCGATTGTGGACATATATCAGTCAAAATTCATTTAGTATAGTGGTAAGTCTGCTAATATCACTGTTACTTTATTCGGGCCTTTCACTCTTGGGCATCAGTGAATTGGCAATGACAACATGGATGCTTTCAGGCTTGGGTGTTATTTGGTTTGTAGTGCATCCTATGATCCGTAAGCAAGTCTCTGGGGAAAAATCCAAATGGGCAGTTGGTGGGTGGTCGGCTGGTATCCTAGTCTTGCTGTTTTTACTTTCCAATTGGTTTGGCAGAGGAGCAGTCCTTTCGAGTGGGATGGCTATAGCAGCCATCGGATTGTTTTTAGGAATAACTGCCTTGCAGACGTATCGCTTCCAAGATGAGCTGGATAGTATCCTCACCTCACGATTCCAGCGACTGATTAGCACTGAATTTTGGTTATTGTTTTCATCGGTCATTATACCAACTCCGTTTTCTTCGCTCATACCACTGTTGGGCGGTCGATTCTATCCAGGAGGAAGTTGGCTGGTAGATGGAAGTATGATTGTCGCAATTGCATTATCCGCCTTGCTTGGATGGCTGATGGCTATTTTTCGAAATACACCATTCCTTTATGGATGGTCTGTGCCACAAGAAAGTATAGGCGTACCAATACTAGTATCAACCATATTCATTTGGATTGGCCTGTTCTTTTTTTCTCATCGCTCTCAGAAGAGGAGTCCAGATCATACTCGCATTTGGCTTCCGTTACTATGGCTTATATCCTGCTTGTTGGGATGGATATATCCCTTTGTCCTGGCGATATTCAACGAAAAAAGAATAGCGTTCGGCAATCACGATGCGCTGGTAGCCCTTGTGCTCGTGTTTCTTTTGGCTGTCATCGGATGGCCATTAGCAGACATCGATGTATTTCCCAACGAGGAAGAGCTATCCGAGAATGAACAAGGATAAATCATAATGCAGTGCGCCCGCGGAAGTTTTTTGCTCATTAATGCAGGTGATGTAATTCGGCCTATCCGCCTGCTTAGTGATCGGTATTATCTCGGGCGAGCACGATCGCGTGCTTACATTGCCCAGACCCTTGGATGTAGTGATTCCCAGTGTATCAGTCTCCCAGCACGGCCAACCTTACGAGAAGTCATCCCTGTAGCCACTCTGGATGTTGAGCCCAAGCAAGTTTGTTTGTATGCAGGCTGGGGCAATACAGAATCAGAGGATATGCACATTAAGACTGTAGATGTCTATGGGAATTATAGTTTGAGTGCAAGAAAACAGACGCTTCTTTATGGTTTCGAGGAGCTACAGTTGAGGAAAGAGCCTACAGCATGGATGCTATATATTCCACCTATGGTAGATTACCGTCGGGCTGTTCCAGAAAATCTTCTTGACATATTGGAAAGCAATAGCCTGTGGGCTAGTGCCGGTTGGGGATGGTTGCATCGAGGAAACGCAGACCGATCTCAATTGGCTTTTGAACAGGCTCTCTCCCTATCTGCTGATGATATTGATCGCGCTGAAATCTTGCTATCATTGGCTCGATGGTACAGCAGAAAAAGCGGGGCTTATATCAACACTGCCATCAAATATCAGCACGAAGCAGCAGAGATTTTAAAACAGCCCTTGTTTGCCTGTTGGATGTATCCAAAAGTATCTGAGACAGGAGAGAACTTCCAGCCCACCGTACGTATCCAAAATATCTCCGCTGGTCATCCGGCAAACGATGTGAGCGTCACTTGGCGATGCCCGGCATTGTCTTTGACCACAATGGTTAAGATTGAGCGGTTAGAGCCGACCGCGGAGTACTCCTTTATGCTGCCACCAATTCCACCAATTCCCGGTTTGTACGAGGTGCTAATCGCTATAGCCTTCTGCGCTACGAGCGGTCAGTTGGAAGATCATATCTTAATTGACCAGCTCTTGATAAAAAAATCCCGAGCTAACATTCATTTGGAGCGCGGAGCCGGATATATTTCTGTACAAACTGATAATGGCGAGGATGTGCCCAATATCCAAGTCAAGGATGATGTCGGCGCCATCTTAATAAAAATTCATGGGAATATTCAACCATGAACAAGAAACGACTGGGTTGCATACGTGTCATTATTGAAGTTATTGGCCTTATAGCAGATGCAATGACACTGATAGAGTTATCGCCGAAAATATTCGGTATTAACAAGCCAGATTCAATATTTCAACAGTGGTTGTTCCAAGACTCGCAGATTCTCAATCCTGAGGATTATTGTTGGTACATAGGTATAGTTCTGTTATTGGGGCAAGTGGCAATTGCTTCGATTATCGCTCGGCTAATTTTTCGGCATCCACAGTCGGATACGCGCGCTCTTTTTAGCTTTATTGGCGCTAATTTCCTGGTTGCCATGCCCGTTGCCATTCCATATTGGCGTATTTTTCTTGGGAATTCTATAAACGAACTTGTTGTTCCATGGTTGGTATTGATAGTCTTTGGGGTGATATTCGGACTCATCATACATCTCCAATCCTCGTAAAGGATATTTTGACTTGTGTCATATCGACAGAGTGGTTCCATTGAACTTGTAAGGGTTCAGATGTAAACAATCATTCTGCTTTGATCTAGAGGAATCATGCTAAACGACAACACCTTCGGCGTCCAATCGCCCAAAAACCAAAATCCTTGGCAACGCTGGGCTAGCAACAATCGTCCCGCCCTCATCGCCACCGCCTGGGTCTGGCTGTTCTTTTTCCTCCTGGCCTTGATCGCCTTGTTCACTGGCTGGGCCTCCCTGCCGTTCACGGTTGGAGCGCAAGTTCTTCTCAGTCTCGTGGCCGGGTACATCGCGGGACGCATCCACCGCAAAACGCCGGGGGGCGCCTCGACTCCGGTGCGGCAGGGGATTCTGTCCGGGGTTCTTCTGCAAGCCACCACGGCGGTTGTTATTTTGGGGATCGCCATTTTGGTTGGAATTGGCTCCTTTGGGGCTTTGATTCCCCTCATGGTGCCTTACTTCGTGGCGCTTATTCCCGCGCTTGTTTGTAGTGCCGCTCTTGGTGCGCTGGGGGCCCGTCTGGCTGGGGTAGGGCGGAAAAGAAAGGTACAAAATGACACAGAACGACAAACGTAGTATAGACAGGTATAAAAAGGTACAGAATGACACATATTGACAAACAAGACGAGTTGTTGTAAACTTTGAGCATCCAAACGCCCAAAACAAAGGCTGGATGCGATGAATGAAACTGACAGTTCAGATTATTTAAAGATCAACGATGCCGCCCGCTTCCTGGGTGTGACACGTCGCTGGGTATACCGCCGAATTTGGAGTGGAGACCTCTCCGCTTCCAAGGTCGGCGGTTTGTATTTTATCCGCCGCCAGGACCTGGAAAAACTGATGGAGCAGGGCAAGACGGAGGGATTCGTTTCCGAAACCGAATCGAAGCCCTCCCCTGCCCTGAAATGCGGCTATTGCTTCCGCCTGCTCGCCTCCGATTCCCTGATCGGCGATGTCTGCGAGGCGGAGGGCTGTGAGGAATTGATCTGCGCCCAATGCCGCGCCGAGGGGATTCGCTTCTGCGTCCAGCACGTGGAGTCGCGGGACGAACAGTGGGCGCGCGTCCTCGAGGAGCATCGCGCGGGAAAGTGGCCGACGCTGGTGCGTTCCAGCCAGGCGCGCCTGCGCGAGGTTAATTTCATCCAGCGCCTGCAAATCCGCCTGGCTTCGATTGATACTGTGCGGCATCCGCTCTCCGAGGAAATTCTCAGCGTCAAAAAATGGGACGATTTCCTGCGAGAGGGAGACGAACGCTCCGAACTCATGAAACTCCTCAACAAAGCCGTGCTGGAAAAGGACTGGCTGGATCGGAATCCGCTCAATACGTTTGCCCGCTATCACCTGCCGCGCGGACAGGAGAAGGGCAAACAAAACCTGCCACTGACAGTCTTCGCGCAGGTGCTGAGTCGTTCCACGTGCATGCTCCAAAAAGGCTACGATACCCAGCCGCTCGGGGCGGACGAGTTGGGCGTTTACCTCCAGCAAATTGGCAACCGCGCCCAGAAGGATCAGGAATTTACGCTGGCGGTCCTGGCCTCCTCCACCGGCTGGGACGAGTCCGCCCGCGCCTTGATCCAGGGCGGGGACGGGAGCGGCTCCGCGTTTTCCCACCGCTGGATGCTGGTTTACCTGACCGACCTCGAAACCCGCGAACTCATCTACAACCGTTCAGACAGCCGCACGCGTGAATACGTGGACCTGTTCAATCCCCTGCTTTCCGGCGAGGAGGTCGAAGAGGTGGCGCAGGCCGTGGAACGCGAGATGGGCATTTACACCAGCCTCACCCTGCAAATGGCCTTGCAGTCGCTTCCCTATCCACAACGCACAATCGAGAAGGCGTTTAAACTTCTTGCATCCAGCGGACGATACATCCTCACCGAGGTGGAAGGCCTCGGCCCGGCCATCGTCCGCTCGTAAACTGCATCCCGTCATTGCGAGCGATGGTCGAGTAGCATTTTGTGCGTATTGAGACCAGAGCGAAGCAATCCCCTGGTTCGCGGAGATTGCTTCGTCGGGGAGAACACCCTCCTCGCAACGACGGTAAGAAAGTGGAAATATAGACCTGACCAATTACTAATCACCAATTACCAATCACCGACTACCCGACTACCTAACTATCCAACTACCCAACTATCCAACCAAAAGGAGAAAAAGACAATGGCCGACATCAAGACATCCCTCAAGAACTTTGGAATGCAGGTTCTCAACGAGTTGCTCTCGGGCAAGCAACCTGCCAAGGGCGCAAAGGCGAGCCTGAACGACGTCACACTCGACGATCTGCGCCGCGAGAAGATCCGCTTCGACCAGGAGGAGCGCAAGATGTTGGCGCGCCTGCGCGAGGTGGAAGACCAGAAGCGCAAACTCTTCGAGGAGGGCGTGAAGAACGCCAGTGAACGCGAACAGCGCGTCATCGCCCGCCGCATCAAGGAGATGGACGTTGAAGCTGGCAACATGGATCGCATGTTGGAATCCATCTCCAAGCAGACGCGCATCATCAACGGCCTGATCCAGGTCAAGGAACGCTACCGCGTCCTGGCTGAGTCGGGGATTTCCACCCTGCTCAAGGATATTGACCTGCAAGACCTGATCATCTACATTGACAAGGCCAGCGTGGACGGCGAATTCCACCTGGACAAGTTCGATGAACTGCTGAACGCCCTGGAAGAGAACGACAACATCAGCCCGGCGTTCAAGGAAGATAAGGACATCTCCGAGATCATGAAGGCCATGCAACAGGCCCGCGAAGCCGCCGACAGCCCCGAAGCGCTGGAAAAGCAGTTCTCCGAGATGAGCAAGCGCATCCAACATGAAAAAAAGGGCGAGAGCATTGAAGCGGGCGAGGAAGACAAGTAGCCTTGATGCTGTTTTCCCGGATGGTTCTGCTCGTCCGGAACCGCGCCGTGCAACTGGAGGAATGCCATGCCCGTTGATTTGAGCGCTTCCATTTACGCGCAATATCAGCGCGCCCGCAAGCGCGCGGATGAGGCGGTGCGCGCCAGCTCGACTCGCGAAGGGGCGCGCGAACACCGCCAGGCCGCCGAGTTGATGCGCCAGTATGCGGGCTATGCCCGCGACGCCAGCATCAAAAAACAGCGCATCCAGCGCGCCGAAGTCCACGACAAAATGGCGGCAGAATTGGAAGGGATGCCGCCCGGCACAGTGCTTGCCGCGCAGAACCAGCCTCAACCGGCCGCGGAACCGTTGGGCGACACAGACTATGAATCGGATGTGCTTGGGCTGATCGAGGAATCCACCATCCGCTGGGACGATATCGGCGGGCTCGAGGAAACCAAACAGGCCATCAAAGCCGCCTACGGCCTGGCGGTGGCGCGAAAACCAAAAGGTGTGCGGATTGACAGTTGGAGCAACCTGCTACTGTTTGGTCCGCCCGGCACCGGTAAGACCCTTTTGGCGGCCGCCACGGCGGGCAGTCT
>Ga0208371_1000378_pt1 | contig 10831 bp, 12 predicted proteins | sample SubbioCR12Aug_1A_FD_184827 | JGI IMG/M metagenome (GOLD analysis project Ga0208371, IMG submission 184827) | Serpentinite rock and fluid subsurface biosphere microbial communities from McLaughlin Reserve, California, USA - CR12Aug_1A (SPAdes) | ecosystem: Environmental > Terrestrial > Deep... | reverse complement strand
ATCTCGGCGTCGCATCCTGCCAGGAACTCGTCCCACTGGGCCGCGCTGTAGTGCTTGTGCACGGCGGTGAGCAGGCCGTGTCCGGCCAGGACCCCTGCGACCTCGAAGGTGCCGGTGGTGTCCATGTTGGAGGCGATGACCGGCACGCCGGTCCAGCGGGTATGGCTGTGGAGGAAGGTGAAGGTCCTCTCCAGGGAGACCTGGGAGCGGCTCTTCAGGTTGGAGCGTTTCGGCCTGATCAGGACATCCTTGAATCCCAGCTTCAGATCGGTTTCCACACGCATGACAGACCTCTCGCGAACGTAATGGTTTCCATCCGGAAACCATTAGTGTCTCATCCGGTGTTTCCTGATTGACACTAATGGGCTGTTGAGAGGATATCCCAATTCAGCGGGAAGACAACCGGCCGCCGGCTGGGAGCCGGGTCAGGGAGGCTGGTTGTCCCGAACTTCGCGGGCGAGCGGGCCGAGGGTCTTGATCCCCTGCGCGATCTATGAACGAAAAACAGGGTGCCTGTCATGGCGCCCTTTTTTTATGCCTTGATTAGGATATGCTTATGGCAGGCGGAGTCGCCCGCGTCTTTTTCAGGATGTGAGCCTGCGGGTGCCGGGGATGTGAGCTGTCTCTCATGCTGCCTGTTCGATGGAGGTCGGTATGTGCCGAAGCCTTCAAAAGATTGCCATGCTGGTCCTCTGCCTGCTGCTGTTCGCTGTTGCCGCCCCGGCGGCGGAGAAGGCCGACATCACCCTGCACTTCTTCTGGGGCGAGGGATGCCCCCATTGCGAGAAGGCCAAGCCGTTCGTGGCGGACCTCGCCCGGCGTTACCCGCTGTTGCAGGTGCGCGAGTACGAGGTATTCCAGCATCCGGAAAACCTCGCCCTGCTTCGGCAGTTGTCCGTAGCGACAGGGTGCGAGGCTCAGGGGGTTCCCACCTTCATCCTGGGGGAACGGATGTTTTCGGGTTTTAACCCCGAAACTGCAGGAAAGCTGGAAGAGCGGGTGGCATGGTGCCTGGAGCGAAGCCGGGGAGCGGGCGGTACGGCGCCGGGGGCCGGCAACGAAAGCATCAGCGTTCCGCTGGTCGGGGCCATCTCTGCCGACTCGCTGTCGCTGCCGGTCTTTACCCTGATCGTGGCCGGCCTGGACAGTTTCAACCCCTGCGCCTTCTTCGTGCTCTTCTTTCTGCTCAGTCTCATGACCCATGTGCACTCGCGGTCGCGCATGCTGCTCATCGGCGGGATCTACGTCTTCTTTTCCGGCTTCATCTATTTCCTCTTCATGTCTGCCTGGCTCAATCTCTTCATCCTGGTGGGGAATCTCCCGGCCATCACCATCGTTGCCGGCATCCTGGCCATTGCCATTGCGGTCATCAATATCAAGGATTTCTTCTGGTTCGAACAGGGGGTCTCGCTGGTCATCCCAGAGCAGGCAAAGCCGAAACTGTTCGAGCGGATGCGGGAGATCATCCGGGTCGGGTCGCTGCCCGCCATGGTCGCCTCCACCGTGACCCTGTCGGTGGCTGCCAACACCTATGAACTGCTCTGCACCGCCGGATTCCCCATGGTCTTTACCCGGGTCCTGACCTTGCATTCGTTGCCGGCCGGGGTCTACTATCTCTATCTCGCCCTCTATAACGTCGTCTATGCCGTGCCCCTGGCGGTCATCGTGGCCGTCTTCGCCGTCACGCTCGGGAGCAGGAAACTGAGCGAATGGCAGGGACGGCTCTTGAAGCTGGTGTCGGGGAGCATGATGCTCTGCCTCGGCAGTGTGCTCCTGATCAGGCCGGCACTGCTGAACAGCGCCCTTTTGTCCTGTGCGATACTGGCTGCAGCTCTCCTGGGGACCTGGCTGATCGTGACCATCTCCCGCAGGGCGGCGCCTGAGCGGTTCAGGTGAAGAGGAGTCTGCCCGCTACCGGATTGGGGTTGTGGAGTGGATGATGTGGTATGCCCTGCTCGCCGACCTGATAGTGCTGGCACACGGCCTGTTCGTCCTCTTCGTGGTGGCGGGCGGTCTGGCAGTGCTCCGCTGGCGCAGGCTCGCCCTGTGGCATATCCCGGCTGCAGTCTGGGGAGTGGCCATCGAACTGCGGGGGTGGGTCTGCCCGCTCACCTACCTGGAAAACTGGTTACGGCAGGCGGCGGGCGGCCCCGGTTATCAAGAGACCTTCATCAGGCATTACCTGGAACCGCTGCTCTACCCTCTGGGATTGACTCGTGAAACGCAGGTGCTTCTGGGGACAGGCGCTGCCATCGTCAATATGGCGGTCTATCTCTGCCTCTGGCTTCAGTGCCGCAGGAAAAAGAGAGCAGGGTGACGGAACGCTCGACGGGGCATGAAAGAAAACGGCTCAGGATGGTTGCTCCTGAGCCGTATCAGTTGGGGCAGGGGATGGGAGATGGCTAGATGATGGAGAGCAGCTCCACCTCAAAGGTCAGGTCTTCCCCTGCCAGCGGGTGATTGGTGTCGAAGGTGACGCTCTCGTCGCTCACCGCGGTAACCACTACCCCGATATCCTCGTCCTTCTCGTTGGTCAAAATCAGCTCGTCGCCAACCTCGGGCTGGAGGCTTTCCGGGAGATCGGTGCGGGGTACGACGAAAACCTTTGCCTCGTCGTAATCGCCAAAGGCATCATCCATGGCGATGGTCATGGTCTTCTTTTCGCCGGGAGCCATGCCGACCAAGGCCTCCTCGATCTGGGGGAACAGTGTCCCTTCGCCGATAACCAGCTCCATGGGGCCGCCGTGACAATCGCAGTCGCAATCGTCGGTGCTGCAGTCATCGCCGCAGTCTTCCGTGCCGCATTCTTCTTCGAGTGTTGAGTCAAAGATGGTGCCGTCGGCGAGGGTGCCGACGTAGTTGATGGAGACTCTATCGCCTTTCTGTGCTTGTGCCATAGTCTGACCTTTCCGTTTGTTCGGCTGTGCAGCCGGTTGATGTGTTATCTACTAGGGTACGGGGAAGTGCGGTCGAACGTCCACTAAAATCTTCAGTAGGCTAGAAAAATCCTTGATTCCGGTTGGTTGTCCTTATTCAACCGGATCGTGAAACCGGGCCTGATTACCGTTTTGGCCTTCTTTCCCTTTGTCTTTTGTAACGATTTTGCGTACAGTATTCACTTTACACAATATATGCAGCAAGGACCGCAAGCCATGGCCGAAACCGCCCTTGTCACCTACTTTGCATCGCCGGAACGTATCGAACACGAAGAACTGATTCGCCAGCATGCCCTGCTCAGCCGCGACGAAGGGCTCTGCACGCTCATCGATGCCATGCCCGAATTCGTCATGATCGTCGGCCCGACCCGTGAAATTCTTCTGGGCAACCGTGCACTGGTCGATTTCGCTTCGTCGCAGGGGTGTAACGATCCAACCGGCCTGCGCCCCGGAGAACTCCTTTCCTGCGAGAATGCCCGGACCGCTCCTTCGGGGTGCGGCACTGCCGAGGCGTGCCAGTGCTGCGGCGCCGTGGAAGCAATGCTCGCGGCCCTGTCCGGCAAGCGTTCCAGCCATGAGTGCCACCTGCTCCGTACCACCAACCGCGGGCTGGAGGCCCTTGATCTCAGGGTCTGGGGGACCCCGTTCCGCTGGCAGGGCGAATCGCTGGCGCTGGTGGTGGCGGTGGACATCAGCGACGAGAAGCGGCGCAAGGTGCTGGAGCGCATCTTCTTCCATGACATCCTCAATACCGCCGGCGCCATCGGTGGGCTGGCAGAGCTGCTGGTCCAGGGGATCATGGACACGGACGATGTGAAGGAGACGCTCCTGGATGCCGCCCGGACACTGGTAAGCGAGATCCGCAGCCAGCGGGAACTCCTTGCCGCGGAGAACAACGAGCTGTCGGTGGCCGTCGCTCCGATCCATTCGCGGCTGTTCCTCGAAGCCATTGCCCGCACCTACCGCAACACCCCGCTTGCACTGGGCCGTTCCATCCAACTCGATAACGGAATCTGCGAAACGATCATTTTCAGCGATGAACGACTTTTGCAGCGGGTCATGGGGAATCTGGTCAAGAATGCCCTGGAGGCGGTGCGGGAAGGGGAGACCGTGACCCTTGGCTGCAGGGTGGACGGCGAGGAGATCGCGTTCTGGTGCAACAATGCCGGCGTGATCCCGCGGGAGATCCTGCTCCAACTGTTCCAGCGGTCATTCTCCACCAAGGAGCCGGGCCGCGGCATCGGCACCTACAGTGTCAGGCTCCTGACCGAGCGGTATCTGAAGGGTCGCGTGGAGACCCGTTCCGACGAGGAAACCGGCACGACCTTTACCGTCGTCTACCCTCTTGACCTGCGCACCGCCGTCGAAAGCCACTAGCCACCATCTGCAACGTGCGAAACGGGGCCTGGCGCGCCCGTTTCGCTTCTCCTTCCCCTGCGTTACCCGTCCCTGCGGTTGTCCCGGTCCTGATTTCCCGTCGTATCGTTCAGCATGCCCAAGGCGGCACAGCCGCTCTCCTGTCCCGGCAGGGGAAGATTCTGCATGCGTTGCGCGGCATCTGCTGCTATACTGCGCGCCTGGCAGAGAGACTGCGGTCAAGGAGGCATGCGGCATGACGATGACCAGGGAGAAGCTCGCCCTTGAGGTGGATGTGGCGCAGTGGCAATGGCTGCGTGCGCATGGGGAGCGGGGAGCGTTGCTCGTCGTGGACCGGTCGCTCGACCTGGCAGAGGTGGGGGAGCGGATGGCGGAGGACGATACCCGCTCGATCCAGGGATGGGTTGAAGGGCAGCTGCTCATAAGGCCGACGGAAGAGCAGGTGGCCGCCTGGGAAAGCCAGCCGCAGAAGAATTTCGCCGTCCTCATCGTGAGCCCGTTCGTGCTGATGCAGGAGAGCCGCTGAGCCGTCTGGCGCGCCTGACAGCTGATGTGCCGCCTGTGGTGAAGCAGTCATTTTTTCTGCCGCAGAACTATTGAACGATACAAGGAGAACCTGATGAAGACCCTCAATGAAGTCGAGACGCGGGTACTCGGCTGTCTGATCGAAAAGGATCTGGCCACTCCCGAGTACTATCCGCTTACCCTGAACGCCCTGACCAATGCCTGCAACCAGAAATCCAACCGCGACCCGGTCATGGCCCTTGAGGAGGCCGACGTGGTCCGGGCCCTGGATGCCCTGCGGGGGAGCGGTTTTGCCCGGCTTTCCGCCGAGGGGATCCGGGCGGCCAAGTACTGCCATTCGCTGTCGGAGCGGTTTACCCTGGAGCCGGAAGAACTGGCGGTGCTGGCCGAGCTGATGCTGCGCGGCCCCCAGACCGTGGGAGAACTGCGGACCCGTGCCGAACGGATGCGCTCCTTTACCGGCCTTGAAGCCGTCGAGGAGGTGCTGCAGGCGCTCATGGAGCGCGATATGCCGCTGGTGACCAGGCTCCCCCGCCAGGCCGGACGCAAGGAGCCCCGCTTTGCCCATCTCTTTTCCGGCGAGCCGGATATCAGCGCCGAGGAATATGTCCCGCCGCAGGAAACGGCTCGGGTCAGGGTGGCGGCAGAAAACGAGCGGCTCGGGAAGCTTGAGGCCGAGGTCGCTGCGCTGCGCGGTGAAATCGAGGCGCTGCGCGGGATGATGGAGGAGTTCAGGCGGCAGTTCGAATAAGCGGGCAGCGGGGTGGCGGACGTTGTCCGGCATCACGGCGTATCGCAGAGTGGACCATGGGACGTAAAAAGGGAAAAGGGAAAAGCCGGCGAGGCCACCCGGGCACTGGCGATGCGGGGCTGCGTGCCATTGCCCTCCTGGAGGGGGCCAAGGGGGCGTTGATCATCCTCGCCGGGTTCGGGCTTTTGGGGCTCATCCATCACGATGTCCAGCGGATTGCCGAAGAGATTGTGCGGCATCTCCATTTCAACCCGGCCAGCCGCATGCCCCGCATCTTCCTGGAGGCGGCATCGTCGGTCACCGACGGCAGGCTGCTGTCACTGGCCCTTGCCGCTTTCGTCTATGCGGTTGTCCGCTTTGCCGAGGCCTGGGGGCTCTGGCGCGGGAGGATCTGGGCGGAGTGGCTCGGCATCGTTTCGGGCGGGATGTACCTCCCCCTGGAGATCTACGAGCTGTCCCGTTCCGTGACTGCGGTCAAGGCCGGGACCTTCCTGGTGAACTTCGTCATCGTGGCCTGGCTCGCCATCGTGCGCTGGCGGGGTGCCAGGAGATAGGCGGAGACGGACCGGTTGCCTTTTCAGCCCTCATGCCTCGCCAAGTGAAACCACAATTCGCCCGCGCACGGAGCTGCTCAGGATCGCCTGGATCTGCTCCTCAAGGCCGGCCAGGGTGCATTCGTGCACGGTGCTCTCCAGGTGCGCCGGTTTCCAGCCGGCAGCAAGCCTGGCCCAGACCTCTTCGCGGGTCCGGCGGGGGCACTGGGCCGAATCGATCCCGAGCAGGCTTACCCCCCTGAGGATGAACGGGTAGACGTTCAGGCTGAGTTCGGCCGAGCCGACCAGGCCGCAGCAGGTGACGACGCCGCCGTAACGCATCGACTTCAACACCGCAGCCAGGATCTCCCCCCCTGCCACATCCACTGCCCCGGCCCATTGCTCCGCCAGCAGGGGGCGTTCGCCAAAGCGGGTCACGTCGTCCCTGGAGATGACCGCCCGGGCGCCGAGTGTGCGCAGAAAGTCGGCAGCATCCGGCTTGCCCGTTACTGCCACGACCCGGAAGCCCGATTGTGCCAGGATGCTCACGGCAAGAGAGCCGACGCCGCCGGTCGCCCCGGTGACCAGTATCTCGCCCGAGTCGGCGGTCACGCCGGCCTGCATCAGCCTGAGGATGGAGAGGGCTGCGGTGAATCCGGCCGTGCCGAGCGCCATGCTCTCCCTAAGGGTGAGTCCGTCGGGGAGCTTTACCCCCCAGGCCGACGGGATGCGGATGTACTGGCCATAGCCGCCGGCAGTGTTCATCCCCAGGTCGTAGCCGGTGACGATCACCCTGTCGCCGGTCGAGAAGAGGCCGCTGTCGCAGGAAACTACCTCTCCTGCCGCATCGATGCCGGGCGTATGGGGGAACCGGCGCGTCACGCCGGGATGGCCGGTGGCGGAGAGGGCATCCTTGTAGTTGAGCGACGAGTAAAGCACCCGCACCACAAGGTCGCCTGCCGGCAGGTCTGCCAGGGTCCGCTCCCGGATCGACCGGGAAAACGACCCATCTCCTTCCTTTTCCACTACCAGTGCCTTGAACCTGAGCTCGCTGTTTCCCATCGTTTACCCCTGTGCAGCGCGGTTGCCGCGGTCATCTCCACTTGTCGTGTCAGGACTTTGCACGTTCGTACTGCGGCGGCCAGGGGATCTCCACCCCCAGTGCCCTGGCCGCGTGGAGGGGCCAGTAGGGGTCGCGCAGCATTGCCCGCGCCAGGAATACCGCGTCGGCCAGCCCGGTGGCGATGATCTGCTCGGCCTGGGCCGGTTCGAGGATCATGCCGACCGTGCCGGTGACGATCTCCGCATGCTGCCGGATTGCCGTGGCAAAGGGGGTCTGGAAGCCGGGGCCGAAGGGGATGGCGGCATCGGGGACGACAAAGCCGCTGGAGCAGTCGATGAGATCGACGCCGATCGCCTTCAGGCGGCGGCTGAGCTCGATGGATTGGGCAAGGTCCCATCCGCCCTCCACCCAGTCGGTGGCCGAGATGCGGACGAAGAGGGGAAGCTCCTCCGGCCAGACCTCGCGCACTGCCTGCGCGATCTCAAGCGGCAGCCGGAGGCGGTTTTCCAGGTTTCCGCCGTACTCGTCGGTGCGCTGGTTGGCCAGCGGCGAGAGGAATTCGTGCAGCAGGTAGCCGTGCGCCATGTGGATCTCGACGACCTTGAAGCCGGCCGTCAGGGCGCGGCAGGCAGCGGCGCGAAAGCCGCGCACCACGGCGGCGATGTCGACCGTCGACATCTCCTGGGGAACGGGATGCCCGGGGGCAAACGGTACCGGGCTCGGCGCCAGCGGCTGCCAGCCGCGGTTGTCCGGGGCGAGCGGCCCGCCGCCGAGCCAGGGACGGTCGGTGGATGCCTTGCGCCCCGCATGGGCGAGCTGGATGCCGGCGACAGCTCCCTGTTCGGCTATGAAACGGGTGATGGGGGCAAAGGCCGACGCATGCTCGTCGCTCCAGATGCCGCTGTCGTCCGGGCTGATGCGCCCTTCGGGACTGACGGCCGTCGCCTCGACCATGACCAGGCCGGCACCTCCCACGGCGCGGCTCCCCAGGTGCACCAGATGCCAGTCGGTGGGGACGCCCTGTTGGCTCGAATACTGGCACATGGGGGAGACGAAGATGCGGTTGCGAAAGGTGACACTGCGCAGGGACAGTGGGGAAAAGAGTCGGCTCATGGCATCTCTCCTTGGTAGACAGGTGATGAGGCCGCAACGAACTGCGCGGCAAAGCACAAAATCTGCTACAAGAGTAAGCCGTCACGCGATAAAATCAAGCGATTCGGTGTAGTTCTGTGCTATAGAGAGGTGACTGATTCTCCACCAGAAAGGGACGCTGGTCCGTACGATACGCGATTGTTGCCGATGCCGACTGCCATGACCTTTGACCAGATACGCGAACGCCTGGCCACAGCCACCGTTTCCCCTGCACCTGCGGGCAAGATGACCCTCACGGCCGTTGCGCTGGTGATGCGTCAGGGTGAGGAGGGTCCCGAGATCCTCTTTATCGAGCGGGCCACCCATGAAAACGATCCCTGGTCCGGGAACATCGGCTTTCCGGGTGGCAAGCGGGAAGATGGGGATGCCGACCTGCGCCGGACAGCGGAGCGCGAGGCCCTGGAGGAGCTTGGCCTGGACCTGCAGCGCGCCGAGGCAGTGGGGCGCCTCTCAGACATCGTGGGCGCGCACCTGCCGGTGCGGGTGACCTGTTTCGTCTATATTCTGCACGACCAGCAGCACCTTACGCTCAACAGCGAGATTCGGGATGTCTTCTGGGTGCCGCTGGCACTCCTCTGCGAAGAGGCCCGCCAGGTGTCGGCAGAGGTCAGATTTGCCGGCGAGGCCCTGAAGGCCCCTGCCATTCTCCTGCCCCATGCGGAAAAGCCGGTGCTCTGGGGGATTACCTTCCGCCTGGTGCGGCAGTTCCTGGAGATACTGGGCTGTCCGATCACGTAACTGCAGGTCTTGAGCCTGCCGCCATTTCAGGGTATGATCCGGACGGTTTGAACGTCTCATGTTTGAGGAGGTGCGGAAATGCAGCTGAAGAGTGATGAGACCATCCTGCAGGGATTCTGGATCGACCTGGGGAGCGCAATGGCGGAAGACGCCAACTGGGAGCGGATCAATCGGCTCGTTGCCGAGTTCCTGGAGCACCTTGCCACGTCCGATAACGGCACGGACAAGCTCTACCGCGACCCTGCCGACGGCCGGTTCTGGGAGCTCACCCCGGTGATGCCAGGGCTGAAGAACGGCGGGCCGCCGCTGCTGGCGGTGATCGAGCCGGAGCGGGCAGAGGAAAAATACCCACGGGCGTTTACTGCGGCGCAGTGACGGCCGACAGGCGCAGCACCGGTCCGGCGGCTTCATTGCCGCCTGCACATGCCGGAAACCCGATTGCACAAGGAGAGTGCCGATGACGAGCGGAGAAGAGACCCCCCTGGCATGTGCCAAATGCAGCGCAGTCTGGCAGAACAAGGGTACCACCAACTGCTGGAGCGGCGATCCGGCCACGGCGCCCCCCCGGCCCGGCAACTGTCCGTCGACCGCCTATGACGAGGTGATCAAGGAGTCGTTTGCCCTTTACACCGACGACAGCGAGGATGCCCGGCTCGCCCTGGTCGCGGCCAGGGTCGAGGGGCTCTGTTACCAGCCGGTGCCGGGGAGCGATGCGGTCAATGCCCGCTGGACCAGGGTGGAGGATACCATTGCCCTGGCCAAGCTGATGGGGTGGAAGAAGGTCGGCATCGCCACCTGTATCGGCCTGTTGTCCGAGACCGACAACCTGTCGGCCATCCTGCGGGCGCAGGGGCTGGAGCCGCTGTCGGTCTGCTGCAAGGCCGGGAGCATCGACAAGCTGGAACTGGGGCTTGCCGAGGAGGACAAGGTCAGGCCCGGCACCTTCGAGCCGGCATGCAACCCCATTGCCCAGGCCCAGCTCTGCAACCGGCACAACACCGACATGAACATCATCGTTGGCCTCTGCGTCGGTCACGACATGCTGTTCGCCAAGCACTCCCAGGCGCCGGTCACCACCCTGGTCTGCAAGGACCGGGTCACCGGCCACAATCCGGTGGCGGTGCTCTATGGGCAGAACTTCTATTACAAGCGGCTGCAGAAGGTGCCATTGGATGTTGACTGATTAATAAGTTTTTTGACGCTTTGGTGTATTTGGTTTAAATATCAAATGGTTATGGTAAAGATCGGTTCAGATTCTATGCCCACAACAACCGCTCCGACTGCCCAAGCAGATAACAGAGAATATGCGCCGGTACCTTTAAAAAGCTGGTCTCCACCCCTGCAAATTCCGTCAGGCCGAAGTCCTTGTCCTGCCTGGTAACCCAGTATGCCTTATCAACCTTTTCCATCCGGCTATACGTGACCAGCCCGCTCGATTCGCGCAAATTCGGGTTTTCCTGATATTTGATTTCGAATGGCAAAATATACTTCGGGCTGCGGACAATGACGTCCACCTCTTTTTGTGTTGCCGGATCGCGCCAGTAAACAATGTCCGGGGTGTCACGGTAGTAATAGGCGTAGAGATGTCGCAGGACGGTGGTTTCGACAATGGTTCCCATCTCGTGGGCATTGGTCAGGATTTCCTCGCCCCGCAGGAGCACGGCGTTGCGCAGGGCGGCATCCACCAGATAGTACTTGTTGCGAGCCTTGAGAATTCTCTTGCCTCCTGCTTCGGCTGGCGGTAACCGGTAGATGA
>Ga0208371_1000377_pt1 | contig 10839 bp, 6 predicted proteins | sample SubbioCR12Aug_1A_FD_184827 | JGI IMG/M metagenome (GOLD analysis project Ga0208371, IMG submission 184827) | Serpentinite rock and fluid subsurface biosphere microbial communities from McLaughlin Reserve, California, USA - CR12Aug_1A (SPAdes) | ecosystem: Environmental > Terrestrial > Deep... | reverse complement strand
GAGCTATCTACTGTTATAGGTTTTCGCGCCATGCTCAAGGACTTTCCTTGGAGTTTAGGCGCCTGGCTATTGGGCCAGTTTATTATTGTCTATATATAATACCTCATTTTTTAAGGTCTTTAAAGCTTAGCTTAGATCATAGAATTTGTGTAATCGAGTTACCAACAGCTTCGACTTGTTAGGATTTCTATAATTTTCTGGGTGATTATTTTATTAAGTCTATTTGTGCAAAATGATTAATCAGATTTTTGGCTTGTTCTCTATTCATGTGAGCAATAGACATTTCGTTATTTTTCTTAATTGCCACTTCAGATAACCAGTCGGGTTTTTTAATTTTGGAGATTAAGTATATATACACGAACCCTCCTATGAAAAAAGTGTAACCTAGAATATTCTCAGTACGATATTTTTTTGGCTGACCTATAACTTCATCTGGTAAATCTTGTAGGTTTTTATAAGTACTTAGGAAACAGGGGAAATCTAAAGGTTCTCCTGGATTGCCATTTAAAATCATCGCTCTAATCTTATCCTCATATGGCCCAAGATTAACATTTTCAAAGAATTTTCTAGTAGAAATACTAGCGCGCCAAAGAATTGACAGTAAGAACAATTTAAATTTCAGATAATCAATGCCCTGACAATATGTGAATATTACACCATGAACATTTTTTCTATTTTCAAAAAAAATATTTTCTCCCCTAGAAAGACGGTCACCGTATAATACAACACTGGCATAATTCTCATATCCTCCTATTATATTATTATCACAGTCAGCGCATAAAAGATTTGGTTCATACTCTCCATTGTACAATTTTTTTGTCTGTTTAAAGTTTTCTAGATTAATTTTATATAGAGAATGGGCTTGATCAAATAAACCTTGATACATAAAATCAGGAATAATATGGGATTCTTTTAGTAAAGGCTTATCTTGGAGACAAAGTTTACATAGCATAATTATTTACTATTTATTGCTTGGACGTAATTACAGTAATCGCAATTAGGGTCTGCGTTCGGAATCTTATCGCCGTTTAGACACTTGTGAGCCTCCGTGATAGTTTTTTCAACCCAAGAATCGTCGCCTTTATAAGCGATTAGAGTAACGTCAAATTCAAGCTTAGCGTCAAAAGCCTTTCGGTCTCTCTGGCCGTTACAGTAAACAAAATAGCCGATATCAGAAACCTTATAGCCGTTCTGCCTCAAAAGCCATTGATAGACTTCCATCTGCCTTTTATAACCAATCTGCCAGTCTTTATTTAGCTCGGTAATATCTTCATCCTTTGATGTTGCCTTGTAATCAACGATAATGTATTCACCTTTGGGATTTTGCCAAAGATCGTCAATCGCACCATATATGAGAAAATTAGTTGGCTGATGCAGATATTGGATACCGGTAAAGTTATGTCGCCATTTGTCCAGGTCTTCGTGAGCTACGGGACGAGCGTTAATGCCGTATTTTTCAATCAGGGGATGTTTTGTACCAGCGACACGATGGATATCAAACTCAAGCTTTAAAAGATGGTCGACGGCCGAGTTTAGAGCAAAAGGAAAGCCGGGTGGACGCCCGACACCAAGTTTGCGATCGTAATAAAAACATTTTGGACAATTCAAGAAAAGATCAATCTTTGATCGTGATAGCTTGAATGGGTCGGTCGATGCCGAATCATACAAACTGCTTGTTCGTTGTGGATTGTAATATTCAGACATAAATTTATTATAATTAAAATTTAGAAAGTATTTTATACTCAACTCCCTCACAATGTTTAATCTTGCTTATGAAATCATCCCAAATATCTTTAGTTATTTCTTGTTTTAAGATTAATTTAATGCCCATTACCATGCCATTGTTATATGAGAATAAATTATTCTCAAGATCAAATATCTCTTTACACAGTTGATATTTATCCGGTCCCATTAAATTTGGTTCTTTTTTCTTCAATTTAAAATAGTCTTTGTTTACTTTTAAATATTTTTTATTCAATTCATCAATAAGCCTTATTACATTATCAACATCTACTTTATATTTATTCAAGATTAAGCCAACATATATAAGTTTTTCTACCACTCTAGGATGATTGTATCCATATCCAACAGATACTTTTTCAAAATGCTGTTTAACCAGTCTTATATATAAATCAATAATTTCTTTACTATCAAAAACTTTCTTTTTCAAGTTATCATTTATTTCCCTCAGGAGGGTTTCTAGCACTTGCTCAAGATTGAACAAAAAACTTTTATCTACTTTTTCAGTTCCCTGAAAATACCAGCTAAGCACATTAAACTGTGTTCTGTAAAGTTTGGTCAAATCAAGATCAAACTTTTGCTTTATACCGTAGATAATTCTTAGGTTATTGTCTACCGATTGAATAATGGGTAGTCCAACTTGTTTATTCTCAAGCCCGGCATCTCTAGCAAAATCAAGTAGGAAATCACTCCATTTTTCCATAAATTCAATAAATGCATCCAAATTCTCTTTTTGTTTATTTTTATCAGTTAACTCAAAAATTGAATTTATAACTGTTACCTGCCAAGAATGAAAAGCTATATAAAGCTCGCTGACCGACAAATTAATGCTTCCCGATAGAGAAAGAATTAAGGTGTTATTCTTTAATTCTTTGAATATATCTTTCCAAAGAATATCGTTGCCGCTGTACTTATTCCATACAATTTTTATTTGATTTAAATATATATTTACTATCTCTTTAAGAAAAGCCTCTTGTTTTTCAGATATACAAACCACGGTTAGTCTATTTATTGCCTGGTTTATCTGACTATAGACAAAATAATTATAATCATTTGCCAATAAGGTATTAGATGTTTTAGAAACAGATTTTACAGATTCCCAAATCCAATTATTTTCTTCAGAGTTAGCGATTTTTTCTATCAAACCTACATAATATGCTAATATTAAATTTAAAATCGGGTTTTCTCCTTGAGCACCAAAATTTTTATCTGCAAATTTAATTGACTGTGATGTAATGACTAGATTTTCATATACGCTTAACAGGTAGTAGACATTTTCTTTTCTCTTATCCTGTATAACCCTGTTACTTATTGATTCTAGATATTCCAATACTTTAGCTGTAAAACCTTCATCATCAAATGTGTAGGTTCCCCAAAAACTTGCTGGTAGCCTAATTATGTGACTGTTCCTTAAATACAAGTGATGCAAATAGATGTCATGAATATACTTTAAAGTTAAATTGAATGAATTTATCTCATTTTTTGACAACAATCTTAAACCAATCTCATACAGATATTTTATATCTTCGAGAATAAATAAATTCCAATTTGGATTAGTTCTATATTGAATTGCCAAGGATAAATTCTTACTTTCGTTTTTGTACTCAAATATTTTATTTTGAATATGAGCATGTTTCTTGAGTTCGATATTTACCCTACTCAAACGTTTTACTGCATCATTCCTGATTTTGGTTAAAGTTGTTTCTGGGTTGATCCTTGTTCTTAGCTCCTTATAAAGTGAGTAAATCAAATAAAATGCAACAAACAAAATAGTAATTAATATTTCTGGCACCGAATATTTAATAAATATTGGCGTTGAAAAAGCAAATATAGTTAAGGCTACTAATAACCAAAAGAAATATTTTTCTCTTTTATCTTGAATGAATTTGTTTAAATATTGCGTAGAAAAAAGGTCTGCCGTACTTTGTAAAATAAATGTAGAAAAAGAAAATATAATAGCAATCGAAGCACCGATTATTCCAGCGATAGCAAATCCAAGACTATATAAATGTTCGTCTGAGATGGCAATATTAAACCAAAAGAAGCTTTTCTGAAAAATAAATAAAAAAATGCTATAGGCTAAAAGGTAAAATTTAAATGAATCGACAAATTTGATTAGCCTCCCTTTTGTTCTTAGCCAATCATGATAAATATATTGTTTAGTTTTATAGAAATATAAAAAAGCCTTCTGCTTTAAGGTAAATTCTTTTCTATCTTTATTGTTTGTTTCCATAACTTCATTTGGCCTCAACAATTTTTATCTCCTCAGCAGTTAGATCATAAAGTTTATAGACCAATTCATCAATTTGTTCTTCGAGATCCTTGGTATCAGCTTTCTGATTAGATTTTTTAGTAGCAATAATACGATCAACTAAATCTTCTATTCTCTGGATTATTTTCATATTTTCTTTAGTTATACTAGGTATAGGTATCACATTTATGGCGGGGATTGTGATTTGCCAGCCAATATAAGTTTTTGAATATAGAAAATTTATAACTTTTGAGTTAAGAATACCTAAAATATATTTTAAGGAATATTCTGGATTTTTTAACAAACAAACGTAGGCTGTATTTAAAAGATAAAACTGAGTAGTATCGATTGTGCATACAAATGATTTACTTCTTCTAGGAAAGATTAACTTTTCCTTTGCTAAAAATAACCTTTCTTCTCTTGGCCTGTGCAATTTTTTTGTATACTTTATGTACCTATTCTCCTTTTTTTCGTCATAGCTAATTAGATATCTATGTATATCTCTCCCGTCTAATATTTGTTTGTAGGTATCATCAATTTTGTTATTCGAAAACACATCCTCCTTTTTCTGTCCGGAGTAAATTATACCTTGTTGTACTTCAATTATATTTGATAATTTTTCCTTCGCGGAATTTATTTTATCCACGATAATCTTTATATTGTTGCTATTTTTTGTCAAAATAATATCATTAATTTCGGACTGCTTAATTGTTGTAATGTGGTGAATTAAATCCAAAAAAACTTGAATTTCAGAGTCTTTATGGTATCCATTTTTTATAATAATAACAGATGTATCAACGGATGCGTCAAAAACTCTTTCTGAAAAATTGGATATGGAAAGTATTTGCGAATTTTTTAGCAAATATTTTCTTATATACTTATATTCTGAATTTGTATATAAAACTTCTGGTAAAATATAACTTAATAACCCATCCTCTTCTAATAACTTTTGGCCTCTTTCCAAAAATAGAGTAAAAAGATTAAATCTACCTTTGCCAGTTTCAAATAATTCGGAAAAACGCTTTTTATCATTCGCAGGAATACTTTTAACACTTACATATGGAGGGTTTCCAATAACAACATTAATCTTTTTTTCTATGCCAAACATCCATTCCGGGTCAAACCAGGAGTTAGAATTATTACTGAAGGGATCCCAGAGAGTAAGTTTCTGTGTAAGCTCTCCCATATTCTTGCCAAAAGCCGATCGGGCACGGTTGAGAATATCTTTTTGAGTGTTAATAAATTTTAACCTTATCTCCGTTTTTCTTTGATTGTTACATGAAAAATACTCTGACATTATTTCAGATAATTCAGTAATCCCTGAGTGATCTTCAAAGAGATTGCTAGATTGTGCTTTTGGTAGTCCAATCAGAGTGTTGGCACAGACAAATTTAAAATCCAGGTTTGGCAATGGTTCAACACCCCTATTGGGTTTTGAATCATCTATTTCTGATTCAACAACAAGTGTCAAAAAACATCGCAGACGCGATACATCTACGGCGATGGGTTGTATATCAACGCCAAAAATTGAATTTTTTATTACATCAAGTTTCCGTACATAATTAAAAGGATTTGATTGAAGTTCGTTTATTATTTTCTGCTTGTATAGATCTGGGACACCCTTTAGTTTTTGGGCGAGCCATAATTTACAGTCGGGGTCTACTATTTGCAGTATATACACTATTTTTTGAAGGGCACCTATCGGGAATGCTCCTGAGCCACAAGCTGGATCTAATATTTTCAAAGATCCGATAGCGTCAACGACTTGTTGTTTTTCTATATCAGAAATAGGATATTCTTCATCATCGCGCAAGTCATAACTAACAAGGGCAGAAAGCTTTTCATGCTCAATATTTGTTTTTGTCTTCAAATATTCAATCAGCGAATGATCCACCATGTATTCCACTATTTGGCGGGGAGTATAAAAACTACCGGTTCGTTTGCGCTCGCTGCTTCCAGTTTCGGGGTTTATCTCGGCCAATAGGTTTTCAAAAATTCTACCTAGCATTTCCGGATCTACAGAAAGCTCCTGATCAAAAACTGTATTTTCATCAATGGTAAAATTATAAGTTTCTAATAATTCAAAGAAATTTTTAAACCAATCATCACTTATCTTTAAAGTATTTATGAATTTTGAGGTAAAGGTTCCTCTGTCCAATTCATAGAAATCTTCTGATTGAGGATTGAATAAACCGCCATTTAAATACGGCACATTATCAAATAGCTTGCTTCTAATTTCACGGGCGTCAATATTGGTGTTTAATACCTCAAAAAATAGAGGTTCTATAATTTTATGGTAATAATTTTGTTCTACCACATCCGAGGAAAGTATCTCATTAGGGATTAGTTGCCCTGAAGTTGATTTTTTCTGTTTTAAAAACCAACAAAACATCAGACGACCAATCAATCGAACAGCAAAACTCTTTTTTATATTTACACTATCTGGCGACACGCTAGGTAGAGATAAATTTAAAACTAATTCATCAAAATACCGTACAATTTCTAAATAAAATTGTTTATTAACCACTTCAACGGAAAATCTGCTAAATAAATCATCTATGCTTTTTATTCTGCCCTTCTTAATTAATTGTTGTTCGGGCGTTTTTATTTTTGCATTAGCTCCTAAATAAAAAGAGTATCTCCTGGCGTTTGAGTACCTTTTTACTGCTCTATTTTTATCATTCAGATCCAACGAAATCGTTAGGTAGGAAAACCTATAATTATTAGATTCTTTATTAATAAACATAACCAGTGCTTTGTGCATCCAATGGTCTGCGAGAATTTTAAACGCATCGGTGGCTATCGCAACCCTAGGATCGTTCTCACGGGCGTGTGCCATTTCTAAAATATAGAGATCAAGAGCTTCACAATAACCCAATACCTTTGCATTGGTAATCTCTTTATATCTATCTTTATTGATAATTATGTCCTCTTCTTTTTCTACAAAATCAGCAGGTAAAAAATCTTGCAAGAATTGTACAAAATCACCAGGACGGTATTTTTCGTTGAATTTTATCATACGATTAATTCTTCAGATAATACAATGAGTTTGCCAGAATCATTGGCACGCTCGGCTGTTTTAAAGATACTTTCTATATATTTATTGGGAACCAACTCTTTCAGATATTGCAGTGCTTTATCATAATCTTTTTTGTCTATTTTTAGTTTGGCGATTTCTTTGAGAACGCCGGTTGGCAGACCATCTAGATCTTTAATTATTTTAATTACATCCAAACATAAATCTTTTGCCTGCGGGTAATTGTCGGCTAAAATCTTCATTTTATTTAACGCATCCTGTTTTCTGCCAGTATCTATTGGGGGTTTAGTATTTTCTTTAAAAATGTGTTCTTTAGCCATTTTATAGATCGGTTCAAAATTAATAGTTGTGGGTAAGGATTTTTCTGAATCAATCATGTTGTCGAATAAAGGCAGAGCTACCTGAGCCGATACAATTTGAACCGTTTCGGGCGTTTCACCAAAAGCAAAGACATAGTTTCCACTTTTTTTGGCGAATGCCACGACGCCTGATATCTTTCCTTTTCTGCCTATTCTTGAACGATGAGGAATTTCTGAAATTTTTTGCATTATTTTAGAATCATCTTTAATCTTTAGCCATGTATTCCTATATGGAGCATCCCATGAAAGACTCTCGTTTTTGGCGTTCTCCTCTTTGTATTGTTTGGCGAAATAATTTTTCAAATCTTCATCCGATGTTAAAGTTTTTGTGTCTTCTCCCAAAAGAGTATGAATTAGATCCATTTTTAATGTAGATATTGCCTTCGTTCTAGTTTCCGATTCACCAGTTGAGGTTGGAAAAAAGTTGTAGATATAAAGTTCCTCAAATACTTTCTTATTTATACGATTTATGCGACCAACGCGCTGAATAACTCTTGTTGGGTTGTATGGAATGTCGTAATTGATGACGGTCCCGGCGCGATGAAGATTAAATCCTTCAGAAATCGCATCAGTGGCAATAATAATATCAAAATCATCCGACTGCCTCGTTATATCTAGACCCGCATCAAAGTTAGCCCTAATTATTCTCTTATTTTCATCAGAAGAATCTTTTGAGCTGTATTTAAAGACACGCTTAAACTTTTCATTGTTTAATTTTTGATAGATATAATTAGCTGTATCAGAAAATTCAGTAAAAATAATTATTTTTCTCTTTCGCTCTTTATCTATTGATTCGGAAAGCCGTTTTTTGAGAAAATCATACTTAGGGTCATTAGTGTTGTGTGTCCATTCTTTTTGAATTCCTTTTAATAATTCAATATCCTTTTTTAAATCACTTCCAAAATCTTCGCTAACTTCCGTTGCTGGAATTATAATTAATCCTTTATCTTCAAGTTTAGAAAATAATTCATCTCTTTCATCATCTTCCATATCTTCTAGGTCTTCAATATCAGGGAGAGTACCATTTTTATAAATTGGAACCTCCTGTCTATTTGTGTACCAATCAAGCATAAGCTCAGAGGATGTAATCATATTTTCAAGCGAGATATTAAACGCTCCAATGGAACTTTCAAAACGCCTAACCAGTAACCTCCTCATAAACTTTGCTATGTTAGCTTGGCCTTGAGTTATTCTTTGTATTTTTTCATCAGAAGACATTCCGGTTTCATCATCTTCACTTTCTGTTAATTTATTTATGAATTCTGATCCTTTCTTAATATAGCTGGCTGGTTTATAACGAGCACCGATAAAACTGGTACTCTTATCTTCTGGGGATATTTTTTCTAGAGTATTTGTGTATAAATCAAACATATCGCCAAGCTCATATTCAAGTAATTCCGGATCTTTAACTTTAGCGAAAGAAACACCTTGTTCTTTTAAGTCATCTCGATACTCTTCGATTTCTTCTAGATCTAATCTCGATCGGCGAATAACTAAGGGTTCTATCATTCTTCTGAGTTCATCGGCAATGGCATGTGACTCTGTTTTAATTTCTAGATCATCCGAAACCTCATCCTTGTTGTGTTGTCTTAGGTCTTTTCTGATCTTTTTATATCGCTTAAATAGCATATGGAAAGACATGCTTAGATTTTCTACCGTTCGAATAGTAGATTGTCCAGGAGTACTAAATAATTTTATCAAAGCATAAATGTCCTTGGGATCATTATTAAAAGGAGTAGCAGATAAGGCCATGACAAAATTTCCTGCGCATAATCTGTGCAACACCCTATAGTTTTCAGTGTCTTCATTGCGATGTTTATGCGCCTCATCGAGAATAATTAAAAGCTTTCCACTGTTATCTTTGTGTCTTTCGAGTGCCTCAGCGATTTTGCCGGTTGTGTATACCTGTCCTTTAAAGTCAAATTCTGCCATATAGTCTTTCCATTGGGTCTCAAGATGTGGAGGCGCAATGATAATCGTTTGCATGCCAAAATTATGTGCTATTGCGGAAGCAACAACGCTTTTCCCAAGTCCGACAACATCTGCAATAATAACTCCGCCAAATTTTTTTATTCTATCTAGCCCTAAATTTATGGCATCTTTTTGATATTTTAGATCAACAAATTTACCTCCAGTGATATGCTTGGGCGTCTTTAAATCATCCGTTTCGGTTACAGCAAAATATTCGCTTAACACTCTATAGTACATTAAAAGTGGGTCGGGCAAAGAATATAACCAAATTCTTGTTTTTATTTCCTTAATAAAATTGTCAGATGAATCTAAATCTGTAATCACTATATTATCGAGGTCGCTCCAACATTCTTCGAATCTTTTAACATCATCATCATAATAATGTTTCTCAATTAATAGCCTATTATGTTCCGCCTGACCTTTTAAGCCGGAAATTGTTAAATTGCTCGATCCTTCAATTACAACCCCCGGATTGACACCATTTTCAGAAAATTCCTTTTTATTATGTAAAATATAAAACTTTGAATGATTGGCAGTTGGGGTCTTTTTTATTCGCAAACTACCATTTCTTATTTTATCTAGAAAAATTTCAAAAGATTTTTGAGATTCATCATTATCAAAATAATCAGTGTCATTGAATATTTTAGAAAAATTTTCAATATAATCATTTTTTGCTCCAGAGCGGGAAGATGTTTTTGTATTAATTATATGAGAGTCTAAATCAAGATCTTTTAATGTTGAAATTTTATCAATAATTTTTTTATCAATGTCCATCCCAACTAGAATTCTTATCTGCTTGTCTTTTAGCTCATGGTACAAATCTTTAAAGCCAGAAAAATAGAAATATCCAACAAGTGCATCAATTTTGTCGCAATTGGGTAGTATATTTTTTAGATTGTTAGATAATGTGTTAGCACCCGTATTTGTTATTGCCGGCATAAGTTTATTTTTTCATTTTTGAAATTAATTTTTCTATGTCACTCCTATGATAGCGTCTATCTCCCCGAGTGCCAAAACGAATGGCTTTTAAAAAACCGGAGTTATCCCACTTCCGTAGGGTATTAGGATGACAGCGTAAGAGCTGGCAGGCTTCTTTTAAGGTTATTATTTCATCTATATTTTTGGTGATCATGTATTATTATTAACTTTACATTACTTTACACCATTTTTGAGCAAAGTAAAGCCCTTTTTAGACATTTACTTACCTACAGTTTACCTACTTGGGACGCTCTAGACTCCTTGCTGGATTGGCGGTACTCATTAGTTATATGAATACAGTACAAACGCCTATAGGGACGGTAGGCAAAATTACCACCCCAACAAAGATCAAATACTGCCTTTATGCAAGGAAATCAACGGAATCTGAGGAAAGACAAGTATTATCTATAGATAGCCAGATCAAAGAGATGATCCGGCTAGCTGAAAAGGAGAATTTGGAGATTGTAACCATGAAGCGAGAGTCTCATTCAGCCAAAGAAACA
>Ga0208371_1000375_pt1 | contig 10894 bp, 5 predicted proteins | sample SubbioCR12Aug_1A_FD_184827 | JGI IMG/M metagenome (GOLD analysis project Ga0208371, IMG submission 184827) | Serpentinite rock and fluid subsurface biosphere microbial communities from McLaughlin Reserve, California, USA - CR12Aug_1A (SPAdes) | ecosystem: Environmental > Terrestrial > Deep... | reverse complement strand
TTCGGCTGGATATCCACCCATGGCGCATGCACGTTTCGCGTCCCGTGCGAGTGGCTCAACCCGGACAGATCTGGTTGCCGTTCGACGCGCTGCCGGGCGCGGCCCTGCCGACGCCGATTAGAAAGATTCTGGCGGCAGTCCGGAGCCAGATTTCGGCAGAAACAGGCTTTTAAACATCCACACTTTCCGACCACACCAGGGCGGTGACGTGTGCCTGGTTGACGGCCAGCGGATTCATGTCGATGTCTTTCGCCAGGGCGGCCAGGGTTTCCTGATCGGCGTGTTCGCAGGCGATGACCAGCTTGAGATAAGGCGCATAAGGGCCGTCGCCATGAATCAGCGCATCGGCAACCGTACTGGGCAGGTTGAGGTCGGCCAGGGCTTTGCTCATGGGAATGTTGAGCAGGGCATCCAGCAGCGAAAACATGCCGACGATGAACAGGCCTCCCCGTTCGTTTACGCCCATACGGTCATGTCCCAGGGTCTCGGTGAAATGGGCGCGAGCCAGGGCGTTGCGCAGCAGAACCAGGTTGCGTGCCGAAGTGTGGGCGCTGCTGAATAACAATAGTGTCAGCCAGCGATAGGTCTGGTCATACCCCAGCATGGTCAGGGCGTGGCCGATGGACTTGATGGTTGAGCGCAGGCCGATGGCGGGTGAGTTGATGTAGCGCAACAACTTGTAGGACAGCGCCGGGTCGAGTTTGAAGCCCGCTTCCAGTTCATCGAATTCGGCACGTGCCGCGATCTTGTTGAGAATGTCGGAGACCCGCAGCACGCTGGCATCGACCCTGCTGGGCTTGGTGGGCTCGATCCGGGTGAAGTAATAGCCTTGAAACAGATCGAAACCGAGTTTTTCGCAGGTTTCATAGACTTCGGGCGTATCGACGTGCGTCGCCATCAGTTGATGGTCACGCAAGGGGCCGCGGCGCAATTCTTCTGCACGTTCTGCGAGGCTGACGACATCGAACTGGGTGGTGTCCAGGCGCACATAGTGACAGGCACCCAGCAGGTGGTTGGGTACGTCGCGGTCGGCGACTTCGTTGACCGCCAGCACGAACCCGAGCCGTTCGAGCGCTTCGGCGCGGGCGATGACATCAGGATTGAGCGCATCGGTCTGGTGCAGGGCGAGCACGACCCGTTCTTTGGGCAGGTGTTCGACCTGCGGTGAAAACAGGGTGCGCTGTGAAATGGATACGAATGTCAGCTTGCCATCGAAGGCGCGTTGATGTCCGAGTTCAACCGCATATTTGAGCAAGCGTTCGTCATGCGCTTCGTCTTCTTCGCTGTTTTCAGGCTGGAGATGTGCGTGCCAGCTCAACTCGAACCCGAGTACATGATCTTTTTTGTCAAGCACGGGATGGCGGGTGATGAAATGGGGCAGATCGGAAGAGACAAGGGGAGTCTGGGCATTCATGGGGTTACGTTCCGTTAAAAACAGACGGTTCGGGTGAAGCGGGCAGAAGAAAGGTGCTTGTCAAGCCTTGTTAGCAACCGCGTGATGAACCATTCTAGCCATTCAATTTTTCAATTCGGACTTTTAATTCGGACTTTTTCAACCGAAATTCACTCTATGACCACTGGTATCGAAGCACGTCTCGCTCAGGAAATGGGCGTGAGCATTTCCCGGATTCATGCGGCTGTCACCTTGTTGGATGAGGGTGCGACCGTGCCATTCATCGCACGCTATCGCAAAGAGGCCACCGATGGCCTGGATGACACGCAATTGCGCTTTCTTGAAGAACGTCTGGGTTATCTGCGCGAACTGGAAGAGCGCCGCGCCAGCATCGTGGCCAGCATCGAAGAGCAGGGCAAGATGACGCCGGAACTGCATACCGATCTTTTGCTGGCCGACACCAAGCAACGTCTCGAAGATCTCTACCTGCCCTACAAACCAAAGCGCCGCACCAAGGCGCAGATTGCCCGTGAAGCGGGCCTGGCTCCCCTGGCAGACGCCCTGTTTGCCAACCCGGTACTCACGCCCGAAACCGAGGCAGCGGCCTACGTGAATGCCGACAAGGGGGTGGCCGACGTCAAGGCCGCGCTCGATGGCGCACGTCAGATCCTCATGGAGCGCTTTGCCGAAGATGCTGCGCTCATCAATACATTGCGTGGCGTGTTGCAGACCCGTGGGCGGGTGGTCTCGCGGGTGGTCGAAGGCAAAGAGAACGAAGGTCAGAAATTCCGCGACTGGTTCGAGTTTGACGAACCCTGGCAGAGCATGCCTTCGCATCGTGCCCTGGCGCTCTTTCGTGGGCGCAACGAAGGCGTACTCACCGTGACGGTGAAATTGCCGGAAGAACTGCTCGAAGGGGCAACCGGCGCAACCCTGTGCGAAGGCATGATTGCCGCACACGTTGGGCTGCGCGATGCCGGGCGCGCCGCAGACAAATGGCTCATGGACAGCGTGCGCTGGACTTGGCGGGTGAAGCTCTCGCTGCATCTTGAGCTTGATCTCATGAACAGCCTGTTTGAGCGTGCCGAAGCCGAAGCCATCCGCGTTTTTGCGGCCAATCTCAAAGATCTGCTGCTGGCCGCACCTGCCGGGCAAAAGGCCGTGCTGGGGCTCGACCCCGGTATTCGCACCGGCGTGAAGGTGGCCGTGGTCGACCGAACCGGCAAGTTGCTGGAAACCGCCACCGTTTACCCGCATGAGCCGAGAAACGACTGGGAGGGGGCACTCAACCGCCTGGGCCGCCTGTGTGCGCAGCACGAAGCACAACTGGTGAGTATCGGCAACGGCACGGCCAGCCGCGAAACCGACCGTCTGGTGGCCGACCTGATGCACCGTTACCCGCAACTGGGCCTGACCAAGGTCACGGTCTCTGAAGCGGGGGCGTCGGTGTATTCCGCCTCGGAAACAGCGGCGAAGGAATTTCCCGATCTCGATGTCAGCCTGCGCGGCGCGGTTTCGATCGCCCGCCGCCTGCAAGACCCCTTGGCCGAGCTGGTGAAGATCGAACCCAAATCGATTGGCGTCGGCCAGTACCAGCACGATCTCGGGCAAAACAAACTGTCGCAGGCACTGGAAGCCGTGGTGGAAGACTGCGTGAATGCTGTTGGCGTCGATGTGAATACGGCCTCGGCGGCATTGCTGGCGCGGGTTTCCGGCTTGAACGCCAGCCTGGCACGCGAGATCGTGGCACACCGCGATGCCCACGGCCCGTTTCCCAACCGTGATGCCCTGAAGCGTGTTGCTCGTCTTGGCCCGAAAACTTTTGAACAGGCCGCCGGGTTTCTGCGCGTACCGGGCGGGGTCAACCCGCTCGATGCCTCTGCCGTACACCCCGAGTCTTACCCGGTGGTCGGGCGCATGCTCACCGACATGAAAGCGGACATTCGTGGCCTGATTGGCCAGACTGATCTCCTCAAACGCATCCAGCCACAGCGTTATGTCGATGCGCGTTTCGGTCTGCCAACCGTGCAGGACATTCTGCGCGAGCTGGAAAAACCTGGCCGCGACCCGCGCCCCGAGTTTCGCACCGCCAGTTTTCAGGAAGGCGTCAATGATCTGAAAGACCTGCGCCCCGGCATGCAGCTCGAAGGCACCGTCACCAACGTCACCAACTTCGGGGCATTTGTCGATATCGGCGTGCATCAAGATGGCCTGGTGCACATCTCTGCTCTTTCGGAGAAGTTCGTGCAAGACCCGCGCGAGGTGGTCAAGGCTGGGGATATCGTCAAAGTGAAGGTGCTGGAGGTTGATCTGGCGCGCAAGCGCGTAGCGCTGACCATGCGCCTGAAAGACGAAATCAGGCCTGCCGCACCGCCACAACGGGGTGCTCCGGCAGGCAAACAGGCGGCGATGCGTTCCCAGCCCCAGCAAGGAGGCAGCGCCCTGGCCGAGGCGCTGGGGCGTGCCATGGGTGGCCCTACAGGAAACCCGTCAGGCCGCCGATAATCTCCCGTCCCGCTTCAACACACCCCTCCATGACGCACACCTCTGCCCTGCACATCAAGAAGATTCGTGTGGAGGACTTACGCCCTGGCATGTTCATCCACGACATCAACTGTGCGTGGATGGATCACCCTTTCGTCACCAATACCTTTCTGGTCAATGACGCCCAACGGGTTGCCGAGATTCGTGAGCTGGGCATTCATGAGGTGTACATCAACACCGAAAAAGGTCTGGATGTGGAAGACGCACCGACCCAGGCCGAGGTGCAAGACGACATCACGCATGACATGGAGACCCTCGCCGAATCGACGTCAGAAAAGGTACAGCGCGTCGGTCTTGCCCAGGAAATCCTGCGGGCGCGCCAATTGCACGGTGAAGCCAACCGGGTGGTCAAAGGCATGCTGCAGGACATCCGTCTGGGCAAACAGATCGAGATGGACAAGGTTGAGCCGCTGGTCGAAGACATGGTCAACTCGATCTTCCGCAATCAGGATGCCCTGTTGCCATTGGCCCGGCTCAAGGATCACGACAACTACACCTTTCAGCATTCCGTTTCGGTGAGTGCGCTGTTGGTGGCGTTTGCCCGCTACCTGAACATGGACAAGGCCATCATCAAGGAAATCGCCATCGGTGGCCTGTTGCATGACGTCGGCAAGGCGAAGATTCCTGACGAAATCCTCAACAAGCCTGCCAAGCTCACCGACCCCGAGTTCGCCAAAATGAAGTCGCATGTTGTGCAGAGCATCCTCATTTTGCAAAACACACCAGGCATCAGCCGGGTTGCCCTGAATGTTGCGGGTCAGCATCACGAGCGTTATGACGGCAGCGGTTATCCCAACAAGTTCAAGGGTGAGGACATTTCCCTGTATGGCCGTATGGGTGCCATTGTTGATGTGTATGACGCACTGACTTCAGAGCGCGTGTATCACAAGGGCATGTCGCCCACTGCGGCGCTTGGGCGGTTGCTGGAGTGGAGCAAATTTCACTTCGACCCGGAGTTGGTGCGCGCCTATGTACGCGCCCTCGGTATTTACCCCACCGGCTCACTGGTCAGGCTGAAGAGCGGGCGTTTGGGCGTGGTGTTTGAACAGCATGCCGAAAAACTCATGCACCCCCGGGTCAACGTCATCTACCACGCCGAGCACAAGCGTTATCTCAAGCCGGAAGTGCTCGATCTCACCTGGTCGGGTTGCAAGGATCAGATCGTGGGGCATGAAGACTTCGAGGAATGGGGCATCGATCCCAAACTCTGGTTGCCACAAATCACCGCCGTGTGACACCGGGGCGGTGGCTTCACCTCATGATCAAGACACCCCACGCGCTTTCGGTCACCGCTTTGCTGGCAAGTCTGAAGGTCGATGCGGCCTTGGGGCTGAGCACGGACGAGGCGTTATTGCGGTTTCGCCAGTACGGCGCAAACCGGCTGCCGGAGCCGCCCTCAAAACCGGCCTGGCGGCGCTTTCTCGGGCAGTTCAATCAGGCACTGATCTACATTTTGCTATGCGCAGGCGCGATGACCGCCGCCTTGGGGGAATGGGTCGATAGCAGTGTCATTTTCGGGGTGGTGCTGATCAATGCTGTGGTTGGCCATGTTCAGGAAGCCAAGGCAGAACATGCGCTGGCTGCCTTGAGCCGCATGCTGGCCAGCACGGCGCGGGTGCTGCGCGATGGCCAGAAAACCACGCTGGCCGCCACGCAACTGGTGCCAGGCGATGTCGTCTTGCTCGATGCCGGTGACAAGGTGCCCGCCGATCTGCGCTTGATCCATTGCCACGAACTGTATTGCGATGAAGCCATGCTGACCGGTGAATCGCTGCCGGTACTCAAACAAGTGCCCGCCCTGCCGGTGGTCACGGGTTTGGCCGAGCGTATCAATCTGGCGTTTTCGGGTGCATTGGTGACGCGCGGACAGGGCATCGGTGTCGTGGTGGCTACCGGCAGCGACACGGAAACCGGACAAATTTCCCGTCTGGTGGCCGAAGCGCCGGTCTTGTCGACGCCCTTCACCCGCAAGGTGGCGCGCATGAGCCAGGTCTTGCTGTATGTGATTCTGGCGCTCGCGGGCATGACGTTTGCCGTGGGCTGGCTCCGAGGAGAACCCGCTTTCGAGATGTTCATGGCGGCCGTGGCCATGGCCGTAGGGGCCATTCCCGAGGGGCTACCCGCTGCCGTGACAGTGGTACTGGCTATCGGTGTGAAGCGTATGGCGGCGCGTCGTGCCATCGTGCGCAAATTGCCCGCAGTGGAAACCCTGGGTGGGGTCACCGTGATCTGCACAGACAAGACGGGCACCCTGACGCAGAACCAGATGACCGTGCAGGCCCTCTGGTGCGGTGGTCAGCATTTTGCTGTCAGTGGCAGCGGCTATGCCCCGCAGGGGCAGATCACTCTGGCGGGCGAAGCCGTTCCCCTGGCGGGGGCGCTGCATGAAACCCTGTTGGCCGGGCTGCTCTGCAACGATGCCCTGTTGCGTCAGGACGCAAGCAGCGGCCAGTGGCAGATTGCCGGTGACCCCACCGAAGCAGCCATGCTGACTGTGGCCTTCAAGGCCGGGTTGGGCGATGAGCATGTGATGGCGCACCCCCGTTGGGGTGTCTTGCCGTTTGAGTCTGAACGCCAATACATGGCCACGGCGCACCATCGTGGAGAGGCACACTTGCTGTATGTGAAAGGCGCACCCGAAAAATTGCTGGAACGCTGTATCGCCCAGATTGATGCCGCCGGTGTCACGTGCCCCTTCGATATCCGCGATCTGGCACGGGTAGAGGCAGTCGCAGCCGAAATGGCTCAACAGGGGTTGCGTGTACTGGCCTTGGCCCGCAAGGGGCACTTCCGTCGTGAAGACGCCGAGATTCTGGGGCACCACCATGTCAGCAGCGGGCTGGTGTTTCTTGGTTTGCAGGGCATGATGGACCCGCCCCGGCCCGAGGCCCGAGCTGCCGTGGCGGCCTGCCAGCGTGCCGGGGTGAGGGTGAAAATGATGACCGGTGACCACGCCCTCACGGCGGCGGCTGTCGCCGCGCAACTGGGTATGCCGGAGGCAACGTGGGTGCTGACCGGGCGAAGGCTGGCGGAGATGTCGACCTCGGATTTCGCTCGGGCCGCGCAGGATTGCCACGTGTTTGCGCGCGTGGAGCCCGAACAGAAACTGCGCCTGGTGAAAGCCTTGCAGGCCGCCGGGCATGTGGTGGCCATGACCGGCGATGGTGTCAATGATGCCCCGGCCCTGAAAGCGGCCGATATCGGTGTGGCCATGGGGGGTAACGGTACGGAGACCGCGCGTGAAGCAGCGGACATGGTGCTGACCGATGACAATTTCGCCACGTTGGTGGCGGCGGTGGAAGAGGGGCGCGGGGTGTTCGACAACCTCACCAAATTCGTGGTCTGGACCCTGCCGACCAACTTTGGTGAAGGTCTGGTTCTGACAGCGGCCATCGTGGTGGGCGTGGCGTTACCCATCACGCCCTTGCAGATTCTCTGGATCAACATGACCACGGCGGTCTTGCTGGGGTTGATGCTGGCGTTCGAACCGATCGAGCCCGGCGTCATGGCGCGGCCGCCGCGTCGTCCCGATGCAGCCTTGCTGACCCGCTGGTTGATGTGGCGGGTTGTGCTGGTTGGTGTGGCGATGCTGTTGGGGGCATTTGGCCTGTTTGCCTGGAAGCTGGCTCAGGGGGGCAGTCTGGAGGCGGCACGTACCGTGGCTGTGAACCTGTTCGTGGCGACCGAGATGTTCTACCTGTTCAACTGTCGTGCTCTGGGCTCCCCATCGCAGCGCTTGCCGCTCAATCCCTGGATCTGGGTGGGGGTGGGGGGCATGGCGTTGCTGCAAGTGGCGTTCACCTATTTGCCGGTCATGCATGCGCTTTTCCACAGTGTGCCGTTGGCATGGCCCGACTGGTTGTTCATACTCGCTGTGGCCTGGGGAATCTCCCTGCTGGTTACGCTGGAAAAATGGGCGCATGGCCGGTATTTTTTCGGCCACCCGCCGGTGCTTGCTGACGGGGCATCGATTCGTCAGATTCATCATTAACCTGGAAAATCCGCGCGCGCCTATGGGCTTTGTCAAAGAAACCAAATCCGTCATTCCAGCGAGTGCTGGAGTCCAGATCCATTTACAGCCCGCCCACCGGTTTTTACCGGCCTGACGGGTTTTTCAAGCACCTCTCCATGTTCCTTCAGCTTGGGCATTTGGCCGGGAAACGTCCCCGGCTGGTACTCCTGATTGCAACGCTGCTTGTGTTGTTGAGCGCGTTCTACAGTCTGGATGTGATGAAGCGTTTGACCCTGGCACCCGGTTGGGAAGTGCCGCACAGTGGTTCCACCGAGGCCATGAACCTACTGCGTGATCGCCTCGGGCGTGACGATACGCCGGTGATTCTGCTGTTTCGTCCCGGCCCGAATCTGCCCGAAAAGGTCGATGACCCAGCTTACCGTGCGGCGATTGACGAAGTGGTCGCACGCCTGTCGCGCAACCCGGATGTGCGGGCCATTACCAGTTTTCCCATGACAGGTGACAAGCGTCTGCTGTCTGCCGATGGCCATTTGTCTTATGCCGTGGTGCAACTCGAACGGCATGACGATGAGGGGATCGCGGCATTTTTGCGTTTGCGCGAACAGGCGCGCAGCGATCAACTGGACATTCTTCTGGGTGGTGAACTGGCGACGTATGTCGATATCCGCGAGCAGCTCGAACAGGATATCTGGCGTGCCGAGCTGGCCAGTTTTGCGGCGCTGGCATTGTTGTTGGTCTGGGTGTTCGGTTCGGTGGTGGCGGCCATGTTGCCGTTGATCGTCGGTGGTGTGACGGTGGTGCTTTCCATGACCCTGCTGAAGTTATGCACCGTATTCGTGGATATTTCCGTGTATGCCGCCAATGTGGTGTCGATGCTGGGGCTGGGCCTGGCGATTGATTACGGTCTGTTTATCGTCTCGCGTTTTCGTGAAGAGCTGAGCAAACCGGGTGCACAGGTATCCGAGTGTTTGTCCGTGACGCTGGCGACGGCCGGACGCACGGTGATGTATAGCGGCCTGACCGTGGCGGCGAGTCTGTTTTGCCTGCTCATGCTGCCGCAGCGTTTCTTTCAGAACATGGGTTTGGCGGGGGGCGTTTCCGTGGCTTCGGCCATGCTGGCTTCCACCCTGATTTTGCCCGCACTGCTGCGCCTCTTGGGTGCGCGCGTCAACCATCTGGCTTTGCCTGTGCTGGCAAAGCGTATTGCCCGGCCAGCCGACGGCGGGGGGTGGTATCGCTTCAGCCAGTTCGTCATGCGCCATGCCATGGTGATTTTGTTGTTGGCCATGGGGTTGCTGTTGTTCATGGGGCGGCCTGTCTGGCACATGCAGGTGGGGCCCTCTGACAGTCGCTCTCTGCCGGTGACGGCAGAAAGCCGCCAGGTGCAGGAAATACTCGATTCGCAGTTTCCGCCTGCGGGTATGTCGCAGCTGTTGCTGGCGGTGCAGACCCATGGTCTGGCGCATCGGCCTCAGGCGCTTGCCGGGGTGGACGCGCTGACGCGCACCGTGCTGGCCTTGCCCGGAGTGACGCACGTGCATGGTTTGACCAGCGTCGATGGCAACCTGCAACTGGCCGATTACGAAACCTTGTACGAGTTTCCCGAGCAGTTTCCGCTGGCAACCGAAACCCTGGCGAATCTGGCCAGGGGGGAATACACCGTGCTGTACGTCGATTTTTCGTTTCCCCCCAATTCTGCCGAGGCGCGGCAGCTGGTTGAGCGCATTCGTGCCTTGCCGCTGCCTGCGGGGCTGGTGTCGATGCAGGTCGGCGGTTTTCCGGCTTTTCATCTCGATTACCTGCATTCCCTGGCAACCTGGGTGCCCTGGGTGATTCTGGCCATTGTCTGCGTGATTTTTGTGCTGCTGTTTCTGATGCTGGGCAGTCTGCTGATTCCCTTCAAGGCGGTGCTGACCAACCTGTTGTCGCTGTCTGCCACCTTTGGCGCACTGGTGTGGATTTTTCAGGATGGGCATTTCGCCTGGCTGTTCAACTTCACGCCGCAGGGCAGCATGGATGGCACGATTCTGGTGCTGATCTTTGCGGCAGCCTTTGGGCTTTCCATTGACTACGAGGTATTTCTGCTCTCTCGTGTGAAGGAAATGTGTCAGGCTACGGGCGATAACATCCGTTCTGTGGCCACGGGCATTCAGAAAAGCGGCCCGATCATCACCAGCGCGGCATTGCTGATCGGCATCGTGCTGGGGGCATTCGCCACGGGTGAGGTGGTCTTCATGAAGGCCATGGGGCTGGGGTTGCTGCTCTCGGTGATTGTCGATGCCACGCTGGTGCGCATGCTGCTGGTGCCAGCGACGTTGCGCTTGCTGGGCAAACTCAACTGGTGGGCACCCAAACCGTTGCTGATGCTCTATCAGCGCTTCAATCTGAGTGAGCAGGATATCGCTGCCATGAAAAAGGAGAAGTCGTGAGCCGCTTTATCATCTTGAAGCCTCTGTGGATTGCTGCCTGTCTGTCACTGACCGCGTGGCCGACGCTGGCTGACATCACGTTGGTCGGGCGCAGCGCCATCGTGGCCATGAACCTGCAGGGTGCCGGGCAGGAAAAGGTGTGGTTCGACAGCACCCAGGTGAGGCGTGATCTGCTGGATCGCGGCAAGGCCTATTCCAATCTGTATGACATGAGGGCGCGCGAAATCATCGTGCTCGACCATTCCCAGCATCTGGCTACGGTCTACGACACGTCGGCGTTGAAACAGCAGTGGCATGTGGCTGTCGATGAAAAGGCCATCAAGCTCGATCTTCAGCCCACCGGGCGTAGACACACATTGAAAAAATGGCCTTGTGTCGAGCACCGCCTTGATTTCGCCATGCCCGCCGAGGTGGGTGAGGAAAAACTTAGTTTCGAGATGAGTGGCACGGTCTGGCTCGCCAAAAACACGCCGGAGCAGAAAGAAACGGCCGCCATGCTGAAGCTCATGCAGGCCCCCGATTTCTTCGTGGGGGTGCCTGGTCTGAACCGCTCTT
>Ga0208371_1000374_pt1 | contig 10911 bp, 8 predicted proteins | sample SubbioCR12Aug_1A_FD_184827 | JGI IMG/M metagenome (GOLD analysis project Ga0208371, IMG submission 184827) | Serpentinite rock and fluid subsurface biosphere microbial communities from McLaughlin Reserve, California, USA - CR12Aug_1A (SPAdes) | ecosystem: Environmental > Terrestrial > Deep... | reverse complement strand
ACCAAGCCCATGACCAAATTGTTTTTCATAACCGTTTTTAGCAATATGACCACGGGCCAGACCATCAATAATTTTTGTACTCACACCTGGTTTAATGGCTTCGATGGCCAGTCTCTGGGCTTCGAACAGGATCTGGTACAGAGATAGAAAGGTGTCATCGGGTTTGCCCAGAACCACGGTGCGGCTGGTATCGCTGCAATATCCGTTGAATACCGCCCCCCAGTCGAAGAGAAGGGGTTCGTTTTTTCGGATGGTTCGGTCGCCGGGAATGGCATGGGGCAGGGCGCTGTTTGGACCTGCGGCCACAATGGAAGGAAAGGAAAGACCTTCGGCCCCGTTTTCTCTGATCTGTTTTTCCAGTTCCCAGGCCAGATGTTTTTCAGTCAGGCCGGGCTGGACTTTTTCCAGGATTTTTAAGTAAGCTGCTTCTGCAATGGCCAGAGATTTTCGAATGAGGTCCACTTCATCGTCTGATTTGATAACCCTCAGGTCATCGACAATAATGTCGGCAGGGACAAATTCGGTTTTTACGTTGTTCGCGTTTAGGCTTTCTTTTATTTTACAATACGCTGCGTAGGACAGACGGCTGCCTTCAAAACCGAGTTTTTTGCAATCCATGGAACCAAGGATGACAGGTATGAGCTCCTGGAGACCTGTTTTATAACAGCGGGTCTCAAAACCTGTAGCCTCATTGGCGGCCTGTATTTCGAACCTGGAGTCTGTCAAAAGAAAAAGCTCATTCTGGGTGATGATAAGGGCCCCAGCCGATTCTTCCATTCCTGTGTCATGGGCGGTAAAACCGCTTAAAAAACGTCTGTTGGACTGGTTCAAGACCAGGAATGAATCTATTTTGTTTTTTTTCAATCGGCTTCTGAACTCTTGAACACGTTGTTCGATGATACTGTTCACATTCGACTCCTTGGAATGACCGTTGTTGTTTCGCGCAAGGACAAAGATGACATGAAATACCACAAAGACGTACGGGTTTAAACCGATAAATGGATCAACGTGCAACGCATCGAAAACCAAGGGTGTTTGACGTGTAATCGTCCTTGAAAATAAAACGAGACCAGAGGGCCACAGGTTGGCTGGATACCCAGCTGCCACCTTTGGCTATGGCGTATTGAACATCTGATTGTGTGGAGTAGGGTGAGGGGATATAATCTGCTGTCCATTCCAGGACATTGCCTGTAAGATCTGCGATTTTGTATGCGTTTACAAAATCGAGGTATCGATCCACAGGGCTTGTTCCGGCGATTGCACTTTTTTCCATGTTGCATGCCTGATCTGACCAGGCGTTTCCCCAGGGGTATATGAAACCCTGGTCTGTTCGGCCAGATGCTTCCCACTGGTTTTCGCTGGGGATAGTTTTTCCAACCCAGGCTGCAAATGCAAAGGCATCTTCGAGGCTGACCTGTACAACAGGGTGGGAAAGACGGTTGACAATGGAACTTTCAGGACCATCGGGATGGTACCAGCAGGCACCTTTGACGATCTGATAACTGAACGTGGCGTTCCATACCGAACGTATCTGCCCTGTTTTTTTGTCGGTTACTTTTTTGAAACGACCGGTGTAAACGGTTCCATATCCTTTTTTTTCGGCAGTTGTTCTGTATCCTGTTTTTGCGGTAAAGACCTCGAAAAGGGCATTGGTAACAGGAAATTTCCCGATGAAAAAATCATTGAGCTCCACGTGGTGTTCGGCCATTTCGTGTTTTTCAGGTTGAGGGCTGCCTATGAGATAACTCCCTTTCGGGATTTTGAGATAGCTGTTGTAATACCTGTCCATTGCACTGAGTTCTTTTGTAAACTGCTCTGAAAGACGCCTTTTTTCTTCATCCTTTCCGATTCGGTGTTCATGGTTTTCATCGGGCAGACCGCTGCCGCTTCCGTTTGTGCCAGTATCTTCTTCTGATTGGCCCTGGTAATCTCCGGTATCTGATTCTGTTCCATAGTCGGCTTCGTCATCGTCAATTTCTTCAAGTTCCTCGTCATCGACGATGTCGACCTGGTCATCGTCGATTTCTTCAAGCTCGTCATCATCAACGATGTCGACCTGGTCATCGTCGATTTCTTCAAGCTCGTCATCATCAACGATGTCGACCTGGTCATCGTCGACTTCTTCAAGTTCTTCCTCATCAACGATGTCGACCTGGTCATCATCGATTTCTTCAAGTTCTTCATCATCAACGATGTCGACCTGATCATCGTCGACTTCTTCAAGTTCTTCGTCATCGACGATATCGATCTGATCGTCTTTGACTTCTTCTAATTCTTCGTCATCAACGATGTCGACTTGATCATCCTCAATTTCTTCAAGTTCTTCATCATCAACGATGTCGACCTGGTCATCGTCGACTTCTTCAAGTTCTTCATCATCAACGATATCGACCTGGTCATCATCGACTTCTTCAAGTTCTTCGTCATCAACGATGTCGACCTGGTCATCGTCGACTTCTTCAAGTTCTTCATCATCAACGATATCGACCTGATCATCATCGACTTCTTCAAGCTCGTCATCATCAACGATATCGACCTGATCATCGTCGGTTTCTTCAAGCTCTTCGTCATCAACAATGTCGACCTGGTCATCGTCGATTTCTTCAAGCTCTTCATCATCAACGATGTCGACCTGGTCATCGTCGATTTCTTCAAGCTCTTCATCATCAACGATGTCGACCTGGTCATCGTCGATTTCTTCAAGTTCTTCATCATCAACAATGTCGATCTGGTCATCGTCGATTTCTTCAAGCTCTTCATCATCAACGATGTCGACCTGGTCATCGTCGATTTCTTCAAGTTCTTCGTCATCAACAATGTCGACCTGGTCATCGTCGATTTCTTCAAGCTCTTCATCATCAACGATGTCGACCTGGTCATCGTCGATTTCTTCAAGTTCTTCGTCATCAACGATGTCGACCTGGTCATCGTCGATTTCTTCAAGTTCTTCGTCATCAACGATGTCGACCTGGTCATCGTCGATTTCTTCAAGCTCGTCATCATCAACGATATCGACCTGATCATCGTCGACTTCTTCAAGTTCTTCATCATCAACGCTATCTAATGAAGCCCCACCTATTTCATCCGAAGCCTGCGGAGACCCAGGCCCATTGCCCAGCTCCAATGAATCTTCGGTTTTCTGACCCTCTTTTTCATCAGCAACGTCACCAACGGAGTTTTCGTTAAGAGCTTTGAGGATTTTCTTTATGTTTTCAAGAACGTCAGTGGAAACAGCATCATGAAGCCCTCCACTGTTTTTTTCTATGAATTCGCCGATGAGGTTCATAACATCGGCAATTTGAAGGAGGTCTAAGTTGGCACCGGCTTTGATCGAATGGGCAAAAGCGTTAAGCATCTCATTTTTTGCATCGTCGGACATGGCGAAAGTATGGTCCGGGCTGATGGTGATGCCTTCGGGATTTTCACCCTTTTCAAATAATTTTTTCAGATCAGCATTGACCGTTGAGCGGATGGTATTCAGATTTTTCCGTTTTGACCTTACGGCTTCCGGATCATCGGAAATATCCCATAGTTTTCGAATCAGTAAATCCTGGTCAGCCCTTTTTACAGACATGATATCAGTATCAGGGCTGTAACGTGATTTTATCGCATGGATATACTTATACTTCAATGTGCCGGGATTTGAATAATCAAGGTTTGCCATAACGTTTTCAATACCCTCATACGTGATGGCGTAACTCATGCCTTGACCTGATGCGTTTGAAACCACCCAAACCCCCGTTGAGAAAATTGTTTAACGGCTTTTATGAAGTGAATTAATGTATGAGGAAAAAACTACTAAATAATACCCTGTTTTTTTTCGGAAGACTACCATTAAATCGAGATGATCCCAATGGGCGGTCATTCGTTTTTTAAATCTCCATCAAGATCCATCAAGAATACACACCTACTTTCAAACAGGATAATTATATGTTAGAAAGAAATCCTCTCGTTAAATATCGTTTTATAAAATCTGGAAATTAATTATGAGCCATGTGATCTGTGTTGCAAATTTTGTGGGTCAAAGCGGAAAGACAAGCACGGTGGTCAATCTTGCAGCGTCCCTGGCAGTTCTTGAAAAAAAAACCCTTGTAGTAGATTGCGATCCTGAAGGTAAAACGTCGGATTGTCTTCTTGCCGATAAAGATTTAGCAGCTTTCGGTCTCGACGATGTCCTTACAGGAATTGTGAGCGGAAAAAGCGCCGTAGCCAGTACACAGTTTGAATATCTGGATATCATTTATGCAGGAGATGGGCTCGACACTGTGGACAAAATTCTTTCCATGAATCCGGAACGAGAGAAAATTCTGTCCATTATCATTCAAAAATTCAAAGATCAGTACGATTTCATTGTTTTTGATACTCCATCGGAAAAAGGGTTTCTGGCGAAAAGCGCCGTAATTGCAGGTGACAGTCTTCTTATTCCGTCCCATTCCGGCACGGGAACGGCTGACGATATTTTTGATGTCCTTGCTTATTCAGGGAAAATCAGACCTGTTATGGATAATCCACTGAAACTTTCAGGCATTCTTTTCAATCGTTGCAGCGATTTATCCGACTTGGAATTATTAAAAACAGACACACGGATTATAAGTCTGAAAAATGCCTTGTTTCCCGTGGCCATTCCACCTGTCGAACCCAAAGACGATCCTTGCCGTCCTGCATGTCTTTGCGACGTAAAATCTCTCTATGCCGAGGCTTTTCTTGATTTGTGTTTTGAGTTTCTATATCGTGAAAACACTTAATATTGTGGAACAGGACGAGGTGGAACCCTTTGAAAATTACAAATGCAGATGCCATTAAAAAAGATGAGAGTGATTTTATTGACGGCCTGATCGGTGAACTGGACTGGAAGGCCATCGAAATTCTTCTCAAAGAAAAATATAAACTGAAACTCCATGATGACGTGGAGTACAAACGGGGTGACATCATCGTCCATGGAAAGGCCATTGCCTATAAACTTGATTTCGATGTCCGCGTCACTCTTTCCCTTGTGGTTGGGCGCGACGGTGAATGCGTGGATATCAGGGCCACGGGCAGCGGTGGTGATGGCGATGAAAACGATGAATTCCCTTGCGAAACAAGAGAAGAGAAAAACGATGACAGGCATGAAGAGGAATATGGTAAACCCTTAGCCCATGACGGGCGGGATCGTACGGAGCATATCAGAAAAAAAGAAGCTATGGCCTCCCACATTGCTTCGATGATTGATGATATCAATAATTGAAAACTTCCCCCCTTGATTCTATAAAAATCAGATGGTATAGTAGTAACCATATATGAATATTGTGTTTTTTCATGCCCCACATGATATAACTTAAAAAAAAATTATTTTTTTTCTGAACATCTTACGGTTCTTGTCGATATCTTATAAAGAATATTCTTTTTTTACACGTATTCTCAGGATGTGGTCATTCAAAGCGGATACAATTTCATCACTACACGTTACACATCTTCTTGATTTGAAAAGGACAATCTATGGAAACCCAACAGACATCGGCTCCTGAAAGCGGGTATGTGAAAGAACAACTGGATACAATCCTTGAAATGAATTTCAGAAAGCTCGATCAGATCGACGTCCTAGGCAACTCGTTGCCCCTCGACATGGTAACAGTGGCAGCTCTCCATCTTCTGGCTGAACGCGAAAACGAAATCGAAGAAGAAAATGCTAACAAGAACAGATACAACAAAAATTCATTTTTAAATGATCTTTTAGAAATCGGTTTTGAGATAGATGAAGATCTGATGAAAAAAATTCAGAATATCATCGATCAGGGGTTTGTGGAGATTGATGCGGAAGGCGGATATCATACCCGTTCTGAAGCCATGGACATGGTGAGCCATATCAACAGGATGTTTCCGGGCATGCCCGGAATGAATCTCATAGCCTACGTTTTACAGACCGTCGAAGAAATCCATTCAGGAAGGAAAGAATGCGCAGATGCACTTGAGCAATTTGATCAAGCCCTTATGTCACGAGGTAAAGCACTGACATTTGTGTTTTTACGAACTGAGAAAAAAACGGAAGTGCAAAAAGCCCAGGATCGCCAAAAAAGGGCTGTTGAAAGAGAAGAATCCCGGAAAGCGTCTGAAAAGCTTAAAGGGATATACAGTGAGAAGCTTGCGAAATTCAGAGATAGTCTTCAACGTGAAAGTGATCCTGTTGTTGTGACACGAAGGGTTATTGGGGCAGGGGAAATACAGATCAAAGAAATCTCTCCCCAGAAAATCAGGGAAGCAAAAGAAAGAGAGCGATTAGAAAAAGAACGTGAAGAATCTGAAAGACTTGAACGTGAAAGGGCGGAGCTCGAACAAAAGAGAAAAGAGCTTGAACGCCTTGCCCAGGAGCAAGCTGAGCGTGAGCGGATCGAGCGTGAACGACTGGAAACGGAAAGACTCGAAATCGAAGCAAGGCAAAAAGCAGAACGTGAAGAAGCTGAACGTTTGAGGCTTGAAAAGGAAGAGGCTGATCGTCGTGACCGTGAAATGGAAAGGGAACGGATTGAGCAGGAACGACTTTTAAATGAAAGAAAAATTCGAGAGCAGTCCATCGAAGATCAGATAAACGCTTTTGAACATCAGCAGACCAGCGTCTGCCCTCTCTGCCATCAAGGGAAAATAGTCAAAGAGACCACGGAAAGCAACCGCGAATACTACCGCTGTGACAGTAAAATATGCAAATTCATCAGCTGGGACAAACCTCACCCCTATTCATGCCCGCAATGTCAGAACCCCTATTTGCTCGAATTCCGAAAACAGGATGGCAGCTTTGGACTCAAATGCCCTCTGGCCACCTGCTCCTATGTTCAGGGTGATCTTTCTAAACCGGGAATCCAAGCTGTTACAATATCTTCTCCAACTCCAAGTGGCATAGATCAGCCTAAAAAGAAAAGGCTGGTTCGCCGAAGACGGTAGAATTCTTTATCAGATCATGGTTGGAGAACATGCTTGGGTGGAATGAAGCAGATCAGTTCACCTTCGAACACCACATCATTTTCTTTTGCAACCTTAACGTTTACCACTCTTTTTTTACCCTCACTTAATGCGACCTGGGCTTCTGCCACAAGGATATCTCCAATTTTAGAAGGCTTCAGAAATTTGACTTGTGCGCCTCCAAGAACCACGTTGGGATGGTTCACCGCAAGCATGGCAGCATAATCGGCAAGACCAAAAATAAATCCCCCGTGAATAAGCCCGGAATCATCAGCGGCCATACATTCGATGGCTTTGAGTTCGATGGTGCATCTGTTTTCTTCCAGAATAATTGGGTGGCCACAGAGTGTCTGGTCAATTTTATGATGCGTGATGATGTTCATTGTCGCTTCCCTTTGTGTTGGTGTGGTCTGTTTGACTGGTTCAAAACGTTTACGTATCCTACTTTTTTTTATCATGGAAAACCATAAAATTCTTGATTTCAGTAACCTTGAATGATTATAAGTGACCAGGTGGTCACATCTTGAAAACTTAAAGAAACAGTTGCTGTATTTGACAAGCAACGACAAACCGGATGGAAACAACCATGGACATAAACGTCAAAGACACGAATTTAAAGCTTGTTCTCGAAAAGGTTCTGGCAGGTGAACGCTTGTCGTTCGAGGACGGAGTCGCCATGTATAAAAGCCATGACCTCATCGCAATAGGGCGCATGGCTGACAGGGTGAGGAAAAACAAGTACGGCAACAAGGCCTATTACGTTTACAACCAGCACATCAACTACACCAATGTCTGTTCGAATATGTGCTCATTCTGCGCTTACGCCGAAGAAGAGGGCAGTGAAAAAGCCTACACCTGGTCCATTGACGAAATCAGAAAGCGGATCATGGAACGTATCGATGAACCGGTGAAAGAGCTTCATATCGTGGGTGGCCTCAACAGAAACCTTACATTCGAATACTTCACGGACATGCTGAAGATGATCCGGGAAACAAGGCCTGACGCAGCTATCAAGGCGTTTACCGCCGTTGAAATTGATTATCTTTCCAAGTTGTCCGGCAGTTCCCTTGAACAAACCGTGGCCAAATTGAAAGAAGCCGGACTGATGATGATGCCCGGCGGCGGGGCCGAAGTGATGAGCGACCGGGTTCACGATACGCTTTTCCCGAAAAAAATCGGGAAAGACCGCTGGCTGGAAGTGACAGAAGCAGTTCACAGGTCAGGCCTCAATACAAACGCCACCATGCTTTACGGCCATATCGAAACCCTCGAAGAACGTGTAAATCATTTTTTGACACTAAGAGCCCTTCAGGACAGAACATCTGGTTTTTCAGCTTTTATCCCCTTAGCTTTTCATTCGAAAAATACGAAACTGTCCCATATTTCAGCCACCACAGCCTTTGATGATCTGAAAACCATCGCCATTGCCCGGCTACTTCTGGACAACATTCCCCATATCAAGGCGTACTGGGTGATGATCGGCGAAAAGCTTGCTCAGACAGCACTTTTTTTCGGTGCCGATGATCTTGACGGGACTATCATCGAAGAACGGATCACCCATACGGCAGGAGCCAAATCCGCCAAGGGACTCACACGGAATAGCATGGAGCATCTCATCAAAGCCGCAGGGCTCATTCCCGTGGAGCGTGATTCGTTTTACAACGAAGTGAAGGGGGCCGCATGATTGAACGGATATGTGAAAAAATTAACAGCGGTGAACGGATTTCAGCATCCGAAGCCCTTGAATTATACACCGGTTGTGATTTTCTTGTTCTCGCGGATCTTGCAGACAGGATCAGACGGATAAAGCACCCCGAACCTGTGGTGACGTTTGTGGTGGACAGAAATATCAATTACACAGATATCTGTGTGTCCGAATGTCGCTTCTGCGCCTTTCATAAAAAAACCGGCAATGGTGATGGCTATGTGATCACCCGTGATCACTTGAAACAGAAAATCGAAGAGACCCTGGCTCTGGGCGGAACTCAGATCCTTCTTCAAGGCGGCATGAATCCTGATCTTGATCTTGATTTTTACCTTGATCTTCTTCACTACATCAAAGACAATTTCCCCATTCATATCCATGGGTTTTCACCCACTGAAATCCACTACATTGCCGAAACCAACGGACTTTCAGTAAAAGATGTGATCAAACAATTCATGGATGCAGGTCTTGGCTCCATCCCCGGAGGCGGTGCGGAAATATTGGTGGATGAGGTGAGGCAGGCCGTTTCACCCCGGAAATGCAGTTCTGGTGCCTGGCTTGATGTTATGGAAAAAGCCCATGAACTGGGCCTCCGAACCACAGCCACCATGATGTTCGGTCACCTTGAAAAGCCGGAACACATCATCGAGCATCTTGATAAAATCAGAAGTCTTCAGGACAGAACCCAGGGATTTACAGCCTTTATTCCCTGGACATTCCAGCCCGGTAATACGGAAATTGACGTTGCTCCCAGAACTGGTGTGGAATACCTGAGGGTTCTGGCTCTTAGCCGCATCTATCTGGATAACGTGGACAACATCCAGGCATCCTGGGTGACCCAGGCCGATAAAATCGCCCAGACAGCCTTGGCTTTTGGTGCCAATGACATGGGCAGCACCATGATCGAGGAAAACGTCGTTGCGGCTGCCGGTGTTGATTTCATGCTGCCCAAAGATGAGTTGATCCGTCTGATAAGATCAGCCGGTTTTACACCGGCCCAGCGTGACTGTTTCTACACCATCATCAGGGAATTTTAATGAAGAAGGATATCAAACCAATTCTGGATAACGGACGTGAACCGCTGGTCCACCGGGCCGGATGGGTGATGATCAATCCCGATACCGTTATCTGGAACGGGTTTGTCCGTGTGGAACAGGGACGTGTTGAAGAAACGGGTGTGTTTCATCAAGCCACCCCAGGCAAGGTTGTTGATCATGGCCCAGGGCTTTTGATGCCATCGTTCGTCAATGCCCACACTCACCTTGAACTCAGCGCACTCAAGGGTAAACTTTCTTTCGGCGTTGGATTTGGTTCATGGGTGCGGGATCTTCTGGTGCTTCGTGAATCCATGGGTGTTGATGGCCTTGTGGCTGGAATTGGAACTGGTGTGGATGACCTTGTGAACTCCGGTTCTCTTGTGGTGGGAGATGTGTCAACCCTTGGAATTGTCGAACCCCGGCTCAAAGGGTCGTTTCTTTCGGGTGTTTTTTTCAGGGAATATCTGGGGAATCATCTTCCCCAACTTGCTGACATTGAAACCGTTGATCGCTTCACGTCATCCTATGCCGGTCATGCTCCGCACACCACATCACCGGCTCTTTTCAAACACTTGAAAGAAACATGCAGGGCGGCAAGTCAGGTTTTTTCCGTTCATCTTGCCGAATCAACGGATGAAGTGGAATTTATCACAACGGGAAAAGGGATGTGGGCTGATTTTCTGTTAGAGAGATCAGTAGATTACGCATCATGGGGTCTGCCATTTAAAAGCCCTGTGGCCTATCTTGACAGCCTGGGTCTTCTCGACGAACAGACACTTGCCGTACATCTGATCAGGGCCGACAAACAAGATATTCGAATTCTTAAACAGCGACGCGTTCCTGTGTGTATCTGCCTCAGGAGCAACCAGAATCTTCATAAATCCCTGCCGGATCTGGAATCCATGATTGCAGAAGGCCTTTTGATCTGTCTTGGAACGGACAGCCTTGCAAGCACTGCATCCCTGAGCATTCCCGACGAAATGCGCTATCTCGCCGAAGCATTTCCCCAGATTCCAGCTAAAGAAATGGTTCGCATGGCCACGATCAACGGTGCAAAAGCGCTTGGTCTTGAAAAAACATTCGGCAGTCTTGACCCCGGCAAAATAGCATCCCTGGTCTATATTCCCGTATCAGCCGAAACAGAACACGCATTGTTCGAAAACATATTATTACAGCAATTCCCGGCGACAGAGCCGTAGGTCGGGCTCTCGCCCGACCTACAAAGCATCTCAGCGT
>Ga0208371_1000373_pt1 | contig 10931 bp, 8 predicted proteins | sample SubbioCR12Aug_1A_FD_184827 | JGI IMG/M metagenome (GOLD analysis project Ga0208371, IMG submission 184827) | Serpentinite rock and fluid subsurface biosphere microbial communities from McLaughlin Reserve, California, USA - CR12Aug_1A (SPAdes) | ecosystem: Environmental > Terrestrial > Deep... | reverse complement strand
CCGCCGGTAACCACCAGGAGCCGCACCCCCTTGTCGATAGCGGCCTGCTGGATGGAGGGACGGTCGCCGGTCATGATCAGGAGCGAAGCGGGGTCATAGCCGCTGATCCGGCTGGAAAAGGATTCCTCGACCATGGCGCCGATGAAGAGGTGCAGATGCTCCACCGCGTCGGCCGGGGTCCCGGAGAGGAAGGTGGCGTCCAGGCAGGCGGCCAGCGAGCCGAGCGAGCTGTCGACCCCCCGCTTCCGGTCCGTTCCCGCAACCAGGTACTTCTCCGAGAGCTTGAGGAGTGAGACGATGCCGATAGGGACATTCAACCCGTCGACCACCGGCAGCACCCGGATGGTGTGGCGGTGGAAGAGCTCCAGGGCCTCCTTCAGGGTGATAGCCGTGCCGGCGGTGATCGGCCGGGGGTTGAGGACATCCCTGACCTTGGGATGGACGTCCGCCAGGTAGAGCGGCGGCTCCAGCCCGAGCCGCTCCAGGATGAAGCGGGTCTGGGGGTTGGGCGCGCCGGCCATGGCAGCGGTAACGGCGGTATGGCCCTGCATCCGCTTCAGTGTCGCATAGGCCATGGCCGCCGCAACGGAATCGGTATCCGGATTGCGGTGCCCGATGACATAGATCTGCTTGCCCATCTCTCCTCCCCTGAATGCCAAACAACAGCAATTTCAGGCAGTATAGGGAGCCGGGCACCGCTTGTCAAACGGCATTCCCCGAGGAAACCTCTCCCTGAAGCGCCCGGCCCGATTGCCGGCCCGGCGCCGTTTCATCGGGCCGCTTCCGGATCAGCCTGCCAGTCTGGCCGCTATTTCCGCGACATGGCGGCCCTGGAAGCGGGCCGCAGCCAGTTCGTTGTCGCTGGGGAGCCGCTCACCCTTGCCGCCGGCGATGGTGGAGGCGCCATAGGGGCTCCCGCCGGTGATCTCGTCGATCCGCATCTGACCGGCAAAGGTATAGGGGAGCCCGACGATCACCATCCCCTGGTGCAGGAGGAAGGTATGAAAGGTGAGGATGGTCGACTCCTGGCCGCCGTGCTGGGTGGCGGAACTGGTAAAGACGCTCCCCACCTTGCCGACCAGCCCTCCGGTGAACCAGATCTGCCCGGTTGCATCGAGGAACTGGCGCATCTGGCCGCACATGTTGCCGAACCGGGTCGGGGTGCCGAAGATGATCGCATCGTAGCCGGTCAGCTCTTCGATGGTGCAGACCGGCACATGGGCAAGCCCCTTCTGCGCCTCAAGGGCCCCCATCTTCTGCAGCACCTCCGGAGGCAGCGTCTCCGGGACCCGGCGCATGACGGCACGGGCGCCCGCCACCTCCCCGACACCCTCGGCAACAGCCTCGGCCATCCGGTGGATGTGGCCGTACATGGAGTAATAAAGCACGAGAACGTTCATGATTCTCTCCTTTCCTGGAGCCTCAATCCGTGACAGATGCCGGGTCGACGAAGCGACTGTGCCCGAGAACCAGCCGCTGTAGGCGAAATGGAGCGTCAACCGGCCTGCCTGTCTGAGCCCGTCAGGGTGAGTTGCGGGCCGGTAGCGGAATGAGCCGTACAGCGGCGGTTCGAGCGGCACGCGGAGCGTAGCGGCCCGGCAGTCGTCACGGATTCACATGGAGGACAATCGTGACCTCTGACACTATCTTACTGCGCGCCAAAGCCAATGCAACCGAACCTCTCCCGTTGGCCAGGGGGAGAATATCATTGGAAAAATTTCACCACTACTGGTATAGAACTTTACAAATCGGCAATCTATTCCACAATTCCAACAGTATCATCCCAGTGCCCGATAATGCCGCCAGTCCCCGACACCCGGACCGGCATGCAGAATCCAGGCTGGCATGAGGAGGAAATGCGATGCGATATCTGCCCCTGGCGGCAACGGTGATGTTCTGCACGATCCTGAACGGCTGTTCCACCCCTCAGGGCATCTACAACGGGCGCGACGATATCAGAGGGATCTATTTCGTCGGGGCAGACGGAAAGGTCTTCGACCGGAGCGATCAAAACGCCCGGAGCGCCCTCGCCTCCGCCAACAGGGCGCTCCTGGAGACAAAATACGGCTCGGAGCAGCAGTTCCTGAAACGGAAGGGAGTCCCGCAGCTCGGACTGTCCCTGTCCGGCGGCGGCACCCGCTCGGCCTCCTTCAGCATCGGCGTGCTCAAGGGGCTGACCGAACTCGGGGTGATATCCGGGCTAGACGTGGTTTCGGCGGTCTCCGGCGGGGCCTATGCCACCTACTGGTACTTCACCCAGAACTGCTACCTCAACCTCCCCGCCGGGGGTACAGGCGCGTTCTGCGACCCCGGCGACCGCAACGACGAGGATCTCAGGCTGCTGGAGAAGGCCAGGAACAGCTTCTCCCCCGAAATCCTCTTTGCTGCCTGGAACGACCCGAGCAGCGCGGTAGCGCCGAAGGAGCGGAGCAACATCCGCGACCCCGACGACTACCGCTTCCAGCTCACCCTGGAGGGAAGCTCGGACATCCTCACCTACCAGAAGAAGGGAGGGATCGGCGGATTGCTGCTAAACGCCTCCCAGCAGGCCGGCAACATCTTTACCCATGGCCTGATTACCCCCTTCCACTGGCTCTTCAACGGCCTCTTCGACTGGGACGTCAACCTCAACCCCTACCGCAGATACTACCAGAACGGCCTGGAACGGACCTACGGACTCGTCCCCCTCACCTACGACTACACCCATTACGCCAACGACACCTCGCTGGTCTTTGCCGTCAATCAGCAGTACAGCCTCGCCAACCCGGACGAACCCTTCCAGAACCGGTACGATCCCCACGCCATCCGCTTCCCCCGCATCAATGCCCGACAGGTCCCGCTCTCCCGCATGGCCGGCTATCTCAGGGCCAAAAAGGAGGAGGGGAAACCGCTCCCCTTCTTCATCATCAACACCAGCGGCGGGTTCAGCCGCCCCTTCGGGAAGTTCAGCTCCGAAGCGGACCGGGAGTACTGTGCGCGGAAACGGGAGGAGTGCAAGGTCGAGCCCTTGCCAAAGGCCGGCCGCTGCAGCAACTACTGCTTCGAGAGCGAGGCTGCCTGCCTGCAGCGCCGGATGAGCAATGCCCTGTTCGAGTTCACCCCGCTCTGGTACGGCTCCAACCTGGTCGGGTATTACCCGGTCGACGCCGCACCCGAGCCGGTCAGCTTCTCCCAGGCGGTCGCCATCTCCGGGGCAGCGGTGGACGCGCAGCAGGAAGCGGTCGACATCGCCGGCAACAGCCAGGGCTCGTCGGCACCGGTTGCGGCAGCCATGAATTTCCTGAATACGGACATCGGCTACCGGATCTCCAACCCCAGGGCCAACCGGTTCGTCCAGGGGCTGCACAAAGTGCTCCCCTTCCCCCTCTATCTCTTCCTCGATGCATTCGAAGGGGACAGCGGGACAGCGCTCCACCTGAGCGACGGCGGGCATACCGAAAACCTGGGTGCTTTTTCCCTGGTGCGCAGGGGGGTGAAGAGGATCATCATCGTCGATGCCGAACAAGACAACCGGTCGACCTTCAGCTCGGCGCAGCGGCTCAAGGTCCATCTGAAAAAGGAGCTGGGGCTGGAGATGTCCTTCGACCAGCAAAGAACCGTGGATGTGTTCCATACCCCTCTTGAACAGGCGGTTTTTTTGGGAAAGATCAAGGGGCTCGTGGGGGAAAATGGCGAGGATGAAGACCTGGAACTCCTGTATATCAAGCTGTCCATGGACCGGAACAGGCTGCAGCCCCCCGGCCATAACGACTCCGTCCACTACCCCTTCTCGGTAACCGGTTATCAGGTCCGGGACGAGGATTTTCCCCACAACTCCACGGCGGATGTCTTTTTCAGCCCCGAACAGTACCGCGCCTACCGGGACCTGGGATACAGCATGGTCATGGGGAACCGGGAAAAGATCCGCACCTTCGCTGCCGGCGGGAAAACCCCGTGACGACGCTGCTCCCGGAGACATTGCCATGAGCCGAACCAAGACGAAACCGTTACTGCTGGTGGCACTGGGGGGAAACGCGCTGATCCGGCCGGGAGAGACGGGGACTGCCGAGGAGCAGCTCACCAACCTGCAGATGCCCATGCGCCAGCTCGCCGGGCTGGCGGACAGTTACCGGCTGATCATCACCCACGGCAACGGCCCCCAGGTGGGCAATCTCCTTTTGCAGCAGGAATGTGCGCCGGAGGTCCCCCGCCTCCCCCTGGAGATCCTGGTTGCCCAGACCCAGGGGCAGATCGGTTACATGATCGAATCGACCCTCGACGCTGCCCTGGCCGAGGCAGGCCTGAAGAAGAACCTGGTCAGCCTGATCAGCTACGTGGTGGTGGACGAGCACGACCCGGCCTTTATCCGACCCACCAAGCCGATCGGTCCCTGCTACAGCGCCGAACGGGCAGCCGCGCTCCCCTTTCCCACCGTGGCCACACCCTGCGGCTTTCGACGGGTCGTGGCATCGCCCCAGCCGCTGACCGTGGTGGAAAAGGAGGAGATCCGCCGGCTGGTGGAGATGGATTTCATCGTCACCTGCTGCGGCGGCGGCGGAATCCCGGTCATCAGGGAGGGGCGGGCCTTCCACGGCGTCGACGCCGTGGTCGACAAGGACCTGGCCAGCGCCTGCCTGGCAGCCGGGATCGGGGTGGATATCATGGTGATCGCCACCGACGTTCCGGGCGTGGCGCTGGGGTTCGGCACCCCGGATGAGCGCTATCTCGACCGGATGACCCTGGCGGATGCCAGGCGCCTGCTGGCGACCGGGCAGCTCCCGGCCGGCTCCATGGGCCCCAAGGTGGAGGCCATGACCCGGTTTCTCGACAGCGGCGGGAAGCGGGGGGCGATCTGCCATCTGGACCGGATCGCGGCAGCCGTGGCAGGGGAAGCGGGGACACAGTTCATCGGAGACTGAAGCGGAGGATTTTCATGGAACAGGCGGGAGAGCAGACGGTAGCGCACCGGCGCGGCAGCGCGAGCCCCACCAGGGTGATCATCATGGGAGCCGCGGGCCGCGACTTCCACAACTTCAATTGCTGCTTCCGCTCGAACGGGGCCTACCGGGTCGTGGCCTTCACCGCGGCCCAGATCCCCTACATCGACCGGCGAAGGTACCCCGCAACGCTGGCCGGGCCGCTCTATCCGCGGGGCATCCCGATCCACCCGGAAGAGGAGCTGCAGGAGCTGATCCGCCGCCACCGGGTCGAGCAGGTGATCTTCTCCTACAGCGACGTCTCCCACCAGGAGCTGATGCATACCGCCTCGGCGGTCCTCTCCTGGGGAGCGGACTTCCGCCTGATCCGCCCCCCGGCCACCATGCTCCGGAGCAGGCGCCCGGTCGTCTCGGTCTGCGCCGTCCGCACCGGCTGCGGCAAGAGCCAGGTGGCCCGTTATCTCTGCCAGATCCTGCGGGAAAAGGGGATCAGGCCGGTAGTCGTCCGGCATCCCATGCCGTACGGCGACCTGCAACTGCAGGAGGTTGAACGCCTTGACGGGTTGACAGACCTGGACCGCTACCAATGCACCATCGAGGAGCGGGAAGAATACGAACACCTGCTGGAATGCGGCGCCGTGGTCTACGCCGGGGTGGACTACGGAAAGATCCTGAAGAAAGCCGAAAAGGAGGCCAGGGTCATCATCTGGGACGGCGGCAACAACGACCTCCCCTTCTACCGGCCTGACCTGGAGATCGTGGTGGCGGACCCGCTCCGGCCGGGGCACGAGACATCCTACTTCCCCGGCGAGGTGAACCTGCGCCGAGCCGCCCTGGTCGTGGTGAACAAGGTGAATGCCGCGCTCCCCGCCGATCTGGCGCAGGTCGAGAATGCCATCCGAAGAACGAACCCTGCGGCAACGGTGGTGCGGACGGCATCGCTGGTCTCCTGCGCCGAGGGAGAACGGGTGCGGGGGAAGCGGGTACTGGTGATCGAGGACGGTCCGACCGTGACGCACGGCTCCATGGCTGCCGGCGCCGGAATGGCGGCCGCGCGGCAGTTCGGCGCCGGTGAAATCGTCGACCCGCGGCCATGGGCAGCCGGATCGCTCAAAGAGGTCTATGCCCGCTATCCCCATATCGGCAGCGTGCTCCCGGCCATGGGCTACCGGCCGGAGCAGGTCGACGACCTGGCAGCGACCATCGACCAGGTCCCGTGCGACCTGGTGCTGGCGGCGACCCCCATAGACCTGGCGAAGCTGGTCACGAGCAGGAAACCGATCCTGCGGGTCGGCTACGCGATTGCGGAAATCGACGGCACCCCGTTGCGGGACGCCTTTCTCCGCTTTCTCGCCGCCTGCAACCCCGACAAAACGGTGCCGGAAGGCAGCTGAGCACCCCTTGCGAAGCAGCGTCCAGCAAGGCTTCGCAGGGCATGCGCGTTTGACACGGACAGCGGACAGGCGTAGTATGAACATGTAAGAGAGATCATTGACAATGCGACGGTACCCAGGCAGCGCCTGACGCGCAGTGACGGCCTCATCCGCCTGAGCGTGAAAACCTCTTCAAAAAGGTGGAACTGAGGAGCCACTCTCTGCATGGTCCCCTAAGGAGCGTGCAGGAAGCCTTCCGATACTAACACCGGCGGATAAGGAAAGAGTGCCGAGTAGGGTACCGCCACAAAAAGCAAAAGCCCGGAAGCGATTCCGGGCTTTTGTGCGTTTCAGGACAGTCTGTTGCCTGTTGCGGCTCCTGCCTTCTCGGCTCATCTCCCCTGTCGCGACTGGGTGCTCCGGGAGGGTGCGCCACCGCTGCGCTGGTTCGTGCCGTGCTGACGCGGCTGCTGCCCGCCGCCCTTTGCCTGGCCTGAAGCAGCTCCCTTGCCGGGGAAAGAGGAAGCATTCTTCTTCGCCCCGGCCTGCTGCCCACCGCGCGGGGGCCTCGGCGCACGGGCGAATTCCGCGTCGGAACGGGGTGCCGGGACTGCATAGTCGAACCCTTCCAGGGTCCGCCGCTCGATGGTATCGTGCAGCAGGCGCTCGATGGCACGGACCATGGCGCCGTCTTCGGCAGTCACCATGGTATAGGCGTCGCCGCTTTTGGCCGCGCGGCCGGTCCGGCCGATGCGGTGGATATATGCCTCGGGCGTATCGGGGATATCGTAATTGATCACGTGGGAAATGAGCGAGACGTCGATCCCTCTGGCCGCGATATCAGTTGCCACCAGGATCTGGTAACTGCCGTCGCGGAAACCGTCCAGGGCCGCCTGCCGCTTGTTCTGGGAGAGGTTCCCCTGCAGGGAGGCTGCCCGGTAGCCGGCCTTTTCCAGCTGCTCGCCGAGGCGCTTGGCCCGGTGCTTGGTGCGGGTGAAGACCAGCACCGATTCGGTATCGGTCTTGCGCAGGATCTCAAGGAGCAGCGGGGTCTTCAGGTGCTGCGCCACCGGGTAGAGGGCATGGCTGACCGTGGTTGCCGCCGTGGTCGCCCCTACCTGGACCGTCACCGGGGCGCGGAGGATCTCCTGCGCCAGCCCCCGGATCTCGGTCGGCATGGTGGCCGAAAAGAGCAGGGTCTGCCGGTCAGCGGGAAGACGCTGCAGGATGCGCCGGATATCGGGGAGAAACCCCATGTCGAACATCTGGTCGGCCTCGTCCAGCACCAGGACCTCAAGCCGCGAAAGGTCGATGTTCCCCTGGTTCAGGTGGTCGAGGAGCCGGCCGGGACAGGCCACGACGATCTCCACCCCCCGCTTCAGCTTCTGCACCTGGGGCGAAACCCCGACGCCGCCGTAGAGCGTCATGCTCCGCAGCCGGGTCTCCTTCCCCAGCGCCTCGAAGGCCTGGTGGATCTGCTCTGCGAGCTCGCGGGTGGGGGCGACGACGAGCGCACGGACCGTGCCCCGCGCCCCCTGCATCAGGCGCTGCAGGATCGGCAGGGCAAATGCGGCGGTCTTGCCGGTGCCGGTCTGGGCCAGCCCCATGACATCCTCACCCTTGAGAACGGGAGGGATCGCCTGGAGCTGGATCGGGGTCGGCGTCTGGTACCCGGCGGCCTTGATGCCGGCGGCGACCCGGGGGTCGAAGTTGAATTGCTGAAAATGCATGAATCCTTCTTTCTGTGTTCCGTACGAAAAAAGCCCCGGAGATTTTCCGGGGCTTACGAATGATTGGTCGTCTTCTTCCGGGAACAGCGGTTGTAATTGTGTGACACTACCAGCATGCACGTACCATTGTCAAGGCATTCCTCGCGGGGCAGCCCCCGGAGGCTACCCCGAAAAGGCGGGGGTCCCCTCAAAGCCGCGCAGGCACGACTTGATGGCATCGGTGATGCTCTGCAGCTCTGTGCCGGCATAACGGTTGCGGCCGGCCTGCTTTGCCTGGTAGAGACAGCGGTCCGCCAGCGCCACCACGTCGTTCCACCCTTTCCCCTTCGAACCCTCGGCCGCCTGGCAGGCGATCCCGCAACTCATAGTCAGCACCTTGTGGCTGCTCATCTGATGGGGGATGTGCAGTGCGGCAAGCCCCTCAAGCAGCCTGCCGACCAGGATCTCGGCCCCGGCCAGGGGGGTTTCCGGCAACAGCAGCAGGATCTCCTCGCCGCCATAACGGTAAAGCCGGTCCGACTTGCGGATGCGGATCTGGAGATGCTCGGCGACCTTGCGCAACGCCATGTCCCCGGCCAGATGGCCGTAGCAATCGTTATAGGCCTTGAAGAAATCTATATCGAAGAGCGCAACGGTGTAGTTCCTGCTGTAACGGACCGACTGGGCGTGGGAATAGGCCAGATCGACCTCCATTGCGCGCCGGTTGCCGATCCCCATGAGCGGGTCCACCATGGAAAGCGCCTTGAGCTTCTCGTTGGCCTCCAGGAGTTGCCTGGTCCGGGCGGTTATGGAGTGTTCGATGATCTCCCGCTGCTTTTCGTAGACCTGGAAGTGCGATTTGGCGAGGTCGGTCAGGGTCACCAGCCCGGACAGCTTCCCCTCTCCATCCACCACCGGAACATGGCGCACGTTGCGGGAGGTGATCATGACCAGCGCATCGAACAGCGTGGTATCTTCGCCAACGGCAATCAACGGGCGGGACATGACGTCGCGCACCTTCAATGCCCTGATGGAGCGGTCGTCCCGTTCCGCCAGCAACCTGACGAAGTCCCGTTCCGTGACGATCCCCACCGGGACGTCCTCATCGGTGACCACCATGCAGGAATAGTGATTGGCGAGCATGGTCTGGATCACGTCCATCAGGTTTGCGGCCGGCGGAGTAACCGCTACCTCGCTGGTCATCAGACTGTTGACGAATATGTTTTGCATGGCTACCCTCCAAAATTCAGAACATTCCGGCAGATCGTCGCCGTCATTCCCGGAAGCGCATTGCTGCCGGATTCTCAACTTATCGGTACTACCTGGAAATTACAAAAGCGTCATATGTACATTTTTTTGCATCGAAACATATTTTCCCCACACTGGGGGGTACCTCTGCACCGACAATGATTGCAGAAACTTGAGGCTGTTTCCATGACACGGTAACGACCACGGCAGGAAAGTCATGCCTGCACGCTGTCAAAACGGCAGTGTCGCACAAAAAACGGCTGCCTTTGCAGACAGCCGTCATTGTCGACCCATATCTCCGTGCGCTCAGGCACTCCTTGCACTTACCCGATGGGATTGCCATGGGTTTCGACGTCAAAGATGTTGATCAGGGTTTCGGCAGTGTAGGGACAGACGTTGGTGCTGACGCCCGATTTGCCTTCGTGAACCCATTCCACATCGTCTCCCGTCTTTCCATGCACCCGGTGAACGCGATCGCCGCTCACCCGTTTCACCTCTCCCCACATCTCGCCCATGGTCAGCAGTTCAATTCCGCCGATCTCCTCATCGTCCGCAACCTTATCGGCAAACCGGTCGATCAGGTCGTAATCGAGGAAATCGTCCTCTATCCGCCACCATTTCACGAACTCATGTTCGCTGCTCCGCCGCTCGTTCAATTCGTTCAGGATCTCTTTGCCTTTCATGGCACACCTCCTCGCGATTGCCCCCATCTCCAAGGGAACACCGCATCACTGACTTCGACCACTATGCTCCTGTAATAATTATAGATCAGTCGCGAGATTTTGGAAATCACTATCAAGTCGAATAATGGGGCGGCAACACCTATTCCCTTGATCTTCTCTCCCGTGGCGGGGATGCGGTCGAACGGCTTATGGAACGGGAAGGGGTTACTTCGCCGTTTCTGCTGGTGTTCGACCGCAGAGAGGGCTGATGCGGAGACAAAAGAAAACGCCCCGCTGCAGAAGCCGGGGCGCCAAGAGTACATCGTCGACAGGAATAATTAGATTTTGGTGACGTTTGCCGCCTGCAGCCCTTTGGGGCCTTTGACGATTTCAAACTGAACCCTGTCGCCTTCGGCAAGGGACTTGAATCCGTTGCCCGTAATGGCAGAGAAGTGCACGAAAACGTCATCGCCCTGCTCCTGCTCAAGAAAACCGAACCCCTTGCTGTCATTGAACCACTTTACTTTTCCTGTCGTCATGCCTCTTTCTCCTTCTGCTGCTTTGTGTAATGCACCCGTCAGGTGCGGGTGTCGCTGAAGCGCATACGAACCGGCCAGTTTTTGGTGATGATCCGCCGGGAAATGAAATGCCCCTGGAAACTTTCAAAGTACCCCAGGGGCAAAAACTTCAAAAGATAGTGTATACTACCACACATTTTTCAATCTGGAAGCAAATAAACAGCAAGAACTCAAATATATGCCAGAAACAACTGAAACACTCCCCGGACTCTGCCCAAGGCCGTCTTCTCATGAAATAGGATTTTGTCACACTTGCCAAGGTCTGCCACTCTGATTATAGTGTCACTGTTCAGCACCATGCGACAAGGAGGTTTGACTATGCCGGTATATGAGTTTTATTGCAGCGACTGTCACATGATCTTCAATTTTCTCTCCCGCCGGGTGAATACCGACCGGCAACCGGACTGCCCCAAGTGCGGCAGGCACGCACTGGAACGGCAGGGAT